>OLRU01002892.1_pt1 | contig 11416 bp, 11 predicted proteins | sample 1672961 | NCBI WGS metagenome assembly OLRU01 (sample SAMEA3136741, study PRJEB25190) | human gut metagenome | biome: human gut; feature: human-associated habitat; material: faeces | place: Austria | collected 2013 | reverse complement strand
CGCCCGCACCGCCTCCTCCGCCAGTACGGAGCAGTGGAGTTTATGGGCGGGCAGTCCGTCCAGGGCCTCCGCCACCGCCTTGTTGGTGAGGTCCATCACCTCATCCAGGGACTTGCCCTTAATCATCTCCGTGGCCATGGAACTGGAGGCAATGGCGCTGCCGCAGCCAAAGGTTTCAAACTTCACGTCAGAGACCGTGTCCTGGTCAATTTTCAGGTAGATTTTCATAATATCGCCGCATTTGGCGTTGCCGACCTCGCCCACGCCGTCTGGGTGTTCCAGGATGCCCACGTTGCGGGGGTGGCGGAAATGGTCCATGACCTTCTCACTGTATAACATAGCTGCATTCTCCTTTCTGCAATTTGCGCCATACCGGGGACATATTTCGTAAGTAGTCGATGACCTGGGGGATCTCCCGGAGCATGACGTCCACCTCCTGCTCGGTGTTTTCCTCACACAGGGACAGGCGGAGAGAGCCGTGGGCCACCTCATGGGGCCGCCCGATGGCCAGCAGCACATGGCTGGGGTCCAGGGACCCGGAGGTACAGGCGGAGCCGGAGGAGGCGCAGATGCCCCGGTCATCCAGCAGCAGGAGCATGGACTCCCCCTCAATGCCCTCAAAGCAGAAGCTGACGTTGCCCGGCAGCCGGTGGTTCCGGTCCCCGTTGAGGGCGCCGTGGGGGATGGCATCCAGACCGGCGATGAGCTTGTCCCGCAGGGCGGAGACCTTGGCGGTATGTTCCGGTAAGTGGTCACAGGCCTCTTTCAGGGCGGCGGCCATGCCCACAATGCCGGCCACGTTTTCCGTCCCCGCCCGCTTCCGGCGCTCCTGGGCGCCCCCTTCAATGAGGGGGGTGAGGGGAATGCCCTTGCGGACATAGAGGGCGCCCACCCCTTTGGGGCCGTGGAATTTATGGCCGGAGAGGGAGAGCATGTCGATGTTCTCCCGGCCCACGTCAATCTCCAGGTGGCCGGCGGCCTGCACCGCGTCGGTGTGGAAGAGGACGTTTCTCTCCCGGCACAGCCGGCCGATGTCGGCAATGGGCTGAATGGTGCCAATCTCGTTGTTGGCATACATGATGGTCACAAGACATGTGTCGTCCGTGATGGCCTCGGCCACCTGCTGGGGGGTGACGCGGCCGGTCTCATGGACATCCAGCAGGGTGACGGTGAAGCCCTCCTTCTCCAGCTTCTGGAGGGTGTGGAGGACGGCGTGGTGCTCAAAGGAAGTGGAAATGATGTGGGTCTTTCCCCGCGCCTTTCCCCGGCGGGCGGCGGAGAGAATGGCCTGGTTGTCCGCCTCGCTGCCACCAGAGGTAAAGTAGATCTCCTCCGGCCGGCAGTGAAGGCAGTCCGCCACGGTCTGCCGGGCCTCTGCCAGGGCTTCAGCGGCCTGCTGGCCCAGGGAGTACAGGGAGGAGGGATTGCCGTATGCTTCCCGCAGGTAGGGGAGCATGGCGTTCAGGGCGGTGCCGCTGAGCTTGGTGGTGGCGGCGTTGTCTGCGTATATCATGGAGCAACCTCCTTATTGCTTAATTCCTACTAAATTATTAGGTTGATTGAAGAATACCATGAATTACATATAAAGTCAATAGGAAAAACAAAAAAAGCATCGGATAAAAAAGCGCCCCCTGCATATCGCAGGGGGCGCGGACAGACACGTCAGTTCTCCTCCATTTTTTGCAGGTCGGCCAGGGAGACGCTGTCCAGGTATTCATCGACCACCTGGTCCAGCCCCTTCCACAGGGGGAGGGCCCGGCAGTGGCCGGCTTTTTCACAGCCGTTTTTCTCCCCCTTCAGACAGGAGACTGTGGCCAGGCTGCCCTCGGCCAGACGGATGATCTCCCCGGCGGCGTATGCCTCGGGGGCGCGGCAAAGACGGTAGCCGCCGCCTTTACCCCGGATGGCGTCCACTAAGTTGGCCCGGCTGAGGGAGGCCAAAATATTTTCCAGGTATTTCACAGAAATTTCCTGCCGTTGGGCGATATCTTTCAGAGGAATGTACTCTCCGGTGTTGTGGTCGGCTAAGTCCAGCATCACGCGAAGAGCATACCGTCCTTTGGTGGAGATCATCATACTCATATCCTTCTTTCTTCCGATGAATTACGATGCGGCCTTTTTCCACTCCGAATCCAGAGGGAAAAGGAGAGTAATTTTGTAGTTATTATACCCCAAAGCAGAGAAAAAGTGAATGGCTGTCTGTCAAAATTCAGAAATTTTTTGCAGGGATTTTTGCAGAAGACCTTTGGCGGAGACTTCTCGGGGCAAAAGAGTTGCCCAACGGTCCGGCCTGTGCTAAACTGACGCTATGTAAGAATCCAGGCAGAGGAGGGAACACGGTGGAAGCGCGACAGAATACCCTGACCATCACCGGCCTGCGGACGGAGTTTCTCACCCCGGAGGGGCCTCTTGCCGCAGTGGACGGCGTTGACCTGGCCATCCCCCGGGGGAGTATCGTGGGGCTGGTGGGGGAGTCCGGCTGCGGCAAGAGCGTGACCGCCCTGTCCGTGCTGGGCCTGGTCCCCCCCGCCGGCCGGGTTGCCGCCGGGGAGATCCGCTTTGGAGAGACGGACCTGCGGACCTTGGGGGAGGGGGCGCTGCGGAAACTCCGGGGCAACCGGATCGCCATGATCTTCCAGGACCCTATGACCTCTCTGAACCCGGTGTACCCTGTGGGCCGGCAGGTGGCGGAGGTCCTCCGCCTCCACCGGCGCCTGGACCGCTGGGCGGCCAAGGCCCGCACCGTGGAGCTCTTCCAGCAGGTGGGCATCCCGGACCCGGCGGCCCGGTATGACGCCTATCCCCGGCAGCTGTCCGGGGGTCTGCGCCAGCGGGTGATGATCGCCATGGCCATGGCCTGTGAGCCGGAGCTCCTCATTGCCGACGAGCCCACCACCGCCCTGGACGTGACCATCCAGGCCCAGATTCTCCGGCTGATGGGGGACCTGCGCCGGGACCACGGCACGGCCATCCTTCTCATCACCCACAACATGGGGGTGGTGGCCCAGCTGTGCGACTATGTCTATGTGATGTACGCGGGACAGATTGTGGAGGCGGCGGAGACCTTTGCCCTCTTCCGGGCCCCCCGCCATCCCTATACCCAGGGCCTGCTGAAGGCCATCCCCTCCCTGGAGGGGACGGCGGACCGGCTGTATACCATCCGGGGGTCCGTCCCGGACCCCCGCTGTCCCCTGCCTGGTTGCCGGTTTTGCCCCCGGTGTGACCAGAGCCGGCAGGACTGCGCCCGCCAGGTCCCGGACCTGCGGGCCCTGGCGGCGGGGCATTGGGTGCGCTGCTGCCACATATCCTGAGAGGAGGGGCTATGGCGAAGATTTTAGCGGAGGGGCGGGACCTCTCCAAAACCTTTCCCGCCCGGGGACAGGGAAAGGGGGCGGTTCTCCACGGGGTGTCCCAGGTGGACCTGGTGGTTTACGAGGGGGAGACCCTGGCCCTGGTGGGGGAGTCCGGGTGCGGAAAGAGCACCCTGGGCCGGCTCCTGCTGGGCCTGCTGCCCCCCACCCAGGGGCAGGTGTTTTTTGATGGGCGGGACCTGGCGGCCTGTTCGCCCCGGGACCTGCGGGCCCTTCGGCGGCAGATGCAGATGGTGTTTCAGGATACCGCGGCTTCCCTGAACCCCCGGCTGACCGTGGAGGGCATTCTGGCAGAGCCGCTGCGGGTCCACCGCCTCTGCCCCCGGCGGGAGATTCCCGCCCGGGCGGCGGTGCTGCTGGACCAGGTGGGGCTGCCCCGGGACCTGCTGGGGCGCTATCCCCACGCCCTGTCCGGGGGCCAGCGCCAGCGGGTGGGCATTGCCCGGGCCCTGGCCCTGTCCCCCCGGCTGGTGGTCTGCGATGAGCCGGTCTCGGCCCTGGATGTGTCGGTGCAGGCCCAGATGCTCAACCTGCTGGCCGACCTGCAGGCGGCGAGGGGGCTGACCTATGTGCTGGTCTCCCACGACCTGGGGGTGGTCCGCCACAGCGCCGACCGGGTGTGTGTGATGTTCCTGGGGCGGGTGTGTGAGGTGGGGCCCACGGAGGCGCTGTTTACCGCCCCGCGGCATCCGTATACCCGCTTCCTGCTGGATTCGGTGCCCCGGCCGGACCCCACCCGCCGGGGGGAGGGGCGGGAACTGCTGCCAGGGGAGATTCCCAGCCCTGTCACCCCGCCCTCCGGCTGCCGGTTCCGCACCCGCTGTCCCTATGCCGCCCCGGTCTGCGCCCAGGCTCCCCCGCCCCTTCAGGGAACAGGGGAACACCGGGTAGCCTGTCACGCTCCCCACGGGGAGGGATAAGGAGGGGACTTCATGCCCTTTGTGGATTTGCACTGTGATACCATTGCCCGCCTGCTGGCTTGCCGGCGGGCGGGGCTGCCCGGTCAGCTTCGGACCGGGGAAGGGGCCCATGTTACCTTGGAAAAACTCCAGCGGAGCGGATACCTGCTCCAGAACTTTGCCCTGTTTGTCAATTTGCAGGGGGAGACGCCGCCCCCTGGGGAAGGGGCCGGTGCCGAGGACCTTTACCGCCTGTCCATGGGCTGCCGGGCGGGGTCGCCGTTGGAGGAGGTTTTGACCCTGGCGGACCTCTATTGGACGGAGATGGAGGCCAACGAGGACCTGGCTGTGCCGGTTCGGTCCTTTCAGGAGATGGAGCGGGCCCGGCAGGCGGGAAAGATTGCCTGCCTGCTGACCGTGGAGGAGGGGGGCGTCTGCCTGGGGTCCCTTCCGCTGCTGCGGACCCTTTACCGGCTGGGGGTGCGGATGCTCACCCTCACCTGGAACTATCCCAATGAGCTGGGCCGCCCCAACGGCCAGCCGGGCGGGCTGACCCGGCGGGGGTTCCAGTTCCTGGAGGAGATGGAGAACCTGGGGATGATCCCCGACGTGTCCCACCTGTCCGACGACGGGGTTTGGGACGTGTGCCGGGCGGCCCGGAAGCCCTTTGGCCAGTCATTCCAGCTGCCGGGCGCTGCACCCCCACCGGCGCAACCTCACCGATGCCATGCTCCGGGCCCTGGCGGACCGGGGGTGTCTGGTGGGGGTCAACTTTTACGCGGGGTTCCTGGGGCCCCATGGGACCAGCCGGCTGGCCGATCTCACCCGCCACATCCGCCACATGATCCAGGTGGGCGGCCTGGACCTGGTGGCGCTGGGCCCGGACTTTGACGGTATCGACTGCCCCCTGGAACTGGAGGACGCCGGCCACATGGACCGGCTGGTCCAGGCCATGGAGGGGGCGGGGTTCACCCCCCGGGAGATTGAGGCGGTGTGCTGGAAAAACGCCTGGGAATTTTACCGGCGGGTTTTGTAAGCCCCGGTCCTCTGAAAAAACACGAGAGAACAGGAGGAACAATCCTATGACATTCATCCACGCGCCTCTGCTTCAGCCCCTGAGGATTGGGGCAATGACCATCCAGAACCGCTTCTGTGCGGGACCCCTCACCCTGCCCTCCCTGCAGGGGCCCTTTGGCGAGTTCTCCCCGGACGGCCTGGCCTATTTTGAGGCTCGGGCCAAGGGGGGCTTTGGCCTGTTGTTTACCGGGGCCTTTCACCCGGACACCTTGGTGGACCCGGTCCATCCCCTGGACAGCAAGCAGCCGTTGAAGGCCCCCAAGACCTTTCAGCGGTCGGCGGTGGAGCTGCTGGAGCGGTTGGACGCCTATGGCACCAAGATGCTGCCCCAGGTTTCCATGGGATATGGCCGCAACGCCCTGGGATGCTTCTGTCCCTCGGAGATTCCCTATTACCACGATCCCGCCCGGAAGGCCCCTGCCCTGACCCGGGAGCAGATCCAGCAGAAGATCGATCAGATGATTGCCACGGCAGTTCTCCTCCGCCAGTGCGGGTTCCCGGGGATTGAGGTCCACGCCATGCACTGGGGGTATCTGCTGGACCAGTTTGCCCTGTCCTTTATGAACCACCGGACGGATGAGTACGGCGGGGCGCTGGAGAACCGCCTCCGCTGTGCCCGGGAGATTGTGGAGGGGGTCAAGGCCGCCTGCGGCGCGGATTTTGTGGTCTCCATGCGCCTGGCGCTGAAGTCCTACATCAAGGGCTATAACAAGCCCTCCCTTCACGGGGAAGAGGAAGTGGGGCGGACCCTGGAGGAGGGGCTGGAGATTGCCCGCCGGCTGGAGGCCTACGGCTATGACTGCCTGAGTGTGGACTTTGGGCAGTATGATTCCTTTTATTATGCGGCGCCCCCCTGCTATATGGAGAAAGGGCGGGTGATTCCCCTGGCGGCGGCGGTGAAGCAGGTGGTGAAAATCCCCATTCTCTGCGGCGGCCGCATGAACGACCCCGATCTGGCCGCCCAGGCCATTGCCCAGGGGAAGCTGGACGCGGTGGTGCTGGGCCGGCCCTCCCTGGCCGACCCGGCCTACCCCCAGAAGGTGGCCACGGGGCGGCCGGAGGACATCCGCCCCTGTATCGGCTGCAACCAGGGGTGCATTGGCGCCCTGAAAGTGGGTCGCCGGGCCGGGTGCGCGGTGAATCCCCAGGCCGCCCGGGAGGCTTCCTTTGCCCTCACCCCCGCCCCCCGGAAGAAATCCGTGCTGGTGGTGGGGGGCGGCGTGGCCGGGATGGAGGCCGCCCGATGTGCCGCCCTGCGGGGCCACGACGTCACCCTGTGCGAGGGGAGCGACCGGCTGGGGGGCAATCTGATCCCCGCCGGCGCCCATCCCTTTAAGGAGGAGCTGAACGAGCTCAACCGCTGGTATCAGGGCCAGCTGGCCCAGCTGGGGGTGACGGTGGAACTGGGCGTCCGTCTGACCGCCCGGGAGATCCAGGACCGAAGTCCGGACGCGGTGGTGCTGGCGGTGGGGGCCGCCCCGGCGGTGCCCCCGGTGCCGGGGATCGACAGCCCCAAGGTGATCGACTGCGTCACCGCCCTCACCGGCCCGGACCTCCCCGGCCAGCGGGTGCTGGTGGTGGGCGGCGGCCTGGTGGGCTGTGAGACCGCCCTGGGCTATGCCCAGGCAGGCAAGCAGGTCACCATTTTAGAGGCCCTGCCGGACATTCTCTCCGCCGGTATCCCGGTGCCGGAGATGAATGACTCCATGCTCCGGGACCTGCTGGACGAGGCCGGGGTGGTCCGCAGAACCGGCCGCCGGCTGTCTCGGGTCACAGAGGACGGGGCGGTGGCCGATGGCCCCGACGGAGAGGAGAAGCTGTCCGCGGACCACATTGTCCTGGCGGTGGGATTTGCCCCCCGGACCTCCCTGGCGCCGGAGCTGGCCGGGGCGGGAATGGAGGTCTACCAGGTGGGAGACGGCAGCCGGGTGGGCAGTGTGATGACCGCCATTGGCAGCGCCTACACCGTGGGACGGATGTTGTGAGAAGGAGGAGAAATCCATGCGAAAAAATTTCAAGGATGTTGGCTTTTATCCCCAGCCGGTGCTGATCATCGGCACCTACGACACCGACGGGGTTCCGGACGCCATGAATGTGGGCTGGGGCGGCCTGGTGGGGGGCGGCTATGTGGAGCCATAAGACCACGGAAAACCTCTCCCTAAAGGGGGCCTTCACCGTGAGCTTTGCCGACCGGGCGCACCTGACGGAAGCGGATTATGTGGGTCTGGTCTCCGGCCACACCACCCCGGACAAGATTGCCCGGGCAGGGCTCACCCCGGTGCGGAGTGCTTTCGTGGACGCGCCCCTGTTTGAGGAGTTCCCCCTGACCTTGGAGTGCCAGGTGGTGGAGAGGAGCGACGGCCCCGGCGGCGTGCGGATTGTGGGCCAGGTGGTGAACATGAGCGCCGATGAGGCCATCCTGGGGGAGGATGGCCTGGTGGACGCCGACAAGGCCCAGTTCCTGTCCTTTGACCGGGTTCGGCGGGTATACCGCCTGCTGGGCGGTGTGGTGGGACAGGCCTACCACGACGGCAGAAAAAAGATGGAGTGAACCGGGGCTTTGCCCGGGGGAGGCAGGCCCTTCCCCGGGCAAAGCCTGGAAACTGTGCGGAACTGCCCAAAAATAGGTGAAAAACCTGGGCGTATCTTGTTCCTTCTGCTTCCTTGACAAGGGGAGGTCTTGTCCCGTATAATGAAGAACAATGATAGAGGCGCGGCGCTCATCAGTACCTTCCAACCTCCGGCAGGCAACCGGGGAAGCGAAAGGGGGCACCGCCGAAGGGCTTCTCGGGTTCCTGCCTGAGGGGTGCCCTGGGTCGGCAGAGAAGATCTGCCGGACTGCCATTGTCAAAACGATGGAGCGCTATCATGGGACAACCAAAGGGGCGGGAGCCCCGTATTTGTGTTTGTTTGCCATGGATCTGCTTCGGGTCCATGGTTTTTTTAACAAATAAAAAATGAAAAGAGGAGACCACCATGAAAAAGATGCTTGCCTTGACCCTGGCACTGGTGATGGCCCTGGGCCTGTGCGCCTGTGGCGGAGACACCACGGACAATGGGGATGCCCCGGCGGAAAACCCGGAGACCAATTCCCCTGCGGAAACCGTTACGCTGGACCTTCCCCCCGTGGAAGACCTGACCGGTACTGACACCAGCGCCATCGCTGGAGTAGAGGATGGCGTGCTCACTGTGGCGATGGAGTGTACCTACGCTCCCTACAACTGGACCCAGATGGACGATTCCAATGGCGCTGTGCCCATCAAGGGCTCCAGTGAATACGCCAATGGCTATGATGTGATGATCGCCAAGCGCATTTGTGAGGCTTACGGCTGGGAGCTGGAAATTGTTCGCACTGACTGGAACTCCTTGGTTCCCGGGATTCAGAGCGGTTTGTATGATGCTGTGATCGCCGGTCAGTCTATGACGGAGGATCGTATGGAGCAAGTGGACTTTGCCGGCCCCTACTACTACGCTTCTATTGTCTGTGTGGCAAAGGATGGCAGCCCTCAGGCTTCCGCAAAGGGAATCAGCGAACTGACCGGTACCGCCACCGCGCAGATTGAAACCATTTGGTATGATACCTGCCTGCCGCAGATTAAGGGCGCAGAGATCCAGACCGCCGCTGAGACGGCGCCTGCTATGCTGATGGCGCTGGAGACTGGCGCCGTAGAGTTTATCTGCACCGACATTCCCACAGCCAAGGGTGCTGTGGCTGCTTACGATGACATGGTCATTCTGGACTTCACCGACACGGAGGATAACTTCCAAGTGGACGAGGGGGACATTAACATCGGCATCTCCCTGAAGAAAGGCAATACCGAGCTGAAGGACGCCATCAACAAGGTGGTTTCCGCGCTCAACAAGGATAACTTCGACAACCTGATGGATTATGCTGTTTCCATCCAGCCTTTGAATCAGTAATTTTCACAATTATTCATAACCGCCCCCGCCGGTACCCCGGCGGGGGCGCCGGACTGCCCAGTTCCGGGCAAAGAGAGAAAGGAGTGCTCCTCTGTGGAACAATTCGCCCAGCTCGGCTCCGATATGGTGCGTTTGTGGAGCCAGTACAGTGGTTCCTATTTGAACGGCATCAAGAACACCCTGATCTTGGCGGTGGTGGCTACCTTGATCGGGTGCCTGATCGGCTTTGTCTGTGGTGTGTTGAACACCATTCCTTATACCAAAAGTGATTCCCTGCCCAAGCGGTTTCTGCTGAAGCTGATCCGAATTATTGTGCGCGTTTATGTGGAGATTTTTCGGGGGACTCCTATGGTGCTCCAGGCGGTGTTCATTTACTATGGCCTGCCCTATTTCAGCAACAACGCCCTGCGGTTTGACAATATCTGGGCGGCGGCCATCCTTATCGTCTCCATCAACACCGGCGCCTATATGGCGGAAACCGTCCGGGGCGGCATTATCTCCGTGGACCCTGGCCAGACCGAAGGGGCCAAGGCCATCGGCATGACACACGTGCAGACCATGGTCAGCGTCATTCTGCCCCAGGCATTCCGAAATATCGTTCCGCAAATCGGCAACAACTTCATCATTAATATCAAGGATACTTCGGTGATGTTTATCATCAGCTTTACCGAGTTTTTTGCCATCCATCGCACCGTGGTGGGGTCGAACTATCTCTACTTCCCCTCCGCTGCCATTGAGATGGTGGGATACCTGACCATGACCCTCATTGCCTCCTTCCTGCTGCGGTTGCTGGAGAAGAAGCTGGACGGCAATGACAGCTATGATTTGGTTCAGGTAGACGCGCTGACCATGTCCGCCGGTACCTACAATTATCCTGGCCGGGGCACCCCCTTTGACGAGCGCAACCCGGAGGCCCAGAAGAGCATGCTCCGGGAGGAGCTGCGCCGCCAGGCCGAGCGGGACGCCGCGGTCCGGGAGGGGCAAAAGGCGGAGACCCGCCGGGCCCACGGCAACGAAACCAGAAACCAGGACGGAGGGGACCAGTGACATGGATGAGATGATTTTACAGGTGCGCCACCTGTCCAAATCCTTTGGCAAGCATGAGGTTCTCCGGGACATTGATTTTACGGTGAACCGGGGGGATGTGACCTCCATCATCGGGGCCTCCGGCTCGGGCAAGTCCACCCTGCTGCGGTGTGTCAACCTTCTGGAGACCCCCACCAGCGGGGAGATCACCTTCCACGGGGAGAACATCCTCACCCGGAAGGGCGGGGCCGCGGCCTACCGGACGAAGGTGGGTATGGTCTTCCAGTCCTTCAACCTCTTTAACAATATGTCGGTGCTGGACAACTGCACCGTGGGCCAGATCAAGGTGCTCAAGAAGAGCGCCGCCGAGGCCAAGGAGCTGGCCATGAAGTACCTGACCAAGGTGGGCATGGCCCCCTACATCAACGCCAAGCCCCGGCAGCTCTCCGGCGGCCAGAAGCAGCGGGTGGCCATCGCCCGGGCCCTGGCCATGGACCCGGAGGTCCTCCTCTTTGACGAGCCCACCTCCGCCCTGGACCCGGAGATGGTGGGGGAGGTGCTCTCCGTCATGCGGGACCTGGCCGCGGAGGGTCTGACCATGCTGGTGGTCACCCATGAGATGGCCTTTGCCCGGGACGTGTCCAACCATGTGGTCTTTATGCGGGACGGTGTCATCTGGGAAGAGGGCACCCCCCAGCAGATTTTTGAGAACCCCCAGAAGGCGGAGACCCAGGAGTTCCTCTCCCGCTTTCGTGCACACTGAAAAACAGAGGCAAAAGGTCCTGCCGGCGGGCAGGTCCTTTTTTATTCGCTCTGGGGGACAGGGGGCACCCAGGGCAGGGCGCCCTCCTCCAGCAGCAGGGCCTCGGCGTCGTGGAGGCAGCCCAGCCGGGCCGTCTCGTCCTCCGCCCCGGCGATGACCGACAGCAGCGTGTCATAGGCGCTGTTGGCATACCGGGACACGTTCTCTCCGCCGGTGGAGCTCCACTGTCTCAGGAAGCACTCCGCGTCGTTCCCAAGGGCCCGGATCTCTATTCCCGCCAGGGAGAAGGTCCCCTCCTCCAGAGCAGCGGCCAGCTCCTCCTCCGTCACGGCCCGGGCCGTCACCCGAAGCCCCAGGGC
>OLRU01002839.1_pt1 | contig 11572 bp, 14 predicted proteins | sample 1672961 | NCBI WGS metagenome assembly OLRU01 (sample SAMEA3136741, study PRJEB25190) | human gut metagenome | biome: human gut; feature: human-associated habitat; material: faeces | place: Austria | collected 2013 | reverse complement strand
TTTGCCGCTCCCTCAAATCTGAAATTTCTACTTGACTTTTGTTAGCAGGTCTTTCAACGAAAATTGCAGCGCCATGGTAAAACTTGCTTATTAATAGGCTATCATGAGAGGGGTGCAATGTCAACGAAAGAGCCGTGGAAATTTCCCACGGCTCTCACTTTTTCAAATCCGTTGCCTTATAGCGTCCCTGAGTTCGTCCAATCCGTCTGCCAGCCAACCGGTGATCAACGGCAATCCAAACGGCGAGGCGAGAAACGCGATAACCAAAAGCACAGCCGCACCCACCGCCTGCCCAGTGACCAGCAGCACCAGCGCCAACAGCACGAGTATAACGCAAACGGCAAAACCAACTGCTGCTACCACGCATACGAGGAAGTTCACAAACGCCGACAACAGCGCAAGCACGACCAGCAAAGGCGCAGCCAAAATCTTTCTTAATGCCATCATAGAGATACCTCCCAGCTCTTTGTGACTTCATTCTACGCGCATGTCGAATAAAGGGCAAGGATGCCGAGGAGCCCCCTAAGGGGCTCTTTTTATGCCCTCTAATTGTAAACAATCTGTGAATTATTGCAATTCGACAAAAAAGACCGTTGAAAAAAGGGCCTTAAAAACGGGGTATATAGAAGTATGTTTTTTAACGGCTTCATTGAAGATGTACTTTCACAAGAGAATATACGGTGCAGGAGTTAACTGACTGCGTGGGTCGAAAGGCTCAGCGACATGGGAGGTGGCGCAATGATGGGTTTACCCGGAGCGATAGACGCTGTCCCGAAAACGGCTATGGCAAGCCGCTTCGCAATGAAAGCGCGGGCAGACAATAAATTCTCGCGCAAGCGCTCCCGTAGACTTGGGGGCAGCCCTGTGGCGCACGGTTCGACCGACGCTGCGGAGTTGAGACAGCTTAGCCAAAAGCAGCTCCTGTAGCCCCCTATACCACCGGGGTGCGTGGCAAATACGGTGGGACGATGAGAAACGAATTATCCCCACGGCATTACTATGCCGTGGGGTGTGAATACAGGGAGGTATTTTTATGGATAACGCCTTCTGTGAAAAGAAGAAAACAACGGCCTCATACCGCGAGGTCAGAATAGGAAATACCATCTACCGCGTGACGAGTATTTTCACCGGCGAAAAGGACTTGGGCAAGACCCTCGAACAGCTTGCTGTGCGCAGGGCTATGACTGAGCCCGCAACGAATGTCTCTGTGGTTTGACCCACCCGCATCCTTGCGCGGCTATGGCTCCGGCGCTATCATGTGTACAGAGCCATCTTTCCGCACGAGGTATGAATACAAAGTCGGGAGGTTAAAAACAAATGACAGAAAAGACATACAACGTCGGCATCTATTGCCGCCTTTCAAACGACGATGAGCGCGACGGCGAGTCCGTCAGTATAGAGAACCAGAAGCTCCTGCTGCAAAGCTATGTGCGGCAGATGGGCTGGAACGAGATAGACGTCTACATAGACGACGGATATACGGGTACGAACTTCAACCGTCCCGGCGTCCAGCGTCTCATCGAGGATGCAAAGGCGAAGCGCATCAACCTCATACTGGTCAAAGACCTCAGCCGCTTTGGCCGCAACTACATCGAGATCGGTCAGTACACAGATTATCTGTTCCCCTCCATCGGTTGCCGCTTTGTGGCTCTTAATAATGGAGTAGATACGGAAAGCAGCAACGGCAGCACAGACGTCATGTGCTTTTTGAACCTGTTTAACGAGTTCTACAGCCGCGACACGAGCAAGAAGGTCAAGGCCGTCAAGCGCGCCTGCGCCGAGAACGGCAAGTTCATGGGTACATATCCCGCATACGGCTACAAGCGTGACCCCGAGGACAAGCACCACCTTGTAATAGACGAGGACACCGCGCCCATCGTGCGCCGCATCTTCTCTATGCGCGCCGCGGGTACTGGCTTCATGGCCATTGCAATCCATCTCAACGAGGAAGGCATCCCCTCGCCTGGGATGCTGTACTACAAACGCAAGGGCAAGGAAGATCCACGCCGCGTCAATCACAAGTGGGCTGACGCCACTGTGAAAAACATCGTCCGCAACGAGGTCTACATCGGCAACATGGTGCAGGGCAAGACCGGCACCGTTTCGTACAAGAACAAGAAGCTCATAAACAAACCGGAAGATGAGTGGATTCGCGTTGAGGGTACGCACGAGCCCATTATCTCGCGGGATGTTTGGGACACCGTGCAGAGCATAGACCAGAAGCGCGTCCGCAAGAACGCAGCGTCTGACGGTATACGCAGCATCTTTTCCGGGCTAGTCTACTGCGCCGACTGCGGCTTCAAGATGCGCAACCACACGGAGAAGTTTACCTACAAGGACGGAACACCTGGGCGCTACAGCTCCTTCATCTGTGGCAACTACGCCCGCAGCGGCAAGAGCGCCTGCACCATCCACACCATCTACGAGAATGCGCTTGAACAGATAGTCCGTGAGGACATCCGGGAGAAGGCGCGCTTCGCCGCGCACGACCCGGAGCAGCTCATCCGGCACATCGTGTCCCTCAAGGAGAAAGAGGCGCACAGCCGCCGCGTATCCCGTGAGCAGGAGTTCAAAGCCGTAAAAGCCCGGCTTGACGAGCTTGAGCGCCTGATGCAGAATCTCTACGAGGATAAGTGCACCGGTTCCATACCTCAGTCTGTGTTCCAGACGCTTATGCACAGGTATGAATTTGAGCGAGCTGAGAAAGCTGAAGCACTTCCGGAGCTTGAACGTAAGGTAAAGGCCGGTATAGAAAACCGCCAGGACGCCGGACGGTGGACGGAGATCATTCGCCAATACACGGAGATAACCAAGCTCGACGAGAGCATACTCTTTGCCCTTGTAGACCGCATAGAGGTCGGCGAAGCGCAGAAGGTCAGAGGCGTCCGTGTCCGGGATGTCAAGGTGTACTACCGCTACGTCGGGAATGTAGACGACGCTGTGGTTGAGGAAAGGCGGGAGCGGTATGAACAGGCCGTATAAAGTGGGCATCTACTGCCGCTTGAGCCGGGACGATGCGGCGAACTCCGCGAAGATAAAAAACTACATCCCCGGCGACGAGTCCGTGAGCATTGAAAATCAGTATGAGATGCTGTCCAAGTTTGTGATGCTCAACGGCTGGATAGAGGTAAAGACGTATAAGGATGATGGGTACAGCGGCGGCAACTTCCAGCGACCCGGGTTTTCGGAAATGCTGGAGGACGCCCGTGCTGGCGTCATAAACCTCATACTCGTCAAAGACCTCAGCCGCCTCGGCAGGGACTTCGTGGAAGTGGGACGCTACACCGACGTAATATTCCCGGCGCTCGGCTGCCGTTTCGTCTCCATGCTCGACTGTCTGGACACGGAGGGCGACAACACGGATATGCTGCACTTCCGCAGCCTGATGAACGACTACCATCTGAAAGACCTGAGCAGCAAGATTAAATCTGCGCTCCACGCCAAGATGCGCAGCGGTCAGTTCATCGCAGCGTATGCGCCCTACGGCTACCGCAAGAGCAATGATGACAAGCACAAGCTGGTCATTGACGAGGAATCCGCGGCAGTCGTGCGGAGAATGTATGAACATCGTCAGGCGGGCATGGCATATGGCAAGATTGCCGCCGCGCTCAACAGCGATGGCGTGCTCTCACCGCGCTGGTACTGGGCCATACACTACGGAAATGGTAGTTGCCGCTACTCAAAGCTCTGGACATACACGGCTGTGAAGAACATCCTCAGCGACCCGGTCTACATAGGCAGGCTCGTCCAGAACAGCACGGGTACGCGCTCGTACAAGGACAAGACCTACGTTAACAAACCGGAATCCGAGTGGATAATCCACGAGGGCGCGCACGAGGCCATAGTTACAGCCGAGGTATGGAACAGCGTACAGGAACTTAACGGCACGGCAAATCAGCGCTCAGGAAGCAGTGCACTGCACACTCCAGCACTGTTCAGTGGCAAGCTAGTGTGCGCCGACTGCGGCAAGCCTCTTATAGTCAGTCGGGATAACCAACGCCGAAAAAACGGCAGTGTTAAAACCTACACCTCATACATCTGCTCGCGCTATGTATCCTCCGGCCGCAGCGCTTGCTCGTGGCACCGTATCTATGAGATCGGGCTGAAAGAGCTCGTGCTGGACGAGATACGGGCACAGGCTGAGGCCGTCACGGTAAACGAGGCTGCTGTACTGGACAAGCTGAGAAAGCGGTCTGCTGCAAATGATGAGCCCCATCTCGATGCCGTGCGGCAGGAAACATCCAAACTCAGACGTCGGATACATGAGCTGGAGCAGATAACTGCACGTCTCTACGAGGATAAGGTCAGCGGCGTCATAAGCGAAGCGGCCTTTGCATCGCTCATAGACAAAAACGAGCAGGAACGCTTGCAGAAAGCCGAGCGCCTTGAACAGCTACTCACAGAGATGTCCAAGGCGCAGCGGGAAACTGACAATATTCAAAAGTGGTCAGATACGATTCGCAAATACCTGTCTCTAAAGGAACTTGACCGCGAAATTGTAGACGAGCTTATACACCACATAGAGGTTGGCGAGCGCTCTGTCATTGACGGCAAGAAGCATCAGGACATCACTATTTACTACCGCTTCGTTGGGGCGGTTAAATGAGGAGGAACCACATGAGGAAGAAATCCCGCGCAGTCATTTACTGCCGCGAAACGCCACAGGACGACAGCGGCAACACCCTTGAAAAACAAAGCACCCGCTTGCGCGGGCTGGCTAAGCTGTCTAATATAACCGTCGTTGGCGAGGTATTTGAATACGGAAACGGCATTGCCCGTCAGCGCCCCGGCTGGAACAAAGCCTTGCAGATAGCCGAGGAGAAAGATGCAAACGCCATTTTCGTCACCGACTACTCGCGTATAGCGCACGATTGGGACACCATGATAGATGCTGTGCTGGACGCCTTTAATCGCGGCCTCGAGTTCATCACGGCCGACGACGAGCAGCCGTTTTACCTGTTCATAAACACCTGGATGTGGCTTGAGCGTTGGAGCACTGTTAAGCAAGTTTGGCCAGTCGAAGATATACAAAGCTCGGAATAATTCCATGTTCTCGTGTCGAATAAGCGCGAAATAATGGAACACATTTCCTGATTGCGCGATGCTCTTAAATAAGTTCCGCAGAGGGGTAAAATCATTGTCCATGCCGCCGTTTGCGCTGTCCACGTTGTCATTGACAGCGATAAAACGCACGCCCTTTTGAGGGAACAGCATTTCCGTGTAAAATCCCACCTGCAAGTAATTACGCCCCAGCCTGCTCATGTCCTTGACTATGACGGTGCCGACTTTCCCGGCTTCAATGTCTGCAAGCATGGCTTGAAATCCGGGCCGCTGGAAGTTCGCACCTGAGTAGCCGTCGTCGGTGTACCAGCGCAGATTGGTAAAGCCGTTCTGCTTGGCGTAGGCTTCCAAAATCCGTTTCTGGTTGGAAATGGAATTGCTCTCGCCTTGCAATTCGTCCTCATGGGACAATCTCGGATAAAGGGCGGTAATGAGGTTTTGGGTGGCTTGTCTTAACATAAAATCCTCCGTTTCCGACAGCCAGCCCCACTATTCCGTGGTTTCATTGTACCACGGAACAGGGGCGGCTGTACAGCGGTAAAAGTGATAAATCTGCTTCTTTACAGCTTGTCAAATCGCCTTTTTTTGTGTAGCAGCGGCTTCCGCTTCCAGTACCCTCGCCATCTTGTCGGCGGCGGTGCTGGTGGTGTCTTTCTTGAAAAAGCCGGACACGACAAGAACGGTATTCCCCATGCGGATTTCCGTCACGCAGTCGGGGCGGCGGGTGGTACGGTGGTCGTGCTGCTTGATATTCTCCATAGGCAATACTCCTTTCATTCAGCCAGCAGTTTCTTCATGGTTTCCATTTTCCGCTTTGCGGTTTCCTGCCGGAAGTTGACGCCAGTAAAGCGTATCGGGACGCACATGGACAGCAGTCGGTCATAAATCCGGGAATGGGCCGTGTCTGTCGGCTTTTTCAACTCGTCCAGCGGGCGGTTGGTGGTGGCGATCAGCGGCTTGTTGCTGCGGTATCGGGTATCAATCACATGGAATACCTGTTCCAGTCCATAGTCGGTGCCACGCTCCATGCCGAAGTCGTCAATGATAAGCAGCGGATAGCGGCAAAGGCGGGAAATATACTCATTCCGGCCTGTAAAGCCGGGAGAGAGGTCGCCCAGGATAACGGCGAAGTTCGTCATATATACGGGGACTTCTTTCTCCATGAGGGCGTTTGCGATACAGCCCGCAAGGTAGCTTTTCCCGTTGCCGACGTTCCCCCAGAACAGGCAGCCGATGTTTTCGGCCTGCATTTCTTCCCAATGCTCCGCATACCGCCGGGCAATCCCGGTCTGCGGGTTTCTGCCGTTGTCGTTCTCGAATGTCCATTGCTGCATGGCTGAGTCGGCAAAAGCCCTCTGTTTCAGATTTTCCACGGCTTCCACATGGCGGCGGTGTTCCTCGGCGGCCTGCCGCTGCTCACGGGCGGCTCTCTGGCAGTCGCACTCTGCCGGGTGGCGGTCACGGCCAAACAGCTCCTTACCCTCCGGGAAGTAGGCTTCTTTCGGCGTATGGCACTTTCCGCAGTAAAGCAGTCCGTCCTCGCCGATATAGTCCTCCATCTCCGGGGCGGCGGTTGTCATGTTCTCCAAAATATCTTTGATTTCACTTGTCATAAGCTTTCTCCCTCCATACAGGTATAGTCGGGGATGCCCTGTTTTACGGCTCCCTTTTTGTCATTGGCCGCCCATCTGTGCAAGGCGGCGGCATAATTCTGGTAGGCTTTCCCGCTGGCGGCAAGGTAATGGCTCATTTCCTCAATCAGCCGTTCCAGCCTGTCCGGGTATTCTGCCTGTAACTCGTCATATTCGTCCTTTGACAGAAAAATATTCTCATATCGGCCATAAGCTGTGGGCGGCTCCCCACTCGCTCTCATTGTTTGGTTCTCTATTAAGTTGTTTATATTAGTTTTGTTAGGGGTCGGTTTTCCGACCATCATAGGGTCGGTTTTCCGACCGTCATAAGGTCGCTTTTCCGACTGTATGAGGGTCGCTTTTCCGGCCATCAGTTGGTCGGAAAACCGTACCACTGGGACAGGCGGCACTTTCACATAAAGCCGATTGGGTGCGGAGAAGCCCCGCCGTTCCCGTTCTAAAAGCCCGGCTGCGTCCAGTTCTTTCAAGGCTCCCTTGATGGCGGTACAACCCTTGTCCAGCATTTCCGCTATCTCCGCAACGGGGTAGACAATGAATATCCTGCCCTCGCCGTCCTGCCAGCCGTTCTTCTGTGACAGGGTGGAGCGGTCTAATAAAAGCGCATACAGCAGCTTGGCGGTCTGTGAAATCTCCATTTTCAGCAGGAAACGGGGGTATGGAAGATAGGCGGGCAGCGTGGTGTCTGCCCTGATATAATCAGCGATAGTATCACCTCCCTCTGTGTTGTGTCGTTTTTGGGCTTTGTCACGCATTAGGACGGCATTTCCGGGGGGAAAGGATAAATGTATCGCGTACCCTTTGACACCCACGAAAAAAGCCTTGATTTATGCGGGTTTGAAAGGCTCTAAAGCGTGACATTTCTGCCTTTGTTTCCGCTTTCTCTCGGCGGCTTTGCGTTTCTTCATGCACCCGGCGCAGCCGGGGCAGTATTTCCCCCGGTTGGATTTGGGGACAAAGGCCGCCCCGCAGACCGCGCAGCGTTTCCGGCTCCCCCGGTACAAGAGGGCTGCGGCCAGCTCCCCGTCAAGGGGCAGGACAGCCACACGGAACCAGCGGCACATGAGGGAATAGGAAATGCTCTGGACGCACACGCAAGGCTCCCCGTCGTCTAACAGCAGGCAGTTCCCCTCGTCGTAGTTACAGCACTCATGCACAAGGCGGCGGGCTGCCTGGTGCTGGCGGTAGTCCATGCGGGACGGCTTATCGTTCATGGCTCTGCTCCTTTCTGCGGTGCGGCTCTTCCCGGCGCAAAATCTGGTCGATGTTCCGCTTGACGGTCTGCAACTCCCTGAACCGCTGCTTCTGTTCGTGATAGGTGTTGTACAGGCCGTCTTTCTCGGAGATAAGCTGCTCGATCTCGGCCTGCAACGCTTTTCGGCCGGGCAGCTTGGTAAGCCCCTGTGCCTTGAAATACCGGGCGGCGGCTTCGGCTATGATAAAATCGCTCTCGTTTGCCTGGCGGTATGCGGCGCGGGCTTTCTCGGATTTCTGCGCTTTCAGCCCCTCGCGGATGGGCTTGGTCTTGGCATAGGCAAGTACCTGTTGCCGCAACTCCCTTTTCCCTTGCAGCTTCGTTTCCAGTGCTTTCAGTTCGCCGCTGGTCTGGCGCATTTCCTGATAGGCGGTAGCAACGGCGGCTTCAAGCTGTTCCGGGGAAGAAAAGCCGTACTGTTGGTAGATGGTCAGGGTCTTGGCGGCCTGTTTCAGATTGTGTATCTTCGCCCATCGTTCATAGCCTTTGCCCTTGCCCTCGGCCATCTTCTGCTCAATGTCCACAAGCCGCTGCACACTGTCCTGTCTGGGGTCGATTTTCCCTGTCTTTTCGCCCTGTAAGCGGCCTTTCCCGGCGTGTAGGTATTCGGGTATGGCTGCGGTCTGTTCGGCGGCTCTGGCGGCTTGGTGCTGCGGGGTGTAGCGAACCGTTACGCCCCTCTGGGCGTTCTGCTCCAAAACGGCAAGGACGGCGGTGCGGTCAAAGTCGCCGCCCAGCTTCCGGGCGGTGATAGGCTTCGTCCTGTCTGGCGTGAGGTAGGACAGCCGCCCCCGGCTCTCCTTGACGGTCACACCCTCCCGCAACAGCAGAGAGGAAAACTCGTCAAAGCTGGCAGCGGTGGCAAGGGCTTTCCGTAGGGTCTGCCGCAGCTTCTCCTTGTTCGTTTCAAACTTGGTCTGCCGGGGCGTGATACCGCCTGCAATCATGGGGGCGTTCTGCTTGTCCAGTGCGGCCTGTCCCTTTTTCTGCGCCCAATATTCCCGGTCTGTGACACGGTTCTTGCTGCCGTTCAAGAGGTCGATTTGGTAAAGTCCTTCCCGGTGGCACATCTCCATGACCTCGGACTTGAAGTAGCGTAGGGCTGCGTCGGTGCAGCGGTGCTTGCACCCGGCTTTCGTGTCCGCTGGCCTGTCCATGTAGGGCAGGAACGGCACTTCCTCTATCCGCAGGCTGTTAATGACGATATGCACATGGATGTTGCCGCTGTGGTTATGCCCGTCCGGGTGGGTGCAGACAAGGGCCTGATGGCCGGGGAAATGCTCTTTACAGAATTGCTCCCCCAACGCCTGCGCCCGGTCTACGGTCAGGCCGTTGTCCGGCCCGTCCCGTGGGTCAAAGCTGATGATATAGTGGTGGCTTTTCACATCCTCCCGCCGCTGATTTTTCTCATAGCGGAGATTGGAGCGCATACACGCAACGGCAAAATCCTCGCCGCCGCAGTTCAGCGTGGACAAGCGATAATCCTCACGGGGGATAAGCCTGCCGTTTTCATCAAGGACGGGCTTCATAGTAAATTCGTCATGCTCAAAGAGCAGGTATTGTTCGGCGGCTCCGTAGTCGGCGTTCTTAGAGCCTAAATGCTTGAGTGTTGCCAACGGCGTCACCTACTTTCTTTAGGACTTCATACTTGAGGGCGGCAAGGTCGGCGGCCGCTTCCCGCAATTCCTTTGCCATAGCCGGGTAGGGGCTATGCCACTCGTTGAGGGTGCGGGCAATCTGGTTGAGATTGCCGCCAATCCTGCCGTACTCGGCTGTGAGCTTCCCGACAGCGGAGAGCAGCTCGTCATTGACTGACGACACATGGAGTACGGGGCGTATGGTAGTGCGCCGGATGGCCTGCCGGAGAAATTCGGACTGACTGATACCATAGGGCGCAAGCCGTTCTGTGAAGTCGGCGTATTCTTCATCGGTCAGCCGGGTTTTCACAACATGGCTGCGGTGGGGGGTGTTGTATCGCTTCGGCATGGGCTGTAAACCTCCTTTCACTTATCACAAAAAATGGGCTGGTCTGTTAGCTATTTTCGGGGCATTTCCTGTCTGCCGGACAGAAATATTTTTGCGGCGTAAGCCGCATAGCAGGGTTTGGGGAAGGCACTCCCCAACAAGTTTCCCGCGAGGGGCAAAACCGCAGAATTGCGGATTTTGGCACCGTGGTAGAAACTTGCTCTAAGTAAGCCGTAGATTTCCCCTTGCACTTACTACTCGTATAGCTGCCGCCTGTTTTGGCCGGATTTCTGCAAAAATCTTACGGCGTGGGGCGATTTTTACCCGCAGTTCTTTCTTTCCGCTAAAGATACATTTCAAAGGCCGCCAGCTACCCGCTTGCCGGGAATTTTCTCAAATTTTCCTTTGCCTTAGAAATACAGAAAATGCAGATTTGGCTACCGCCGCAGAAAATTTTTTGTTTCCGGCTTCACCTACCTACTACGGATGACTTTGCGATTTTGCCAAACGGATAAAGAAAAAAGCAGCAAATCTTTTTCAGACTTACTGCTTTCGCTGGCCGCCGATGGGCGGTGGATATTCAGTTTTGAAAGTTCAGGTCAGGTTGGCCCGATGATGGATAGCACAATAAATTCCTGTTTTCCCTTTAAGGCATTGTGCATTTTTTCTATTTCTCTTGATGATTATTTTTTTCATAATCAATCAATGTACCTATAACAATTCCAATCAACATTCCGATACCTGCACAAATAGAAATAGCAAAAAGATTTTGCAAAAACGCCCATGCCAACACACCTATGCAACCACCGACAATAAATCCTGTTAATAAGCCAATAGTTAAGTATTTATTACTTTTCATATTGCTATATCTCCCCTAAAAGTATATTTGTCGTTGGTTCTATTATACTATGACCTGCTTCCTTTAGGAATAGATGAATTGTAAACTGGCTGGAGTGAAACCGCTAATGACAGCCAGTGTTTGTTCTTTGTTTATCGGTCAAAGCGAAATTTGAACAGGGCGGCAATGAGCTGTTGCTTTATATGTTCCTCAACTTCGGCGTTGACTTTCCCGTGTACTTTGGAACAGTAGCGGATATATCCGGCATAGTGGGAAAGAATGGTGTCGATTGCGTCCGGGTCGCCCTCATGGGCTTTGACGATTGTTTCATAGGGGAGAAGTTTACTCATAGTCATTTCCCTCCATGAGCCGCCTTAACCGCTGCAAGGCAAGCCGGATATGCCGCCCCGCTGTGCTGCGTGTCCGGCCAATATGTACGCCGATCACTCGCTGCGGCTGGCGCAGGAAATAGTAACGAAAAATTTCTTCCTGCGTCTGCTCCGGCAAAAGGGCAAGGGCGGCGGCAAGCTCCGCATGATACAGAACGGCGGTCTGGCCGCAGGCGGTAAAAAGATATTCTTCAAGCTACTCCGGCTCGGCAAGCTGGACAAACTTTTCACTCATCAGATAATCAAGGGAAACTTCCCGTTCCCACCTCCGGCGCAGCTTCAAGATTTTATCTATGGCTGCGTGACGAATGACTACCTTGCAAAAGGCATTGAATGTGTACTGGATATGCACCTTGTAGGCTTCATCTTCGGTCATGGAAATTCCCCCTCTCTGAATAATAGTGCGGGGCGGCAG
>OLRU01002830.1_pt1 | contig 11586 bp, 3 predicted proteins | sample 1672961 | NCBI WGS metagenome assembly OLRU01 (sample SAMEA3136741, study PRJEB25190) | human gut metagenome | biome: human gut; feature: human-associated habitat; material: faeces | place: Austria | collected 2013 | reverse complement strand
TGAAAAAGTATCGTGTGGAAATTAAGAGGTAAACGCAGAAAAAATCTGCCGCAGGAAAAGAGCGGCAGATTTTTTGCATTAGGCTTAAAATGGTGTATTGATGAATGCTGTATAATTCGCGGGATGTTCCCTTTTATCCGGCAGCCGTTTATCAAGAGAAGTGCTGCTTTTCCGCAAAGCGTCATTCTGAGCGATAGCGAAGAATCTATACCCGTGGTGAGGAAAGCCGGTAAGATGTCATCAGTGCAATAGAATCTTCACTCTGTGCCATCATTCCGTTTTCCGTCTTTCCCGAAAAGCATTCTTACCACCGTTCTGAATGACGGCAGACGGTAAGGCGTCATTCAAAGCGCCAACAAAGGATTTGCTACAGTGTTAAGGAAAGGGATTCTAACGGGAAGAATAGGGATTGGGCAAGCCTCCTTGTTTATAAGGAGGTGGCCGGCGAAGCCGGACAGGGGATACTGGCTTGGGGGAATGATGCAAAAGAATAGAATGAAGATTCTTTTTCTGCCCCTGTTCTAAATGATGACGGACGGCAAGGCGTCATAACGGAGCTATCGGTAAACGTCATCCTGAACGAATGTGAAGGATCTATACCCGCGGTGAGGAAGACGGTAAGATGTCACCAGCATAATAGATTCTTCACTCTGTGTCACTGTTCCGTTTTCCGTTTTTTTCCGCACAGCGTTCTTATCCCCGTTCAGAATAATCGGGGATGGCAAGGCGTCATAGTGAGGGAAACGTTAAGCGTCATCCTGAACGAATGTGAAGGATCTGCACCTGTGGTGAAGAAGCTGGTAAAGTGGCATTTAGGGGCTGACTATAAAATCGAGTGACACAAAACAACTATTTGTGTGACCATTTGATTTGATATTTCAATCCACAGGACAGTCTGATTTGATATTGCAATTTAGTTGATTTATAATTGTTTTAGATATATAATATCATCTTAATGTAAAAATATGTTTATAGAAAAATATCAGAAGAATAGTTTGGTGTAACCTGTGGGATTTATCTGTTAAAATCTGAAGCCGGTTGTATGACAGGGAGAGGGGAGACGGAACGCGAAGGGCAAAACATAACAGCTCTTTTATATTTTTATTTTTTTTAAAATTGGGAGGAAAATATGAACAGGGTTTACAAAATCGTATGGAGTAAGGCGAAAAATGCTTATGTGGTGACATCGGAACTGGCGAAAAACCACACGAGAAGCGCTTCAGGAAAAGCGGTGAAAGCAGCGCTGACAGTAGCTGTGGGGATGGGAGTCCTCATGGGCGGTTATGCGGCTGATGCGGCTGCCAAGGATATCGTGGACAAGGGAGGGAATCTTATTGCCTATGATATTTCTCCCGCAAATGAAGGCACGAATATCGCTGTAGGTAAAAATGCGAAAGTCTTCATCGGCGGCGGTACACAGGAATCTATGCTCTCTTTTGGGGAAACGATAGAACATACGCTGACAGGTATGCACATTCATAGTAATAATGCTGCCAAACAGAACCTTCCGGCAGGGATGGCTGTGGGAACAAACACATATGCCCGTACCGGTTCCATTCAGATGGGAGACCATACATTAGAAAAGAATCAGATTGCTATTGGCGATACGACGGCGGATAAACTGCGCCAGTTTGGTGTGGCGTCCACCACATTGGGCACGAATTCCTATACCGGCGGCGGTTTTGCCACGACCATTGGCAGCTACAATGTACAGTCCAGCCAGTATGAAGCGAAAGATTTTTGGGATACACTAGACAACTCAACTAAAAATGCGTTTTCTACGGTAGTCGGTACGTTGAATTCCAATGAGTCTATGACCGGTTCCTCCAGTAGCGGTGTGACGAATGTGATCAATGGTACTGCTAATAAAGTTACTAATAGTAATGGTGCGATTGTCATGGGCGCCGGAAACAGTATAAAAAACTCCAGTGCTTCAATTAATACATCTGCATACAGTACGAATTATGCATCTGTTGCTGCTATGCAAAAGGCACTGATGGATGGTGTGGCACGGAGCGCAGGCGGTTCTACATTAGCCATTGGTGGTGCAAATGCGGCGGAATATACACAGGCGTCCCAGCTTATCGGTGTCGGCAATACATTAACCGGAAAAAGCGGAAATGTCAGCAAGTATAATATGCTGGACGGTTACAAAAACAAAGCTTCCAATGTACAGCATGTTTCCGTCATCGGTTCCGAAAATAATGTGACCAATACCAATGGCGCTGTTGTCTTTGGGGATAAGAGAACACTGACAGGTGCCGATGGCAGTATCGTCATCGGTTCTTCAGCAAACGGCACAGCCACCAGCGTGAAGAATGCTATAGCCATCGGCAGTGAAACCAATGTGACCGTGGCAGGCGGCGTGGCACTCGGTAGTAGCTCCGTGGCTTCTGTGGACAAAGGAGCTGTAGGGTATGACGCTTCCGGCACAAATCATAACTCCGATACGACAGGCGTATGGAAATCAACGGCTGCCGCTGTGTCTGTCGGTGATGCGGCAGGAAATACGAAAGTGACCCGCCAGATCACCAACGTGGCGGCAGGGAAAGAAGATACCGACGCCGTCAATGTGGCACAGTTGAAAGCGGTAAAAGCTGCCGCTGATGCTGCGAAAGTTCATTTCTTCTCCGTGAAGGGCAACAGCAGTGATGAAAACTATAATAATGACGGTGCCACCGGTGATCGTGCGCTGGCAGTCGGTGTGGCTGCCAAGGCAGGCGGTCTGAAAGCAACGGCGCTGACCGGCGGGAATGCGTCGGGCGACTTCTCTTTCGCCGTAGGCAATAATGCGCAGGCGAAGGGATGGGGGTCTGTTGCTATCGGTGCAGGTACTTTGGCTGAAAATCAAGGAACCGTGGCGATCGGTCACGGCGCGAAGGCCTACAGTCTTGAGTCTGTCGCATTAGGTTACAATACACAGGCCGGTGCCCCCTCCGGACAGCCGGGGGCGGGGAACCATGCGCAGACCGCCATGGGCAGCGGTACGATTGCTATCGGCGGGGCTGCTACCGCATTCGGCTTTGAATCCGTAGCCAGCGGCGCACATGCTATAGCGGGCGGTGATAAGGCGAAGGCGACCGGGCAGGACTCCGTGGCATTAGGAAAGGATACGAAAGCGTCCGGGACTTGGTCGGTAGCCTTGGGAAGTGATACAAAAGCGGAAGGACAGTCATCTACCGCCCTGGGAACAGATACCACTGCTTCCGGAATCGCTTCCACGGCGATGGGGAGTAAGACACAGGCTACCGGTGTCGGTTCTACAGCCATGGGTGGTAGTACGACAGCGGCAGGCAACTGGTCTTTGGCGAGCGGCGGATTGTCAGAGGCGAAAGGTGACTATTCTACCGCCATGGGATATAATAGTAAGGCAAATGCACGGAACAGTTTTGCTGTTTCCGGCGGCATTGTAGAAGCCGCTGCGAAAAATTCTATAGCTATGGGTGAGGGTGCGAAAGCGTCTGTATCCGATGCGGTAGCGCTGGGAAGCGGTTCTGTGGCGTCCACGGAAAAAGGTAAAATCGGTTATGATATTTCCGGTGCCGATCATTCTAACGATACGACAGGCGTATGGAAATCGACGGCAAACGCCATTTCCGTAGGCGACGTGGCCAACCATGTGACCCGTCAGATCACCGGTGTAGCGGCAGGTGCGGCAGATACCGATGCCGTCAATGTGGCACAGCTGAAGAAAGTGGAAGCCAAGGCAGAAGCGGCGGAAAAGAAACATACCACCGTGAAAGCGGGAGATTACGCAACCGTAACGGAAGGCACCAATGCCGACGGCGGGAAAGAATACACTGTCAGCGGACCCAAGATGGAATCTACGGACGGGTCGGTACGGATTACGGATAAGATGGAAAACGGCAAGAAAGTCGGATATAACCTGTCCGTCGATACAAGCAGTCTGGGAATCGAAAAGACAAAAGTAGAAGCGGGGGACAATGTAACCGTAACTTCCAAGAAAACCGGGAATACGACGACATATACCGTCAATGCCAAAGACACGGTAGTAACCGGCGGCACGGCGACCTATGCCTCGAACGGTACAGGCAGTGCCACCTTGAGAAATAATGACGGAACGACAGCGACCATCACCGGATTGCAGGACCGCTATACATCATCTGCTTCACTCAGCGGGGATACCTTGAACTTCACCCGTAATGACGGCAGCACTTATTCCGTTTCCGGCATCGCTTCCACGCAGGATATCAAAAATGTAACCAATAAAGTAGGCGAATTGGGAACCCGTGTGAATCGTGCAGGAGCGGGAGCGGCAGCATTGGCAGCCCTCCACCCGCTGGACTTCGACCCGGATGACAAGTGGGATGTGGCAGCCGGCTACGGTAACTATAAAGACGCCCATGCTGTATCGGTAGGCGCATTTTATCGCCCCAATGAAGACACCATGTTCAGCGTGGGAGGCTCCTTCGGAGGAGGAGAAAACATGGTGAATGCTGGAGTCAGCGTGAAGCTGGGACAGGGCAACCATGTGTCTACATCCAAAATAGCTATGGCAAAAGAAATCGTCGACCTGAAAGATGCGGTTACCCGTCTGGAAGCGCAAAATGAACAGTTCCGGCAGATCATTGGGCAGATGGCGGGACAGCCTGTAAGGAATGTAGCGTTCCCCGATGTGCCGAAAGACCACTGGGCATATTCTTATGTAAAATCACTGGCGGACAGAGGTCTTTTGGAAGGCTATCCGGATGGAGAGTTCAAAGGGGATCGTTCTATGACCCGCTATGAATTTGCGGCCATTATTTACCGCGCACTGCAGAATGGGGCGCCTGTTGATGGAAATATGGGTAAAGCTATGGAAGAATTTGGTCCTGAGATGGAAAAGGTAAGAGAAGCTTATCGTTTCCGGGTAGACCGCATTTCCGGCGAAGATAATGACAGGAATAAAGTAGAACGCGTCCGTGTCAACAATGAAGGCAATAAAGAAAAGGGTGATTGCCGCGACATATACGGTTCGCATATCGCAGCCGGTAAATAATTCATTACATATAAAATAGAAGCCGGTTGTTTTGATAAAAGTGATTGGTCTTTGATTTATGGGAGTTTTGAACTATAATGATTTTGATTGATGAATGGTAACTCCTGTTTTTGGAGTATATCCCATCATCTGTTTTTAAGGATGAAATTTATGAGGGAGGAAAATTATGAATCAGATTTACAAAGTCATTTGGAGCCGGGTGAAGCGCTGCTATGTAGTGGTTTCAGAAATTGCCGGCAGCAATGGAAAAAATGGGGGGGGTGGCTTCTGAAAAAAAGAGCCTGCCTTTCCATGCATTTCTGTGCGCCCTTGCCCTTACCGGATGCCTGATGCCGGGGGTGGCGGAAGCGAATACACAGTATGGTCCGGGTGCTTCCGCTACCGGCGGTGACAGCGTGGCGGTAGGTGACAGTGCTAAGGCGACCGCAGGCCATGCTACCGCTGTCGGAACCTTGACAGAGGCTGATGGGGTGAATTCTTTTGTGGCAGGGTTGCAGGCAAAGTCAGGAGCGACTGCTGAAAACAGTGTTGCCATAGGACGGGGGGCACAGGCTTTAGGTCAGAAGCGGGCCAGTGATCAGTTTACTGCGAGCACCATCGCCATCGGGAATAATGCAACAGCGACGGAAAACGGGGATATCGTCATCGGCCGCCAGGCGACGAGTACGGTATCCAAGTACCATGGTGAGGATGGCTCCGGCGCCGTTGTCATGGGATCGGAAGCTCATTCTTACGGCTCCCGGGGCGATGTGGTTCTTGGTTCCGGGGCGGAAGCAAACATCATCAGAAAGGGCACTACCAACCCGGCAGATGCCGCTGGATATTCACAGTCGATAGCCATCGGCAGTATGGCAAAAGTTTATGGTACGCAGGCCATGGCTATCGGTGGAGATGTGAAATCTATTGGACATTCCTCCATTGCCATTGGGGGCAATGACGTTGACCTGGTAAAATCCGATCTGCAAGCGGCAGTTCCCGGTTTTTGGGCTGCCGGGGCGCAGAATAAATTTGAGCGGGAAACGGCAGCGTTATATCCCGGGACGACATTGGGGAGCGCCGCCCTCAGCACCAGCCAGTATCGGTCGAACACCGCATCTATTGGGGCAGCTAGTATAGCCATGGGCGCGATGACCCAGTCCTTCGGTATCGGTTCCACGGCGATTGGTGTCAATTCGATGTCAAAAGGAGTTGCAAGCACCAGCATCGGTGTCATAGCACGGAGCTGGGGGAAGAATTCTCTTGCCGTCGGCAGCCAGGCGGGTGCTTATGGAGATAAGTCCACATCTTTGGGCGATACGAATACGGTCGGTTTCGATATGACGGACGGCACCACGTCCGGTGCGGCTTCTTCAGCTGTCGGTACGGATAACAAAGTCTATGGGAATAATTCCTATGTTATCGGTGGCGGCAATACGATCGGTTCCGCCACCATTACGGAAACGACAGAAGCCAACGGCGATAAAATTAAGAAGGTTACTGCCGGTACGGTCAAAGGAAGTACGGCAGGTGCTTTCGGTTATAAGAATACCATCACAACGGATAATGCCTATGTGGTAGGGAATAATTCCACAGCTTCTGCTGATGGGGCTATGGTCCTGGGGAGCAGTGCATCCGTGACAGGGAAGAATGGCGTTGCTCTTGGCAATAATACAAAAGTGGCCAATGAAAATGCCGTGGCTATCGGCAATGGTTCAGAAACAGCAGCTGCTGTAGCGACACCCTCCGCAACAATCAATGGTGTAGCACATAATTTCGCAGGAGTAAATCCGGCTTCCACAGTAAGTGTAGGTAAGGCAGGCGCAGAACGGACAATTACCAATGTGGCGGCCGGCCGTATTTCCGCCACTTCTACCGATGCCATCAATGGCAGCCAGCTCTATGCGGTAACCTCAGAAGTAGATAAAGGCGTGGCCTATGCAGGCGATGTGAAAGATGCGGCAGCCGCGGCTAATAAGTTTACCCGAAAATTAGGCGAACAGACGAATATCATCGGCGGTGTGACAGATACATCTAAGCTGACGGATGGAAATATCGGCGTGGTATCCAATGGGACAGATACGCTGAATATCAAACTGGCCAAAGATTTGAAAGTGGACAGCGTCACAGCGGGCAATACGGTCATCAATAACAACGGACTGACCGTAGGCGGAAATACCTATGTGACAAATAACGGTATCAATGCGAACAGCCAGAAAATCACCAATGTAGCGGCCGGGACAGACGGAACGGATGCTGTCAATCTGAACCAGTTAAATGATGTAAAAAATTTGGCAGGAAAGCATACCATTGTCAAAGTGGATGGACAGGAAAACCGCACCGACGGCAACTTGCTCATCACCAAGACAGACAATAACGGACAGGCTACTTATGACTTGAAACTGAATGACGAAATCACTGTCGGCAAGGATGGAGCGGCTGGTAAAGACGGCTCGATCGGTGTCAAGGGTAAAGACGGATCTGCCGTCGCTATTAATGGTAAAGACGGTTCCATCGGACTGAACGGTGCCAATGGCGCGAACGGACTTACCATCAAAGGCGGCGACGGCAAACCTGGTGTGGACGGCACCAACATCACCCGCCTCGTTATTGAAGAAAAAGACGGCACGAAACATGATGTGGCCACATTGGATGACGGCATGAAATACGGCGGTGACACAGGAAACGTTATTCAGAAGAAACTGAACGAACAGGTCAACGTCATCGGAGGGATTACAGACACCAACAAACTCACCACAGAAGACAACCTCGGTGTCGTATCTGATGGTAGTAACAACCTGAAAGTCCGCCTTGCCAAAGCCCTGAAAGGCCTCGAAAGCGTGACAACCGGCGATACAGTTATGAATAATAGTGGCGTTACGATTAATAATGGCGCGGCCGGAAATCCTGTATCCCTGACCAAGAACGGTCTTGATAACGGCGGCAACACAATCACCAACGTGGCGGCCGGTGTCAACGGTACAGACGCGGTCAATGTAAACCAGCTGAATACCGTTGCCGGAGAAGCTGCCAAACATACGACCGTCAAAGCCAAGGATGCCAATGTAACTGTTACGACGGGTCCCAATGCATCCGGCGGCACGGAATATACTATCGGACTCGGCGACAAAGTTACACTGGGAACCGATCCGACCAAACAGGTATCAATCGACGGAACAACAGGCATCATCAAAGCCGGAGACAAAGTCACCATTGACGGCACGACAGGAAACATCGATGCCGGAAAAGTGAAAATCAACGGGAAAGACGGAACCGTCAACGGACTGACCAATAAAACCTGGGATCCGAACAACATCACCAGCGGACAGGCAGCCACAGAAGACCAGCTTAAAGAAGTGGACAATAAGATTACCAACACATCCACGGAACTGACAAATAAAGGCATGGATTTTGCCGGCAACGAAGGAGAATTCCACCGTAACCTGGGAGAAAAAGTCACCATCAAGGGAGAAGGGACAAAAGCTGCCTCCGAATACTCCGGTGAAAACATCAGAACCTTTGCCGACGCGAATGGAAATGTTGTTGTTAAAATGGACAAAAACCTGAAAGCAGACAGCCTTGCTATTAACGGACAGAATGGACAAGACGGCGCAGCCATCAAAGGCGGTACCGGAAAAGCTGGCGTGGATGGCACAAATATTACCCGCCTTGTTATAGAAGAGAAGAACGGGACGCAGCATGATATCGCCACCTTAGACGACGGCATGAAATACGGCGGCGATACAGGAAACGTCATCAAGAAGAAACTGAACGAACAGGTGAACGTAGTCGGAGGGATTACAGACACCAACAAACTCACCACAGAAGACAACCTCGGCGTCGTATCCGACGGCAATAACAACCTGAAAGTCCGCATGGCCAAAGACCTGAAAGGATTGAACAGTGTGACCACCAACACCCTGACCGTGGGAGACGTGAAAATCGACAACAGCGGCATCAACGCAGGAAACAAGAAAATCACCAACGTAGCAGCCGGAGATATCAGCGCAAACAGCACTGACGCCGTCAACGGGGGGCAGTTGTGGAAAACAAACCAGACAATCAACAACATAGGAGGAGCCGTTAATGAACTGGGAACCCGTGTGAACCGTGTAGGAGCGGGAGCGGCAGCACTGGCAGCCCTCCACCCGCTGGATTTCGACCCGGATGACAAGTGGGATGTGGCAGCGGGCTACGGCAACTACAAAGACGCCCATGCCGTATCGGTAGGCGCATTCTACCGTCCCAATGAAGATACCATGTTCAGCGTAGGAGGCTCCTTCGGCGGAGGAGAAAACATGGTGAATGCCGGAGTCAGCGTGAAGCTGGGACAGGGCAACCATGTATCTACCTCACGGGTAGCTTTGGCCAAGGAAGTAGAAGACCTGAAAGCGATTGTCAAGGCGCAGAGTGCTGAGATTAAAGCTATGCGCGGAGCCATGCAGTCTGGGACATCGGTAATGAAGGATGTTAATTTCCCCGATGTGCCTAAAGACCACTGGGCATATTCTTATGTGAAATCATTGGCAGACAGAGGTCTTTTGGAAGGGTATCCGGATGGAGAGTTCAAGGGTGACCGTTCCATGACCCGCTATGAATTTGCGGCCATTATTTACCGCGCACTGCAGAACGGCGCACCTATTGACAGCGATATGGCAAAAGCCATCGGTGAATTCGATCCCGAAATCAATCGGATAAAGGATCTGGACCGCACCCGTGTCGACCGTATTTCCGGCAAGGATAATGACCGGCATAAGGTGGAACGCGTCCGTGTCAATAATGAAAGCAATAAAGAAAAGGGTGACTACCGTGATGTGTACGGTTCCCATATTTCACCGGAAGCGTAACCCGGAAAGCAAAGACAAGGAAATAGTATAAGAAACAGAAAGTACGGTATCCGTCAGGTATGATGGGTACCGTATTTTTATGTGGGCGGGGGGGATAAGTTGACGTTAAGGTGTCATCCGAAGCGAATGTGAGGGATCTGTTATCGTGGTGAGGAAAGCGGTAAGAAGATAAAAGCTATCAGCTGTGAGCTGTCAGCTACAAGCTGTGAGCTGTTAGCCGTTAGCTGTGAGTTAAAAGCCGAAGCATATGATTTCCGTTAGGTGTCATACGAAACAACAGCAAAGGATTTGCTGTTGTAGTGAGGGAAACGTTAATCGTCATCCTAAGCGAATGTGAAGAGTCTGCTGCTGTGGTGAGGAAAGCCGTAAGATCTCATCCGAGTCATAGATTCTTCACTCTGTGTCACATAGCCGTCTCCCTGCTTTCTCAAACAGCATTCTTGTCCCCGCTCAGAATGACGATTGGAGGAAATGGCGTCATAATGAGGAAAACGTCAGGCGTCATCCTGAGCGATAGCGAAGGATCTATTACCGTGGTGAGGAAGACGGTAAGAAGATAAAAGCTATCAGCTGTGAGCTGTTAGCTACAAGCTAACTATTCTTTTACGATTTAAATCATTACGACAAGCGAGTATCCTCAATCGCACTACGTGCGCCAGCAGCTCCTTCTGACGGCCGGCTCTATGATCCTTGTATAAGACGTTGAGGCGTCATCCAGAGCGGAAGCGAAGGATCTGCTGCCGTGGTGAGGAAAGCCGTAAGATGTCATCCGGGTAATAGATTCTTCACTCCATTTCACCGTCCCGTTTCCCTGCTTTCTCACAAAGCATTCTTGCCCCGTTCAGAATGACGATTTTGGGAAAGCACGTCACTAACAATGGGGAACGGAAAGCATCATAATGACGGAGACGGTAAGGCGTTATAATGAGGGAAACGTCAGTCGTCATCCGAAGCGAACGTGAAGGATCTGTATTCGTGGTGAGGAAAGTCGTAAGAAGATAAAAGCTATCAGCTGTGAGCTGTCAGCTGTCGTCTATAAGCTGTGTTATAATAAATAAATTATAAGGTGTGTATTGTCTTTGGAGGGAGTATCAGGGTGGAAGAGCTGAATTTACTGCAGGAGAAAATTTTGAGCGACGGAGTGATCCGTCCGGGGAATGTGCTCAAGGTGGACAGTTTTCTGAATCATCAAATCGATGTGCCTTTTATCAGTGAACTGGGGAAGGAATTTAAAAAGCTTTTCGGGGATCGGAAAGTGGACAAGATTCTGACGATCGAAGCGTCGGGGATCGGCATTGCCTGCCTCACGGCGGTGTATTTCGGGGTGCCTGTTGTTTTTGCGAAGAAATCTGCGGGAAGCAATATGGATAAGGAAATGTTTGCTACGGAGGTTATGTCATATACTCATAATCGGAAAAACCATGTGGTGGTATCAAAGAAATATCTGAAACCCGGCGAACATATCCTCATCATGGACGATTTTCTTGCCAACGGCTGCGCCGTGAGCGGGCTTCTTGATCTGGTAAAACAGGCGGATGGTATCGTGGAAGGCATCGGCATCTGCATCGAAAAAGGCTTCCAGGGCGGCGGCGACGCGCTCCGTGAAGCGGGATATGATGTCCGCTCTCTGGCAGTTATTGAAAAAATGGATGCCGAAACAGGCGTCATTACGTTTCGCTGAGGAGGCCGGAATGAATACAGATCCGATTTATGAAGCGGATGGGAAAATATCTGTCCGCAAAGCAGTGCCTTTCGGTCTCCAGC
>OLRU01002824.1_pt1 | contig 11602 bp, 13 predicted proteins | sample 1672961 | NCBI WGS metagenome assembly OLRU01 (sample SAMEA3136741, study PRJEB25190) | human gut metagenome | biome: human gut; feature: human-associated habitat; material: faeces | place: Austria | collected 2013 | reverse complement strand
ATAAACGAGCAGCTACTAGGTCTTGTTGAGCGGTGCAATTGGAGGAGCCATGGAAGCAGGGAAAATCGATCGTCGCCGGCGCTATACGCTCTTGGTCATACGAGAGGCGTTCTTCGCGTTGCTTGCCGAGGTCGGCTTCGCGAAGATGACGGTGGCGGATATCTGCCGCCACGCCGACATCAACCGCGGCACGTTCTATCTGCACTACGAGGACAAGTTCGCGCTGCTCGATGCGCTTATCGACGAGGCCTTGACGGCGGCGTCCCCGCTCGAAGGAACGGAAGCAGGAGCCCTCTGCCAGCGCCCGCCGGCAAACGACGACTATTATCTGCTCTACTCGGATGACGACGCGTACGCCCGCGTGGCACAGCGCGTCGTCGAGCGCGGTGCTGAGCAGATGGTCCCCTCTATTATGGAAAAGACCGGGCTTTCGCACGAGGATGCCCATCTGATCTTCGTCCACAACGTTCAAGGAAATCTTGCGGTCAACCGCCTGCTCGGTTGGAAGCGAGGGCCTAAGTTCGCCCATGCGCAGGAGCTGCTCGGCTCCTATTCCGAAGGGGGTTTGCAGGCGCTTTCCGCTCTTTGCGATTCTTATGATCCGTCGCGCACTTTGAAACAAAAATGAAAGCTCAACACCCTGATTTCGAAGTGACTTTTTGTAACCGTCTCGGCCTTTGTTCCCGGAACCGACGAAACGCGCCTCCGCATCTTTTACGCGACGACGGCCGGGATATGAGGTAATTCTTCCCCAACAGATTTGTGCAAGGGGCCAATGAAGCCCCGCCCGTTGGCCCCTTGCACACTGATCGCGAATTAGCACATGATGGCGTCATCGGCCGTGAAGGCGCCAAGGGAGCCCTGCTTGACCTGGATGCAAACGTATGTGATGCCCGAGTCGGACGCGGCACGAAGCTGGCGGTGCGCAGCGGGAGAAATGCGCAGCCAGTCGCCGGCCGCAAGCTCGATATCCTCACCGTCGATCGTGGCCGATCCTGCGCCCTCGAGCACGCCATAGATCTCCTCGTTTTCCTTGTGTGCGTGGACGAACGGAACGCCAGCGCCGGCGGGAAGGTTGTTGACACTCACCTCTGCCCCGGTAAGCCCGAGCACTTCGTGCAGCTCGACGCGGCCCTCGTTACCGATGTGGGTCCTTGCATAATTAGCCATAACGGCTCCTCTCTTGGGGTTGATTTGCCTTGCAGGCATCTCCTGCGTGAGATATATTCAACGCAAAAGCGCATGCAAATACGAGTACGCACATATTTGTAACTGCGTACCTTTTTGTGAAACCGAGGTCAAGGAAGTTGGGTCTGTCATGATGGCAAAAGAGGAGCTCCCGGAATGTCCAGTCGCAACGGCGGTAGCGCTCATTGGTGGCAAGTGGAAGCTGCTCATTATCCGTAACTTGCGCGTACGCCCCTGGCGTTTCAACGAGTTGCGCCGCGACCTTGAGGGAATCTCTCAGAAGGTGCTTACCGACAGCCTGCGACAGATGGAGGATGATGGGCTGGTCTTTCGCCACGACTATGGCGAAAATCCTCCCCGCGTTGAGTATGGCCTCACCGAGCTCGGTCGTCAGATGATGCCCGTCGTGGACTCGCTCGCAGACTTCGGCGCCTATTACAAGACAATTGTTCCGTAGCAGACACGTCGCTTAGGGGAATGAAGAACCACCTCCCGAGATCACGTTCGCCCTCGGGAGGTGGTTCCAATGGTGTAACGGGTTGGCGCCTACATGCAGCAAACGCCCGCTGTAGAGCAGGCGTTTGCTAGGTCAATGATTTCCAGATGGGGGCCATCTGGAAATCAGGCTCTCGTCGCTTTCACCAAGCAGGCCATGTTCTCCCCGAGTTGACGCAGCGTATCTTCCCCAAAGGAGTCGTCGCCGCTGTTGAGCATCATGTTCCAGTAGGTCGAAGAGGCTACCGGCATGCCGCTGAATGTGAAGTAGCGGCTCAGCTCGTCGAGCGCCGAGGTGGATCCTGCACGCCAAAGCGTCGTCACTGCACATGCAGGCTTGCCGGCGAACTGCCTTCCATGCACGCTTGCAGCATAGAACACGCAGTCAAGCAGCGCGAGCAGCGCACCGTGTGGGGTGAGACCCCACGGCGTCTTTGCACCTATTACCTATTCGTCAAAACTTGTCATTTGCCCCTAGAGGAACTTGTCGAGCTCGCGATCAACCTCAGTCTTGCGCTTCACGCGGGGATTGACGATGAGGTGCCCTCGATGAATGACGTGCTTTACCGTGCGCAACGCGCGCAGGTCCTCTAGCGGATTGCCAGTTGTGACAATCATGTCAGCCTCCTTCCCCACCTCGATTGAGCCCGTGATGTCGTCGATGCCAGCAAGCTGGGCATTGCGCAATGTTGCGGTATGAAGAGCAAACGAGCGCGACACGCCAACATACTTCTCGAAGTAGCACAGCTCGCGCCAAAAATCGTACTGAGTAATCCAGGGACACCCAACGTCATTGCCAAGCGCCACAGGAACCCCCTGCTCCAGGGCTGCCTTGGCATTGGCGATAATGCCCTCGAATACCACATTGCCGTTAAACTGCTCGACCTCGCTTGCACAAGAGACGGAGCGATCGAACAGCGCATACGGAAGCGCAGGAGAAAGTGTAGTGCACAGGAAGGAATTTCCCTCCTTGAACAGGCTCATCACCTCGTCAGTCGGAGCAGCGCCGTGTTCGATCGAGTCTACGCCGCACTCGAGCGCCACACGCACGCCTTCGGTTGACTCGACATGCGCAGCAACGATAAAGCCCAGCCCGTGCGCCTTGTCGCAAACCGCGCGCACCATATCCGGCTCCATCTTGAGCTCGCCAGGCGTACCCTTTTCTTTGGCATCAAGGACGCCGCCGGTAATCATGAGCTTGACAAGGTCGACACCCTGCAACCTGGCAGTCTCAACCTGCGCAAGCGCCTCTGGAATGCTATTTGCCGCGATGGCAACCGAACCGGCCATGTGACCTCCCGGCACCGATATGCCCATATTGGCAGCAAGAATGCGCGGAGCCTCCAACTTTCCCGCCGCGGCGTCATCACGCACGCGCGCGTCGAAGTCACCCAGGCCGCCCACTGTTCGTATAGTGGTGACGCCGCTGTGCAGCTCCATGCGCGCGTATTCGGAGACAAGGCGGTAGGCGACGGCTCGCGTAAGACCGTTCGACATAATTTTCCTTACCAGCGCCTCGTTATCACGCTGCTTCTTCTGGGGTTTGCCGTTGCCTGCCAGATGCACATGCATGTTTATGAGGCCCGGAAGGAGATAGGCGCCCTTGAGGTCAAAGGTCTCGCATCCAGACAAATCGGCATCGGCTAGGGGTGCGACATCAATGATGCGCCGTCCCTCGACCACGACCGCGTGGTTTTCAAGCATCCCCATGCCCTCGGTTCCATCGAGAACGTTTGCGTTGATGTACGCTGTCCTCTTGCCCTCGGCGGCGCCGGTGCCGATCTTCGCCATATGCCATCCCTCCGCTTCTTTACCCTCACCTCAGCCTTAGCTTGCTTCGTGCCAACATACCACAAAGGCCCGCAAATGAAGGCTTTCCACTGCCGCGTGGGATCATCGCGTCACTCTCCCGATGGCCTTGCAGTTGACGCATATACGCAGCTGATGAGCGAACGCAGCTGCGGCATATAACAGAATGGCGAGCAGACGGATAGATACCGGACAATCGGTTCGAACGATCAGCACACGTGCGTTCGGGCCTTGTTGGAACAGCCCTACCGCTGGCGCAAATCCTCGAAACGAGAAACGGCCCAGTCGAATGACTAGGCCGTTTCTCGTTGAAGTTTTGCTTGTTTGTGCGAACGTGCGCTTTCGGTGCTAGCTAGCGGCTGCAACGCCTTGCCGCGGCAATGCCAGCCGCGGCTGCTGCAGCTGCTGCGCCAGCGGCGCCCAGGGCAACCGCCATTGCGTCGCTATCGCCCGTTGCGGGCAAGGCGGTCTTGGCAGGCTCAACAACCGCAGCTGTCTTTGCGGAGACAGAGTCCGCTACCGGATTTTCCGCTTCAGACTGAGGAGCAAACTCGGTCTTAATTTCCAGGTCGGGCTTTACATCCGGGTCCGGCTTGGCGCCCGGGTCGGGCTCAGGATCGGTCGTGTCGGTTGCAATCAAATATACGTTGCTGCCAAAGACACAGCGGATGAAGTACTCGTGTCGTGTCTCGAGAATGGTCCCCTCCCCGTTGTTGTAGTTGCTGAAATCGAAGTCGGCGAGTGCGCCAATGCAGATCAAATGCAACAGATCCAGGCTGTAGGAAATCAGAGGATCGGCGCCGCCGCCCGTAAAGACCAAGGTCGCTCTTTCGTGATTGTCGATGGCAGCCAGGCTGATCGAAACGTTTGCCTCATTGGGGTTGTCTGTTTTGACTAAAGCCTCAGTATCGGGATCGATCTTGAAGAAGTAGACAGACTCGTTATGCCAAAGGGTGAAATCTTCAGGCGCATCGGGGAAGTCGTATACGTACGCTTCGTCCTGGATCAGTGTGAAAGCAGGTGGCAGCTCAAGGTCGTAGAAGTGGTTGACTACGGTGGTATTGATTTTGATTTCGCCGCCGCCTGGATTGGCTGTGCCGCGAGTGAGTGCTGCTGCGGGCGCAGATGGGACATCGACAGATTTAGGTGCTGGCGCAGCGGTCGAATCGCCTGCAGGCGCAACGGCTGCTTCGGTTTCAGCTGTATCCTGGGCCGCTGCAGGTGCAGATTCAGTCGCAGCTGCAGCGGGTGCTGCCAGCTCAGCATCCATTACGGAGGACGCAGCTACATCGGCGGTAGCAGCTGAGGCTACTGCCGCTTGCTTGGCAATGACAGGCGCAGCCGGATCTGCAACTGCAGTTGCAGCGGCGTCTTGCCCCGCAACGGTCTCGGGCATTTCGGCTGCCAAAGCCACACCGGGCAGCATAAGCTGCCGCCACAAGGACGCTCAATCCAAAAGTAGCGATTCTGGCACCCGTACGACGCTTCGCGCCGCAGATGAGCGAGCTGGTGCGTTTGTTCTGGGTTTGCGGCGAAACATGCTGTCTGTACATAAGGCGCTCCTTGTTCGTAGGTCGGTTTTCTGTGGATCTACTTTGCGCCCACACGATTCGCTCAGGTTCGTGCACGGAAGCACTCACGCGAGCCGAGTGATGGCTTAAAATAATTTTCCCATAATCAACGCCTTAGGAGCAATGGTTTGCAATCCAATTTTTGGAGAGAGAATTCGCTAAGGAGCTGCTGCCCCATTAGCCTCTCCATATACCCCTTGCGCCGCAGGCGTATAATCCAGAGCCATGATCACTCTCCTGCTTATAGAAAAAATCGCTTCGCTATTCCTAATCATGGCTGTCGGATTCGCGTTAGTGCGCCTTCATCTCCTGAAAACGGGAGACAGCAAAACGCTCTCCGTCCTGTCTGTATACGCCATCTGCCCGTGCGCTTTCATTTCTGCAACGCAGGTTGATTTAACTCCAGATGTACTGCAAGGTTTTCTATTCGCAGTTGTCTGCGCTATCGTGCTCCAGGTTGGGCAAATCATCCTGACGAAAGTCCTGGCAAAGCCGCTTCACCTCTCCCCTATTGAGCGGGCGGCAAGCATCTACTCGAATTGCGGTAATCTGATCATCCCGCTTGTCGGCTTCATCTTGGGCGATGAATGGGTGGTCTACTCGCTTGCCTACATGAGCGTGCAAACGATCCTGATTTGGACACATGGCAAGTCCCTTATCAGCGAGAATCATCACATTGATGTCCGCGCCGTTCTGTTCAATATCAACTTGCTTGCTGTCGCCGCTGGCATCGTGCTCATGGTGCTCGGCATCAAGCTTGTTGAGCCTTTCGGCACCTTCACCTACGACGTAGGGCAGATGATCGGCCCTGCTGCCATGCTGGTAACGGGCATGATCATCGGAGGCACGGACTTGCGTCAAATCGTAGCCAACAAGCGTGTCTGGCTCGTTGCCTTCATCAGGCTAGTGCTTATCCCCGTCATCGTTACGCTTGCACTCAAGTTCAGCGGCATAGACGCGTTGGTGGCAAACGGCCAGTCGATCCTGCTCATTACGCTTCTTGCCACCATCACTCCATCCGCCTCAACAACGGTGCAAATGGCGCAAATTTACGAGAAGGACGCACCGTACGCCAGCGCTATTAATGTGATCACCACGATCGGCTGCATCCTAACGATGCCGATTTGGGTAGCGCTGTTCATGGCTTAGCGCCAAACCAATCACGAAAATAATCTGCCTACCGCGAACTGCACCCTTTCGCCTCCATGAAGGTGGTCCTTTGTCGCAAAACAGGCGACATCCCCCATAAAAACCTTCCCTGCAGAAATAACACCTTGCGTAATGCGGAAATAAAACGCAAAAGCGCTTGATCGTCACGCAACGTAACGTCATAGCGTATGTGACGAAAGGAGGCGGATTCCATGCCGGAAATCAACAACGAAGCCGAGAAAACTTACTCGACAGGCGAACTCGCCGCGCTCTGTGGCGTCAGCGTAAGAACCGTGAATATTACGACGAAAAGGCCCCCTACCACCATCAGGGCCCACCGAAGGCGATAGACGCATCTATACCGAAGCCGATGCTGCTTGGCAGCAACAAGTTACCAGGGAAGCTCCATATAGTAGGTTGTGTCCTCCTGAACGCCCGTGCCTTCGCCATCAGCGTTGTTCGGCATCACGGCAGCCATCCGAAAATGAACCGTCACGTTGTCGCCCTTTGAGAGGCCAGCACCTTCCCCACCTTGCTCAACAGACTTATAACGCTGGTCAATCGCGCGGTCGGGATCGTTCGTGCCTACAACCTTTCCGTCCTTGTCGAGCAACGTGGTATACATCTGCGAATGGGGGTTTCCAGAAGCATCTGCCTCAATGATATCAGCGAGGGGAGCCGCGGCATTTGCTGCGGGTACAGGCGCATCAGCCCCCTCAACGTCAGAATCGCCAGCAGAGGAAACGCCAACATCGCCATTGGCGAACATGGGCGTTCCAGCTTCACCATATGTGGAAGAATCCTCGTGAACGGATTCCTCAGATGCATTTATAGAAGCATCAGAAGAATTGCCCCCGTAAATTGCGCACTGCTGGAAGAGGCGGAATCGAGATTAGAACCCGTCATATCAGAAGGCTCAGCAAAGCCTTGAGCGGGAATAAACGAGACTATGAGCGTTGCGGAAGCAAAATGCTTATCGCTCGACGAAGTAAGGTTGTATTCACAGGTCCCCAAATGGAATCGGCGGTATAGCCATTCTTAATTTTCAGATTATAGCTCTATTCATGCATATGATTAATTCGAGTACTCATTTATAGGTTCACTGAATTAACCCTATTGCCCACATCATTATGAGCGAGTTCACGGGTCATTACAGGCGTCACGAAGATTAGCAGAAGCAGCTTTAAGAGCAAAATCGCTACAGCAACAATGAAAACGGTCTCGTTTAACGTCATGCGCCACGCATTACCCTGCGGTGCTGCCTGTTGGCAGAAGTCGGCTTTGTTTCAACTCCAAGATCATGCTTTAACTAGAAAATAACCCGCAATTGGAGGCTACCCTAATTGCACTTCAAAGCGAAGGGGCCGAGCCTGGACTACCTCCAAGCTCGGCCCCTTTCATCAAACAGCCCTATTCTGTATTACCGTGCAGCAAACGGAGATAAACAAGCGTAATGCGCTAGTTCATCTTCCTGCGACGCAGCGCAAATGCAGCAACACCAGCAGCCGCAACGGCAATCACAGCAATCGCACCACCGACAAGAGCGAGGTTGTCGTCCGTCTTCACGGTAGCCATCTTCGCTTCGCTTGACGCCTTGTCGCCGTTGTTGTTAACGGTGTTGACGTTTACATTCGCATTGGCAGAGGAGCTATCGCCGTTGTTGCCGTTGTTGCCGTTGCTTCCGTTGTCGCCTGCACCAGGCTCAACGGTAGCAGGGGCCGCCTTCCAGCCTGCATACAAAGTGAACTCAGGCTGTGTGCGAAGGCGATTGCCGCGGAAATCCCGCCGTTTTCCACGGCCGTGAACATGGATGAGCTGAAGTACGTGAAGCCCATGAACAGATAGGACGTGCAGTAGATTCTGAGCGCTCCGACCGACACGTCGTACAGACCCTGATCATACGAGACGAAGATGCAGGCTACGGGTTCAGCGAATACCTGCGCGGCTACGAACATGGCAATGCCGATGAGGCAGGCCAACCTCATGCCCTTGCGGAACAGGCTCCGCTTCTCCTCCCCGTTCCCAGCTCCGTGCTGGTAGCTCATCACTTTGCCTGATCTACCAACAATAATCCACCACATGTTTTGCTCGAGAGGCGCATTTGTCGCACGACAGCGACGATTGCAAGACCTGGCGCGGCGGGAAGGCGCCGCGCCAGGAGCAAAGGGGATGGTTGGAGGTCAACTGAACTTGGGTTTTGCTCCCCGATGGGGGCGTGTTTGACGAAGTCAATGCAGGAAAGTATCCTAACGCGCTTCGGCCAGCACACCATCTTCCACGTGAAGGCGCATGGTGGCGAACTCGCGCGCCTTTGCGCGATGGGCAGCGACGAAAATCGTTTTACCAGGTAGTGAGGCTATATTGGCAAGAACAGCCGCTTCGGTCGCGTCATCGAGCGCGCTCGTGACCTCGTCGAGAACCATGATGGGAGCGCTCGAGCACACTGCGCGCGCGATAGCCAGACGTTGCAGCTGTCCCTGGGAAAGGCCCTGCCCGTGCTCGCCGATCATCGTGTCGAGCCCCAACGGAAGCTCTTCCACAAAGTCCCACGCACACGCCACTTCACATGCACGTTTTGCCTGTTCATCAGTCACATCAGGGGCGGCGAACACCACGTTTTCGCGAATTGAGCCCGCGAATAGGAAGTTGTCTTGCGGCACATAGGCAAACACGCCAGGCGGCACCTGAGATGCAGAGCAGGCGGGAACGGCGAACGCACTCGCAGGGGCATCGGTAAGAGGCGCGCCCGTAGCGACCGAGCTTGCGGGGGCATCGGGCACAGCAGCTGCGGACGTCGCGGCACCTACGGAGAGCTCGTACACGAAGCCGTCCGCATCGTAGGCACCTAATAGCAGCTTGAACAGCGTGGATTTCCCGGAGCCGGATGGACCTTCCACCACCACGAAGGAACCCTTGGGAACGAATACGTTAGCGCAGGTCAAGCTCATGGGCTCTTCCCCAGAAGGAGCCTCCATCCCCCCTGCAGACGCAACGCCGCCTTCTGTCTCGCCCGCACCGTAGGGGGAATCGATAACTTCTACGCAGCGATTCGGGGCGCTTTCAACGGTATCGGGCCCATCCAGGGACACAGCGCCATCTTCCTCCCTCGCTCCCCCAATGTGCATGGAAGCGCCTTTTGCTTTCTCCCCCTCGGCGCAAGCGGCGACACCTTCCGCTTCCTCATCGTCGTAGGAAAACGCAAGATCGCGCATCCGCACGCCTGAGAGCCGCTGATAGAATTCCTCGGCGGCCACAGGCAAGAAGCCCTCCGAGTGCGGCAATTCCGCCACCTCCATCAGGCGCTCCGCCGATGCCAGCGTCTGATACAGCTGCGGCAGCATGCCCGACAAACTTGAAACCGGCGCCTGAATGCGCGCCACCAGCTGCAGCACCGCCATAAGCGTACCGTAGCTCATAGTTCCATGCAGAAGCCCGAACGCACACCACGTGAGTGCCACGGCGTACAGCGCGTTGAAGAAGAACGAGAAACTCGCGTTGGCGGCGATGGAGTACCCGCGTCGGCGCATCTGCGCGGTGAAATGATCCTCCTGCAGCGTGTCGACTCGTGCGCTCGTGGCAGGCTGAGCCCCGAACGAGCGGATGACCAGCTGATGCTCGAGCGCCTCTTGCAGAAACACGCGCACAGCGCCTTCCTTTTCCTGCACGATCTTGTGCAGCATCTTCAACCGTCCGCGCAGCGTGCGCGCCAGCACGAACGAAAGCAGCGCGGCGGCAGCGAACAGGGCCACCATGGGCGGGCTGATCAGCGCGAGCACTGCAATGGCGAACACAAGCTGCATGAGCATGGACACAAAGCTCGGGATGATGGTCGCCACGCCGTTCGACACAACCTGCACGTCGGAGAACATGCGGTTGGAAAGCTCGCCGGAATGGAAGCGCAAAACATTGCCAAAGCGCGCGGCGAAGATGCTATCGAGCATCGATTTCCGCAGTTCAAGGGCGAAACGGGCCCGAATGAGCTCCTGGGTGCTGTTGATAGCCAGGCGAAGCGCCAACTGTGCGATGATAACGCCTGCAAGTACCGCCGCGCTTGCCAGCAAGCCGTCGATGTTTCCCGCGACCGCCTGGTCGATGACGGCGCGGCATGCCAGAGCGAAGCTCACGAGCCCCGCCGCTTGTACCGTGCACAGCGCCGACAGCGCCACAATGCGGCCATGCTGAGCCCTCGACTGCGCGAACAGCCACGCGTAGGTGACCTTGTCTTGCTCACGCGCCTCAGCCCTGCGCATCATTTTCGCCCCGCTTCGCTCGCGGCATCGCGTTTGCGCAGGCCGCATGCCACAAGAACGCGCTTGCCCGCGCGCCTTACCGCAGCGTTTGCGCCCTTGCACATCTTGCGTACGGGAAAGAGCGCCACCCACAGCTTCGAGTACGCATGGTATCCGCGGGAGGTCTCGCAATCGATGTGGCGGCCGTCGCGATAGAAGCCTCGCAGTATGCCGAGCACGTCCTCGCGCGGGATGTATTCCAGCATGACACAGTTATCTCCGCAGATCACGTATCCTTTTTCAGAGCCGTTCCCGTAATGCCCCACCACGCGATGCAGGACGTACTTCTCACCGCGGCGGTACAGCGCCACATCGTAGCGGCGCAGCTCGCCCTCGGCTGGCACTACCATCATCACGTCGTGGCGGTTGCGCAGCATCGGCCACATGGAAACGCCCACGGGCGGCCCCATGTAAAAGCCCTCGAATGCGAGCACGTCCTCAATTTTACGCGGCTCATCAGGGGAGGAAGACCCACCTGCATCAGGCGCCGCCGATGGTATGTCTTTTTTGCACGTCATGAATCGCTTGCCGACTGGAACCTAACGGTTAGGCTTCTATTCCTCAAGCAAGTCGGCATCGCGAAGCTTGCCCAAAAACACCGCAACATCGGCACGCGCCGTGTCTTCGTCGACCGCGTATTCCGCCAGCAGAGCCCGGACCAGCACATCTTCCGTGGTATTTGCACCAAGCTGCTCCCACAGGAACGCGCCCGTATCGTTCAGACGAATCATGCAGTGGCGCTCCATGCTGGCCTCGCCCACCGGCACGACCACGTGCTGACTACCCACTTTGTTCACGATGAAACCGTCTTTAATCTTCATGCCCAGATCCTTCGCATCGATGCATTCGTTCACGCCCATTATCGCACAGCGTCATCTGGAACGCCGCGTCAAAGGCGGCAGGAGTCGGCGTGCAACGCAGCACGTAAAACGGCACGCTGTTCACCAACCTATCAAGCAAATCAAGCTGCCGAACAGCCAAAGCGGGATCATGCGGCATCAGAATCTGATTCATGATGCGCGCGACGATTTCCCCGTCATCTTCCAAACGGGACAGGCAGTCCGGCTCTGCAAAATTATAAATTTTTATTAGAAAAAGCTA
>OLRU01002820.1_pt1 | contig 11621 bp, 5 predicted proteins | sample 1672961 | NCBI WGS metagenome assembly OLRU01 (sample SAMEA3136741, study PRJEB25190) | human gut metagenome | biome: human gut; feature: human-associated habitat; material: faeces | place: Austria | collected 2013 | reverse complement strand
CGTGCGGGATGTGATGGAAAGCACCCAGTTTGTGAGCCAGGGAGTGGTTTACTCCAAGGAATGCATTTGCAAATGCCATACCGGCCATGCAGGATGCATTTGCCATATGATCTCTTGCTTCTACATCATTTCCATCTCTGTATGCTCTTGGCAGATAATCAAATACAAGTTTGATCGCACGGAGAGCAAGTCCGTCTGTGTAGTCAGAAGCCATCATAGAAACATATGCTTCGATCGCATGTGTCATAACATCGATACCAGAAGCACTTGTCAGTCCTTTTGGTGCACTCATCATGTTGTCGGTATCCACGATTGCCATATCCGGCATCAGTTCATAGTCAGCCAGTGGCCATTTAATTCCTGTTTCTTTGTCTGTAATGATGGCAAACGGTGTTACCTCAGATCCTGTACCGGAAGATGTAGGTACAGCGATAAAGTAAGCTTTTTTACCCATTTTCGGGAATGTGTAGATTCTCTTACGGATATCCATGAAATCCATTGCCATGTCATCGAAGTCTGCATCTGGATTTTCATAAAGAACCCACATGATCTTACCGGCATCCATTGCAGATCCGCCGCCCATTGCAATGATGCAGTCCGGCTCAAATGCACGCATTGCTGCTGCACCTGCTTTTGCAGAAGCCAGAGACGGATCAGGTTCTACATCAGAGAAGCATGTATGAACAATTCCCATCTCATCCAGTTTATCTTCAATTTTCTTTGTATATCCATTCTTGTACAGGAAGGAGTCTGTTACGATGAAGCAGCGTTTCTTGCCCATCACATTTTTCAGCTCATCCAGAGCAACCGGCAGGCAGCCTTTTTTGAAGTAAACTTTTTCCGGGGTTCTCATCCAGAGCATGTTCTCTCTCCTCTCAGCAACAGTCTTGATATTGATCAGATGTTTCACACCAACGTTTTCAGATACAGAGTTTCCACCCCAGGAACCACAGCCAAGTGTCAGAGATGGTACAAGTTTGAAGTTGTAAAGATCTCCGATACCACCCTGAGAAGATGGAGTATTGATCAGGATTCGGCAGGTCTTCATTGCTGCTGCATGTTTTGCCATTTTTTCTTTCTCATTCACATTGATATACAGAGAAGAAGTATGTCCATATCCACCGTCAGCTACAAGCTGTTCTGCTTTTGCGATCGCTTCGTCGAATGTTTTTGCCTTGTACATGGCAAGTACCGGAGAAAGTTTCTCGTGTGCAAACTCTTCACTGATATCTACAGATTCTACTTCACCGATCAGGATCTTGGTTTCTGCCGGAACTGTAACGCCTGCCATCTCTGCAATCGTAGCAGCTTTCTGTCCAACGATCTTGGCATTCAGTGCACCATTGATCAGGATTGTTTTTCTTACTTTTTCAATCTCATCTTTCTTCAGGAAGTAGCATCCTCTGTACTGAAATTCTTCTTTAACTGCTTTATATACACCTTCGAGAACTGTTACGGACTGTTCGGATGCACAGATCATACCATTATCAAATGTTTTGGAGTGAATGATAGAGTTTACTGCCAGACGAACATCTGCAGTGTCATCAATGATAACCGGTGTGTTTCCGGCGCCAACTCCAAGTGCCGGTTTTCCGGAAGAATATGCCGCTTTAACCATTCCAGGACCACCTGTTGCAAGAATGATGTCAGCTTCTTTCATTACAAGATTTGTAAGTTCAAGGCTCGGTACATCGATCCATCCGATGATGCCTTCCGGAGCACCTGCTTTTACGGCAGCTTCCAGAACAACTCTTGCAGCTTCAATCGTACTTCCTTTTGCACGAGGATGTGGGCTGATGATGATCGCATTTCTGGTTTTTAACGCGATCAGCGTTTTAAAGATTGCTGTAGAAGTCGGGTTTGTAGTTGGAATAACTGCCGCGATCAGACCGATCGGCTCCGCAATCTTCTTGATTCCATAAACCGGATCTTCTTCAAGAACGCCACAGGTTTTGGTGTTTTTATACGCATTGTAGATATATTCTGCTGCATAATGATTTTTGATGACCTTATCTTCAACGATACCCATTCCAGTTTCTTCAACAGCAGCTTTTGCAAGCGGGATACGTGCTTTATCAGCTGCAGTTGCAGCAGCTTTGAAGATTTTATCTACCTGCTCCTGTGTATAAGTGGCGAAAAGTTTCTGTGCTTCTTTCATCGCAGCGATCTTTGCTTCCAGTGCTTCCGGAGTATCAATGATTGCCGGGATGTGGGTTTCTTTCTTTGCCATTTGTGAATCCTCCTGTTTTTCTGTTATGATATGAGCCTTATTCTTTAGTCCGATAAACAATTCCGTCAATTTATTAACGTTAATTATTTATCAATGATTGATATGCGCTTATTATACGGGTTCGTTAATCATTTGTCAATCTGTATTTTGTTAAAATTTCAAACAAATTGTTTCTTACATTTTCGCCATTAATCAGCATTTTATACAATCCGTATTTTCATCATTCCTCTTAATTCCCAGGCAAAAAATTTGATATACACCTGTTTTCAAAGTCTGTTTCCTCGATTTCATACTCATAAGATTGTGATTTTCATAACAAAATTTTCTATTTTTTCCTGTCATATTTCTCCACCCCTTTTCATAGATTAAATGATGGGAAACAGAAATCCAAATCAAGATTCCCGCACACGGGTTGCATTCCAGCTAACGCTGGCAACGCGACTGTTTAACTTTGATTTAACGCAAATCACGTACAGATTTATTACTGGAGGAGTATTCTAATGGGAACGGGAAATGCATTACGGGCAACAGAAACATTTACACTGATACAATTAGAGGAAGAAAGACAGAAATTGAAAAAGAAAGAACTTCTTAAGAGCATGCTGACCGACAGTGAATTTAGCATTAAAGGACAATGTGCCATCAATCTTATGATGACCAAACTCGACATCATCAACACATTTCTGCTGATGAAATATAAACGAAATTTTATTCAGATGAAAACCTGGAGACTCAAAAGCTATGACAGTGTCTGCAAAAAAATGCAGAAAAAAGGACTGGACCTGAATTTTGATCTGGCACTGGAAAAGATCAATGACCTGATCGGCGTTCGTGCTGTATGTGCTTATGTAGATGATATTTACAAAGTGGCTGACCTGATCGAAAAACAACAGGATATCCATATCCTGAAAATCAAAGATTATGTACAGCAGCCAAAGAAATCCGGCTATCAAAGCCTTCATCTGATTCTGGAAATTGCAATTCCATTCCAGAAAGAAAACCAGTGGATCAAACTAGAATTGCAGCTTCGAACTGCTGCCATGGATTACTGGGCCAACCTCGACCATCAATTGCGTTACAAACGCGGACAAAAGCAGGCAGCAGTGATCAATGAAGAATTACAGCAGTGTGCTTCTGTGATCACACAGCTCGATCAGAAAATGCTGGATATCCGTAAAAAAATTGACAAGATCTGACCAGCGCACCACCGGTGCTTCCTCGATATGCACTGCAAAAGACGCAGGGGCATGACCAAAAAAGTCAGCTCCTGCGTCTTTTTTATCTGTTTTTACTCTTATAAATTTCTATTATACATTTTACAAATTCGTGTACTGTACATTCCGGCTTCCTACAGCCCATACTCTGCTGCCAGCTTCTCAAATTCAGGCAGAGAATTCTGAATCGTCTCGTAAGATACACAATATGCCAGTCTTACATATCCAGAGCAGGCAAAGGAGCTTCCCGGAACCATCAGGATATTATATTTCTTACCGGCCTCGCAGAACTGCTTCTCATCTGCAACCGGAGATTTCACAAACAGATAAAATGCGCCCTGTGGTTTGATACATTCAAATCCACATTCTTTAAGGCCATTGTAAAGTGCCAGACGGTTTCTGTCATAAGCAGCCACATCCACTTCTGCATCTACGCATTTCTGGATAACTTTCTGCATAAGGGATGGTGCATTAACACTTCCAAGTACACGGTTTGCAATTGCTGCTGCTGTGATGACTGTTGCGCTGTCTTCCAGTTCATCCGGGATGACCAGATATCCAATACGCTCTCCCGGCAGAGACAGAGATTTGCTGTAGGAATATCCTACAACCGTATTCTTATAATATTTCGTCAGATATGGAACTTCTACGCCATCATAAGCCAGTTCTCTGTACGGTTCATCCGAAATCAGATAGATCACAGAACCAAACTCCTGCTGTTTTTTCTCGAGGATCGCAGCAAGTTCTTTGATCGTCTCCTCAGAATAAACAACACCGGTCGGGTTATGTGGCGTATTTACGATCACTGCACGGGTATTGGCTGTAATCTTCTCTTCCAGTTCTTTCAGATTTGGCTGGAAAGTCTCTGTATTAGGAGAGATTTCCACAAGCTTACCGTCATAGTTACGTACATATGCACCGTATTCCAGAAAGTACGGTGCAAAAACGATCACTTCCTCGCCCGGATTCAGTATCGTCTTGAGGATGACATTCAGACCGCTGGCAGCACCAACTGTCATGATCAGATTATGTGCAGAAAAAGCTGTCCCGAAACGGCGGTTCAGAGACTGCGCGATCGTTTCTCTGACATCCTCAAAGCCTGCGTTGCTCATATATCCGTGGAGAACAGTCGGTTCTTCGTTGTTTACAAGATCTATGATTGCCTCGCGTACGCAATCCGGTGCTGGAACACTTGGGTTACCAAGGCTGAAGTCATAGACTTTGTCTGCACCATACTTTGCCCGGAGACGATTTCCTTCTTCGAACATCATACGAATTGCTGAATTGTTCTGTACAAAAGGTTTCATTTTTTCTGCTATCATAATTTATGCCCCCTCTTATTTCTTACTTCTTGTTTTTCTTACTATGTCCGAATACGATCCATCCTACCAATATCAGCATTGCGATGCCCACGATCATCCATGGAATCAGATAAGTATTTCCTTTCGGCTGGAACATATCATAATAACCTTTCAGATAAATAATCGCTACAACGACCGGAATTACCCACAACATGTAATTTCTGATACATGTCGGGAATTTTATTCCTTTTCCAGTATTGGCTTCCTTAATGAAGTTGTCCCATCCCCACCCATTCTTAGATGCACAGAAGATTACAAAGATTACTGAACCAAGTGGCAGGATGTTATTTGAAATAATAAAATCTTCCAGATCCATGATATTTGTTCCTTCACCGAGGATCTGAATTCCGGACCATGGTCCGAAGCCAAGAATTGCCGGCATGGAAAGAATAATGAGCAGAACGATATTAAATAAAACTGCTTTATTACGTTTCCAGCCCCACAGATCCATTGCGAAGGACAGAATGTTCTCAAATACTGCAATAACCGTAGACAGTGCCGCAAAGGACATAAACAGGAAAAACAGAGCTCCCCAGAGTCTTCCACCTGCCATCTGGTTGAATACGTTTGGCAGAGTGATGAATACAAGTCCCGGTCCCGCACCAGGCTCTACGTTAAATGCAAAACATGCCGGAATGATGATAAGACCAGCCATCAGTGCTACAAATGTATCCAGGATCAGGATATTAATACTTTCTCCTGCAAGGGTACATTCCTTTCCCATATAGCTTCCGAAGATCTCCATCGCACCGATACCGATACTCAAAGTAAAGAATGCCTGTGACAGCGCACCAAAGATCACGTTTCCAAGACCTGCCGCACGGATATTGTCGAGGTTTGGTACAAGGTAAAATTTAACACCTTCCATCGCTCCGTCCAGCGTTACAGAATGAACAGCCAGCACCACGATCAGTGCCAGAAGACAGATCATCATAACCTTTGTGATACGTTCAATTCCATTCTGAAGTCCCAAAGAACAAACACCAAAGGCAAGAAGGACTGCAACGATCATCCAGCCGGTCATTGTTCCGGTAGATGTCATCAGGTTTGAGAAAAAGCCACTCACTTCATCAGAAGAAGCTCCGCTCAGTTTCCCGGTCGCCATAACATAACCGTAGTACATCATCCATCCTGCTACCATGGTATAAAACATCATCAGCATATAATTACCGATCATTCCCATATAGCTGTACTTATGGAAATTGGAACCCTCCGGCTCCAGTTTGTGAAATGCTCTTGCCGTACTCAGTCTGCTGCTTCGTCCTACTGCAAATTCACTTACAAGAATTGGCAGGCCAAGCAGAACGAGAAAGACAAGATAGATCAGGATAAAAGCAGCTCCGCCATATTTTCCTGTCATGTATGGGAATTTCCATACGTTTCCAAGACCTACTGCACACCCTGCAGAAACCAGAATGAATCCAAGTCTTGAGCCAAATGTTTCTCTTTCTTTCAAAAAAATTTCCTCCATTCTAAATCCGATTCATTACATTTTCGTCGAATCTTATCTATTATAACACAAGGACAGTTCAATGTGAACTGTCCTTGCCGGAGTTGAAAACTATTTATGACACCCTTTTGCCATTATCATATATTATTTTGAATAAAGATAATTACTGTTGGTCTCATCGCTGATATTTGATGCATCAATCCATTCTGGCTCAAGAAGAACATTCTTTTCTACTTCCGCAGCCTTCTGAACATCCGTGGACATTGCCTGTGCAGCCGCAATGATCGTCTGATATCCTATAGCATATGGATCCTGTGATACTGTTCCAAGTTCCTGTCCATCTGCAATCGCTTTCTGCTGAACAGTCGTCGCATCAACTCCAACCATAACCGGAGCCTTCTCTCCCTTATCAAGACCAAGATACAGATCTGAAACATCTTCATTTGTGCAGAACACTCCGCTCAGATCCGGATATCTGTTAAGTACATCTGCCATTGCAGTTTCCATATCATCTACTTTATCTGTATACAATTCACTTACGATCGTAATATCCGGATACTCCATAAGGGTTTCTTTGAATCCCCCCACTCGTTTCTGGGAACTTTCTGTCTTTTCCTGGGCAGAAAATACTGCAATCTTACCGGACCCGCCAATAGCGTCTGCCAGTTTTTCTGCGGCAAGCTTTCCTACATATGTATTATCGGTTCCGCGAAATGCTGCCACAAGTTCATCTTCATTAACATTAGAATCGAATACTACGACCGGAATTCCGTTTTCACTTGCTGCTTCAAGCTGTGCCTGACAGGATTCAATGTCACTTGCAGACATACAAAGAACCGTTGGATTCTCCGCAATTACCGCATCAAGCGTATTGATCTGTGTTTCTACATCCTGTTCATCGGAAGGTCCTTCAAATGTCATAGTGACTGCATCATCAGAAGAAAAATCATATGCTGTATTGATATCCTTCACAGCATCTTCCATGCCCCGGTGAACAAGTTTCCAGTATTCTCCATCTGTAGCCTTGCTTACAACAGCAATCCTGCTCCCTGTCCCAATTGTGATGGAAGTATCTATCTTGGATGCACTGTCCTCTTCCTCACCTGTTACTTCTTCTGATTCATTTTGAGCTTTCTCGTTATCCGGCAGTTCATCTTCTGCCTGCACATCCGCAACAAAATTACCAAAGCCATCCATTATACCGGCTTCTCCTGCCACTGCAGCCACACCTGCAAGAAGAAGCACCACAACAGCTGCTTTTTTCATCGTATTTTCCTCTTTTCTGAATATATTTTTATACAAATGCGCTCTGTTACCGTTATCTTTCTACATTATACACATTTTCTTTTTTGCGTCTATAGATTTCATAGTTTTTTCATCTTTTAGAGGAAAATACGGCAATTTTACCAGTTTTAAAATCACGGATTTGGGAAACCTGCAAAACTTTCTCCATTCGGAGTTACCTGAAACTCCATCTTCTTTCCGGTAATCGGATGACGAAATATCAGATGACAGGAACACAATCCAAGTGGTAATTGAGATATCTCTCCTGGATTATATTTACGGTCACCAAGAAGCGGCATTCCTGCATGCGCCATCTGTACACGTATCTGATGATGACGACCGGTTTCCAAATGAATTTTTATAAGGATTCTTTTTCCGCTCTCTGTCCTCTCATCTGAAATTTGATGTATAACCTCATAATCTAAAACTGCTTTTTTAGCTCCGCTCGTCTTTGATGTTACTACTTCAGAAGTATTGGTTCTTCCATTTTTTATCAGATAATCTTCCAGTCGTCCCTGGCGTTTCTCCGACATCCTATCTGTCACTGCCAGATATTCTTTGACAATATTTCCCGTTGTAATCTGCCTCGTCAGACCAGCTGCTGCTTTTTTATTCTTTGCAAATACCAGAACCCCTTCAACCGGTTGATCCAGTCTGTGCACAACTCCCAGATAAGGAACTGTTTCCGTATTTTTTAAAGCCAGATAATTCTTTAAAGAACTTTCCATATCTGCTGCTCCAATTCGTGCATTTTGAACTGCAATACCCGCAGCTTTATGGCATACCAGAATGTCTTTATCCTCAAATATGATCATATCTTCTATACTATTCTTATTATTCCACATAAAAAAAGCTCTCCCTTTTATGCTTTCGCACTTTCTATGGAGAGTATATCGTAAAAAACTTTTTTATACAACAGTCAGACGGTCATCACTTCTCTTAACAATTACTTTTCATAATCCTGAAATGATGACCGTCTTAACAATCTTCAATATTCAATTTTAATTTACCTCTTTGTTCTTTCAAAACTTTTCGTCTTGTTTGCTGATTGAAATCCTCTGATACCTCTTATAGTATACTTCCTTCAATCTTCTGTATTCAGTTTTTATTATATATATTATATCGTGTCTTTATTCGGTTACAGTTCATTTAATTTCCTGCTCATAAACGATATGATGTTTATCATTCGATTCATTTAGAAAGTTCATAGAGTCGAAATTATAATTTACGGATTATAATTCCATTTTGAAATAATCTCTGAAATCTTTTCCGTCAGACTAGAGCAGCTTCAAACTTAACTTCTTAAATTTCAAACTGTTTTCTTCGGGAATAAGGTTTCTGTTATTTCTGTTTAATATCTTTTGTGAGAAGATATTCTTCTGATGTAAAGCTTTGATTCATATAACTCACGTTTATGGATCGCAATATTTGAAAATGTTTCTTTACACAGATTCAAAAATCTTTATATCAGGTTTGTGACAGTTATTCAATATGAGTAATCAATTCTATATACCTGTAATACGTTTATAAAGATTATCCTTTTTCTGAAAGTCCTGTTCACCAGGTAATATATTTAATATTCTCTTTCGAATGTATTCCGATAATCTGATTTAAATAATGGATAATTTATGTATCAGGTCTTTCTTGCAGGAAACTTGATTTCTGCCACTTCTCATATTGAAAATGATTAACTACTTTCCCAACGGTATCACCTTTACCCTTTCATTTAATTTCATCCTTTTCATGTAACATTTATATATATGCTATGAATTGAATGATTTTTAAATTTGTTACTTCTTCGTTTTATTTTCTCTCTTTTCTTTTGATGTCATTATAATAACACCACACCGCATATTTGTCAACACATTTTTATATATTTCTTGTAATTATTATTTATCTTATCATTTACCGAATTGTTATATTGTATATTTTTATATTATATATTATTTTCTGACAATTCTATCATCTTACGATTTTATACTATCTTCCCCATACCAGCCATTCTCATCTCTCCCCATGCTAATAAACAGACAGGGTATCTTCCATACAGAACCCACAAATACTCATGAGTACTGCGTCATGTGATACAGGCTTAGCTTCTGCCACCAAGCTCGCTGTCTGAGCGTAAGCGAGTTCGAGCGACTGGCAGATCATAAGCGCATGGATCACATAGCAGGCGCAATGGTATTTGCTGACCTGTATGGATGAGGTCCTGTCGTCTTTATTAATTACATCACACTATCTTCTATTGTAATTGATCAGACAACCTTTCAGAATGATCTCACGTTCATCATCCGTCAGTTCTCCAAGCGTTACCTGAAATTCCTTCAGTCCATCTGCTTTTACTACATATCCTGTAATACTGTCCACTTTGTCTGCAACTGCCTTGCGAACCTGTGGGAAGAAAAGGTAATCTCCATTTGCAAATGGAAGGTTTCCTGCAGGAATCAGGAACGGAAGCATACCCCAGTTGATCAGGTTGGAGCGATAACGTTTGGTTGCATATTCATTGGCAATATTTGCCCATCCACCAAGAACTTTCTGGCATGATGCAGCCTGCTCACGTGCAGAACCATCTCCAGGTTTTACCGCAAAGATCGTACTTCCGATGCCGATATTCTCCTTGCTGACATCAGAAAAATGTGCCCTGATCGCATCCATAACCGGTTTCAGTTCCGGAACCGCTTCTGCCGGGCACTCACCTGCTTCAAGAGCTTTCTCTGCCTTCTGAATTTCCTTTGCACGTCCAACATAAGCCGGATCTTTACGGGAAAGAGTAAACTCAGCCAGTCCTAGTGGATTGGAACGGAAAGAAGAAGTTTCTCCGGACGGAATCAGTTCATCTGTCGTAGTAACCGGATCATGAATCTCAGATACCACTTTAAGCACCAGATTCTCTGCCAGTGCCGGCATCTCCGGCCAGTCTTTAATATTCGGGCCAAACTGGATTTCTACGCTTGGATCTGCAACACCCTTGCTGTCAAAGATTCGATTCTCATAAATAGTCTTATCAAAGAAGTATTTCTGATGTCTGTAATTTCCGGTAAATTCTTCCGCGGATGTCAGGAAACCTTTGTTTGCTGCTGTTGCTGCGATAGATCTTGCATCCATAAGTGCAACAGAAGAAATCTGTCCATTCTGGACCTTGGAGCCTTCACGATTCGGGAAGTTTCTGGTGGTATGACGGATGCTGAACGCATTGTTTGCAGGTGTATCTCCTGCACCAAAACATGGTCCGCAGAATGCAGTCTTAACAACCGCACCTGTTTCAAGAAGATCTGCCAGGACTCCATTTCTTGCAAGTTCCATATAGATCGGAGTACTTGCCGGATAAACACTGAGTGTAAATGCATCAGCTCCAATGCTTGCACCACGAAGGATATCTGCTGCTGCGCAGATATTTTCAAATCCACCGCCCGCGCATCCTGCAATGATTCCCTGATCCACATAAAGCTGTCCGTCGATCACTTTGTCTTTCAGTGTATAAGGTACTTTACCATCCAGGCTGATCTGCGCTTTTTTCTCAACATCATCCAGAATATCATAAAGATTTGCTTTCAATTCATCAATGGTATATGTGTTGCTCGGATGGAATGGCATGGCGATCATAGGTTTGATCTCACTTAAATCAACTTCTACACATCCATCATAGTAAGCTACCTTACCTGGTTTCAGTTCTTTATAATCTTCTTTTCTGCCATGGATCTCATAGAACTCTTCAATCGTCTCATCTGTCTGCCAGATAGAGGAAAGACAAGTAGTCTCTGTCGTCATGACATCGATACCGATACGGAAATCTGCACTCAGACCGGCTACTCCAGGTCCTACAAATTCCATAACTTTATTCTTCACATAGCCGTTGGCAAATACTTTACCGATAATTGCCAGTGCAACGTCCTGTGGTCCTACACCCGGACGCGGTTCCCCTTTCAGATAGATTGCTACAACACCCGGCATATTAATATCATAGGTCTGGGAAAGAAGCTGTTTAACAAGCTCTCCACCACCCTCACCCATTGCCATGGTGCCAAGTGCACCATAACGAGTATGACTGTCGGAACCAAGGATCATCTTACCGCCAC
>OLRU01002815.1_pt1 | contig 11652 bp, 8 predicted proteins | sample 1672961 | NCBI WGS metagenome assembly OLRU01 (sample SAMEA3136741, study PRJEB25190) | human gut metagenome | biome: human gut; feature: human-associated habitat; material: faeces | place: Austria | collected 2013 | reverse complement strand
CCGCAGGGCGAAACCCTGCAAGATACGGCGCGCCGAGTCGTCGCGCCCTACGGACAACAATAACACCAAAAGGAGTGTTCCTATCAATGAAACTGCCATTATCCTGGCTTTCGGATTATACCGATATGAACGGCATCACCCCGAAGGAGTATGATGCCAAGCTGACTATGTCCGGCTCCAAGGTCGAGGAGGTTTACTACCTCGGCGCGGAGATCGACAACGTTGTGACCGGCAAGATCCTCGAGGTTGTTGATCACCCGGATTCCGACCATCTGAAGATCTGCCAGCTTGATGTCGGCAAGGAAGAGCCGGTGCAGATCGTCACCGGCGCACCCAATGTAACGCCTGCGTCCGTTGGCGAGATCTGCCCGGTCTGCCTGCACAAGTCCACCCTGCCGGGCGGCGTGAAGATCACCAAGGGCAAGCTGCGCGGCGTGCCGTCCAACGGCATGATGTGCTCGTTCCAGGAGCTGGGTCTGTCCCACGGCTGCGTACCGTATGCGTGCGAGAACGGCATCCTGTTTCTGCCGGCCGGCACGCCGGTCGGCGAGGACATCAAGAAGGTACTCGGTCTGGACGACTGGGTTTCCGATTTTGAGATTACGTCCAACCGCCCGGACTGCCTGAGCGTGATCGGTCTGGCCCGCGAGACTGCGGCTACCTTCGACCGTCCGTTCAGCGTCAAGACCCCGGAGGTAAAGGGCGTGGGCGACGACATCAACAAGTATATGTCGGTTGAGGTTAAGGACACCGACCTGTGCCCGCGCTACACCGCCCGCATTGTCAAGAATATCAAGATCGAGCCGTCTCCGGCGTGGATGCGTGAGCGTCTGCATGCCTGCGGCGTTCGCCCGATCAACAACATCGTTGATATCACCAACTATGTTATGCTCGAGTACGGCCAGCCGATGCATGCGTTCGACTACAAGTGCCTGTCCGATGGCCGCATTGTTGTCCGCCGTGCCCGCAACGGTGAGTCCATCCAGACTCTGGACGGCGTGGATCACGACCTGAGCGACAAGATGCTCGCCATCTGCGACAACGACAAGCCGGTTGCTGTTGCAGGCGTTATGGGCGGCGCAAACTCCGAGATTATGGACGACACCAAGACCGTCGTTTTCGAGTCTGCAAACTTCCACGGCGCTACCGTTCGTATCACCGCAAAGGCGCTCGGCATGCGTACCGAGGCCTCCGGCCGCTTTGAGAAGGGCCTTGATCCGCGCATGACCCTCGATGCGGTCAACCGTGCGTGCGAGCTGGTGGAGCAGCTGGGCGCAGGCGAGGTCATCGACGGCATTATCGACGTTGACAACTCCGACCCGAACCATAAGCGTCTGCCGTTCGAGCCGGACAAGATGAACGCCCTGCTCGGTCTGGAGCTGTCCGCTGATGAGCAGGTAAAGCTGCTCGAGAAGCTGGACTTCAAGATCGAGAACAACGAGGTCGTTGTGCCGTTCTTCCGCACCGACATCAACCGCATGTGCGACGTGGCTGAGGAGGTTGCCCGCATGTACGGCTACGACAAGATCCCGACCACGCTGTACGCAGGCGAGATGGTACAGGGTGAGTTCACGCCGTCTCAGCAGGCGGAGCGCGCTGCCGCTCTGGTTTGCCGCGAGGCAGGCTTTGACGAGTCCATGAGCCATTCGTTCATCTCCCCGAAGTTCTACGACATGATCGGTTGGGACGAGAACGACCCGCGCCGTATCTCCACCACCATCCTCAACCCGCTTGGTGAGGATTTCAGCGTAATGCGCACCACCGTGCTGCCGTCCATGCTGGATAATCTGGCGCACAACCACGCACACCGCAACCCGACCGCTTCGCTGTACGAGCTGGGCACCATCTACACCCCGACCGTCAAGGACGGCAAGGCTGACCCGGACGTACTGCCGCACGAGGAGAAGATCCTGACTCTCGGCAGCTACGGCCGCCTGTCGTTCTTCCAGTTCAAGGGTGCCATCGAGGCGCTGCTGCGTGAGCTGAACATCAAGGGCGCATCCTTCGCTCCTGAAAAGGCCAACCCGTCCTATCACCCGGGCCGCTGTGCCAAGGTGCTGATCGACGGCAAGGAGATCGGCGTATTCGGCACCATTCATCCGACCGTTGCTGCACGCTACGGTCTGTCCGGCGAGGTGCTCGCTGCCGAGCTGCAGATGGATGCGCTGCTGGCTGCCATCGACCCGGAGAAGCTGTACCATCCGCTGCCCAAGTTCCCGGCATCTACCCGCGATATCGCGGTTCTGGTTGACGATGCCGTTCCGGCAGCCTCCATGCAGGCCACTGTTGAGAAGGCAGCAGGCAAGCTGCTCGAGTCCGTCAAGCTGTTCGACGTTTACAAGGGCAAGGGCATCCCGGAGGGCAAGAAGTCCGTGGCTTATTCGCTGTCCCTGCGCGCACCCGACCGTACCCTCACCGACGAGGAGTGCGACAAGGCAATGCGTGCCGCTATCTCGGCACTTGAGACCGAGTTCGGCGCTCAGCTGCGCGGTTAAGTTCCTGAATTGGATAGAAAAAGAGCAGATGCTTGGCATCTGCTCTTTCTTTATGGTTTTATACTGCGTTATCCGAGAGAACCGTCCGGATTGACATAATCCCAGTCATTGGAATAACCATGCTGCGTCCATTCGACGATTTTGTCGCCTGCAGGCGGCGCGTTCTTTGGCTCGACACTGGATTCGGTCGTGCTCAGCGTGATATCGAGCGACAGAATGCCGGTGTTCTTGGTGTGGTAGGTCACGCTCAATTTGCAGTTCTGCACACTGCCGGAGAACGTCAGCACGGTTTTGGTGGTGTTCCAGCTATCGGAGCGGCTTTCGAGTGTGCCCGAGAACGAGCCGTCCGCCGTGTTCAGCGTGTAGCTGCCGGTCAGGTTGTCATACGAATCGCTGCTCAGACCGTTGATTTTTGCGGTGTAGCGCGAGCCGCTTGCGGTGAATTGTTCATCGCCCAGCAGGTTGTTCAGGCGGTTTACGTCATTCTTTATGTTGAGATAAAAATCCTCCCAGCCAAGCTCATATGCGGTCATGTTGGATTCGTTCGCGGCAACGATGCTTTCGCCCACCGAGGTAAAGGTATTGTTCTTCAGAATCTTCAGATTTTCGCTGAACAGAGTGCCGAATGTGCTGTCCGCCCAGTTGATGTGCAGCCACGCGCCGTTCGACAGCGCCTTGAGATCGGCGTCGTCCGTTTCGTCCATCGCCAGAATCTTTGCCACGGCAGGGCACTTCAAATACAGGTCGCCGCTGTCCGCGCTGCATAGGAGCTCGAGCTTGACGTTGCTCAGCGCACTGCGCAGGAGGGCTGCCTGTGCGGCGGTGAGTACGTCATCCGCCTGCGAATCGCCGAGGAAATAAGACGCCAGCACGCGCAGATCGACCGTCACGGTCGCCTCAATGGCTTGTCCGTTCGCCAGAATTTCGGTTTTGACATCAACCTTGTAATCCTTGTTGCCGTCGATGGTGTCGAAGGCGGTGTACGCCGCGCCGATTGTCGCCACCGTGCGCAGCGTCTTGGCGTTTTCGGTGGATGGCTGTGCCTTGATCCACTTGTTGAGCACGGTAAACTTGCTGTCAATGTCGTTTACAAGCGCCGCGCGGTCATACAGCACGGCGGTCTGCATATCCTGATCCCACTGCACGGTCAGTCCGAACGCTTCCGCGAAAAAGCGCACCGGAACATAGGTGCGTCCGCCTTTTTTGTACGGCGCGGTATCAAGCTGCACGGTTTTGACGGTTTTGCCCGCGCTGTCCGTGACGGTAAGCTGCTTGCCGCCGAGCGCGAACGACAGCGTTTCGCCGCCCTTTTTCGCGGTGATTGCTCCGGCGTCATATGTGACCTCGGCGCCGAGCACCTCGGCAATGGCGCGGAAGGGAACCATCACGCGTCCGTTTACCTTTTCCGGCTGTGCGTCCGCAAAGTGGACATACGCGCCGTTGAGCTGCACGGAAAGCTGACAGCGGAGTTTGTATTCATCGCCCTCTGTCATGGCACGCGCTGTATCACGATAGCATTCCTCTAAATCACCGTCCCAGCCGAAGGACAGCCCCTCCAGATCGTCATACCCCCAGTAATCGACTGCGATCTGGGGATCTTTATGGATGGCGTCCAGGTGCTGCCGATAATGGTCACTGAGCGTATCATAATCGAAAACGCCGTAGGATGATTCCTGTTCCATGTACTCCTCCGCGCTGTCATACCCAAACTGCTGATACATCGGCGGTGTGGCATCCAGTGCGAGCGCGCTCGGCGCCGAGCCGGCGAGTAGCAGCGCTGCGAGTGCGGCAGCGGCAAAACGGTTTCTCTTTTTCATATTGTGCCCCCTCACATAGGTGTTACTACCATTGTACAGGAAAACAGTGGGATTTGTCTATCCGCAGTTTGGCGCAAATTGGCGGGCAAAAACCGTCATACTGTCCATGTAGGCGCATAGGGTAGAGCAAGGGAGGGCACTGCTATGTTTATCACGATCACACGCACGGGCCTGCACCGAATTGGTGTGGGACTTAGCGTTTTTGCGGTTCTGACCGCGGTTTTCATCCTGTTTCCGCGCGAAAATGCTGAGCCGACAGCCGCCGAACAGGCGGTTCCCGCGTCTGTCAGCGACTGGGGATTGTCGTTCCAAACCGAGGGTCAGCCGCCGGTCGGCAATGTCTCCGCCGAGGAACTGCGGCAGTACAACGCGTTTTACGTCGGTGACACGAGCCGAAAGACCATCTACCTGACGTTTGACGCGGGCTACGAGAACGGCTGCACGCCTGCTATTCTGGATGCGCTCAAAAAGCATAACGCGCCTGCCTGCTTTTTCGTGGTGGGCAACTTCATCGACACCGCGCCGGAACTCGTAAAGCGCATGACAGCGGAGGGGCATATCGTGGGCAACCATACGCTGCACCATCCGGATATGTCCGGCATTGCGGATAAGAGCGCGTTTGCGGCGGAGCTGAACGGTCTCGAGGAGAAATACACCGCGCTGACCGGTCAGCCGATGCAGAAATTTTATCGTCCGCCGCAGGGCAAGTTCAGCGAGGAGAATCTCCGGCAGGCGCAGGAGCTGGGGTATACCACGGTTTTCTGGTCGCTCGCGTATGTGGACTGGTATACGGATAACCAGCCGACCGATGAGCAGGCATTCTCCAAGCTGCTGCCGAGGATTCATAACGGAGCCATCGTGCTGCTGCATTCCACCAGTGAGACCAATGCGAGGATTCTCGATGAACTGCTGACGAAGTGGGAGGAGGCAGGATATACGTTTGGTGCTCTGACGGAGCTGGCGCAGTAATTGAAAATGGAGAATGGAAGATGGAGAATGAATGTGTCCGCGCACAGCGCGACAATTAAAATACGGCGCTCCGCGCCGTTCCTTAATTTTCAATTTTCCATTCTCAATTCTCCATTGCAAATAAAAAGACCTCTCCTTACTTGGAGAGGTCTTTTTATTTGCATTTACGGCATCATCACGCGGCCTTCAAACTCGGCGCGGCGCTTGATGTCCTTCATGACGGTATCGAACTGGTTGAGGTCGAGCGACTGTGCACCGTCGCAGAGGGCGTGTGCGGGATCGTTATGCGCCTCGATGATCAGGCCGTCGGCACCGGCAGCGATGGCTGCGCGGGACAGCGGCTGCACCATATCACGGCGGCCTGCTGCGTGGGACGGGTCGATGATGATCGGCAGGTGGCTGAACATCTTAACCAGCGGAACAGCGGAGATATCCAGATTATTGCGGATCAGCTTCTCAAAGGTACGGATGCCGCGCTCGCACAGGATAACATTGGTATTGCCGCCTGCGAAAATGTACTCGGCAGCCATGAGGAACTCCTCCATGGTGGCGGACAGACCGCGCTTGAGGAGGATCGGCTTGTTCGAGCGGCCCAGCTCCTTGAGCAGCATGAAGTTCTGCATGTTGCGGGCGCCCAGCTGGATGATATCTACATCCGCGAACAGGTCGAGGTGCTTTTCGCTCATGATCTCGGTGACGATCGGCAGACCGGTCTGACGCTTTGCCTCGAGCAGCAGCTTGAGACCCTCGGCCTCCAGACCCTGGAACGAGTACGGGGAGGTACGCGGCTTGAATGCGCCGCCGCGCAGGAAGGAGGCGCCGGCAGCCTTAACGCGCTCGGCACACTCGACGATCTGCGCCTCGTTCTCGACCGAGCACGGACCTGCCATAACATTGAAGTAGCCGGCGCCGATCTTGCGGCCCGCAACCTCGATGATCGTGTCCTCGGGGTGGAATTTGCGGTTGACGGCCTTGAACGGCTCGGTCACACGCTGTACACGCTCGACCACGTCATACGCCATAATGTCCCCTTCATCGAGCCGGGTCGTGTCGCCCATCAGGCCGAGGATAAGTGTATCCGCACCCTGGGAATAGTTGATCCGCAGCCCCATATCCGTGAAATGCTGCATCAGTTTTTCGACATGTTCCTTGTCGCTGTTTCGTTTGAGTACAACGATCATTTCAGTTCACTCCTTCACAATGTGATAAATTTTAAGTAGGATTTACGGTACGCTTAAATTTTTTCAGTTTTTTTACAGCGTACGATTTGAAGTATACCATATCAGAGGATAAAAAGAAAGAGCGATTTACGACAAATCGCCCTTTGATTTTCCACGGTTTTTGCACATGGTTGCATACTGCTAACCGGATGCTTATGATGCTTTTGCCGCTTCGTCGGCCTTCAGCTCCTTGTATTTTGCGGTTACCGCGCTGCAGAACTCGTCCCAGCGGCCGCTGTTGATGAGGGTGGACGGACAGATTTTGCCCGAAAAGTCCTGATGCTTTTTCAGTGCCTTGGACGGGTTCAGATCGTACTCGATCAGCAGCCGCGCACACAGCTTTTCGGTGTTGATGAGCGTCTGTTCGTAGTTGCCGTCCGAGTTGACGCACATTTCAATGCCGATGCCGTTCATGTTGCCGCCGTTCTTCTCCATGCCGTCGCCTGCGTGATAGGCAGTCTCATCATCCGGCAGATGGTGGTAGATCTCGTGATCGTCCACCGTGTAGTGCCACGAAACAATGCCCTCCTCGGCGTTGGCGTTCTGGTGGATGAACGAGTTGTGCGCGGCCGCATTTGCGCCGGTGCCGGTGTTGTCGGTCTCGTGGATGACGAGATACCTGATCTCGCGCTTCTGTCCCGGACGGGCGCGTGTGCCCTCGGGAAGAAAGTCGGTCATCACCGGAATATCTTCAATGTAGGTCAGACCGGCGTCGGTCTGCGGCTCGCGGAACACGATCTTCTGTGTCAGCATGCCCGCCGCAAACGACACGATCATCAGTCCGACCGTCAGCATCAGGCTGACCCGAAGTCCCTTGCTTTTCTTTTTGCGTGCCATGATTCACCTTGTCTTTTCAGAATTACATCGTCTTGCTTTTTCCATTGTACTACGTTTTACGCGATTTTTCAAAACAAAGACTGTAAACTTTCTATGTACAAGGGCAACATCATACAATCAGGACTGTGGCGCTTTACGGAAATTTTGCGTTCTGATGTCGTTGCGTTTTTTTATAATACGAAAGTATTATTGCAAAAACGCGCCTGATCAGCACACAAAATTTGCTCGTAAATCGCGCTTGTCTAATTATATGATGCTGCCCGGGAAAATTTCGGCACAACATCTGTAAAATCCGCAATAAAATCTTGCATTTGTATCCATGCTCGGGTATAATAAAAGTTACTCGGAGAGGCGAAGCCTTTCAGCAGAATTTCTTTGACCGCCCGGTTTCTGCGCGAAAACGGTGCCAAGGCCATACGGACAGCCGGGTCAAATGCCGAAACTGGCAACTTTGTTGCCTTATTGAATTTTATAAGTTGGCTGACTAAAAGCCGTGTGCCGCGGGCGCATCACACTTGTGAAACGATCAATAAGAGTACAAAGGCAACACCGTACAATTAAGACTGCGGCGCTTTGCGGAAATTTTGCACCCTGATTTCGTTGTGATTTTTTGCAATACAGCAAGTATTGCCGCAAAACCACGCCTTATCAGAGCACAAAATTTACTCGCAAATCGCTCTTGCTTCATTATGCGGTATTGCCTAAAAGTAACGATTCTTGCTATATAGACTCTTTCCTCTTCCATAAAACCTACGGAATGTGCAGAAGCATCTGCAAAAAGAGAACGATCATCCTCAAGTGAAGGCGTACCGTGTGTACCCCTTTCGCCTGGGGATTTTTTGGTATTGTGAGGATATGAAATGCAGAACAAGCTCAAACTTTACGGGTTCAACAACCTGACCAAGGCGCTGTCCTTCAACATTTATGATGTCTGCTATGCAAAGACCGAGCGCGAACAGCGTGACTACATCAAATATATCGACCAGCAGTACAACTCCGAACGACTGACCGGCATTCTCGAGCGGGTAACCGAGATGATCGGTGCGCATGTGCTGCACATTTCCAAGCAGGATTACGACCCGCAGGGCGCCTCGGTGACCTTTCTCATCGCGGAGGAGCACATGAAGCCGGCCCTTGAGCCGGATACCATCGTTGCACACCTCGACAAGAGCCACGTTACCGTGCATACCTATCCGGAGTACCATCCGGATACTTGCCTTGCCACCTTCCGCGTGGATATTGACGTTGCCACCTGCGGTGAGATCACGCCGCTGTCTACACTCGATTACCTCATCGGCTCGTTCGATTCGGATATCATCACCATGGACTACCGCGTGCGCGGCTTTACCCGCGATATCGAGGGCAAAAAGCTGTTCATGGATCACCATATGACGTCTATTCAGGACTTTATCGACCCGAAAACGCTCGAGCGGTACGATGCCTACGACATTAACGTGTACCAGTCCAATCTGTTCCACACGAGAATGCTGCTCAAGGAGATCGATCTCCAGAACTACCTGTTCAACACCGACATCTATGAGCTGCCGCCCAAGACCAGACTCAAGATTCACTCCGACCTCAGACGAGAGATGATTGAGATTTTCTCGGGGAAGAACATCTACTGATTTCGATTGAAAATACATTTTCAATCGAGAAAGACAAACCGAACGATGTTCGGATTTGTCTCACAATAAAATTTGCGCGTCGCTGCGCGCGAAAGCGCAGCATATCATTTTCTGCCGAAAGAAGGCATTTTTATGGATCAATCCCGTGCGCCAATCATGGAGGCGCTCGAAAACTTCAAAGACATGCGCATTGTGCCGTTCGATGTACCCGGCCACAAGCGCGGACGCGGCTCACCGGAATTAACGAAATTCCTCGGTCAGCAGTGCATGACGGTGGACGTCAACTCGATGAAGCCGCTCGACAATCTGTGCCACCCGACCAGCGTTATCCGCGAGGCCGAGGAGCTGGCCGCCGATGCGTTCGGTGCGGCGCACGCCTTCCTGATGGTGGGCGGCACGACGAGCAGCGTACAGGCGATGATTCTGTCGGTGGTCAAACGCGGCGACGAGATCATTCTGCCGCGCAACGTACACCGCAGCGTCATCAACGCACTCGTGCTGACCGGTGCGATTCCGGTTTATGTCAACCCGCAGATGAATGACCGGCTGGGCATTTCGCTCGGCATGTCGGTCGCAGACGTAAAGGCGGCCATTGAGAAGCACCCGTCCGCAAAGGCGGTGCTCGTCAACAACCCGACCTACTACGGCATCTGCTCGAACATTCGGGAAATCGTAAGGCTCGCGCACGCGGCAGGCATGAAGGTGCTGGCCGATGAGGCGCACGGCACGCATTTCTACTTCGGTGAAAATATGCCGGTCTCCGCGATGGCGGCGGGCGCGGATTTAGCATCCGTTTCCATGCACAAGTCGGGCGGCTCGCTCACGCAGTCCAGCTTTCTGCTGTGCGGTCCGTCCATGAACGCGGAGCACGTTCGTCAGATCATCAACCTGACCCAGACGACCTCGGGTTCGTACCTGCTGATGGTCAGCCTGGATATTTCGCGCAAGAACCTTGCACTGCACGGCAAGAAGATTTTCCGAAAAGTCGTTGACCTGACGACCTACGCCCGCGAGGAGATCAACGCCCTCGGTGACTACTACGCCTACGGCAGCGAGCTGATTAACGGCGACACAGTATATGACTTCGACACGACCAAGCTGGCGGTAAACACGCTGGATGTTGGTCTGGCGGGCATCGAGGTGTACGACATTCTGCGCGACTTTTACGATATTCAGACCGAGTTCGGCGATCTCGGCAATCTGCTCGCCTATGTTTCGGTGGGCGATCGTGAGCGCGACCTCGAACGTCTGGTAGCCGCTCTCGCGGACATTCGCCGCCGCTACAAGCGTGACAAGGCGACGCTCATGCGGCAGGAGTACATCTCGCCGCAGGTGGTCGCCGGCCCGCAGGAGGCGTTCTACGCGGACAAGAAGGCCATGCCGCTCGAGGAGTCGGTCGGACGCATCTGCGCGGAGTTTGTCATGTGCTATCCGCCCGGCATCCCGATCCTCGCGCCCGGTGAGCGTATCACCCGCGATATTCTTGATTATATTCGCTACGCCAAGGAAAAGAACTGCATGCTGCTCGGCACCGAGGACCCCGAGGTGAACAACCTGCAGGTCATCCGCGGCGTTGTCAGCCCGGAATAAAAGGAGCGTTTCACTCATGCAACTTACCTTTACTGAAATGCACACGCCGACGGTTGGGCTGCAGATACAGGTAGACCGTCAGCTTTACACCGAACAGAGCGATTTTCAGCGCATCGACGTGTTTGAATGCGAGGAGTTCGGTCGGTTTCTCACGCTTGACGGCTACATGATGCTGACCGAGCGGGACGAGTTCATCTATCATGAAATGATGGTGCATGTGCCGATGGCCGTGCTCGGCGAGAAGATCAAAAAGGTGCTCGTCATCGGCGGCGGTGACGGCGGCTGTGTTCGCGAGCTGTGCCGCTATCAGCACATCGAGCATATCGACCTTGTGGAGATCGACGAGCGCGTTGTCGCGGTCTGCAAGGAGTACCTGCCCGGTGTGGCATGTTCGCTCGACGACCCGCGCGTGCACATTCTCTATCAGGACGGATTAAAGTATATCCGCCGGATTGAGGACGAGTACGACCTTATCATCATCGACTCGACCGACCCGTTCGGCCCGGGCGAGGGCCTGTTCACGATGGAATTTTACGGCAACTGCTACAAGGCGCTCAAGGAGCACGGCGTGCTCGTCAATCAGCACGAAAGCCCGTTCTACAAGGGCGATGCGCTGGCGTGCCAGAGAGCGCACCGCAATATCGTGCACTCGTTTGAGCTGAGCCGTCTGTTTCAGGCACATATCCCGACGTATCCGTCCGGACACTGGCTGTTCGGCTTTTCGTCCCGCGGCGTGCATCCGGTGCGCGATCTGAATCCGGACTGGTGGAACAGTCTGGGACTGGAAACCAGATACTACAATACCAATCTGCATAAGGGCGCGTTCTATCTGCCGAATTATGTGCAGAAGCTGCTGGAAAAGGTGGAAGAATAACGTAATCGTTAGAAAATCACTATGGGTTTGATTGGGTATCCGCTTGGCAGGCGGGTTCGCCCCTTCCGGGCGGCAGCCTTTTCTCTGCACCGGCTGAGCGGGGCGCGCGAACTGCGTGAGCGTGTTCGCCCCTAACGGGCGGGGAGGTTTTCGCTGAACCTCAGCGGGGAGTGCGCTGACGCCGCGCGGGCGCACAAGAGGGTAGACACCTACGGTTTCCACCCT
>OLRU01002810.1_pt1 | contig 11678 bp, 9 predicted proteins | sample 1672961 | NCBI WGS metagenome assembly OLRU01 (sample SAMEA3136741, study PRJEB25190) | human gut metagenome | biome: human gut; feature: human-associated habitat; material: faeces | place: Austria | collected 2013 | reverse complement strand
TACACCGTACTGTATCACATATGACTTCGATTCAGCAGAAGATAACTCGGTTACAGTCCGTGACAGAGATACAATGGAACAGCAGAGAATTAAGATTGACGAACTTGAAAAGTTCTTGGAAGGAAAATTAGAATTTTAATAATGTTGTTGGTGGGGGTAAATTGCTATGAAATTTGTTGATGAATTTAAAGATTTTATATCTCGCGGAAACGTAGTTGATATGGCAGTCGGCGTTGTTGTCGGCGGTGCATTTAAAAGCATTGTCGATTCACTTGTTGCCGACATTATCGACCCGGGTATTGCATACGTTGTATCTCTTATAACAGGTGCACTCAAAACAGCCGCTACAAGTACAGTCGGTGACACAAGTGCCGTTGAATCGGTTATGGATATGTCTAAATGGATAATTCCGGGTACATCAATAAATATCGGTAATTTCCTTTCGGCGATTATTAATTTCCTTATCCTTGCATTTATAATTTTCTGCGTAGTTAAGGGGCTTAATAAACTAAATGATAAATTCAAAAAGAAAGTTGAGGAAGAAGTCACTCCTGCAGGTCCTACCCAAGAAGAACTTCTTGCCGAAATACGCGATTTGTTAAAAGACAAAGAATAATACAAAACCCAATCGAACGAAATTCGATTGGATTTTCTTTTATTTTTCTATTTGCTTTACCTCTGCATACGGCTGCATATTTTCATTCCACACATACACATCTATACCGTCATATTCCACATCATTCAAATCGACCTCCGCCGTCATATTATGTATGTCAGGTGTCACAATCTTTTTAAGTTCATTACCTTTTCTGAACGCAACATACATCACCTCGTCATCTTCTTCAAAATTAAGCGATACGATAAGTTTGTCATCTTTTATTTCACACTCAATTTTATTGTTCGTTAAAACAGTCGGCATTGGTGTGACTGTCGGAGTAGCCGTTGGTGTTGCCGTTGGACTTGACGTTACTGTCGGTTTTACCGTTGGTGTTGCCGTTGGACTTGGTGTTACTGTCGTAGGCGTTGCTGTTGGTTTTACCGTTGGTGTTGCCGTTGGACTTGGTGTTACTGTCGGCGTTGCTGTCGGTTTTACCGTTGGTGTTGCCGTTGGTGTCGCTGTCGGCATAATTGCCTTAACCGCATTATACGCATTCAATCTTCCGCCGCTTATAACTTTACCTGTAAGCGCCGAAAGCTTGTCTGAACTCGAACACAAAGTTTCTTTAATTTCTTTTGCCGAAATATTTGGATTTACTGCACGCATTACCGCAACAGCACTTGCAACCATAGGTGTAGCCATAGAAGTTCCCGACATTGTTCCGTAACTGCTTGTCGGAATTGTACTGTAAATACCTGTACCGGGTGCTTCAATATCAACACTTGTTGCACCGTAATGTGACGTACTGCTGAGTTCATCACTGCTTGTCGTGTTTGCAACAGAAATTACATTGTCAAGGTCTTTGGTAAGTTGTGACGGATATACCGCCGTTTGATCGTTATCAGGTTGCGGTGTACTTGTCGCAATATTTCCCGCCGCAATAACAAAGAATATATCCGGCACCGCCTCAATCGCCGATTTAACGATACTCACCGAAGTACTTCCCCAACCTGCACCGCCAAAACTGCAATTAATAATATTTATATCATTCTTTTTCGCGTAATTAATCCCCTCTATTATATAAGATAAAGTACTTTTACCACTGCTGTTAAAAATCTTTATTGATGCGATTTTGGCATTACGTGCAACAGACGCCACACCCTTGGAATTGTCGGTCACCGCACTCACAATACCTGCAACGTGAACGCCGTGATTACTCACATATGACACATCACCGTTACTGTCGCCGCAATTCCAACCATATATGTCATCAATATAGCCGTTACCGTCATTATCAATGCCGTCACCGACAATTTCTCCTGTATTCACCCATATATTATCAATTAAATCCTCGTGATTTGTCTGTATACCCGAATCCATAACTCCGACAGCCACATCAGAGCAATCAATATCAAAATCCCAAAGCTTTTTTGCACCGATTAAATCAAGCACAGCTTGTTTTCCGTTTTGATAGTATGTGTCATTAGGTTCGGAAAACTCATATACATTGTAGTTAGGCTCTGCATATTCAATATTCGGCATAGCCTTTAATTTTTCAATCGTATCTATAACATTTTCACGGCTCGGATTTTCCAAATCAAGTACATATATAATAGGCTCTGTTTTATCAGAAAACAAACTGATACTGCTTGTATCGTCACCGAAAATACATTTTGCATCACTGATATTCAATTCTTCAAACGGGTCTGAACACATTGAAACAGCATCGGTAATCTGTGGTTTTAACTGCACAAGCACACTTCCGTAATCAAAATCCAACCCGTCATATTCATCTGCATAAACATTAATCCCCAGCCACATCATAGCCAATAACGCGGCAAAAAATATATATCTGAATCTTTTCATAAGCATAGCTCCGTTTTTCAAATTGCTTTAATTTCAGTATATCACTCAATTTTTATAAAGTCAATTTAAACCTCGTTTTTCGCTTGACTTTTTTGTTTTACTATGGTAAAATATTAAGGTACTTTTGGAGAAGTATCGAAGCGGTCATAACGGGGCGCACTCGAAATGCGTTTGCCTTAACGGGCACGTGGGTTCGAATCCCACCTTCTCCGCCAAAGAGAATGCTGATTTTTAATCTGCATTCTTTTTTTACTATGTGAATTTTTATAAAGGAGTAAAACAATGCAGACAGAAGAAAAACAAATGAAGATGAGTTATCTTATAAAGCGCTTTGTACCGTATTTCAAAAAATACAAATGGATACTGATACTCGATCTAATCTGTGCGTCACTGACAACGGTTTGTGAGCTTGTATTCCCAATGCTCGTGCGTTACATAACAAATATGGGTATCAATAACATAGCAGGATTAACCGTCGGAATAATCTTAAAAATAGGACTTTTCTATCTGATTTTAAGACTAATCGACTCTGCGGCAAATTTCTATATGGCTGACACGGGACATATTATGGGAGCAAAAATCGAAACAGATATGCGCCGTGACTTATTCGCACACCTTGAAACGCTTTCACATTCATACTTTGCCGAACACAAAGTCGGACAAATTATGGCACGAATAACAAGTGACTTGTTTGATATAACAGAATTTGCACACCACTGCCCCGAAGAATTTTTCATCGCCGCACTGAAAATAATCGTTTCATTTATAATTCTTTGCGGAGTAAACGTACCGCTTACGGTTATTGTGTTCGCATCACTTCCGCTTATATTCTGTTTTGTAAAATTCTTTAATACGCGTATGCGTAAAGCGTTCAAGAAACAGCGTAACCAAATCGGCGAAATTAATTCACAGGTTGAGGATACATTGCTCGGTATAAGAGTGGTAAAGTCATTTGCGACAGAAGAACTTGAAGCTGAAAAATTTGAGGACGGCAACAAAAAATTTCTTGACACAAAAAAACTCGGATATTTCTATATGGCAGGTTTTCAAACATCAAACAGAGCCTTTGAGGGTGTAATGTATTTGATAGTCGTTGTTGCGGGTGCGTTGTTTATGATTAACGGCAAAATCTCCCCTGCCGACCTTACCGCATATCTTTTGTATGTAAGCACGCTCCTTGCCACTTTGCGTACAATCATTCAATTTACCGAACAATTCCAACGCGGTATGACAGGTATTGAGCGTTTCCTTGAAATTATGGACGCACCTGCCGAAATAACAGAAAAAGAAAATGCCGACGAATTGAAAAATGTTCAAGGAAATATAACGTTTGAAAACGTCGGATTTCATTACAGTGACGATGACACAAACGTGCTGTCAAATATAAATCTTAACATCAAGAAAGGCGACAGCGTTGCACTTGTCGGTCCGTCAGGCGGCGGAAAAACAACGCTTTGTAACCTTATCCCACGTTTTTATGACGTCACAGAAGGACGTATTTTAATTGACGGCAAAGATATAAAAAACGTCACATTAAATTCGCTCCGAAATTCAATCGGTGTCGTTCAACAGGACGTTTACTTGTTCTCGGGAACGGTCTTTGAAAACATCGCTTACGGATTAAGCGGTGCAACACGCGAAGATGTTATAAACGCCGCCAAGCTTGCAGGCGCACATGAATTTATTTCAAACCTCGAAAACGGATATGACACATATGTCGGCGAACGTGGAGTTAAACTTTCGGGCGGTCAAAAGCAAAGAATAAGTATCGCAAGAGTATTCTTAAAAAATCCGCCTATACTTATTCTTGACGAAGCGACCTCCGCACTTGATAATGAAAGCGAAAAAATCGTGCAAGACTCACTCGAAAAACTTGCAAAAGGCAGAACAGTATTCACAATCGCCCATAGACTTACAACAATCCGTAACGCAAATATGATTCTTGTCCTCACCGAAAACGGTATCGAAGAACAAGGCACACACCAAGAATTGATTGATAAAAAAGGATTGTACTACAACCTATACAGTATGTACACCTCACTATAACAAACAAAAATGCGGTCTGTATGACCGCATTTTTTTATAGTAGTGGTGCTACTAATCTTATAATATGTCCTAAAATCTTTGTGAAAATATTAAAATGCTTAACATCCTCTAACGTAATCTTCTGCGACAATTCAAGCGTGTCTTTGAAATCACGTTCAATATCCATAACCGCCGGTACATTAAGCATATAAGCCGCACATTCATAGTGAAGATACAAACTTCTGTAATCGTGGTTTACTGTGCCGACAATGGCTTTTTTACCGTCACTTATCGACATTTTCGCGTGAACAAAACCGGGTGTATATTCGTATATTTCTATACCTGCTTTCAAAAGTTCCTTATAATATGTTCTCGCAAGATAGAACGCATATTTCTTGTCAGGAATATGTGGCATTATAATCTTAACGTCAACGCCCCTTTGAGCCGCATACTTCATACACTCATACATCTCGTCATCAATAACAAGATACGGCGTCATTATATAAGTATATTCCGACGCATTGTTCAGATTATTTATATATGCACGCTTTCCGATATAAACTTCATCAAGCGGAGTATCGCCGAACGGTATTACAAATCCGTCCGTACTTACGGAATATTTTTTTGACGCTTGGATATATTCACCGCAATCCTCAATGTGTTCATCATTTACGTTCCACATTTCAAGAAACATCGCCGTAAATCCCGCGACCGCCTCGCCTCTGAGCATAAATCCCGTATCTTTCCAATGCCCGAAACGCATCTTTTCATTAATATATTCATCTGAAATATTTATCCCACCGCAAAACGCCACCGCACCGTCTATAACCATTATTTTTCTGTGGTCACGATTGTTTTGGTGAGTTGACAAAAGCGGTACAATCGGCGAAAATATACGACATTTAATCCCCTGTCTTTCAAGATATTCATTGTATTTTCGCGGAAGCGTCACGATACAGCCCATACCGTCATACATAACGCGAACTTCAACGCCCTGTTTAACTTTTTTCTTTAAAATTTCAAGAATTTCATTCCACATACGGCTCGTGTGATTTATAATAAAGAACTCCAAAAATATGAATTTTTCCGCTTTCAAAAGCTCCTTTTTCATATCCTCAAACATTCTCTCGCCTATGCTGTAATACTGTACACCCGTATTTGTGTAAGCAGGAGAACCGCCGTATTTCGATAAATACCTTGCAAAGCCGTCCTGATTTTTATCGGTCTGATAAATATTTTTCATAACATCATTGTCTTGAACAAGATACTTTTTGTTTGCCTCTTGAATATTCTTGTAATCGTCACCTATATTCATTGACACTCCCTGTGCCCTTGTAAACAGATAAAACAAAGCACCGAATATAGGTATAATCGCAATAAGCGTTATCCACGTCATTTTAAAAGTAGATTCCTCTGTACGATTAATTTCAAATATTATAAGTACGGCACTCAAAATAGTCGAAAGACCGAACAAAACCTTTGAATAGTCGGAAATCCATATATACATTGCAACAAACGTAATGATTTGCATTAAAAGCATTACCATTGCAACGAATTTGTTTGAATATAAAAGTCTGTAAATCTTTTTCATTCAAAATCCTCCTTTCAAACGGCTATTTTAAATTTTTTATATACGCAAACGTTTTTTCTTCCCCTTCTTGCTGCAACATCATAAGCCACCCTTCAAGCAGCTTTGCAGTGTTTGGGTGCATACTTGTTTTAGCATTTCCCTTTAAGAAATATTCTATCGGATTATCGTTTGTATATTTGTCGTCCAAATAAATTTTTCCTGCCGCAACACGGTCGCAAAACATTTCTTTAACATATTTTAACGGCATTTCGACCGCCTCCATACGTCTTGTTTTGGGATTGTAGTCTGTCCAATATTCAAAGTGATGTTTGTTTCTTCCTTTGTGGTGCATCCAAGCCTTTGAATAACCGTATTCACGTCTTTCGCCCTCTGTCGGACTTCTGTCACCGAGATAAAATCTTGCTCCCGGTAAAAATTCAGTCGGTGAATATTTCGACAAATCGTGACGCATACCCTGCCACAAAATTCCGCACCTTAGGCAATGATACATTACCTTGTGACGGTGCCTTGTGATTGTCATAAAATGTTTTATAAAATGCCACATACAGTGATTCTTCCTTTTTCTATAATAGTTTATTATATCACAAATACCGACATTTTACAATACCAAAACGTTGCACCTCTCAAAACAAAAAAATCGGCTGCCAAAATTTCGGCAACCGATTTTCGATTAGTTACTTCTTCTTTCCATTTCCTTATAAATATCTTCCCAAGTCATACCGTTGTCAACCAGCATAACAGTAAGGTGATAAATAAGGTCAGCGGTTTCGTAGCTGATTTCGTCCTTATCGCGGTTTTTACCTGCAATAACAACTTCGGCAGCCTCCTCACCGACTTTTTTCAAAATCTTATCTTCGCCCTTATCGAACAAGTAATTTGTATAACTGCCCTCTTCAGGGTGTTCTTTTCTGTCCATAACTACAGCCTGTTCACGCGCAAATACATCTGTCTTAGTCTGTTCCTTTGCGTCCTCAACAAGCTTGCCGTCCTCAATCTTTCTGAAGAAACAACTTCTGTTTCCCGTATGACACGCAGGACCGGCAGGATTAACAAGCACAACAAGACAATCGCAGTCGCAGTCAACGCGAACTTCTTTAACGTACATATAATTACCCGAAGTATCGCCCTTTACCCAAACTTCCTGTCTGCTTCTTGACCAAAAAGTTGCTCTGCCTGTTTCAAGAGTTTGCTTAATCGTGTCCGCATTCATATATGCAACCATAAGTACCTGATCGGTTTTACAATCCTGAACGACTACCGGAATCAGTCCGTCACTGTTCAGTTTAAAATCAGCCCATGCAATGGCACTCTCAAAGGTAACAACAGGAATTCCGTCTGCTTTACAGTCTGCCTTGAAATCCTGAAGAGAAATATCAAGAGAGCTGATATAAGCACCGCTTAAAGCATACACAGAATTCTTCTGAAGCAGAGATTTAAGTGCGGCAGTCTTGCTTGCTTCTGTATGAAGGATGATTTTGATAGAGGAACATGCATGAATTTCATCTTGAATGGTATCAAGTGCAAGGACTTCATCTGCAAATGACTCGATCAATGCCTGGTTTGCGGTGAATTCTTCCGTAGAAGAAATACAGACTGCCATTTTTTCTTTGCCGAAACGTCTGGATACTTCTTCAAGAAGCAAAATATTATTGGCTTTTGAAAAATTCAGGACGACCTTTGCACAGCCGGCATAAAGAAGTTTTTTGACGTCTTCCATGCGGTTGATATTGCCTGCTGCCATAACAGGAATTTCGGCAGCAGAACAGATGCTCTTAATGTTGGAGATGGCCTGTTCATGCTCTGTGTCTCCGGAAGAAATATCAAAAATGAGAAGTTCATCAGCGCCATTGTCTCGGTAAAAACGGACAAGATTTTCTATGTTTCCGTCACCGAACAGATTTCTCTGACCAAAACCGGTGACTGCTTTTCCTGACTGCAGATACAGACAGGGAATCAATAATTTATCTGCCATGGCTGAATTTCCTCCTTATGCAAGACTTCCCTTAGTAGAAAGTACGTCTGTAATACGCGGATCAAAAGAAACCGCCTGATCCAGAGCTTTTGCAAAGCTTTTGAACATTGCTTCTGCGACATGGTGACTGTTGCCACCGGTAAGAACTTTGATATGCAGATTCATTCCACAGGAATAAGAAATGGCATAGAAAAATTCTTTTACCATTTCGGTGGACATATCTCCGATTTTTTCAGATGTAAATTCTGCATCCCATGAAAAATAAGGGCGTCCGGATAAATCAATAGCACACAGCACCAGAACTTCATCCATAGGCAGAATACAGCTTCCGTAGCGGCGGATGCCTTTTTTGTCCCCAATGGTCTCTTTGATCGCGGAACCAAGCACAATACCGGTATCTTCGATCGTGTGATGATCGTCTACCTGGAGGTCACCGTGTACCCGTATGGCCAGGTCAAAAAGTCCGTGGCGGGTAAAACCATCCAGCATATGATCAAAAAATCCGACACCGGTCTCAATATCTGAGTAACCGGTTCCGTCGAGATTTAGTTTTAATTTGATTTCAGTTTCTTTGGTGTTTCGTTCTACAGAAGCTTCTCTTGCCATGGCTTCTCCTCCTACTGTTCTTCGTCTTCGAACCGTACCGCAATGGAATTTGCGTGTGCGGTCAGCTGTTCGGATGTAGCAAACTGTTCGATATCTTTGTGAATCTTACGCAGTGCCTCTCTTGAATAATATACGATGCTTGACTTCTTGACAAAATCGTCTACGGAAAGTGCGGAGAAAAATTTTGCTGTTCCGTTTGTCGGAAGGACGTGGTTTGGTCCTGCAAAATAATCACCGAGAGGTTCAGAACTGTTTTCTCCGATAAAGATGGCACCTGCATTACGTACTTTCATCATAACTTCAAACGGATTTGCAGTCACGATCTCCATATGTTCAGAAGCAATGGCATTTGCTGCATCAATTGCCTCGTCCATGTCTTCAGCTATCAGGATATAACCAAAATTGTCGAGAGATTTCTGGATGATCTCTTTACGGGAAAGAACTTTAACAAAACCATCCACTTCTTCGCTGACTTTTGCCGCAAATTCTTTGCTTGTGGTAATCAGGATTGCAGAAGCAAGTTCGTCGTGTTCTGCCTGAGAAAGAAGGTCTGCAGCTACATATCTCGGATTAGCAGTTTCATCGGCAAGAACAAGAATCTCGCTTGGTCCTGCAATGGAATCGATGCTGACATATCCATATACAGCTTTTTTTGCGAGAGCAACAAAAATATTTCCAGGTCCTACGATCTTGTCAACTTTCGGGATACTTTCTGTACCGTAGGCAAGAGCACCGATCGCCTGTGCACCGCCGACTTTGTAGATTTCATCAGCACCGGCTTCTTTTGCGGCAACAAGTGTGGACGGATTTACTTTACCGTCTTTTCCCGGAGGGGTGGTCATAACGATCTGGTCAACACCTGCAACTTTGGCAGGTATGATGTTCATAAGAACGGAGGAAGGATATACTGCCTTGCCACCCGGTACATATACACCGACTCTTTCAAGGGCAGTTACTTTCTGACCGAGCATGGTTCCGTTTGTTTCGCTGGTAAACCAGCTGTTCTGTCTCTGCTTTTCGTGATAGCTTCTGATATTGACAAGTGCTTTACGGATGACATCAATCAGCACCGGGTCAACAGCTTCATAAGCTTCTTTGATCTCTTCTTCGGTGACTTTGATCGTATCTGCGGTAATTTCAGTTTTGTCAAATTCTTTCGTATAGGCAAAAAGGGCGGAATCACCTTCTGTTTTTACTTTGTGAAGAATCTCATCAACGGCAGATTCGAATTTGCCGTAGTTATTTGGGCTTCGTTTCAGGAGATTTTCCAGAATATCTTTTGTACTTTCTTTTGTAAGTGCTACTGTACGCATTATGTTCATCCCTTCTGTTGGTTATTATTTACTGATCACATTTCTGAGATCACGGATCAGGTTACGGATTCGTTCATCTTCCATTTTCATGCTGACCTGATTTACGACCATTCTTGCAGAAAGCGGGCAGACTTCTTCAAGAACATTCAGACCGTTTTCACGCAGGGTGCTTCCGGTTTCAACAATATCTACGATCACTTCGGAAAGTCCGACGATCGGAGCCAGTTCGATGGAACCGTTCAGCTTAATGATCTCTACTGTCTGATGTTTCTTATTATAAAAATAGTCTTTGGCAATGTTTGGATATTTGGTTGCAACGCGGATCAACTGGTTGTTCTGAAGCAGTTCACGGGCACTTTCCGGTCCACAGACACACATACGACATTTCCCGAATCCGAGGTCCATTACTTCATAAAGCTTACGTCCTTCTTCAAGAATGATATCCTTGCCAGTGACGCCGATATCGGCAGCACCGTATTCAACGTAAGTTGGTACATCAGGTCCTTTGGCGAGGAAAAAGCGCAATTTCAGATCTTCATTGACAAAGATCAGTTTGCGGGTATCTTTGTCACGCATTTCTTCGCAGGTGATTCCAATCTGTTCAAACATATCCAGCGTTTTCTGTGCAAGTCTTCCCTTCGTAAGGGCAACGGTAAGATATCTCATATCAGCAGTCCTCCTTTTCACGGCGAAGAGCTACAGCCGTTCCTTCGCTTCTCAATTTCTGCGCTTCCAGGATGGCTTCGCGGCGATTAGCTTCTGTATAGGTAAGAATGACTGGTGCTTTTTTTTCAGGAAGTGAAATCTTCTGTCTGGACAGAGCCATAAGGAGATTATCGACAGTGATGCCAAAACCAATGGAGGCAGCAGGCTTGCCGAAATGTTTCAGAAGATTGTTGTAACGTCCTCCTTTTACAACTGGTTCACCGGTTCCATAAGTATATGCCTGGAAAATGATTCCAGTATAATACTGAAATTTGCTGAGCATACCGAAATCAAAGCTGACATACTTTTCATATCCGTAAATTTTGAGAATTTCATAGATTTCTTCCAGCCGTTCTACCGCTTTGATTGCACAGATATTGTCTGTCAGACTGCGTGCTTTCTGAAGAATTTCTGAAGAGCCGAACAGGTGTGGAAGTTCCAGAAAAGCTTTTTCCAGAGATTCCGGAATATTCTGGCTGCGTACAAGATCTTCTACACCAAAATAGTTTTTCTGGGAGATCAGGGAACGGAGATTTTCTTCTTCTTCGATATCCAGATTGGCATCCTGAAGAAGAGATTTGAAATAGTCAACCTGTCCGACACTGACCTGAAATTCTTTTAATCCGGCTTTTAAAAGGCATTCAACTGTCATGGCGAGAAGTTCTGCATCTGCTTCGGCAGAATCATCACCGATACGTTCTACACCCATCTGAGTGGTCTCTTTGAGTCGGCCCTGATAGCTGGAATTATTGATAAAAGTGTTTCCTGTATAAGAAAGTGTTATAACCTGGTGCTCCGGATTAAAATAAGTAGCGCAGGCTCTTGATACGGATGGTGTGAAGTCCGGGCGTAATACCAGGGTATTTCCTTCACGGTCAAAAAATTTATACAGATCCTTGGAAGGAATTGTACCTACTTCTCTGCTGAATACTTCAAAATATTCAAAGGAAGGAGTTTCAATCTCCTCATATCCATAGGAATCAAATACTTTGCGGATTTCTG
>OLRU01002808.1_pt1 | contig 11692 bp, 11 predicted proteins | sample 1672961 | NCBI WGS metagenome assembly OLRU01 (sample SAMEA3136741, study PRJEB25190) | human gut metagenome | biome: human gut; feature: human-associated habitat; material: faeces | place: Austria | collected 2013 | reverse complement strand
TCCAGCCCGAACTGCGGGAACGGGTCCTGCCCGGCAAACTCGTCCCGGATGAGCCGTTCGATCCAGACATCCACCGGCACACGGCCCACACGGCCATAGCCGAACAGACACACACAGTTTGCCACCTTTTTGCCCACACCGTCCAGTTCCATCAAACGGGCAAAAAGTGCTTCATCGGGCAGGGAAGCCAGCTTCTTCAGGTCCAGTGGGCCCTCTGCCGCCTGCTGCTCCGCATGCAGCACGTAGCGGGTGCGGTAGCCAAGACCGCACTCCTGCAGCGCCTGCTCCCCGGCACAGCAGAGCGCTTCTGCTGTCGGGAACGCATACACCGGCCCTTCGCTATCGCTGCCCAGCCGCTCGCCAAACCGCTCCGAAAGCAGCTCTACCGCCCTGCGGATAGCCGGGATGCTCTTTCGCTGCGAGATGATGAAGCTGACCGCACAGGACCTGTACCAGGACGGCATCGTGGAAGAAGTGATCCCGGAGCCGGTGGGCGGTGCCCAGCGCTGCCACGCGGCCCTGTTTGAGCGCATGGATGCCGCTCTGCGCGCCCACCTGAAAGAATTGTGCCGCATGAGCGACCGGCAGCTGGCCGATCAGCGCTATAAAAAGTACCGCCAGATCGGAGAAACGAGGAACGCATGAATGGTTTACAGCTGATCGCCACCGGCGGGGCACTTCCCGGGCGGACGATCACCAATGACGCGCTGAGCCGCATGGTGGACACCAGTGACGCATGGATCACCAGCCGCACCGGCATCCGCACCCGGCACTGGTGTACCGAGGACGAATCTGCCGCCACGCTGGCCATTGCGGCTGCGCGGCAGGCCCTTGACCGCAGCGGCCTTGCCCCGGCGGACATTGCCTGCTGTGTCTGCGCGACCCTTTCTGCCCCGGATGCCACCCCCAGCGTGGCCTGTCAGGTACAGGCGGCGCTGGGCCTGCCCGAAAACCGGCCCGCGCTGGACATCAACGCGGCCTGTTCCGGTTTTCTCTATGGCATGGCCGTGGCGCGGGGAATGCTGACGACTCTGGGCGGGCAGTATGCCCTCGTCATCGGGTGCGAAGCACTTTCCCGCCTGATGGACCCCACCGACCGCTCCACCTGCGTGCTGTTTGGCGACGGCGCGGGCGCGGCGGTGCTCGGCAAGGGTGACGGTCTTGTGGCCTCTCACCTGATGACAAAGGGCGGCGACGACGTAATCACAATCCCGACGCGCTATGACCGTTCCCCGTGGTACAAAAACGAGATCAGCGAGATTACGTCCGTACACATGAACGGCCGCGAGACGTACAAATTCGCCGTGATGGCGATGTCCGACAACATCAAGGATTTGATGGCTTCGGCGGGCGTTGCGGGCGAAGACGTGGCGCTTGTCATTCCGCATCAGGCAAATTACCGCATTATCAACGAAGCGCGACGCAGAATCCCCGACATTGCGCCGGAGAAGTTCTGTATCAACATCGACCGCTACGGCAACACGTCTTCCGCGAGTGTGCCGATCCTCTTGGATGAGATGAACCGCGCGGGCAAGATTCACGAGGGCGACCTCATCATTCTGGCGGCATTCGGCGGCGGTCTTTCTGCAGGCGCCATGATCATCCGCTGGTAAAAACACGACATACAGTCAAAAATAAAGAAAAACCGAAACGTTTTCAACAGGCAAAAGCCGGAAAGGGGAAAACATTATGATCTCAACACCGATTTGTGACATGCTTGGCATTCGCTACCCGATCTTTCAGGGCGGCATGGCTTGGATCTCGGACGGCAAATTAGCAGGCGCCGTTTCCGAAGCGGGCGGCCTTGGCATTATTTCCGCTATGAACGCAAACGCAGAGTACCTGCGCGAGCAGATTAAAATTGCAAGAGAACTGACCGATAAGCCCTTTGGTGTGAACATCATGCTGATGAGCCCGTTCGCGGACGAGGTGGCAAAGGTGGTCGCGGAGGAAAAAGTGGCGGTCGTAACGACCGGCGCGGGTAACCCCTCCAAATATATGAAAGACTGGCTTGCGGCCGGCATTAAGGTTATCCCGGTCGTGGCATCCGTCAGCATGGCACGCCTGATGCAGCGCGTGGGCGCCTGTGCGGTCATTGCGGAGGGCGGCGAAAGCGGCGGCCATATCGGCGAAACGACCACCATGGCGCTTGTACCGCAGGTGACGAGCGCAGTGACGATTCCGGTCATCGCGGCGGGCGGCATCGGCGACGGCCGCGGCGTGGCGGCAGCATTCATGCTGGGCGCTGTGGGCGTGCAGCTCGGCACGCGCTTCCTGGTTGCAAAGGAGTGCGGTGTGCACCAGAACTACAAAAACAAGGTCTTAAAGGCCAATGATATTGCGACGATGTCTACCGGCAAGCGTCTCGGTCACCCGGTGCGCAGCATCAAGAACCCGTACACGAAAGAATATTTTAAGCTCGAGTACAGCGATATTTCCGACGAGGAGCTTGAAGCGTACGGCAGAGGCTCTCTGTACCGCGCGGCCGTGGAGGGCGACGAAAAGACCGGCTGCTTCCTTGCGGGCCAGATTGCCGGCATGGTGAACAAAGAGCAGACCGCAAAGGAGATCATCGAAGAGATCTTCACGCAGGCGGAAGACGTGCTGAAGGGGGCGACCAAATGGGTAAAGTAGCCTTTGTTTTCTCCGGTCAGGGCGCGCAGTACAGCGGCATGGGCAAGTCCCTTTACGAGCACAGCGCGGCGGCGAAGAACGTGTTTGACACGGCGGAGAGCATCCGCCCCGGCACGAAGAACCAGTGCTTCTCCGGCACCTTGGAGGAGATCAGCATCACGAAAAACACGCAGCCGTGCCTGTTCTGCGTTGACCTTGCGGCGGCGGAAGCGTTGCGTGAAGCGGGCATCACGCCCGACATGACGGCGGGTTTCTCGCTCGGCGAAGTGGCGGCGGTGACGTTTGCGGGCATCTTTACAACGGAAGAGGGCTTCTCGCTCGTCACAAAGCGCGGCGAAGCGATGCAGGCGGCAGCCGAGCAGGCAGACAGTGCCATGGCGGCGGTTTTGAAGCTGCCGAACGAAAAGGTTGAGGAGCTGTGCCGCATGCACCAGAGCGTGTTCCCGGTAAACTACAACTGTCCGGGTCAGCTCGTCGTGGCGGGTCTGAAATCGACTTTGCTGGATTTCCTTTCCGATGTTGCCGCAAACGGCGGCAGAGCCGTACCGCTGAATGTGAGCGGCGGCTTCCATTCTCCGTTTATGGAGAGCGCTTCTGCGCGTCTGCACGACGTTTTGGAGACGATGGACGTGAAGGAGCCGACCGTGCCGGTCTACGCGAACTACACGGCGGAGCCGTACACGAAAGAAACGGCAAAAGAACTGCTGACACAGCAGGTGGCACACCCGGTGCGCTGGCAGCAGACCGTTGAAAAAATGATTGAGGCGGGCGTGGATACGTTTGTTGAAGTGGGCGCAGGCAAAACGCTGTGCGGCCTCATCAAAAAGACGAGCCGCGCGGTAAAGGTATATAACGTGGAAGACGCGGAGACGCTTTCGGCAGCGGTGCAGGCGATCCGTGCAGAAGGAGAAAACGCATGAGCTTAAACGGCAAAACGGCGCTCGTTACGGGCGCATCCAGAGGCATCGGCCGCGCCATTGCGCTGCGCCTTGCCGAAGACGGCGCGAATGTGGCGGTCATCTACGCAGGCAGCGCCGATAAGGCCGAAGCTGTTGTGGACGAAATCACGGCGCTTGGCGTAAACGCAAAAGCATACCGGTGCAACGTGGCGGATTCCGCCGCGGTGAACGAAACCGTGAAAGCGGTGACGAACGACCTCGGCAAGATCGATATTCTCGTCAACAACGCGGGCATCACACGCGACGGCCTGATGCTGCGCATGAAGGACGAGGATTTTGATGCGGTGCTCGACACGAATTTGAAGGGCGCGTTCAACATGATTCGCGCGTGCTATTCCGGCTTCATCCGCAAGAAAAGCGGTAGAATCATCAACATTTCCTCTGTTTCCGGCATTATGGGCAACGCAGGGCAGGCGAATTATTCCGCTTCAAAGGCGGGCGTTATCGGCCTGACGAAATCCGTGGCGCGCGAACTCGCTTCCCGCGGCATCACCTGCAACGCAGTGGCACCGGGCTTTATCCAGACGGACATGACAGAAAATCTCGGCGACAACAATCCGCTTTTAAACAGCATCCCGTTGGGCAGAATGGGCAAGCCGGAGGATATTGCGGCGGCAGTGGCGTTTTTGGCTTCCGACAGCGCGGCGTACATTACGGGCGAAGTGCTGAAGGTAGACGGCGGTTTGGCTATTTAAAACCTGTGAACTTTGAGATTTTACGGACTTGAAAAATTCTTATTGATTAAGTTTTCAACGTAAAAAGATAAATCGGTTCAAAACTTTCAAGAGAAAGGAGTGCTTCCGTTTCGGAAGCCTGAAAAATATGGAAAGAAGAGTAGTTATCACGGGTCTCGGCGCAGTTACCCCGATCGGCAACGATGTGGATACGTTCTGGGAAAACCTGAAAGCCGGCAAGTGCGGCATCACGAAAATCACGAAGTTTGACTCCACGGACTTTAAAGCGCATGTGGCGGCGGAGGTCAAGGATTTTGACCCGCTGCTGTACATGGATAAGGGCGAAGTGCGCAAGAACGACCCGTTCTCTCAGTTTGCCATCGCGGCGGCAACGCAGGCGGTGGACGACAGCGAGATCATGGGAAAGATCGACCCGGAGCGCTTCGGCGTGTATTTCGGTTCCGGTATCGGCGGCATCCAGACGTTCTCCAATCAGGTGACGGCGCTGAACGAAAAGGGCCCGCGCCGCGTTTCCGCGTACTTTATCCCGATGCTCATTGCGAATATCGCGGGCGGCAACATCGCCATTAAGTTCAACGCGCAGGGCTCCTGCCTGCCGATCACCACGGCGTGCGCGACGAGCAACAACGAGATCGGTGAAGCGTACCGCGCCATTAAGCACGGCTATCTCGATGCCATCATCGCCGGCGGCGCGGAAGCAGCCATCGTCCCTGTGGGCGTGGCGGGCTTCGGCAATATGACGGCGCTGACCACCTGCCCCGACCCGGAAGACGCTTGCTGCCCGTTTGATAAGCGCAGAAGCGGCTTTGTCATGGGCGAGGGCGGCGCGGCGCTCATTCTCGAAGAATATGAGCACGCAAAGGCGCGCGGCGCGAGAATGTACGCGGAGATCGTGGGTTACGGCGCTACGGACGACGCGCACCACATGACTGCCCCGGATCCGGAGGGCAACGGCGGCGCAAGAGCCATCCGCATGGCATACGAAGAAGCGGGCGCGGACCTTGCAAACGAGAAAATTTACATCAACGCGCACGGCACCAGCACGCCGCTCAACGAGCGCAGTGAGACGCTGGCCATTAAAAAGGCGTTCGGCGAGCACGCATATGACGTTGTCATCAGCTCCACAAAGTCCATGACGGGCCACATGTTGGGCGCGGCCGGCGCGGTGGAGGCCATTGCTTCCACGCTGGCGGTGAAAGAGGGCATCGTTCCGCCGACCATCAACTACAAGGAGCCGGACCCGGACTGCGACCTTGACGTCTGCCCGAACGAAGCGAGAAAGGTTGACCTTGACCTCGCCCTGTCCGTTTCCCTCGGCTTTGGCGGCCACAACGCTTGTATTGCAATTCGCAAGGTTTTGTAGTAAAATATGGGGTACGACACCGCAGGGTATCTGCGGGAATACCCGGATAAATACCGCTTGATTCAACGGAGGGACGTTTGTGAATATTAAAGACATTGCGGCTTTGGCGGAGATCGTCAAGCAGAACGAGCTGACGAAGCTGGAAATAAACGGCGAAAATATCGTCATTGAGCGCGCCGCGCAGGTCGTGCAGGCGGCACCGATCCTGAACGCCGTGCAGCCCGCCGTGCCGGAGCAGATGCACACGACGGAGCCCATTGCGGAAGTGAAGGAGAAAGAGGGCGTTTATGTAAAAAGCCCTGCCGTAGGCGTATTTTACGCCGCGCCGTCTCCGGACAGCAAGCCGTTCGTCGCCGTGGGCGACACGGTGCACAAGGGCGATACGCTCTGCATCATTGAGGCCATGAAGCTGATGAACGAGATCAACAGCGAAATGGACGGCGAGATTGCCGAGATTTGCGTCGGCAACGGGCAGGTCGTCGAATACGACCAGCCGTTGTTCCGCATTATTTAAGATGAAAAGCTCCCGGAGCGCCGCCGAAAAAATGCGCGTCCCCGGGATTTTTCCGTGGAAAGGAATACGTTAGATGAACAAGGAAGAGATCAAAAAGATCCTGCCGCACCGCGAGCCGATGCTTCTCGTAGACGAAGTGGAGCTCATTGACGGCAAAGCGTTCGGCAAGTGCCACATCCGCGGTGACGAATACTTTTTGCGGGGCCATTTTCCGGGCAACCCCATCGTGCCGGGCGTGATTCAGTGCGAAATGCTGGCGCAGAGCGCCTGCGTGCTGCTCGCAGACGGTGCATCGGAGGGCATGACCCCGGTGTTTACGAGCCTCGATAAGGTGAAGTTCCGCGGCATGGTGAAGCCCGGTGATACGCTGGAGACCGAGTGCGAGCTCGTGCGCCAACGCGGCATGTTCTATTTTGCAAAGGGTACGGGCCGCGTAAACGGCAAGGTTTGCGTTTCGGCAGAGTTCTCGTTTGCGCTCGTCAAGGCGTAAGCCCGGCGGAAAGGAACAGGCTATGTTTACGAAACTGCTTATCGCGAACCGCGGCGAAATCGCGGTGCGCATTATTCGTGCCTGCAAGGAAATGGGCATCCGCACCGTGGCGGTGTATTCCAAGGCGGACGCGGAGTCTATCCACGTGGCGCTGGCCGATGAAGCCATCTGCATCGGCGAGGCGGCGGCGAAGGACAGCTATTTGAATCAGGAGCGCATCATCAGCGCGGCCATTGCGTCGAAAGCGCAGGCCATTCACCCCGGCTACGGCTTTTTGGCGGAAAATGCTTCGTTTGCGAAGCTGTGCAAAAAGTACGGCATCGCGTTTGTGGGCCCGTCCGGCGAACTCATCGACCGCATGGGCGATAAGGACGCCGCACGCAGGCTGATGAAAGCGTCCGGCGTGCCGATTATTCCGGGCAGCGGCATTTTGGAAAATGTCGACGAAGCAAAAAAGGCGGCAAAGGAGATCGGCTACCCCGTCATGTTAAAAGCATCGGCAGGCGGCGGCGGCAAGGGCATTCGACTTGTAAAGACCGAGGACGAGCTGGAGCAGGCGTTTAAAACGGCATCAAGCGAAGCGCAGCAGGCGTTCGGTGACGGTCGCATGTACATGGAAAAATACATTTACCCGGCAAAACACATAGAAGTGCAGCTGCTCTGTGATGAGCAGGGGCATGTGGTGTGCCTTGGCGAGCGCGAATGCTCCATTCAGCGCAATAACCAGAAGCTGATTGAAGAATCCCCCTCGCCCGGTGTGACAAAGGAAAAGCGCGCCGAGCTGTTTGAGGCGGCGACGAAAGCGGCGAAAGCCGTGGGCTATGTGAACGCCGGTACGGTGGAATTTTTGATGGACCGCGACAAGAATTTCTATTTTATGGAAATGAACACGCGCCTTCAGGTAGAGCATCCGGTTTCGGAGCTCGTCACCGGCAAAGACATTGTAAAGTGGCAGATTCGCATTGCAGCGGGTGTAGAGCTTGACTGCACGCAGGCGGACATTAAAGTGCGCGGCGCGGCGATCGAGTGCCGCATCAACGCAGGCGGCGTGGGCAAAGTGAATTTCCTGCACATTCCGTCCGGCCCGTGGGTGCGCTTTGATACGTTCTTATATCAGGGCTACGAGGTGCCGCCGTTTTACGATTCCATGCTCGGCAAGATGATCGTGTTTTCTTCGACAAGAGAAGAAGCGATACGCAAGATGCAGTCCGCCTTGTGCGAGCTTGTCATCGGCGGTTTGCCGAACAACATTGAAGATCAGATCGATATTATCCGCGACCCCGTTTTCCACAGCGGAGATTATTATACGGACTTCATCAAAAACCGTGAGGGCTGAGGAAGTTCATTTACCGAAGGGAGTAGACCGTTATGAATTTGATGGGTCTGTTCCGCTCGCCCCAGAATGAGCTGGAAAAGGGCGGAAAACAACTGAAAAACCCGCAGGAGGAGCAGCACGAGATCACAATGACATGCCCGAAGTGCGGCACGCAGACCCCGGTCTCCGAGCTTTGGGACGACCTGAACGTCTGCCGCTGCGGCCACCATTTCCGCATGACGGCACGCCAGCGCATCAGCTTTTTGGCGGACGACGATACGTTTACGGAGCTCGATGCCGACATGACGAGTCATGACATTCTGGAGTTTCCGAACTATGAAAATAAACTGAAAAGCGCGCGCCTTGCGACCCGAGAAAAGGAAGCCGTTGTCTGCGGCACCGCAAAGGTAATGGGCGAAGACTGCGCCGTGTTCTGCATGGACCCGCATTTTATGATGGGCAGCATGGGCACGGTTGTCGGCGAGAAGATCACGCGTTTGTTTGAGTATGCCACAGAGCACCGTCTGTCTGTTATCGGCTTTACGGCGGCAGGCGGCGCCAGAATGCAGGAGGGCATTTTGTCTTTGATGCAGATGGCGAAAACGAGCGGCGCGGTACGCCTGCACAGCGATGCAGGGCTCTTTTATCTCACCGTGCTGACCGACCCCACAACGGGCGGCGTGACGGCGAGCTTTGCCATGGACGGCGATGTCATCATGGCGGAGCCTGACGCAATGGTCGGTTTTGCCGGTGCGCGTGTCATTGAACAGACCATCCGCAAAAAGCTGCCGGAGGGCTTCCAGCGTGCGGAGTTCCTTTTGGAGCACGGCTTTATTGATCTCATCACGCCGAGAAGCCGGCAGCGTGAAGTGATCGCGCGGCTCCTGCGTCTGCACAACGAGGGCAAACAGGATGCCTGCGTACAGCAGGCGGATGCAGGTGAGACAAAGGAGGCTGAAGCATAATGGCAACGGCATACGAAAAGGTTCAGCTTGCTCGCGGCAAGGGACGCCCGAGCGGCCTCAGCTTCATTCAGAATATTTTCCCGGATTTCATTGAGCTGCACGGCGACCGCCGCTTTGCGGATGACCCCGCGGTCATCGGCGGCATCGCGACGCTCGACGGCCGCGCGGTGACGGTTATCGCCATCGAAAAGGGCGCGGACACAAAGGATAAGGTCTACCGCAACTTCGGTTCGCCGAACCCGGAGGGCTACCGAAAGGCGCTGCGCCTGATGAAGCAGGCAGAGAAATTCCATCGCCCGGTCATTTGCTTTGTGGATACCTCCGGCGCGTTCTGCGGCATCGGCGCAGAGGAGCGCGGGCAGGGACAGGCCATTGCCGAAAACCTTGTGGAAATGATCGGGCTGAAAACGCCGGTCATCTCGATTTTGGTCGGTGAAGGCGGCAGCGGCGGCGCGCTCGCGCTCGCTGTTGCGGACCGTGTGTGGATTTTGGAGAACGCCGTGTATTCCGTCGTTTCCCCGGAGGGCTGCGCGAGCATTCTCTGGAAGGACGCGAAGAAAGCGAAGGAAGCCGCGGAGTGCCTGCACCTTACCGCGCAGGACATGGAAAAGCTTGGCGTTGTGGAACGCGTCATCAGTGAATCCGGCAAAACGAAGGCAGAGCTTTTCAGCCGAGTGAAAGAGATGCTTGCCGTTCAGACGGACGAGCTGTGCAAAAAAGACACCGAGACGCTTTTAAAAGAGCGGTATGAGCGGTTTAGAAAGTATTAAGATTAAGCAAAGCGGCGAATAAAGTTTTGCTCAAGCTTTTTCAAAAGCTTGTAGAATTCAAAGGCAAAGCCCTTGGTCGCTTTCCGCAGAAAGCGAAATCTTTTTTGCGTTCGCAAAGATCAGGAAAATAGAAGAACCGTCCAGTGGACGGTTCTTCGTAAGAAACCCTATCAAGGGGGTTCTTGAAGGGCGGCTTTGTGCCGCCCTTTTTATATATGCTGTGGTTTACGTTAGATAAAGAACCAGCTGGGGAGCCATTCTAAAGCGTTGGCGTAGTTCTGCGTGGTGAGGGTGCCGGTGAGCACGGGGTAGAACGCGATGAACATAAGAATGTGCACGAGGACGCAGGCAAGCAGGAGAATTCTGCCGACTGTGAGCGTGACGGCGCCTTTTGTGAAGACAACGCGGCGCAGGGAAGCTGTTTCTTCAAGGCGCTGATACGCGATGAGGAGCGCGATGAGAATAAACGGCACGGCAGTGAAATAGTGGTAAATGAACGTGCAGCGCGGCACGAGTACCCACGGCAGATACGCGGACAAGAAGCCGATGACACAGATGAGCGCGGTGCGGGAGTGCCGTTTTACGGCCCTTACGAACGCGTACACGGTGGCGGGCACGCACGCCCAGAAGAACAGCGGGTTGCCGAGCACCGAAATGGTGCGGATGTGGCCCTCGCTGTCGGCGCTGTAATTGCCGTAATACCACACGTTGCGGATATCGAACGGCCATTGATACCACGGGGACTCAAACGGGTGGGTCGCCTGCAGCGTGGAGTGATAGTTGTACATATGCGTTTGGTACGCGACGAACCGGCCGAAAACATCGTAGCGGTTATGCGGCAATGTGGTGAGCGGCAGGAACGCCGTAAAGTAGATGCCGAACGGAATGGCGATGAACAGCAGACAGCACCAGAGGCAGAGCTTTATGGATTTATTAAGGAGCGCTTTCTGCACGGCGGCGTGGCCTTTCTCTTCGCGGTAAGAGACGATAAGCTTGCCGAAGAACAGCACGGCGAGGCCGACTGCGCCATAGGCGACCGTCCACTTGCTTGCGATGCCGAGCCCCATGAAGATGCCGCTTAAAAGCAGCGGGGGCAGGAGCTTTTTGAAGCTGTCGGTTTTTAAATCGTGCTGAATAAACACGAGCATGGCATCGTACATTAAAATGATGAAGAACACGGCGTAGGTATCGATGGTCGCGATGCGTGTTTGGACGTAGTGCATGAAATCGAACGCAAAGAGGACGGTACCGGCGGTGCAGAGGAACGTGGAGCCAAAGAGGCGCTTTAAGAAATGGTAGAGCGCAGGGAGCATCAGAACACCGAACAGCGTGCCCATGAAGCGCCAGCCGAACGGGTTCATGCCGAAGATGCGAATGCCGACCGAGATGATGAGCTTGCCGAGCGTGGGGTGCGTGTTTTCGTATGGCTCGAGTCCCAAAATGTGCTCGTAGGCGGTGCGGGCGTGGTAGATTTCGTCGAAATAGGTGGAGTTCATGTAGCTTGGATAGAGCGGGACGGTGTTTTGCTCATCCGTGAGCTGCCACGCGTTGCCGGAGACGGCGGTGAGCGTTGCAAAGCCGGTGCCGTCTGCCTTTTTGAGCGCGAACTCGTTGATGGCGAGGTCGTCGCACATAGACGTGATGCGGATATATTTGCCGGTGGCGGCGACGGAGACGTTTTTCCACGCATAGACGCTGCCGTCCGTATTTTCGGCGGCGGTCGTCCAGTTGGTTTGATCGTTTGAAACCTCAATCTTCATATTGGTGCCGACGCGCTGGCCGATGCCGTTATCCGCGGGGGCGATGCCGGGCAGGTAGAAAATTTCGCTGTACGCGTCGTCGGTCTCAAAGACGGCGGATTCGCCGTTTTGGGGCGTCCATGTCGTATTGGCGGTCTCGTGATCACCGAGATTCGTGAACGCGACGATGCCGTAAAGGAGGGTAACGACGGCGATGCAGAGAAGATCGACACGCGTCAGGCGGACGT
>OLRU01002804.1_pt1 | contig 11705 bp, 8 predicted proteins | sample 1672961 | NCBI WGS metagenome assembly OLRU01 (sample SAMEA3136741, study PRJEB25190) | human gut metagenome | biome: human gut; feature: human-associated habitat; material: faeces | place: Austria | collected 2013 | reverse complement strand
CCAAGCGCAGCGCCATTTGACGCCGTACCGACCCTTCGTACCTTTGTATCGGAAATTTCATCGGGAGTGCGGATGCTTTAGGATTATCAAATTATCCATATAGATGTTCACAAGCAAGATAAAATCAATAAAATGACTTGTAGAACAATTTATAGGCATGGAATTCTTATATTCCTGAATTTTTACACATGATAATCATATAAATTAGGTATCTTTGCACAACAATATGAATCGCGAAACTATGGAACAACGAATCAATAGAATAAAAGTCGTATTAGCAGAGAAACAGCGAACCAACAAATGGTTGGCTGAAAAATTAGGTAAAGAGTACTCTACCGTTTCCAAGTGGTGTACTAATACAAATCAGCCTGATTTAATAACGCTATCGAAAATTGCACATCTACTAGATGTAGATATACGCGAACTATTAGTGAGCGGGAAACCCATCATAAAAGAGTTTGACTATACCTCCGATAGTAAATAACACTAAGTAATAAAATCTTATCTTCTATAGTCCACACACTCAATATACAGGAAAGAATTCAGATTTGAATGCGTACGGCCATCACTGTGAAGTTGTGCCTTTTGGCACATAAATTTATTCGTATTATTTTGCTTGGCAATAACCCTCTTTTCGTTGAAGAAGGATGATCTGAAAGATAAGAAACGAACGTAACAACATATGCATATTTGATATAGAATAAGAGAAAGCATACTCTCTACAATTCAATAATCGAAATGAACTTGTACTAATAATGATTTATAATATACACTCTTGATGAGTACAAAAATAAGTAGTTATAATGTCTGAACGAGAACGATTAAATAAAATAGCAAGCAGATATAATATTGGAGTCACTACTATAGCTGAATTGCTACAAAAGAAAGGTTATCCGTTGTTTGATGTTACGCCCAACACCATTTTAACCGAACGACAACTTGCAATCATACATGCTACCTATGGTAAGATGAAAAGATATCGTCTCCTTGCATGGACAGCAGAAGATTTTACAGACAATGCCAAAATGAACAGAAAAATTATCAATGCTCATGGTTGGAATCATATAAGAAACGATGTTTTTGTTCGTTCTAAAGATCGATTTGTCTTCATACCAGTCAATCAAGAAGTGGACCATTTTGATTATTGGAAAGTTGAGGATATAGAAGCAAAATCCCCCACGGCTATTGACAACTTCATGATTATTAAGGAAAAGCTTTGTTCTCCATCTGGAAGCATACCCATTACTCCAGAGGTGCGTGAAGAGAAAGAAGAAATGCGGCATGGAAAATCAGAAGAGGTGTTCAAATTGAAGACATCGCTATTCCCTTCTAAGATTAATACTGTTGGTTCTATAGATTTGTCAGCCCTTAATGTATCAACTCGTCCCCAGAGAAAGACAAAAGAAGAACGTAGAAAAGAACGTGAAGAAAGAAAAAATCAAGGTTGTAAAAACAAAGATTCAAGATTTAATAGCCAAGATGCTATACGTGAAGTATGGCAGAGATTTGTTGATATTCAAGAACGTCTTATTAGACAAAGATGTTCTCCAATAAGCATTGACGTTGATTCAATTGAGATTGAGAACGATAAGTTGCATGTTACTGTTGATAAGAAGCAAAAGGAACAACAACTTGACACCATCTTCAAAGATAAGTTGGGGGCTGAGTCATACGACTTAGCAAGTGGGACTGTGCTTGTCGACGAAAATAAGTGGACATCACTCGATGAATATGAACTAGCAGCGATTCGTAAGACTTTATCAGAAAACTATATTGAATTAGATACAACTCCTGCAATCAATGCTTATATTGATTACGGAAGTAATCTTGGGCACTCTGACCAAATGTCCTTGGATGAATTACATCAATTAGACTCCATCATCACACATGGTAATTTAATCGAAGGTATGATTCATGATACCGTTGCGTTCATTTCAAAAGTAAGCATAAACACAGATGAGTATTTAAAATATCTCTTTGGTGATCACTATGTCGTATATAAACAGAAGAAACGTAAGCAAGAAGTACCTAAACTGATAGAAGTTTTTGAGTATCAAAATCAATATATTACCTGGGAAACAATTCAAAAGTATCAAGATATTGGTTTGTTATGTAAGCAGTATGTTCTTATTTTTAAGATTCATAACGAGTCTGCATTAAAGGAACTCAAAGATAGTTTTGATTGTTGGTTCCCTAACACTGAAACTTTTGAGTTTATACGTGTATTCACTCGTAAAGATCCTTTTCACAAGGACTTTCTTAAGGAAGTCAATGACAATATTCGTCAATTCTTAGAGGAAGCAACACTATATTGTTCGGAAAACGAAATTGAAATTAACGTAAAATTTACTTATTCTATCTCGAATTATAAGCTTAGAATGCTTAAATTCCAAGAGGTTGCAGCTCTGATAGCAAGTAAAGGTACTGGATATAGTTTTAATAATGAAACAGGTGCTATCGGTATTGACTTTAATTGGCGTGAACAAGATATATTCTCAATACTACGTGATATTGAGAAGTCCATCCCATTCATAACTATCAATACGTTTGAGGACCATCGTTTTAAGTGCAAAGTTGATACTCGTATCATAGGCTTCGAACAAATAAAACAATCTTTAGAGGATAAATATGAAAACATTGATGTAGCAAACGACTGTGTGAATCACAAAATTCACATCAAATTGCCATATGTAGATGCTTCATACTATAGCCAACTAGAGACACATCTTGAACAAGATTTGCTTCAAATATCTATAGCCGGCATACATATCTCAATTGAGCCAAAAGTCGAAGGTAAAATACGTCTCAATGTTAAGTATAACAATGAATCTAGACTTGAGGATTTAGCAGATAGTATAACAGACATGAAGAAAGCCGACTTTGGCTTTATGTTAGACGAGAAGGAAGTCGCATTTGGTAAATTGCTTAAGGCAAATTATCCTGATCTTGTTTTTGACATAGATGTTACTAATGAAGAGGAGAAAGAATTTATTATTGAAGCTTTTGAATCAAAGGTCGTTAATACAATTATACCTATTCTTACAGGAGACCTAGAAAAGATATCTCGTTTAAAGGATACTTTCACCAAGGCAACTACTGGTACAGAACTTGCCAACCCAAGATTGCAGAGATTCATTTTTGACTCATCAACTGCCACTAAAACAGAAAATATCGATAATATCCTTAGAAAGGATGGGTATGCCTACAAGGAACTATGTAAACATTTATTAAACAGAAATATCAATGAGTCACAGAAACAAGCTATTCTTAAAGCAATTTTTGCAGAAGATATAGCTGTAATCCAAGGGCCTCCTGGTACAGGTAAATCAACAGCTATTGCAGAACTAATCTGGCAACTTGTTCGCAATGGCTTAAAACAAGGGAATAAACGTGAACGTATTCTCCTTACTTCAGAGACCAATCTTGCTGTTGATAATGCTATATCACGCATTGTCAACAACAAGACCAATTTGGTAAAGCCTATTCGCTTAGGTGGTGAAGAAAAACTAGAATCAGAGGGGTTACAATTCTCTATCGATCTCATGAAAAGATGGGTAGAGGAAGGTGATTCTTGCCTATTCTCAGATGAAAAAGATGAAGAGTCCGGAGTTACTTTCCATACGAATTTAATTCTTAAGAATTGGATTGACAATATATCAAATCGCTCTTTCGATGGCAATGGAGACCCAGAAAATCCAGTGGTTGCTAGATGGCAAAACTATCTTAAATCACCAGATGCCAGCCTAAGAAAAATTGTGTTTGACCATTATGTTGAAAATGCCAATGTTATTGGTGCAACATGTAGTTCCATAGGTGACAAAAGAACCGGAAATGGAGAGTTTAATGGTTTTACCCAATTCTATCATAACTTCTGCGATATCTTTAAACAGAGAAAGGGGAAAGCAAATATTGAGTTTACAACTGTCATCCAAGACGAGTCATCAAAGGCAACACCTGCCGAATTAGTGCTTCCGTTTGTTTATGGCAATAAAGCAATTGTCATAGGAGACCATAGACAGTTACCACCTATGCTTGATAAAGAAGAATTTGAGGACACATTGGAATTTGCTCTTAAAGTCGCGAAAGACGATGAAGACAAAAACTCTGTACGTAAACTTCAAAATTTTGTAGAGAATCATTTTGAAGATATGGAGATATCTCATTTCCAACGCCTATACGAGAATATTGATGACTCTCTTAAAGGCACATTCAATCTTCAATATCGCATGCATCCCGATATCAATGAGGTGATAGAACAATTCTATCGAGCGGATGGTGGCCTTCGTTGTGGTTTGGTTACTCCTAAAGACCTAGGCATAAATGATCATGATTTTGGAAATCCTTTTTCTCGCTATCATGGTCTTGACATCAAAGGTCTCATAGGCCATAAGACTCACGTCCTTTTCATTGATAGCAGTTCGCCTGAAATGATGGATGGATATTCAAGAGTTAACTATGGCGAAGTTGAGACAATAGATAAACTTCTAACAAAATTTGAGAATTCAGATTCTTTCCAAAGGTACCTCGAAAAATTTGACAAGGATGAAGATAAACAAATAGGTATTATAAGCTTCTATGGCAAACAGATTAAACAATTACAGTCAATTGCATTTAAGCATTCTTCATTGCCAATACGAGTCAGTACAGTCGATCGTTTCCAAGGCATGGAACGCAACATTGTTATTGTGTCAATGGTTAGAAGCAACATCATTCAGAGTTCTAGAGACCAAAAGCCTGATAAAAAACGTTATCCTGAACTCGGATATCCAGTACAAAAGTCATTAGGTTTTGCGCAGTCTCCCAATCGTTTGAATGTAGCGCTGTCTCGCGCTAAGAGATTACTGATTATTGTTGGAAACCAAGAATTGTTCTCTTCATTAGATATCTACCAGCGACTCTTTACAACAATCAAAACAAATAGTAATAATAGAATACTAAAACAAGACGAAGTATGAACATTATAGATACCATTCAGGAATCAAAATACATATATTCAACCTTCACAAAATGGGGGTTGAAGAAGTATACCTGCGATGTGGAATACTTCACTGAAGAACCACTTGACGATTTGTCGTTTGTTATATGCTCCATTCTGCAAACACACGATGGAGAATATGACAAGCGAGAACTTGGTATCCTTCTAGGCTTTAGCCTATCAGACTATCAGCTAGAGGGAGAGTATATAAGATACTATGATGTAGCAGAGAGAAAGATTTTCGAAGATTTGCTTAAAAAAATCGAAGATGAACATCTTATTGATGTATGCGAAAATTCTTTAAGACTCACCGGCTTAGGAGAGATTTCTGTAAAGAATAATACTCACTATCAGTTTTATAAAGGTACACAAGGAATCTATGAGCACTTAAAACTTAAGACTCTATCTCAGGATGAAATGGAGGCATTCCCATTCTATGAAGATATGGGATTCTATATCAATGTTGAGGACTCAAAGCAATTTTGGCCTGAAGACGAACTTTGTGCATCCATCATTAATGGTAAATCAGATAGCTTAATTGAACGCCTCCGACTCAACTCTAGTATACAGTATCATATCTACCAAGCTAATAAGCAAGAGTACTTTGACCTAGAGAACAAGAATGTTGAGATTAAACTATACCATAACCAATCGACGTACTTTATTGAAGTGATGGGTCGTAATGGAACAGCAATTAAGGCAACTTCTATAGTCAATAATACAGAGAATGAGATTTATAAAGAGAACCTTGTTTTGGAATGTCTTTTCCAACAGTTATGGGACGATAAATCTACAATTCTTAACCACGCCTCACTGAATCAGTTCTATGACCTAGTTGATTTTGAAGAACTAACAAAAGACTCAAGAACGCAATGGGAAGACAAAGAATTGTTAGAGGTAATATTCTCAAAAGCAAATCAAACATGTTGGAAGAATATCTCTCGTTTCTGTGTTGTTGAATCACTATATCCGAAACTTTCAGAGATAACTGATAATATTGATTGGAATATTCTATCCGTTCGTGTGGATAGCAATTTTCTTATTAAAGAATTCGAGAATTATCCTTGGGATTTAGAGGCAATATCTCAAGACTATAACAGAAAAGAATCTGTAATAGAAGAACTTATTCTTATTCAGAAGGAAACAACTGATGAATGGAATTGGGACATCTTAGAAAACAGACTGTCTGAGAAATTTATTCTCAGTCACCTTGATACCGTAGATGTCAATCTTGCTTCATACACAAAAGACATTAAAGATGTACATGCTGCAATGCTTAATAACCTTGACAAGCGTTGGGATTGGAATATAGTAGAATCATCTTTTGACCTAGGTTTCATTCTTAGCAACATAACTTCATTAGCTCCTTACTTGCATTTTGTAGAATTACTTGATAGAGTCTTCACAAATAAAGAATGGTCTATTAAGTTCTGCAGTAGCAATGCATTTCTTTCGGCTCTCAAATCAGCTAACAATGAAGGTGGAGTGTTAGCGTCTTATGTCTTGAATGACAAAGAATACATATGGAGTGACCTCGTGATAAAAACTCTGACAGATACAGGCTTGCTTTGTTGGCAATCAACTCCATATATGCTCGGTTTTGAGTGTAACGATAAACTAGATTGGACCGATACATTCTTCGAAAATTACTCCAGATATGTAACATCGCAAAAAGGCTATTCAATAGTATCAGGTAATATTAAAAATCTAAGTATTATAGACTCCCATCCGAATTGGAATTGGGATTGGGATACTGTGTCTTCTAATGAAGCATTGTTAGCTGACAACGCAATATTTTCAAAGTTCGGACAAAATCTCAATTGGTCTATTGTACTTGATGTTGTAACTAATAATAATCTATTAGAGTCTATAGACAACATCAATTTTTATATTGCAGATGATCAAGAAGCATGGCAGAAGTTCTCTGAAATAGCATCAATTCCTTATGTAATTAGAACCTTCAATGAATCTAGATATCCCTGGAATTGGACAGTTCTTACAAAGAGAATGTTTTCCCAGTTGAAATTAGAGAATCTGGGCAATCCGTTGTTTGTTGACAAGTGGGATTGGAATTACTTATCACAAGAAATAAGTAAAACAAATCTTGAGAAATACTTGTTGACTTACGCTTCACACTGGAATTGGAGTATTGTGTTTGATCGTATTCTTGAAGCTGAACATAGGCTTAATTTAAATTACCTAGATAAAATTGCTCAACAGCTATCTTCATTACAGCCAGAAGTTAAAGTTGTTGCTTGGTCAGCACTCACATCAAAGTTTTCTTTCAAAGAACTTAGAAATCTTATTCAAGGTTCTATTCGACGTAAAGGATATTGGTGGGATATGAAATTATTCTGTCAAAATGAAGGTTTCGACGTATTCAGAGATCTCGATACATGTCGTAGCTTAGTTGACTGGGATGCTTTGTCTAGTTCTGAGTATGTCGATAAAAGTTTGCAATATAATAAGAAACTTGGCATCAAATCTCAAGCTTGGAAAGAGGACGTTAAAAAGTTGTTGTCTGATCCAAGAAACAAATGGAACTTCAAGTTATTGTCTTCATTCTCTAGCTTAAAGGATCAGCATTGGTTCTTATCTCGTAATAAAGAGAAGCTTGATTGGACTATCATCTCACGCGATAGCAACATATTTGCGGAAAGTGACAAACAAAAGCTCAATGAGATTATTGAAAAATATAAATCTTATATTGATTTCAAAGTTTTATCGGAACGCACTGATATCAATATTCAACAGATAGTAAAAATATACCCAAATGGAGACTATGACTATAATTCTTTGATCCAAAACGATATAATTGACCCAACGCTTGATTTGATCATATCTAACAAACAATATGATTGGGATTGGTATGTTCTGACTTCAAAGAATAAATTCAAGCCAACAGCAGAGATTCTTCTTGACAACATTGACTATTCAGTAAATTGGGCACATTTATCGTTACAGGACAATCAATCATTATGGAGTAATATCGACCTTCTTGATGAAATATTGCATCACGAAGATATCATAAAAGAAATAGACTGGTATCAAGTCTCTGGACGACCATATTTCCCAATTGATAGTACAATAATTGATTGTTTACCTTTAGATAAACTTAACTGGAAACTGTTATCATCAAGAAAGGGTATTTTGAAATACCTAGACCATTATGCTAAGTTTGTAAATTGGTATGAAGTATCTGCTAATAATAACATTGACTACACAGATTTAGACTTTTTTAGAAAATATAAGGACTTACTTGACTGGGCTGTTATCTGCAATAACAATTCATTCTGTATAGATAATAAGATTATTGAATTGTTCTCAGATTATATCGATTGGAACAAGGCATCCTCTTCTTTGGAAATTAAGTTTACAAAAGCATTTGTCGAGAAGTATAAAGATAGATGGAACTGGTCTGCTCTTGCTAAAAATAAAGCATTCCATAACAAAGTCAATATCTTAGATTTCCCATATGGAAGACATTCTAACGTGATGAGCTTTCTTAAGCAATTTCCATGCAAACCAAAGGCATATCACTTTACTCATATGAGCAATGCTATTAAGATTATCCGTTCAATGAAATTGCAGAGTCGAGACCTTGCAGAAGGTAATTTCTCAAATAGTGCAGGCTCAAACGTATATAGAACATCAAAGGCGCATCGATTTGCAAGATTTTATTTTGCACCACAGTCGCCAACTCAGTTCTATAATGAGTGTCTAGGCAAAGACTCTGATGATCATAGATACTACAATAAGGCAGTTGGACTTGGTCTCCCCAAATGTCCAATGCCTGTATTTCTCGTCTTTGACGTGGAGGAATTGCTAACCGTTATGCCAGAGAAATGCTATTACAGTAATGGTAACATGCAAAAAGACTCTACTAGGAGCTTTAAGGTCATAGAAGATCCTACAAAGATAAAAGCGAGAGAGATATACATAAATAGCAAAAACACTTTCAATGAACGTCAACAAGAGTTCCTTATTGAAAGGGAATTAGACTTCTCACGTTTAGCAAATGTTGGTATATATTGTTATGACGAATTTCAAGCTGAAATACTTCGTAGTGAACTTGCTGGAACTAAATGGGAAGATATCGTTAAAGTCAAAAGACAACTCTATATTCATGAGAATAAAGAGCTTAAGTTTGTTGATAACAATAATACTATAAGAATTACATCAGACTATAATCTTCCTTATGAGTTGAGAATTGAATATAAATATGATGCTCCAGTCATTCTTAACAAGAATATGGTTAAGCGTCAGCGTGGCAACAATATCTACATGGCATCATGCGTAGAACTTTCAAAAGACACTTCATTTGAAGTCTACTTTGAAGTTAATACCCCGAGAATAGGTAGTTGGTTAATCTATAAAAACAAATAAACAATGAGTGATAATATTAAAATAATCAAAGGTAATATCTTTAATACAAAAGCGCAAACTATCGTCAATACAGTTAATTGTGTTGGCGTTATGGGAAAAGGAATTGCCTTAGTTTTTAAACTAAGATATCCAAACATGTTCGAGCAGTACCAGAAATATTGCTCGCAGCATCTCATTTCTGTAGGCAAACTTTGGCTATATAAAGGAGAGAGTGATCAACCTTGGGTATTGAATTTCCCTACAAAAACACATTGGAAGTTACCTAGTGAATATACTTACATTGAGCAAGGTCTTCAAAAGTTTGTGGATTCATACCAAGAAAAAGGCATTACCTCTGTTGCATTCCCATTACTTGGGGCAAATAATGGTGGATTAGACGGAGACAAGGTTATTGAGATAATGAAACATTACCTTTCTCAATGCGATATACCAGTTGAGATATATCTCTATGACCCCAATGCAGCGGATGATTTATTTGAAGGATTTAAAAAGAAATGGAATCTTATTCCGGTAATAGATAAAAAAAAGGTGATTGGAATAAGAACTCAAAAACAGATTGACACTATTGACAAAGCTGTTAGGATAATATTAAGTCTATGATTGCATTAATTGAATATAAAGGTATTGGTTTGTTAACCATGCAGAAATGTTTTAAAATGGTGATGGATTATCATGCTAATCCTACTTTAAGATTAGAATAATATACAGCCCAGCAAAATTCCTTAATATATTGCCTGCAACTGACGTTTGTAAGAAATGCAGTTGCAGGCATCTAAGGATTTTATCTTTTCGAAGCCGCCAAAGACAATTTCCTGAACTGCTTCAGCAGCGGTTCCATTTCAAGTGAGACACAGCGGGCACGTTGGCCGGCTACCTTGTTCCCTTTTTCGGCTTGAAGGGCTGCATCCTTTTGGAATGCCTCCATCTTCATCTGAAGTTGTACGAGTAATTCATTCATAATCTTTGCATTTAGAGGTTACACTACTTAATAGATACTTATAACCGGTCTGAACTTATGTGCCTGGTCTTTCGGAGTTTCCTGAATGGTTCCCGACTGCATCGAGAAGAGCCAGGCCTTGCTGTCCTTTTGTCCCTCCACTTCGGTGGAAGTCCACAGCCAGCAGTCACCGGGCTGCAAACTGATGGGTAATCCGCCGACCGCCTCTATCCGCTGGTTAACTAACCCAATTTGCTGATAGAGGTAAGTGAGCTGCTTCACCGAAGGAATGTAGGCGGACTGGCCGTAGCGCCACATGTCGAAGACATAAACGGCTAAGGGAGATTTCACTTCCTTGTGGCGGTACATGGCATGGGTGTTCTCGTTACCGTCTTCCTTCTCCAATGAAGCAGACGTTACCTGTTCGACACCCAGACTATCGGCAAAGGCTGCCGATGCGACGTCCCTGATAGAAACGGCATAGCCCAAAGCTTTGATCTCCGGATTCCGGTTCACATGATAGACAATGGCCACCGGTTCCTTTTTCGAGGAAGAGAACTTCTCTTTAGACAATACGCTGCCATCCGAGCAGACTACATCACCAACCTGGAGGGAAGAAGCGATAGACCTGTCTCCTTCATGGTTACATTCTTCGCAGGAGGTAAATAACATGGTTCCTCCTGTGAGTATAGCGCACAGTAAATGTTTCAAATTTCTCAGTTTCATAGCAGCGGTATTTCAAATGATTTGACTACAAATTCCGCCTCCTTATCGAGGATGAACCAGTATTCAGAGTGATACGGTTTTCCCTGCGACGTTTTCGCTTCAAAATCTATCTTGACCTTCCATCCGTTAAACGGCTTCGCGACCTTTTCTTTCCCGGCTTTCGCTTCTTTCATTTCTCCATAAGCTATCAAAGCCCGGAGTGTGGTCATGGCATCCAGCTGACGGGTGACCTGATCACTCATTGCGGTATCATCCTTATCGAGGTTTTGGAAGTAGTCCGTTTCCTCCATCAACTTGTGCCCGTACTGCATCAGGTGCATGGATAATGCAGCCTTCTCATGCGGATTGACATATTCTTTTCCGAATACCGAATCTGCCTTGCTGATGCCCTTGATTTGGATGGACTCCGGATTATCAACGGTTGCTTTCAAGGCTCTCTCTGCGATTTCCACCGCCCGTTTCTCGGGTCGGCCGGAACAGCTGGCGAAGTAAAACAGTCCACCCCAAAAGCTGACGGCGGTTACCAGCATGATAATCATTTTCATTCCCGGTTTCATATCTTCACGATTTGGAGTTTGTCGGGAGAAAGGCCGAGACGCTTGCGGTAGATGGTGCCGTCATCACGATACATCTCCAGTTCGTTGGAGGTGATTTCTTTTTCACAGATTTCCTTGGCTTCTG
>OLRU01002801.1_pt1 | contig 11719 bp, 7 predicted proteins | sample 1672961 | NCBI WGS metagenome assembly OLRU01 (sample SAMEA3136741, study PRJEB25190) | human gut metagenome | biome: human gut; feature: human-associated habitat; material: faeces | place: Austria | collected 2013 | reverse complement strand
GGTAGAGCAGGTTCAGCTGCTGGCGCTTGTACTCATGCAGGCGCTTGGACTGGATGTCGAACATTGCATCCGGGTCAACGGTGATGTTCTGCGTGCGGTGCAGCCAGTCGGCCAGTGCGCGCTTGTTCTGCGCCTTAACGGCGGAGAACTGCTGCAAAATATCGACATTTTCCGTGTAGGGCAGCAGTTTTTCAAGCTCGGTGGCGTCCTTGCGGAAGCCGGAACCGATGAGCTTTTCGATCTCGGCGGTCAGTGCCGGGTCGCACTCCAGCAGCCAGCGGCGGAAGGTGATGCCGTTGGTCTTGTTGTTGAAATTTTCGGGGTAGAGCTGGTAAAAGCCGTGCAGCTCGCTGTTTTTCAGGATCTCGGTGTGCAGATAGGCAACGCCGTTCGTCGAGTGGGTGAAGTGGATGTCCATGTGGGCCATGTGAACGCGGTCATCACCGTCGATGATGGCCAGACTCTCGTCGGTGGTGCGGGTGCGGGCCAGCGTGTCGAGCTTTTCAATGATGGGCATGAGCTGCGGCACGACGGCGTCCAGATAGGCGCGGGGCCACTTTTCGAGCGCCTCGGCCAGAATGGTGTGGTTCGTGTAGGCACAGGTCTTTGTGACGATCTCGACGGCCTCGTCAAAGTCGATGCCCTTCTCCCCCAGCAGGCGGATCAGCTCGGGGATAACCATGCTGGGGTGGGTGTCGTTGATCTGGATGGCGGCGTAGTCGGCCAGATCGTGGTAATCACAGCCGCGGGCGGCACACTCGGCCAGAATCAGCTGGGCCCCGGCGGAAACCATCAGGTACTGCTGGTAGACGCGCAGACGGCGTCCGGCCTCATCGGAGTCATCGGGATACAGGAAAAGCGTCAGGTTTTTGTCGATGTCGGTCTTGTCGAACGTGATGCCGTCGTGGACGATGCTCTCATCAATGGTGTCGAGATCGAACAGATTCAGCGTGTTCGTGCGGCCCTCGTAGCCCGTGACGGCCAGCTTGTACAGACGGGCGCTGTAGGTCTTGCCGGCCAGCTCGACGGGATAGACCGTATCCGTTTTTTCCGCCCAGGAGTGGGCGGTCAGCCACGGGTCGGGCAGCTCGTTCTGGACGCCGTCCTTGAAGGACTGGTGGAACAGGCCGAAGTGATACCGCAGGCCGACACCGTCGCCGGGCAGGTTCAGCGTGGCGAGGGAGTCAAGGAAACAGGCGGCCAGACGGCCCAGCCCGCCGTTGCCAAGGCTTGGCTCCGGCTCGACCTCCTCAATATCGGACAGGTTTTTCCCGGCAGCGGCCAGCGCGGCGCGGGTGTCGTCGTACAGCCCTAAATTGATAAGGTTGTTGGACAGCAGCTTGCCGATCAGAAACTCAGCGCTGATATAGTAGAGCTTGCGGCCCGTGACGGGACGGACGCGGGCGGCGCTCTGTTCGCGGACGATGTCCAGCAGGGCCAGATAGATTTCCTGGTCGGTGCAGGCGGTCAGGGGCTTGTTGGTTCTGGCTTCCATCGCAGCAGTCATATTCATAAGAGGTTCCCTCCATTTGTGTATGAGCTTCTTGGGTACAACTTGGTTATACCACACAAAACGTGCATCTGACTTGCAAAATACCCGCAACTTATGGTACAATACTATCATTCGAGGTGAAAATATGGCGAAACAAGAGCGTTTACGCGAAGCAAAGCAACACGGGGCCGCGTGGTTCCCGTTCAATATCTACCCGTGCACGATCCCGAAGGACTTCCCGCAGGTGGCGCTGCACTGGCAGGACAGCATGGAGCTGGTCTTTGTCAAAAAAGGGCGCGGCATCGTGCAGGCCGGGCTGACGACCTACACGGCACAGGCGGGCGACATTTACGTGTTTGCCCCCGGCGTACTGCACGCCCTGCGCCAGCTGCCCGGTGAGGCAATGGAATATGAAAACATCATCTTTGAGCTGGAGCTGCTGGGCGGCGCCGGTGACATCTGTGCCGAGAAGTACCTGCTGCCGCTGCAGAGCGGACGTCTGGCTCTGCCCATGCGCCTTGGCCCGGAAGACTGGGGCTACAACTGGGCGGTGCGGTGCCTGCACGCGGCGGAGGAATTCAACAAGATCAAAGACGTGGGATATGAACTCTGTATAAAGGGCGAGCTGCTGCTGTTTCTGGCGGCGCTGGTGGGCCGCACCGGAGACCTGCCCCCTGCCGATACCCCCGATACCCGGCGGCTGAAAACCGTGGTGCAGCTTGTGAATGAGGGCTACGCGGGGGCGCTGCATGTGACCGACGCAGCGGCGGCCTGCGGATGCAGCCCCAGCCATTTTATGCGCTGGTTCAAGAAAATGACCGGCCAGGGCTTTACCGAATACCTGAACGAGCAACGCCTGAACGCCGCCGCCGATGCCCTGCGCAGCGGCAGCGACACCGTGCTGGCGATTGCGGAGCAATGCGGGTTTGAGAATTTGTCCTACTTCAACCGTCTGTTCAAAAAGCGGTACGGGATGACGCCGCGGGAATACAGGGGGAGAAAATAAAAAAGCCTTCCCCCGCGGGGGAAGGTGACCCGAAGGGCCGGATGAGGGGCAAGTCTGCGGCGAAATCCCGTAAACGGGTGGCTGCGGAAGCTTTGCCCTCATCCGTCCGCTTCGCGGACAGCTTCCCCCGCGGGGGAAGCCTGAAATTATGCCTTTTTGCTGTAATCCCTTGCGCCGTAAATCGCCGTGCCGACGCGGACGATGGTCGCGCCCTCGGCGATGGCGGCGGCGTAGTCGTGGCTCATGCCCATGGACAGAATGTCCATCTGTGCCCGGTCATAGTGCCGGGCGTCGGCTCTGGCCAAAAGCTCCCGCATCTGTGCAAAAAAACGGCGGGTCTCGGTGTCGTCGGCGTCGGCGGGCGGGATCGCCATCAGGCCGCGCAGACGGATGTGCTCCCTGGCGGCGGCAGTCTCCAAAAGCGGGAACAGGCTGTCGGCGTCCACGCCGCTCTTGCTGGCCTCCTCGCCGATGTTGATCTCGACGAGGATGTCCTGCACCAGCCCCAGACGGGCCGCGGCGGCATCAATCTTATCCAAAAGGCGCGTGCTGTCCACGCTCTGGATCAGCGCGGCGCGGCCTACGACCTTGTTGACCTTGTTCGTCTGTAAATGCCCGATGAAGTGCCCGGGCTTGCCGTTGTAGGCGTTCGCGTCGGTCTTTTCGACCAGCTCCTGCACATGGTTTTCACCGAAAAGGTCAATGGGCAGGTCGGCGCTGTAGCGCACCTCCTCCACCGTGCGGGTCTTGCAGGCGGCGCAAAGGCGCACCTCTGCCGGGTCGCGGCCTGCGGTCTTGGCGGCAACGGCCATCGTCTCACGGATCTTCGCGACGGCCTCGGCCATCTGCTGCTTCTGGGCTTCGGGAATCATTGCACTTCCTCCTGACTGTAAACGGCGCGGGAACCGCCGATGAACGGCGGACGGGTGCGGGCGCAGAGCAAAATTGCCTGCCCGATGTGGTCCATCGACAAGCGCACCGGCACAGCCACGCGGCGCAGGTGCATACCGATCAGCGTGCCGCCGATGTCCATGCCCGCGGCGGCCCTGACCTCCTCCACAAGGACGGGGTCGTTAAAGCGATGCCAGCAGTTCGTGGCCCAGCTGCCGCCCGCGTGGGGCTGCGGAATGGCCGAGACGATCTGATAGCCGTTGGCCTTCGCGGCCTCGCGCTCAATGACGATAGAGCGGTTCAGATGCTCACAGCACTGGGCGGCCAGATAGACGCCCTGCTCCTGCAATGGCGGCAGCACGCCCGCCAGCACGGCAGCGGCAGCCTCCATGCTGGAATCCTTGCCGATGCGCCCGCCCATGATCTCGCTGCTGGAGCAGCCGACCACAAAAATGTCCCCGGTCTCGAGATGCGCAGCCTGCAGCAGTTCTTCCGCAGCCTGCCGCGCCTGCGCCGTAAGTTTTGCATAATCCACAGGTAATGCCCCCTTTGGTTACTATTATAGCAGGGGTGTCAATAAAAGAAAAGCCTTCCCCCGCGGGGGAAGGTGGCCCGCAGGGCCGGATGAGGGCGACCCTGCGGATACTGCTTATAAATGGGTGGCTCAGACTGTCGAGAAACTCTTGTAGGGGCGAGCATTGCTCGCCCGTGCCCGTTTGCCTTGCAAAAAGCAATCCCGGAAAATGCGTTGCTGCGGTAAGTTGGCGGGCGACCAATGGTCGCCCCTACACACGCAATAAGGCGGGAATGCAATTTTTTTGACGGTCTGAATCGACAGCGTGCAACGGATTTGGCACACTGTCGACTTTTTTGTTTTGGGCTTACGCCGTCACATCCTCAAACTGACTGTTGTACAAATCGGCATAGAACCCGCCGGCTTCGATCAGCTCGTCGTGGGTGCCCTGCTCGACAATGTCGCCCTCGCGCATGACCAGGATCAAATCGGCATCGCGGATGGTGGACAGGCGGTGCGCGATGACGAAGCTCGTGCGGCCCTGCATCAGGCGGTCCATCGCCGTCTGGATGCGCTGCTCGGTGCGGGTGTCAACGCTCGATGTCGCCTCATCGAGGATCAGGATGCGGTTGTCCGCCAAAATCGTGCGGGCAATCGTCAAAAGCTGCTTCTGGCCTTGGCTGACGTTGGAGGCGTCCTCGTTCAGCTCCATCTGGTAGCCGCCGGGCAGCGTGCGGATAAAGTGGTCGGCGTTTGCAGCCTTCGCGGCGGCAATGACCTCCTCGTCCGTGGCATCCAGACGGCCATAGCGGATGTTCTCCATGATCGTGCCCTTGAACAGCCAGGTATCCTGCAGCACCATGCCGAAGCCCTCGCGCAGGTCGCTGCGGTCAAAGTCCCTGACGTTATGGCCGTTCAGCAAAATTTCGCCGGAATCCACATCATAGAACCGCATGAGCAGCTTGACCATTGTGGTCTTGCCCGCGCCGGTGGGGCCGACGATGGCGACCTTCTGGCCGGGCTTGACATTGCAGCTGAAATTGTGGATGACGGTCTTTTCCGGCGTGTAGCCGAACTTTACATGGTCAAACGTGACCTGACCGTCGATGCAGGCGGGGTCGGCGCGGCGGGCGGGGTCGGCCAGCTGGTCCTCCTCGGGCTCGTTCAAAAATTCAAAGACGCGCTCGGCGGCGGCGGTCATGCTTTGCAGCATGTTGGAGACCTGCGCCAGCTGCTGGATGGGCTGGGTGAAGTTCTTGACGTACTGGATGAACGCCTGAATATCGCCGATGGTGATGGCGCCCGCTGCGGCAAAAATACTGCCGACGATGGCGACGGCCACATAGCCCAGGTTGCCCACAAAGTTCATGATGGGCTGCATCAGGCCGGACAAAAACTGCGACTTCCACGCGGATTCGTACAGCTTATCGTTCGCGGCGTTGAAGTCGTCCAGCACGGCGGCCTCGCGGTTGAACGCCTTGATGACGTTGTGACCGGAGTAGACCTCCTCGACCTGACCGTTGACAACGCCCAGTGTCGCCTGCTGCGCCTTGAAATACTTCTGGCTGAACTTGACGACCACCAGCACCAGCGCCAGCGAAACCGGCAGGATCAGCAGGGCGATCAGCGTCATTTTAGGGCTGATGGACAGCATCATGATGAGCACGCCGACCATCGTTGCAACGCTGGTGATCAGCTGAGTCACGCTCTGGTTCAGGCTCTGGCCCAGCGTATCCACATCGTTTGTAATGCGGGACAGCACCTCGCCGACGGTGCGCTTTTCAAAGTAGGCCAGCGGCAGGCGGTTGATCTTTTTGCTGATCTGGTCGCGGAAGTCGTAGCAGACCTTCTGCGACAGGCCGGACATGAGCCAGCCCTGAACGAAGCTGAACGCCGCGGACAGCAGGTACATGCCCAGCAGGAACAGCAGCACCTTGCCGATGTAGGCAAAGTCGATGCCGCCCACACCGCGCAGCTTGGCGATCCAGCCGGTGGCCAGCGCCGTGGTGGCCTTGGCCAGGATCTTCGGCCCTGCAATGTTGAAAATGGTTGACAGAACAGCAAAAACAATGACGACGACCAGCGACAGCTTATACTTGCTCATGGCGGCCAGCAGCTGGCGCAGCGTGCCCTTGAAGTCCTTGGCGCGCTCCGTCGTCATGCGTCCGGGTCTTGGCATATCACTCACCCTCCTTCTGCAAATTCAGTTCCTTCTGGCTCAGCTGGCTGCGCGCAATTTCCTGATATGCGGGGCAGCTTTCCATCAGCTGGGCATGGGTGCCCTTGCCGACGAGGCACCCCTCATCCAGCACCAAAATCTGGTTCGCGTGCAGCACGGTGGAGATGCGCTGCGCCACAATAATGACCGTGGCGTTGTCGGTTTTAGCCTTCAGCGCACGGCGCAGCGCCACGTCGGTCTTGTAGTCCAGCGCCGAGAAGCTGTCGTCAAACAGATAGATCTGCGGGTGCTTGGCAATGGCGCGGGCAATCGAAAGGCGCTGCTTCTGCCCGCCGGAGACGTTGCTGCCGCCCTGGGCAATCGGGCTGTCGAAGCCCTCGGGCTTGGCGGAGATGAACTCCGTGGCCTGGGCAATCTCGGCGGCCTGCTCTGCGTCGGCGTCGGTGATGTGGTCGCCGCCGAACTTCAGGTTGGATGTGATCGTGCCGCTGAACAGCACGCCCTTCTGCGGCACATAGCCCAGCTCGTCGTGCAGCTGTGCCTGGGTCATGTCGCGCACGTCAACGCCGTCAATCGTCACGCTGCCCTCGGTTACATCGTAGAAGCGCGGGATCAGGTTGAGCAGCGTAGATTTGCCGCAGCCCGTGGAGCCGATGATGGCCGTTGTCTCGCCGGGTCTGGCCGTGAAGCTGATGTGCTCGAGCGCGTCCTCGTCGGAGCCGGGATAGCGGAAGCTGACGTCATGGAACGCCACAACGCCGTGGGTGCCGTCCGCGGGCAGTGCCTTGGGCGCAGCGGGGTCATGGATGGTCGAGGGGGTCTTGATGACCTCGTCAATGCGGTCTGCAGCCACACCGGCGCGGGGCAGCATGACGGCGACCATCGAGAGCATGAGGAACGACATGACGATCTGCATCGTGTAGGTGATGAACGCGATCATCTCACCCACCTGCATGCTGCCCAGATCCATCGCCTTGCCGCCGAACCAGACGATGAGCAGGCTCGTGCCGTTCATGATGAGCGTCATAAACGGCATCATGGCGACCATCGTGCGGTTGGTGAACAGCTGGGTCTTCATCAGGTCGGTGTTGGCCCTGTCAAAGCGCTTTTCCTCAAATGCCTCGCGGCTGAACGCGCGGATGGGCATAATGCCGGTCAGGATTTCGCGGCTGACAAGGTTCAGCCGGTCCACCAAAACTTGCATCTGCTTGAATTTCGGCATGGCTACGTTCATCAAAACGGCGATGAGCGCCAGCAGTGCGGCCACGGCCACAAAGATGATCCATTCCAGCCCCGTGTTGCCGCTGGCAACGTGCATAATGCCGCCAATGCCCAAAATGGGCGCGTAGGCCACCATGCGCAGCAGGATCACGCAGACGAACTGCACCTGCTGGATGTCGTTCGTAGTGCGGGTAATCAGCGAAGCAGTGGAAAATTTTTCGATTTCGGCGTTGGAGTAGCCGACGACGGTCCTGAACACGTCGCGGCGCAGGTCACGGCCAATGGCGGCGGAAACGCGGGACGCGATAAAGCCGACGGCGACGGCCACAGCAACCATGAGCAGCGTTAAAGCCAGCATCTGGCCGCCCGTGCGCAGCAGATAGGACATTTGCACGTCATGGGCAATGCCCTGAGCGTCATATTCCAGCGCGACGAGCAGCATGGCCTGGCTGGACAGGCTGTCGGCGACGGTCTCGTCCAGCTGGGCGAGACCGTCCGTCAGCTGGCTCTGCAGCATTTCCCGTGCGCCGGGGGCCTTGGACGCGGCGGCCAGCTGCGTGGCGACGGCGTCGAGGTCATAGGCCGTGGGGACCACGGTGTCGGTGGTACCGGCGGCAGTGGCGGCATTCTTCGCCGCGGCCATGTACAGCACAACGTCCGGCGTTGTGAACGCATTTTCCAGCGCGGCGGTGTCCGCGTCCGGGTTCAGTGTGCACACACCGTCCGCGTCGGGGGCGGAGTAGGCTTCGTCCGCCAGTGCGGCGTCGTCCTCGGACATGAGCAGCTCGAGCGCCTGCAGCGTTGTGCTGCGGACGGTGTCGGGCAAGGGGCTTTCAATGCCGCCCTGCTGGATGCCGGTGTCCACAATTTTGCTTGTGTAGTCGGGCAGGCTTAAATCGCAGTATGCCTGCACGATGAGCAGCGCAACGACGGCCAGGCAAGCCGCCCAGTGCCGCCCCAGCTGCTTAAAAATTTTCGTCATGCGGGGGTTCTCCTTTCAAATCGGTTTTCATAGCGGCGTTCTCGGCCTCGATGGCGGCGAGCAGAGCGTCCTTTACGGCGTTGGCCTGCGCCAGTTGCTCCGGGGTCAGCCGCGCCATGATGCGGGCAAAGTAGTCGTTCATGGCCTGCTCATTGGCTTTGCGGGCGCGCTCCCCTGCCGGGGTGATGCGCACCAGTGTCTTGCGGCGGTCCTTGGGGTCTGTCTCGCGGACGATGTGGCCGTCCTGCTCCATCTGACGCAGCCCGCGGGAAATCGCCGGCATCGGCTGGTGCATCTGCCGCGCAATGTCCGAGACATAGATCGCGCCGTCGCAGCCGTGCTGCTCAATGAGATTGTACAGACTTTGCAGCATGCCATAGCGGCATTTGGGCTGCCCGGCCAGTGCCATGCGCATCCCGCGCCTGGACAGTGTGTGCAGCCGCGCCACAAAGCGGAACACCCCGCTCAGATAAGGGGTTTCAGTGCCCATTGGTGAACACCTCCTGTTAATAGTTGGCTTGTGTTAATTATTAAAGCATGATAATAATACACCCTCCTGCACCGCGGTGCAAGAGGGTGTAAGGAAGTTTTAAGATTTGTTCATAAAGTGGGGAGGCTTTAGGCTTATTCCTTCACACACGCAAGATTGCTCAGCGTCACACCCTTGCACAGCCCCAGCGGCAGGGCGACGGACGGCTTGGTGATGGTAATATCCTTAAAGACAATGTCCTCGATCTCATAGCCCGGCTTGTCAAAGCCCGCGATCTCGATCGGGGCGGCATCGTGCTGGCTGCGGTCATGGTCCAGCACCTCGGCGGTCAGGGTCAGCCGCTCAAAGAAGCAGTGCTCGAGCTTCGGCGGGGCACCGGCGGGCACACCGTCGTCGTTGTACGGTACGCTGTGCAGCATGACGCGGGGCGTGATGCAGTCCCGCACGGTCACGCCGCGCACATAGCCGCCGCGCTTGGGCGTGGCCTTGATCTCGATGCCGGACAGCGAGTTCGCCAGATCGCAGTCCCAGATCTGCACGTCCTCCACGCCGCCGCTCATCTCGCTGCCGATGCAGATGCCGTGGCCGCAGTCGCTGCGGCAGTCAAACACCCGGATATGCGCGCAGGGACGGTTGATTTCGTTGCCCTCGGGGTTTTTGCCGCTCTTGATGGCGACAGCGTCGTCCCCCGTGGAGAACTCCGACGCAAACAGTGTGCAGTTCGTTGAGGAATCCGGGTCCCAGCCGTCGCCGTTCCAGACGCCCTCGGACACAAAGGTGCAGTGGTCGGTCTGGATGTCGTCGCAGTAGATCATGTGGACGTTCCAGGACGGGCCGTTTTTCAGCGTGATACCGCTGATCCAGACGTTCTCACAGTTGCTTAAATTGATAAGCCGCGGGCGGACGCGGCCCGGGATCGTGTCGCTGTTCTCGCAGCTTTCGACGAGCTCCCGGTTGTCGTCCAGAAAGCTCTTGATGCGGGCACGCTCGTCCTCAATGATCTTGCGGGCCAGCTCCTGCCCGCCGCCGCAGATCGTGCCCCTGCCGCGGATGATGATATTGCGGCAGTTCGGGCCGGTCTTGTGGTTCATGTCGCCTGCGTTCAAAAGGCTTGAGTAGCAGCGCATCTCGGTGCCCTCAAATCGGCTGGGAATGCGGGGCGAATAGTCGTGAATGTTCGTTGTGCCCTGCAGGACCGCGCCCTTGGCCAGATAAATTTCCAGATCGCTGTGCAGCCGCAGTGCGCCGGTCAGGAAATCGCCCGCCGGCACGTACAGAATATCGTCCGCGCCGCAGTCGTTGATGGCCCGCTGTAAATTGTCGGTGTTCAGGATATGGCCGTCGCCCTTGCAGAAGTAGGGCGCGGCGGTAATGTCGATGCGGCGTTTTTCCCTGCCGAACTGCAGCGTGGCCGAGCCGATGCAGTAGCTACCGCTGACCACGTCCACACGGAAGGCACTGCCGTAGCTCAGCCCCTCTATCGTAAAATGGGTGCGGTCTGTGCGGCCAACGGCCTCACCGTTCAGGGAGACCGTGTATTCCGCCCCGCTGGGCGCGGCGGCGGGTTTATCCCAGTACAGCACCGCGTAATCTTCGGTGCAGCGTATATTCAAATTGCCTTGTTTCATGGTGACGTCCTTTGGTTATGGGGAGTTTGCTCTTTCTTACATATTGTACCACAGTGTGCGCGTTTATCCAAGACTTGGGGGTGACAAAATACGCGGGCTGAAATGCTGCAGGTTTTTACACTTTGCAAGGTTGACATTTATAATCACATCTGCATAGTGGGGATATAGAAAAGTAGGGGCCGGGCATGCCCGGCCCGCGGCTTTGCCCATAGAACTCGTTTACGGGCGAGAGAGGAACGATACATGTTAAACCAGTTTTCACGCACGCAATTACTGTTCGGCAAGGAGGGCATGAACCGGCTGTTTTGCTTTTGTGCGGGATGTATGGTACAATAGGGAAACACTGTAGGGGCCGGGCATGCCCGGCCCGCGGCCTGCCTATAAGCGGGCGTCCCCCGTGAAGCTGCGGGCCGCACATCTGCGGCCCCTGCTGCGCGGCAATTGATACTGCACGAAAGGAGCTGCCATGGACAAGGTTATATTTGAAACGGCCCATCTGGCGGCCCTGAACGACCAGCAGCGCGCGGCGGTGGAGGCGGTCAACGGCCCGGTGCTGCTGCTGGCGGTGCCGGGCAGCGGCAAAACCACCGTGCTCATCACCCGGCTGGGCTATATGACCGAGGTCTGCGGCATTGCGCCGGAAGCCATCCTGACAATGACCTACACCGTCGCCGCCACGCAGGAGATGCGCGCCCGGTTCGCGGCGCGGTTCGGCGGCGAATTGGCCGCACGGCTGGAGTTCCGCACCATCAACGGTGTGGCGGCGCGCATCATCGCGCTGTACAGCCGCATGTATGGCCGTACCCCGCCGGAGCTCATCCGCAATGAGAGCGAGACCACACCGCTGCTCATGCGGCTGTGGCAGGACACAAACCACGAGTACCCCGCCGAGAGCACGGTCAAGGATCTGCGCACGGCCATCACCTACATTAAAAATATGTGCCTGACCGACGCGGAATTGGACGAGCTGGAAACCGATATTGAGAATCTGCCCGACCTGTACCGCGGCTACCAGAAGGCGCTGAAGGCCGCGCACAAGATGGACTACGACGACCAGCTCTGCTTTGCGCTGCAAATCCTGCGCGGTGCGCCCGCGGTTGCGGCGGCGTTCCGCAAACGGTACAAGTATTTCTGCGTCGATGAGTCGCAGGATACGTCCAAGGTACAGCATGAAATTATCCGCGTACTGGCGCAGGAAAACGGCAATATCTTTATGGTCGGCGACGAGGACCAGAGCATTTACGGCTTCCGCGCCGCCTATCCCCAGGCGCTGATGGACTTTGAAAAGACCTATCCCGGCGCACAGATTTTGCTGA
>OLRU01002799.1_pt1 | contig 11727 bp, 10 predicted proteins | sample 1672961 | NCBI WGS metagenome assembly OLRU01 (sample SAMEA3136741, study PRJEB25190) | human gut metagenome | biome: human gut; feature: human-associated habitat; material: faeces | place: Austria | collected 2013 | reverse complement strand
GAAGCTGCCAACAGTATGAGAAAACACAACGTTGAGTACGGAACGTACTATCGGAAGAAGTACAATGAAGTTCCGAAACATCAACACAAAAGAGCACTCGCGCTGACTTCACGTAAATTCGTTCGTTTGGTTTATGGATTGCTGGCCAGAAACCAATTGTACTCCGGCGTATCGCTGGATACATCAATTAAAGATTCTAACTAGTCGAACTTATGTTTTGCTTGAATCATAGGTCTATTAAAGTTACCCTTTTTCTGAAAAACATATCGAAATCTTTTCAAAAATCATCTTGACATATCACCAGATTGCTCCATTCGTTTTCGTGTTTGGTAAACTGTACTAAACATTATAGCATAACAATGGGGTAATGCAAGAAATCTGTTTACTTTAAAACTTTAATATGATAAAATACAGACATGATTTTTGGAAGGAAAGAGGGAGCATAATGAGCAAGAAACTTAAAACAGAGGCAGTAGATCATCTGTTTGATGCAATTTTATGTCTGCAGAACAGAGAGGAATGTTATACATTTTTTGAGGATGTGTGTACGGTCAATGAATTGCTTTCTTTATCACAGCGATTTGAAGTGGCGGGAATGCTGCGGGATCAGAAAACATACCTTGATATTGCGGAAAAGACGGGGGCGTCTACAGCGACGATCAGCCGTGTCAATCGTTCTCTGAACTATGGAAATGACGGATATGAGATGGTATTCAGCCGTCTGTCACAGAAACATCCGGAACAGGAATAGAAAAAAGGCACGGATGCGTATCTGCATCTGTGCCTGAAAATACAATCATCCGTTTGGATTAAACGGTGTCTTTTTTGGAGGATTCCTTTTTGGAATTCTCTTTTTTATTTGTTTTACTGTTTTGACTGTTGATATTGTCGATAACACTTTCGATAATCATCTTTTTGATGTATACGTCGTAGCTGAGCAGACAGATAAAACTGAAATTCTGCAGAAATTCCTGATCATTTTCCGGAAATTTCCGGAACGTCTCACGGGAGAGTGCATATTTTTTTCCGAGATCTTTTAATAATTTCTCGGACTCGGTGCTCTCTAAATTAAAAACCTCATTATAGACATCTTCCATATTAAATCCGGCTTTGTTGCCAAAATAATGTTCCGTCAGGGGATTTAACAGGGACTGGATGTCGTTGATGCTGAGCAGATTCTTAAAATAGTAAATGAATAACAGGGTCAGCACATGCTCCTTGGAATATTTTTTCTTCTCCGGGGCAGGGAGCAGATTGTTTTTGGCATAATTGTTGATCATTGTTTTGGTCAGAATTTTATCATCTTCATAGCGTTTGCAGGCTTCTAACTGCTCGTCCATAAAGGTCGTGACCTGATCCATATATAAACCGATATTTGGAATGTCTTCCGTTTTGATGTAATCGATTGAAACCAGTTTCTTCTGCAGTGCAGCAAGAAATTCTTTTACTTCGTTGTCCATATTTTCACCTCATATCACATTATATAGTAATAAAAACTAGATGACAAGGCATTTTCATGCTTTTTTCAAAAAACAAAAGAATGTATGTTCTATTCGGACTATCTATGATATAATGAGACACACGAATAATGAATTATGGAAAGAGACGGAGAAACGATATGAGCTTATTAGATGCACTGAACGAACCACAGCGGCAGGCTGTGATGGCAACCGACGGACCGCTTCTGATTCTGGCAGGTGCCGGGTCCGGAAAAACCAGAGTATTGACACATCGTACGGCATATCTGATTGAGGAATGCGGGGTTAATCCCTACAATATCATGGCAATCACGTTTACCAATAAAGCGGCAGGGGAGATGCGGGAGCGTATTGACCAGATGGTGGGATATGGTTCGGAAAGTATCTGGGTGTGCACATTCCATTCCACCTGTGTGCGTATTTTGCGCAGATATATTGACAGGCTGGGGTTTGGCACCAATTTTACCATCTACGATTCCGATGATCAGAAGACTCTGATGAAGGATATCTGCAAACGTCTGGAAATCGATACGAAAATGTACAAAGAGAAAATGTTTCTTTCTGCTATTTCCTCCGCAAAAGATGAGCTGATCGATCCGATCGAATTTGAGACGCGCGCAGCAGGCGATTATGTGAAACGGAAACAGGCCCAGGTTTACCGGGAATATCAGCAGGCGTTAAAGCAGAATAATGCATTGGATTTTGATGATCTGATCATGAAAACCGTGGAACTGTTCAAACTGGACAAAGAGGTGCTTGCCTCGTATCAGGATCGTTTCCGCTATATTATGGTGGATGAGTATCAGGATACCAATACCGCACAGTTTGAACTGATCCGTCTGCTGGCTTTAAAATACCAGAATCTTTGTGTTGTAGGTGATGATGATCAGTCTATCTATAAGTTCCGGGGAGCGAATATCTACAATATTCTGAATTTTGAACATCATTTTCCGGATGCCACAGTGATCAAACTGGAGCAGAATTACCGGAGCACGCAAAATATTCTGGATGCAGCCAATGCTGTGATTGCCAACAATCAGGGGCGAAAGGAAAAACGTCTGTGGACGGACAATGGAGCCGGGGACAAGATCACCTTTGAGCAGCTGGATACGGCGGCAGAGGAAGCGGATTTTGTGGCAAGGGATATTGCCCGGCGGGTACGCAAAGGAGAGTATCAGTATAAAGACTGTGCCATTCTCTATCGTACCAATGCACAGTCCCGTCTCTTTGAGGAACGTTTTATTACAGCAAATATTCCATATAAAATTTTTGGCGGCGTAAATTTCTACGCCCGTAAGGAAGTGAAGGATCTGCTGGCATATTTAAAGACCATCGACAATGGGCAGGATGATCTGGCGGTGCGGCGTATCATCAATATCCCAAAACGTGGAATTGGTGCGGCATCGATCAACAAAGTGGCATTGTATGCCCAGGAGCAGGAGATCAGTTTTTATGATGCGCTCTGTGTGGCAGAACAGGTACCGGGGCTGGGCAAAGCGGCAGCAAAGATCCGGCCGTTTGTGTTGTTTATCCAGTCTATGAAAGCAAAGGCAAAGCTGCTTTCCGTGGCAGATCTGCTGCAGGAAGTTATTGAAACGACCGGTTATGTCAGAGAACTCGAAGCAGAGGGAACGGATGAGGCAGAGGCAAGAATCGAAAATATTGACGAATTGATCAGCAAAGCTGTGGATTATGCGGAGGGGGAAGAAGCTCCGACCTTAAACGGCTTTCTGGAAAATGTCGCTCTGGTTGCGGATATTGACAGTTTTGACGAAAACAGTGACTATGTGGTACTTATGACTTTACATAGTGCGAAAGGACTTGAATTTCCGAATGTCTATCTGGCAGGACTTGAGGACGGACTGTTTCCGAGTTATATGTCTATTACGAGTGATAACTCCCAGGCCGAGATCGAGGAAGAACGGCGTCTGGCATATGTGGGAATTACCCGTGCAAAGAAAAATCTGACAATCACTTCCGCGCGTGTGCGCATGGTGCGGGGGCAGACACAGTATGGAAAAGTATCCCGTTTTGTCAGGGAAATTCCGCCGGAACTTCTTTCCGGAAAGATTTATGAGCCAAAGACAAAGGAAGAACCCATCGAACAGTCCACATTTCAGAAGGCGCGTAAGGCATTCCGGACGGTGCCGAGTTATGGTGGAAGCGGATATGGAAAAGAAGTGGGAGAGGGATATGGATCGACCTTCCGTTCCTCCAAAGCCACAAAACCGGTATATACAAAGGTGGAAAACCAGCGTGATTTTGGTTCCGCGGGTGGAGCATTGTCCTATCAGGTGGGAGATCGTGTCCGCCACATCAAATTTGGCGATGGAGAAGTCATGGCAATTGTTTCCGGGGGCAGGGACTATGAAGTGACCGTAGATTTCGACAAAGTCGGAACAAAGAAGATGTTTGCAAGCTTTGCAAAATTAAAAAAGATATGATAAATTTTTTATAAACACAAATTTTTCATAGGAAAACAGGGAAAGATATGCTATAATGGATGTAATTAAAAATGCAGGAAGGAGAAGTGCCATCATGAGTAAAGTAGAAGATATTTTAGCATCTACCAAAGTGGGGGATGTTTTGGATGCAGCAAAGCTTAATAAGTTTTTGAAGAGACAGGAAGAAGAGGAGAAGAAACCTTCCAAATTCGTGATTGTATTCGCCGTGATTGGAATCGTTGTCGCAGTTGCAGCAGCAATCTATGGAATTTATCGTTTCTTTACACCGGATTATCTGGATGATTTTGAGGACGATTTTGAAGATGAGTTCGACAATGACTTCTTCGAGGATGAGGATGATGAGCCGGCTGCAGAGTCTAAGGATGCTTCCGCAGACAAGACAGAGGATTAATCATTGTCGGAAGCGTGAGAACTTTCAGGCAGTTTGAGCGGTGCGCAGAAAAAGAAAACCGAACGAAGAAAGAAGGGACTGCAGTTGTGTAGTCCCTTTTTCTGTAAGAAAATAAGATTCAGAATGATGCATGAGGAGTAAAAGAATGAAAAAAGGGCAGATTGCAGAAGGAAACGTAACAACCGTAGAATTCCCGAACAAAGGGATTGTGATGACAGACGAGGGAGAACGCGTCATCGTCAAGAATACCATTCCGGGACAGCGTGTTTCCTTTGCAGTAAATAAGGTACGAAAAGGAAAAGCGGAAGGACGGCTTCTGGAAACCGTGAAGAAATCGCCACGGGAGACCGCAGATACCTGCCGGCATTTCGGACAGTGCGGAGGATGTACGTATCAGAGTCTGCCTTATGAAGAACAGTTAAAGATCAAGGAGACACAGGTACGCGGCATGATAGAGCAGGCGATCGGGGATGCCTGTGCTTATGAGTTTCTGCCAATCAGACACAGTCCGCGTGTGCTTGCTTACCGTAACAAAATGGAATTTTCATTTGGAGATGAATACAAGGACGGACCGCTGGCACTTGGAATGCACAAGCGCGGCAGTTTTTACGATATTGTAACGGTAGAGGACTGCCGGATCGTGGATGGCGATTTCCGTGCGATTCTCATGGCAACGCTCGCTTATTTCAGGGAGCAGGAAATCTTCTTCTATCACAGACTGCGTCATACCGGGTATCTGCGCCATCTTCTTGTGCGAAAGGCAGTAAAGACCGGAGAGATTTTAGTTGATCTGATCACTACGACGCAGGATTGGAGAAATGTACAGGAGCAGGAGCCGGACGAGCGTGCAAAGATAGAGGCTGCATTGCTGGAAAAGCAGGGCAGATGTCCACATGCCGGAACGGTAAACGAAGAAAAAGAAAAGCAGCTTTTAGCCGGATGGAAAGATGTACTTCTGGCACTTTCCCTGGAAGGAACCTTAAAAGGAGTACTCCACACAAAAAATGACAGCGTGGCGGATGTCGTAAAAAACGAAGGAACGGAAGTACTTTTCGGACAGGATTATTTTTATGAGGAGCTGTTGGGACTGCGTTTTCAGATTTCACCGTTTTCTTTTTTCCAGACAAACTCTCTCGGAGCAGAAGTGCTTTATTCCACAGCCCGCGAATTTATCCTCGGGGATAATCCGGACATGCTGGCAGACAAGACCGTTTATGATCTGTACAGCGGTACCGGTACGATCGCACAGATGCTCGCTCCGGTCTGCAAAAAAGTTGTGGGCGTGGAGATCATTGAGGAAGCGGTAGAGGCGGCAAAAGAGAATGCGGCACTCAATCATCTGGACAACTGTGAATTTTTGGCGGGTGACGTCTTAAAGGTGCTCGATACGATTGAGGAACGGCCGGATTATATTGTGCTTGATCCGCCAAGGGATGGTATTCATCCGAAGGCGCTGGAAAAGATTATCAATTATGGTGTGGATCATATGATTTATATTTCGTGTAAGCCGACGAGTCTGGCGCGGGATCTGGAGGTGCTGCTGGCGCGGGGGTATGTCGTGGATAAGGTGCAGTGCGTGGATATGTTTCCGAATACCGTGCATGTGGAAACGGTATGCCTTTTGTCCAAACTTCATGAAGCGAAGCATCATGTGAATGTGACTGTAGATATGGATGAGATGGATATTACTTCTGCTGAGAGCAAGGCTACATATGAGGAAATTAAGAAATATGTGGCTGAGCATAATGACGGGATGAAGGTGACGAATCTCTATATTGCACAGGTTAAGAAGAAGTGCGGCATTATTGAGAGGGAGAACTATAATAAACCGAAATCAGAAGATGAGATTCAACCACAGTGTCCGAAGGATAAGGAAAAGGCGATTGAGGATGCGTTGAGGTATTTTCAGATGAAATAAAAAAGAGAAATATCTACATTTTGTTTTGTATAGAGTGTCTTTTGTTGTAAAGGAGTAAAAAAGGCTGTTTAGAGATGATAAAGTCTCTAGATAGCGAGTGTGTATTAGAGTAGGAATAGATTTCTGATATTGTATATGATATGTCGGAGGGATAATAGTGAGAATAGCGACTTATAACATATGGAATTCCGCAATAGGTATGCCAGAACGAAAACAGCAATTGATAGAAGAAATAATTAAAATCAGTGCGGATATTATTTGCTTACAAGAAGTACCTAACAAAGCAGCGCATCAGGATTTAGTGGAAAGATGTAGGTATCAATTTGCTGTGTTTCATGAACATGCAAACGAGGAAGAAGGATTAAGTATTCTAAGTAGGTATTCAATTAAGAGTTTTGAATATGATCAAAATTGTATATTTGCTAAGATAGAAATTCAGAATAAGACTTTACTTTTAATTAATACTCATTTACCTTGGGATAGTGCAGTAAATCGAGAATTGGTTGTTTTAAATGTAATGGAAAAGATTGAAGGTATTTCATCTGACTATGTAATTTTTTTAGGTGATTTTAATTGTTCAGAAAGATCGGGTGTAAACCAGTTTTTATTAGGGGAACTGACCTTAAAAGGACGTGATTGCGGAAAAAATTGGTACGATTTAGCTGAGGCATATGCAGAACGCCATAATATAGCGACTGATAATACACTTGATATAAAATCTAATCCCAGATGGAAAGGATTAAAATCAATAGAAGTAAGTAGACGATATGACAGGATATTAGTTAGAAACACATATCCGATGGATCTTCCTATATTAGAAAAATGTGAGACATTTGGGAGAACTATTTCAGAAAAAAGTGGATATGCTGCGAGTGATCATTATGGAGTGTATGCGGATCTTTATTTTATTTGATTGTAAGGGAGTATAAGATGAATAGAAAAATTCCAGACAAAATATTAGAAATAGTCGGAAATCAATCTTCATATAGCAATAATGTGGGAATGTCTGATTCGGAAGTGCTGATTTATCCAGATTATGTATTAAAGATACAAGCTGAATCTGAGGAAACTAAAAATGAGAAAGATATTGTTGCATGGCTGGATGGACAGGTTCCGGTTCCTGGTATTCCGGTATATTACGTGGAAGATGGAACAGCGTATACGCTAATGACACGAATAACAGGAAAAATGCTATGTGATGAAGAATATCTAAATAATCCCAAACAGTTAATCAGATGTGTTGCAGAAGGCTTAAGAACGTTATGGAAAGTTGATGTAACGAAATGTCCATTTCGAACCAGCAGGTTGGAGGAACGATTGAAACAGGCCAGATGGAATGTAGAAAATAATCTTGTTGATATGGAAAATGTTGAAACTGAAACATTTGGAGAAGGCGGATTCAGAGATCCGGAAGAATTAATATGTTGGCTGGAGGTAAATCGCCCCAAAGAAGATATTGTTTTTACTCATGGAGATTTCTGCTTACCAAATGTGTTTGTTGAAAACAATAGGATTAGTGGATTTATCGATCTTGGCAAAATGGGACCTGCAGATAGATGGCAGGATATTGCCATTGCGTTAAGAAGTTTGAATCACAATTTTGCAGGACATTACAACGGAGGAAAGAAATATTTTGATTTTACACATCAAATGTTATTAGAGGAATTGGAACTGGATATGGATTATGACAAGTTCAGGTATTATATTTTGTTGGATGAGTTGTTTTGATTTCGAATATAACCCAAATTGGTTACGGAGACGAATTTATGAAGATAACTGAATTATGTATAAAATATGCTTTAGGCAAAATAATAGAAGAACCCAAGTTAGTAACAGGTGGTTTGATGCATAAAATGTACCATGTGAGTACAGACCAAGGAGAATATGCTATAAAATTGTTAAACCCTGACATCATGAAAAGACCAGAGGCATTAACTAATATGATTCATTCAGAATTGGTATCAAATGCGTTGGCAAATGTTATTCCTCTTATTGCGGCTAAAACATTTCAGGGAAAAAATATTATTGAGATGGATGGCTCTTTCTTTGTAGTATTTGATTGGTTGGATGGAAAATCCATTTTTGCTCCGGATATATCAGAATATCATTGTGAGCAGATTGGCCGAGTGTTAGGTAAGATTCACGCAACTCAGGTAAAGATTGATGCCATGGTTGAGAATCGTGATATTAGAGAAGCATATGATTGGAATCTGTTTATGGAGAAAGCAAAACTTTGTAATTCAGAGGCCCTTGAAGTATTACAAGAAAATATTGCAGATATCATGCGATGGGATAGGAATGTAGTCACTGGTTTGTATGAAGCATCTCAAAATCAAGTGATTAGTCACCGGGATTTAGATCCTAAAAATGTTATGTGGAAAAATGATGCACCATACATTATTGATTGGGAAGCGGCCGGATATGTTAATCCCTTTCAGGAATTGATTGAGGTACTAAATTACTGGATCTCTGATGAAACGGGTAAATATGGTAAAGCTAAGTTTGATGCTTTGATGCAAGCATATACAGAAAACAATAACATATACAATGTAAATTGGGATGTTATATTGAGTTGTAGCTTTGATGGAATGCTTGGGTGGCTGGAATATAATCTAAAGAGGGCGCTGGGAATGGAAGGTAGCGGTATAAATGACCAAGAAGAAGGAATCCAGCAAACCCAAGGAACGATTTATGAATTAAAAAAATATGAGAATCAAATAGAACAACTTAAGGTATGGTTAGATGAATTTGTTAGAGAAAAGTATACCCTATAAAAGCATTATCATGAGGTGTGACAGTATAAACAGAAATGCTTTTTCTGAAGCAGAAGAATGTTTTTCTATAGTAAAGTACAAGCCGGGAATGAAATCTGTCTGGATTGAGATACAGAAAGCGGCAGGACAATTTGAAGGTTATTCAGATGCTGATATTGCTGATTATTTTGAAAAAACTTTTTTGTATGATAGTAGTGAAATTGATGAAAGATGCTTTTTCCTCAAAGATAACGTTGAAGAAGCGTGTATTGGTACATGTTGTGCATGGTTTTCAAATAAAGGAAAAAGAATTGTTCCGGTACTTCATTGGCTTGCAGTTGTTCCAACGCATAGAAATAGGGGATGCGCTCGTATGTTGATTACATATGTATTAAAATATTTTGAGCAGAAATATGGAAATCAAGCAGTGTACTTACATACGCAACCTGAATCATATCAAGCCATAAAATTATACAATGATTTTGGCTTTAATATTACGCAAGAAGATAGTTATGGACATGCTGTGAATGAATATGAGGATGCTATGGAAATATTGAAGGAAGTTATGAATTCTGAAGCATATAAGAGGTTAAAAAATACAGCTGTTCAGTAAAAGGAGTAAATGTTAGCAACCATTTTTCATTATAAACCTATAGGGTTAGAGCGGTAAATAATGTCCGGAATGCTGCAGAAGAGATTGTGTTGAAAGAATTAGTGTATATTTAAAGCGTGGAAAGCTCCTTCGGGAGCTTTTCAGTGTTTGTAAGAGTTTATATAGAAAATGGGCTAAGAAGGTGGTATGATCAAAATAACAGATTAAAATTTATATTAAGAAATGAATTTAAAATTTTTAATTATGAAATAAAACGTAAGATAATTTCAGAGGTGAGAATAATGGATAGAATTGCATTAGTAATCGGTAATTCTGATTATTCAAATGTAGGAAAATTGAATAATCCTAAGAATGATGCTGACGATATTGCTAGTATTTTGAATAAATTAAATTTTGATGTTACAAAAATAATGGATGCAAATTTAATAGATATTCAAAAATCTGTTAATGATTTTTTACAGGCATTAGATGAATATGCTGTAGGGGTATTTTTTTATGCAGGGCATGGTATGCAAATCGACGGTAAAAATTTTATCGTTCCTATTGATTTAAAGTTAAGTGATAAAAGCAAGACAATGGTCTCTTGTTATTGTTTAAATTCGCTGTTAGAAGGTGCATCTTCATATAAGGGAAAAACATTAATATGTATATTGGATGCATGTCGAGATAATCCTTTTGCTATGGGGAGGGGATTTTTAACAGGCTTTGCGCCATTTAATAATCCACCTAAAGGTACTATGATTGCTTATTCTACAAGCGCTGACTGTAGTGCATTTGATGGACAATGTAGTAATGGATTATATACACAAGTTTTAAAAGATGCTATGCTTATTCCAAATTTGAAAATTGAAGAAATGTTTAAATTTGTTAGAAATAAAGTGTCAGAAATATCAATTAGCCAATACGGAGAAGAACAGCTTTCATGGGAATATTCTTCGTTAGTGGGAGACTTTTATTTTTCTGTTACGCCACAACCAGTCAATGAACAGGTTACTGATGAGAAAATATATGAATTCATATGTGCTCGTCGAAAATCTTATGAGAATGCTTCGGATAATATTTATGATATTGAATGTTTGCCATATATAGATGCCTATAATAAATATCATATACCAATTATTAAAATTTTGCGTGCATATTCAAGAGTAGATTATTCAAAAAGAGGATTTCAGTTTTCGGATGCTACTATAGATCAGTTAAACAGCAATTATTTGTCATCATGGGGATTTATACAGAAATATGGTAGATGGTATTATAAAAATCATTACGTTGAGATGGGAGATTTATTGCCATTGCCCGAGGAATTAGAACCTAAACAACCTATTAATGGAAAGGAATTGAAGATTGAAGCTTCATTGAGCTGGAAAATGAATGATGGAAAGATAAGATTTCAAGTATCTTCTAATATTCCAGAGGAAACCCCATTAATGTTTACATTACGTGGCAAAGAATATACAGCTCAATGTAAATCTGTAGCAGGTAATAGAATTTCAATAAGTGAATGGTTTAGTGACAGAGGTAATCCTATGAAAAATGGATTTTATACTATAGATGTGTCATGTCCGATATATAGTGTATTGCCAGAAAAGATAAAGAAAATATTTGGTGAACGTAATAGAAATATATGTGGACAATATGTTAAATTTGAACCAGTGGGAGGAAATACGATTCATTTTTCGTATGGATTAGTTCTTAAAAATAGTAAAGTTCAAGTTATTGATATGCAACAAAGAATCTCAGCATTATAATGAATGTGGTTTTATACAAGAAAACATGGCAGATTGTAACTGGTTAAAGTGAATTGGGCGTATGGAATTTTTAAATCCATACGCCTTTTAAACAAGAGAGTTGTAAGAGCATATTATCTACTCGATGATGATTATAATTCCATATCATATGACCTTTTCTTAGCTCTGGCAGGCTGATTTCGCCGCATCTCCTGTTTCCTCTGATATTCAAGTTCCCAGGCACGATGGGAAAAAACATCAGGATCTTCCACATTGAGATAATCTACCTCATTGGCGGCAATATCACGACGGTGATAGTCATAATATTTACCAAAAGTACCTTTGAGCTGCTCGATCAGCTTATCCCGGAAATCAGGACGTA
>OLRU01002793.1_pt1 | contig 11756 bp, 10 predicted proteins | sample 1672961 | NCBI WGS metagenome assembly OLRU01 (sample SAMEA3136741, study PRJEB25190) | human gut metagenome | biome: human gut; feature: human-associated habitat; material: faeces | place: Austria | collected 2013 | reverse complement strand
TGAAAACTCACCGTTGTCTCTGTCAGGCGTTTACTCGTCATCTCGGCTGTCAGTCCTACTGACTGCTGAATAATCGGCACAAGCTTCGCTATGATCCGGTTCTTTGTCGCCTCTGCAATCAGCTGATGAAATCGTGCATCCTCTTCATGATGATCCAATCCTTGTCTGATCATTCCAATCACCTTCCGGTTCTGTCTGGATATCTCCGCAATCTCGTTCTTATCTGCATGAATTGCTGCCAGTGCTGCACTTTCGGGCTCCAGTATCATACGTACATCCAGAAGTTCTAATGCTATCTCTTCATCCTTTCCCATCAGGGAAATTCCAAGCGGATCTACCGCTACACCTTCATTTTGCGAAATAAAGGTTCCGGCTCCTCTTTTTATCGTCAGTATATTTCTTGTTTCGAGGCTTTTTACCGCTTCTCTGACCGTACTTCTTCCGACATTTAGTTTTTTTGCCAGTTCATATTCATTCTCCAGACGGTCTCCCGGCTTCATATGATTGGTTCGGATCATCTCAATGATATCTTCTGCCGCCTCCTGCGCCAGAGGCATTCCATTTTTTTGTTTCATCACAGCACCTCCCGGTCATGCCATTTATGTTTCTGTTCCCAATGGTGAATATACCCACTCCTGTGTATTATCCTGGATCAGTTTCTCGATATGTTGCTTTGCCTTTTTTAGTTCTTCCATTGCTTTTTTTTCAAATTCTTCTGAATAGTAAAACACCGGAACAGCCACGCTCATACCTGCAATTACATTTTCTTTGTATTTTACAGGAACTGCAATACACTGCACATCTTTATTCGATTCCTCTTTTTCAAATGAATACCCTGATTTTTGCGTCTCTTCCATCTGTGAGAAAAGTGTGTCAAAATCATCAATTGTATGTTCTGTCAATTTATATAACCCTTCCGGATATAATGTTTTAATGTCCTTTTCTGTCTTTCCGCTAAGCAGGGCTTTTCCAATACCTGTTGCATATGCCGGATATTTGTATCCTCTTTTTGCCTGGATCGTGATGGGGGTCGCTACTCTTTCTTCCAAAAGATATAAAACCTCACCACCGGATAATACCGAAAAATATGCTGTCTGATTAACCGCAGATGACAAATTCTTCAAAACATAATCTATTTCCTGTAACAGATCGGAATTCTTCGTATATGAAGAACCCACAAAATATGCTGCCTGCCCGATTGTATAATTCCCATTATCATTCATTCTGATAAAATTCATTGCCTGCATGGTCTTTAAGATTGGATGAAGACTTCCCTTTGGAATCTCCAGTTTCTGTGCCAGACCGGTCAGTGACATTCCTTCCGAAGTTGCAGATAAAAGCTCAAATATTTTCAAAACCCGATAGGTCGATCGGTGCATTTTCTCTTCTTGCATAATAGCTTCCTCTCTTTCATTTACACTCATTTTATCATATCCCAAATGAATGCTCTATACAATATTACCAAATTCAGGCAAGTTTTTTTGTTATCAATTGAGAATTGTCACCATTCCTTTCTAGTGTTATAGTTTCTATATAGGAACTAGTTATTATTTACAAACAAACGAGGTGTTATAAATGAATTATGTATCTATCTTAAATCAACTGTTAGAGAATAAGATTATCGCCATCTTACGCTTAGATTCTCCTCAAAAAGCGCAAAAAGGAATTGAAGCATTAAAAAAAGGCGGTATCCAGGCAATTGAAGTGACCCTGAATACTCCCGGAGCACTTCAGGTTATTTCCCACTATCAAAATGTATCTGATCTGTTGATCGGAGCCGGCACTGTACTTGATGAAGCATCCTGTCTGAATGCCATTCAGCACGGCGCACAGTATATTGTTACTCCTACGCTCAATGAAGGTGTTATAAAATGTGCTAACCGTTACCAGAAACCGGTCATCTGCGGCTGTATGACTCCGACAGAAATCATGACTGCTTTAGAACTTGGCGTAAATATGATCAAACTATTCCCGGCTTCTATCCTTGGTCTGGATTCTATAAAAGCCATAAAAGCTCCGATCCCACAGGCGCTTATAGGACCAACCGGAGGAGTGAATCTCGAAAATATAACTCTATGGCAAAAATCCGGTGCAGATTTTTACGGCATTGCCGGAGAATTTTCCAAATTAGCTAATGAAGAAAAATACAGTGAATTAACGGAAATCGCACATAGATACTGTACTGCCATTTCACATCAAACATTATAACAACAGTTTACTCATACTCATTATCAAGGAGGATAAATCATGAATTATATAATAACTGTAGACGGTGGAACAAGTAATACCAGAACTTATCTTTGGACTGCCAATGGCCAAATCCTTACACAACGCTCACAAGCAATCGGAGCCAAAACGTCTGCGATAAATGGCAGCAATCAAGCCTGGAAAAAAGCAATTCACAATATGATTGAAAGCATGCTTACCGAATGTGCAGTTTCCGATAATGCTGTCCAAGGAGTCTATATGTCCGGAATGCTGACCAGCGACCTTGGCATCCTTGAAGTGCCACATCTTACTGCTCCTGTTTCCATGAAAAATTATCAGGAGCACCTGGTGCGTGTCCACCTGCCGGAAGTATTTTCAAAAGAGATTGTCCTTATTCCCGGCATAAAGAATACACTTTCCAACCCGGAATCTCTTGATTCTTTACGCACATTTGACATTATGCGTGGAGAAGAGACGGAGACTTATGCTTTGATCGAACAGTATGGCTCTGACCAGAATACCATTTATATTCTGCCTGGTTCTCATAATAAGTACGTCTTCATAGACGAAAACTGCACAGTTCTCGCTACAAGCACCACACTCTCCGGAGAATTATTAAATTCCATCGTCAATGATACGATTGTAGCCAGTTCTGTCGATCATGGATTTCCATCCATGGAACACTACAATCTGGAAATGATACAATACGGCTGTGAAATGCATCGAAAGGAAGGCTTTGGACGTGCATTATTTCTCACAAGACTTTTTGACCGGTTTGGCAGCCAGTCAAAATATAATCTGCAGAACTATGTTCTCGGAATTGTATTGGAAAGTGATCTTACCGCTCTTCATAATGCAGCATTTTTTAAAGATGTCACGAATGTACGTATTGTCATCCATGGGAACGGTGCTTTCAGTCATGCGCTTTATGATCTGTTAAAAGAAGACCCTGCTTTCCATAATATTGTGTTAGATGACTCTGAAGAGATTCCAATTGCCGCACAGGGAGCTTTTCATCTTGCCATGAAAGATCTGCAGACACATTAGCCCTAACCCTTTCTTGCTATTATTTTTGCAGAATTTAGTGGCTACGGCATTGAATACTTTGGAACACATGTCGATAGACAAGGGGCTGTCGCACTAAACATTAGTGCACAGCTCCTTTTCTGTGCAAAAAATTACAGCCAGACTTCGCAAAGTCCGGCTGTAGGTGTAAAATATAAGCATGCAAACTCCTATATTATTACATAAAAATTATACTTTGAACGAAGAAGGATATCAACTAAAACTTCCTTTAAATTTGGAAACAATTATTCCAGTAGATGATTCTGTGCGGTTACTGAGTCAGTTTGTGGAGGCTATGGATTTGACTGACTTATATTCTACTTATGAAAGAATAAATACAGTTTCGCCAAGAACTCTCTTGAAGATTGTTTTGTATTCTTACATGAATGGTGATTATTCATCCCGTTCCATGGAACTTAACTGTAAACGTGATATTAATTTTATGTATCTTTTAGAAGGAAAACCAGTACCTGATCATGCTACCTTTGCCCGATTCCGCAGTATCCATTTCGCTCCGTGTGCCAAACGAATTCTTGCTGAAATGTCGGGCCTCCTTTATGAACTGGGAGAAATTTCTGGTGAAACAATCTTTATTGATGGAACAAAGATTGAAGCCTGTGCAAACAAATATACTTTTGTGTGGAAAAAATCTGTATCTAAAAATCAGGAAAAGTTATTGATGAAAATTGCTGATTTTATTGACGAATGTGAGCAACTCTATGGAATTCAGATTGTTCATGGGGATACAGTTAAAATGAAGCATGTAAAACGATTGCGCAGAAAACTGTATGCATTAAAGCAGGAAGAAAATATTGATTTTGTGCATGGCATAGGAAAGAGAAAATCTCCCTTACAAAAGAGTATTGAAACATTAAAAAGTTATCTTGACCGTCTGAAAGGATATACCAAAAAGCTGCATATTTGTGGCAAAAGAAACAGCTACTCCAAAACAGATCCTGATGCAACTTTTATGCGTATGAAAGAAGATGCTATGGGAAACGGGCAATTAAAACCTGCATTTAATTTACATCACGGAGTAGATTCAGAATACATCACATGGCTAACGATTAGCCCTCAGCCTACAGATACCACAACGCTCATTCCATTCTTCAAAGAGGCTGAAACCTATCTATCATTTAAATATAAAAAGATCATTGCTGATGCAGGATACAAAAGTGAAGAGAATTATGTTTATTTAGAAAAGAACGGCCAGGTGGCATTTATCAAACCATCAAATTATGAAAAATCGAAAACTAGAAAATATAAAAAAGATATCGGACGAATAGAAAATATGAATTATGATGAAGTAAAAGACTGCTATACTTGTAAAAACGGAAAACAACTGTTATCTACTTATGTGCGTCGTTCAAAATCAAAAACAGGATATATTAGTGAGAAAACAATCTATCAATGCAGTGAATGCAAAGACTGCCCATACAAAAGAGACTGTATCAAAGGGAATAACTGTAAAACACCAATGGAAGAGCGTCATAAGGTGCTCTCGGTAGCAAAAACATTTTTAAAATATCGCAAAGAAGATTTGGAACGAATTCTATCCGACGAGGGGATCCATCTCAGAACCAACCGAAGTATTCAGGTAGAAGGTTCTTTTGGAGAATTAAAACAGGATATGCAATTCCGAAGATACTTGAGCCGGGGTACATCTAATGTTCTCGCAGAAAGTATTTTGCTTGCAATGGCAAAAAATGTGAATAAACTTCATAATAAAATTCAAAAAGGGAAAACAGGAAAACATTTATTTCCTTTAAAAACAGCATAATTTTTGAAAATTCAAAAATTTTTCAGAAACATCTATTTAGGTGTGTTAAAGTATGTCTTTTTTACAAAAAAGGAACTTTCCAATTAAAAATCTTAAATATGGTTATCAAAAAAGGCAAAAGGAAGCTGCCGCTTCACCGATTTTTCAATCGTTAAAGCGACAGCCCCTCACTCTTTATTTGCTACTATATTCTTTACAGATCATTTTACAAGATTACTTTTAAGCCATTCTTCTCCTCTCACTGTTTCTTCCGATATTCACTCGGCAGTTCCCCATACTGCTCCTTAAACACCCTTGCAAATGCTTTGCTCCCCGCAAATCCATTCTTCTCCGCAATCATTCCGATTGAAAGATCTGTATTCACCAGATCATTATACGCATGCCGAAGTCTCAGATCATCCAGATACGTCTTATAACTCATCTGCGCATACTTTCGGAACATACGTGATAAATACGTCGGGGAATAATTAAATGTCCTCGCAAGACTCTCCAGCGAAAGCTCTTTGCTGTAATTTTGTTTCATATAATCCGTAATTGTTGACAGCTTATTTAATTTTTTATTTGCACATATCTTTTCCGCATCCAGATCCGTCTTGCGGTACTTACTTACCAACAGATACAGCAGACGGTAATACAGACTCTGAACCTTATATTCATATCCATTCTTCTTCTCCGCATATACATGATACATTTCTTCAAACAGACCCATCACCTCTTCATCCTGGATCCTGGAACTGTGAGAAAAATATATGAATCCGTCGTCTGTATAATATCTTTCGAATGTCGCAACCGGTATTTGTATGACCAGCGTTTTATTCTTTTTGGGCGCATAGATGGAATGCAATTCATTTGAATTCACAAGCATAAATTCTCCCGGATGAAGCGGATATCTCTTGTCATTCAGATAAAATTCCATCTCCCCATCAAATACTGCAAATATTTCTATTGATCTGTGCCAGTGTTTCTGGCGGATATATCCTCCTCGACTTCCCTCAAATATGAACATTTTAAATGGGAGATCATCGTTGGGCACAATGATCTCATGTGAATATTCCATACCCTTTTACTCCATATCATCATTTATTCATTTCAATTCTCAGAGTCCATCATTCAGCCATGCAGTCGCTCCGATATGCTGAACCGCCTCTGCGCCATAACGGTTGCCCTCTTTCGCACATCTTTTCACACCGTTTCCATCCAACAGTGCATTCAGAAATCCCGCCGCAAAGCTGTCTCCGGCTCCAGTTGTATCAATACAATTTACATTCTCTTCCGCAGCTATCCAACACTTTTCCACATCTGTCCGAATGTAACATCCCCTCTTTCCACATTTTATGATCACATTTCCCACACCTGTGGATTTTATGCATTCTGCTGCTTCTTCGACTGATTCCGTTTCCGTCAGAAGCATCGCCTCTTCATCATTTGGAAACAGATAATCAATATACGAAAAAGCTTCCGCCATATCTTCCAGCGTCTCGCCCTTTTTACGCTTTGTCATATCCGCACAGACAATTTTCCCCTGCATTTTTGCCTGTGAGAATATTTGCACTAATTTATCAGGACCAATCTTCGGAAATACAAATATGCTTGCAAAGCATACGATCTTTGCACTCTCAGGAAATGGCATCTGGATATGTTCTACTTTCAGGCTTCGAAGTGTACCATGCGGATTCGTCAAGAAACTTCTTGTTCCATCTTGCTCCACAAGAACAATATTCATACCTGTCTTTTCATCTTTTTTGATGCACGCATCCCGTACCATGATCCCTGCATCATTGCAATGAGCCTGTATGAATTTTCCTGCATCATCCTGACCTATCACTGTTTCCAACTGAACTCTCCGCCCTTTTTTGGCAAGTATAGTGGCTTCATTTAATGCATCTGCCCCTGTCGTCATATGTATATCTTCTGTCGAATACGATCCCGTTTCAAATACTTTCACGTTTACAGGATATGCCAGAACATCAATAATTGCTGCTCCTATAATTACTATTTCCGGATTTTGCATACTGCTCTCCTCTTAATTTAATTTTATTTTATATTTTTAAGTATACATAACTGAATTATTTTCTTCAAGATTATTATATCCATCTGTCGAACTTTCACTGATCGTTTCTTTCTTAAGCCCAACAAGTTCTCTTGTATACTTTGGTATAACAAAAACCCCAGAGGTTTTAGCCTCTGGGGTATATATTTGAGTTAATATTCTGATAACAGATTATAATTACTCGATGATTGTAGCAACACGTCCTGATCCTACAGTACGTCCACCTTCACGATATCAGACCAATGTATTGCGGTGTGCAAATGGTGATTTTTCGTGTGATTTGTGTGGGAAAATCCGGATTTTCCGATGTGTCCGTATAGTTTTGGGCGATTTTGTTATCATGATGTTATCACGCTATTTACTATCCGAAAAAGAATGCATCGCCTTATCAAACTCTGTAAGTTTGAGATCATCAGTTTCAATCTCAATGTCCATTATTTTTTTCATCAATGCAAAAAAGGTTCGATTATTTCTCGACCTAAGCTTAATAGTCTCTATGGCAAGACCCATATCTCGCAGAGTTATAATTCTATATAATTCCTTGCAAAAATTAGAAACATTTAACAGATCATCAAATTTCATTATTGCAGATATTCTATTCGAAGAATGCGTGTAATAATTTCGATCATGCACTATATCATCTATAAGTTTTTCTTTTTTCTCTACAAATTTCTTTTTAGATATTTCTTCAAAAAGATTATAACCTTTGTGCAAATAATCCTTCACTGCTTTTCTAAAAGATATACCTGAATATCCCAAGCCTTTTTCAACTAACTCTTTTTCTTCTTTACTTTCAAGTTTACTAATCAATTCATTCTTTTTTTCCTCAAATTCTTTGATTTCTTTTTCTTCATCTGCGTATGCTTGAGTGTATCCTTCAATCAATTGCATTGCAGCTAAATATTTATTTGTTGTAACAATTTTCACCTCCTCATCCAACAAAATTCTTCCGTATGCTTGTTGTGCATTATATATCTTTTCGTAATTAGAAAACCAATATCTTAATGCTTGTTCTAAATTTTGAAAATCAGTTATTTTATATAAGGAGCTTCTTTTAAAAGATGTATAATCTATTGTATCATTTTTCAATATATTTAATTTTTCTTTTGGAAAATTACAGATTCCCATAACTTCTACCAACTTATCACAATCCACACAATTCAAAGCATTAATTGTAACACTTTCTCCTGCCAATACCGAAAAAAAGTCTGTTATTATATACAAATTTTCCCTTATATTTTCTATGTCTATGGCTGAATTAAATTTCCATGTAATACGATGTGCAAATCCAATGGACAACGCTTCTTTACTATATTGATATTTCGGATAAACGCCAAATATCAATTCTCCATTTTCCAATTGGACACTTCTATTTTCCACATTGATTGGTATATCAATTTTACGGCAAAATATAATATCTTCATAATTTTTATTTACATCGTACGGACATAAACCTATCAATTCATTTCCTTCCGTTATTTCAAAATATATCTCTTGAAATTTAGAAGTATTAGCATAAGCCATTTTTCCTTTTAACAATATATCCGCCTGCAATTCAAGTTTAAAACAATTGTTAACTCCTCCAGAAGCCGATTTAAAATTTAACCCAATTGCAGTTATCTTCTCTTCATTTTCTAGTTTAATTACCAAATACTCAATCTTTTCTTGCGCCATATTCACAATTTTTCTTGAAACTCTATAAAGCGTAATTATCCCTTGATAATATTTATTAATATGTATTTCCGCTCTATTATTTAATTTTAATCCATCTATGCTTTCAAGTTTTCCGGAAAATGCTCCACCGGCTTCTATACTCATGTTTTTCCTCCTACTTATTCTTCAAAATCTCTTTATAAATAAATAAGACATACATCAAATTTACAACATCTTTTGTCAATTCAATATATGCCTTATTTTAATTTTAAGCATAGGCTAATTTTTTATTATCTTGACTATGCTTTCCTCTTTTTTGTATCCGAGATCGTTTTTCTATCTCTTCTTTTGTCATTCCACTAGCACCTTTAAGTAATGCTTTTTCCAACCTACTATTAATGCTCAAATTTCTTTCCTGTTTTCTACGGATAATTCCATAACACCCAACTGGTGAAATAAAAATTTCTTTAGGTGCATCCCCAGAAATAATGTCTTTTAATGATCTAAATTCACATTTTTCTGGCTGTTCAGTACAATTAAGCTTCATCGCTCCAACATCAATAATTCCTTTACTGAAATCATATAAAATAGCATTTTGATACTCATTAATCATCGATTCATCAATATATTTTTTCTTTTCTTTATAGATGCTCTCTGTTAATTCATATGAAACTAATCTTTTTCCGATCCATTGCACCACTGGAACGGCCCACGAATTACCTATAGCTTGATATCTATTCGTTCGTTTTGCGCCTTTAATATTAGTATACTCATCCGGGAAGCCCATTAACCTCTCACATTCAAGTGGCGAAAGTCTTCTTATTTTTTCGTCCTGAACAACAAACAATGATCCATTATATGCTGCTGCATTACCATTCCACTTTGTTCCATAAGCTGAATATAGGCAATCTGAATATTCTCGAAACACTTCAAAAGAATGTCCTTCTTTTTCAAATGTTAAATCTCCTGTTGGATACTCTACAAACTCACCCTTATGCAGTTCAAATAAAATCTCCTCTGGGTGAAAGTCTTTTCCTCCAGCCAAAACATATAGTCTTCGTCTTTGCTGTGGCAAGCCAAAATACTTAGCATCTAAAACTCTCCAAGCAACATTTCTTTTTTCCCCTTCTAATATTCCTGCATTAGGCCATTTCTTCATTTCAACTGCTTTATCTAAACCGGCTAATGATGAAATCAAACATCCAAATGCATTTGTTTTATCCGTAAGAACTCCTTCAACATTTTCCCAAAATACGATACTTGGATTTTGCTTTCTCTCTTTTCTAACTTTATCATTTGCTTCTATTATATCAACAAACTTTAATGTCAGATTTCCTCTTTCATCATTCAACCCTCTTTTTCCACCTGCCAATGAAAATGCTTGGCAAGGTGTTCCTCCACATATAAGGTCTGGTGCACATATATTTTCGTTTATCAATTCTTCCGGAATGTTATTCATATCCCCCAGATTTATTATCTGTGGAAATTTTTCATTTAATACTCTTGATGGGAATGGTGCAATTTCTGAAAACCATTTAAAATCTAACCCTAGTGGCTTCCAAGCAACGGAAGCTGCTTCTATTCCTGAACATATACTTCCAACTGTTTTTATCATTGCGCCCTCTCCTTTCCTAAATTTGAATATACAAAAACCTACATATGCTAGCACGCTTTCATCATACCAAACATACGTTCGTTTTTCAATATATTTTATTCTTTTTCTTTCAAATATTTGTTAAATTGATTTTTCCATTCTATTAAATCATACCAACAGCAACCGATACAACCATTCTCATCAGCTTTTGATGATCCTCTCCACTGTTCATCGCCTTCATAAAACCATTTTATCCCAAAAAAGTCTCCTCTTATTCCTTCCGATACACATTTTTTACAATATCTTTCTTTTTGAAGATTTGTCTGGTTTGTCAATAATTGAAACTTTTTCTTTATTTCTTCTTCTGACATATTTGTTTCATTCACGGTTTCTCCATTTACCCAACGTGAAGAAGGGAATTTATGATCTATAACCAATTCTGAAGCAGTCTGTGGTGAATCAAAACAAGCATCTTTTAATGGTAAAACGTTTTTTATTTTATTCTGAAGGCTTGTAGAAATAGAAAATCTTTTTTCATTATCCGCTGCTTTTCGAGGAAGTCTAATTAATAAATCATAAAATTCCTTTTTCCCACACGTCGGACAATCTTTTTTCATAGTCGCAATATAGTACCCACTTTCGCGCAGTTTTTTTATTCTTGCTGCAGGTTGTGGATTTGCTTGTGGTACCGGACCACATTTTCTACACTGCCATTTAGTCATAACATCATTCCCATTTAGTGCATCAAAAACAGCTTGCGTATCAAAAGCCTGTCTATTTTCCCAATAATGCCGTTGTTCATTTTGCCATACATCATTTCTTCCTGGATCCAATTCCGTGTAACATTGTAATACCCACTCTTTTACATCTTCATATGTACGTGGTATATCTGTCCCCTGATATTTTGATTTTATAGGCACGCATCCATTCCAAGTTTTTGCATGGTATCTAAATGTTACTCCTAAATAATAATCTTGCATTCCATGAATTTGAAATAACTCACCAGTGCGTACATTTGCATTTATCTTTTTATTTTCAAAATCATATGACATTTTCTTTCCCTTCTTTTCTGCATAGATATTCATCTTTATCATACCAAAAGAGAAAAAATAACTCAATATTTTATTATATTTACTTGAATATTATTTGCTTACTTATTTCTTCTGCCACATTCTTAATATTATTCATCCTCCTCACCCATTCCATCTGATCCTGCAACTTCAGTTCTTCCGTCACGCCCCACCGTTCAGCCATCTGTTCCACCAGCATCTCAACTTTTTCTCTTGTTTCTTTATCGACTTGATTCAGATGCTCCGTCAATTTCCCGGTCAGTACCAGATACTGATACCTGGCACTCCGGTGTTCCTTCAAAAACTGTTTTCGCATTATTCCATATTTCCCATATG
>OLRU01002785.1_pt1 | contig 11789 bp, 10 predicted proteins | sample 1672961 | NCBI WGS metagenome assembly OLRU01 (sample SAMEA3136741, study PRJEB25190) | human gut metagenome | biome: human gut; feature: human-associated habitat; material: faeces | place: Austria | collected 2013 | reverse complement strand
AAATATGCTTTATTTATCTTCAGGAGTTCGTCTGCTCCGCAGCCTCACAAATCAGGATTTTTAATCAAATAACTGAGCTTCTCTGATTACTACGTTTTTATTTTTATTCCAGATAGAGTTAAATTCTCTTCCACTTAACGGTGCTGCTCCCACTCCAACTTCAATGGTAATACATGGAATATTTCTTTTATAGAGGAAGTATTCTCGAGAGCATCCTCTTGCTACAGAAATGGATTCAGTTGGCATAAGATGATATCTTGTAAGACTTTTTGCTAATTTGTACATTCTTGTTGTTATATTTCTTACTTTTTTAGTTGCGCGGCTGGCACATCTTCCATAAAGAATAGAACCTGTAGAATGATAGCTGACAACGCCTGCGATTTTCCCTCTTCTCTCAATACGATTTACCCATTTTACAAGTGCCTGTACTTCTTTTTCACTGGCTGCTTTGGGACCTCGATAACCGGAGGAACCTTTTTTACCGGCCTTTTTAAATGCTACCTTCCAGTTACGATTTAAATCTACACCTCTTGCATTGGCTTTCCATTTACTGGAACTTCCGCCCATCCTTCTTAAACCATTTCTAAGACTTTTATTACGAATAGCGTTAAATCCCTTCTGACTAATGGCTGTTCCATCTGGATTACAGGAGGGTACATAGTGAATTGCTACCTTATTTAAAGTAGCTGAAACTTTTTTGCCATTTATTTTCTTATTATAATTATTCAGATAATATTCAATTTGTTTCATGCATAACTGCACTGTCATATGTTCTCTTGCATGAAGATTCCCGATCACAAGAAGATGCTTCTTTGCGTTTGGATTTCCAATCACAACTTCATATAAATTCCTTTTATCCGCAGTTTTACCGATTACATTTACCTGACAATGATCTTTATATTTTTTCTGCAATTGTTTTAAATCAGTTTTTAGTTCTTTATAACTATAATTTTTCTTTCCTCCAGAAACAATAGCGGCATTAACGGTCAATCCCTGTGTTGTAAATGCGATACAGCACACCATTAACATGGCAAATAATTCGCTTAAGATTCTTTTTATGTTGCTTTTTTTCATCTTTCTCTCCTATTTTCCTCTGCAATAGTTCTTATTTTTTCTTAGTATATGCCTTAACAAAATTGTATACAAGACATGCTGCAACAATGACTGCCGCCATTGTAAAAAAATCTCCAATTGTCATACTAGCACCTCCTTTATAAAATATCTTATATTTAAATATTTTTATATTTCCGCAATAGCGATATCATGTAAAAAGTATATCATATTTACTAAGAAAATAATAGAATCAAGCAAAAGAGTACAAAAAAAGAGAGCATCCTGACTACTAATTCTAGATGCTCTCCGCTAATGATTTTCAATTATGTCCAACGGACTATACCTCCTATTTCCCTTTTAACTCTAAGCTAATCTTCCGTGGTCTGTATTATTCGTTATCAGTTTTCCTTCTATCTTCTACAAAAGGATTATGATTTATAATACACCTGCTTCCAATCCCTTAAAATCTCCGGTTATATTATTCATCTCTTTTTTGGGCGATTATTCTTCTGAATTCTAAGCTGATTCCCTGGATTCTCTAAGTTCTTCTCTTTTTACTACTACCTGAAGTGCTATCTCTTGATATTAATCACTCGCAACCATCAAACTTTCAAATCTGCAATCTCACTTAAATTCGATAGCTTATGTTTTTGTCGGTCTGTACCTCCTGCTATGATATCGTTTCGAGTCTTAGCTTAAGTTTTTGTTGGACCGTACCTCCTATATTAGTATCGTTTCCTAAATCCTAACTTAACTTTCTGGTGGTCTGTACCTCCTGTTTAGTATCGTTTCCTGAATCTTAACTTAACTGTTTGGCGGTCTGTACCTCCTATATTAGTATAGTTTCTTAAATCTTAAACTTAACTTTCTGGTGGTTTATACCTCCTATTTAGTATCGTTTCCTGAATCTTAAACTTAACTTTCTGGTGGTTTATACCTCCTGTTTAGTATCGTTTCCTGAATCCTAAACTTAACTTTCTGGTGGTCTGTACCTCCTATTATTAATATGTTACTAATCTGAATTATAACTTATGTTTTTGGTGGTCCGTACCTCCTTCTGGCTTATTTAAATTCTGAAATTAATTTTAATCTGTTTGCACTCTCACCTCTTTTTCATGATAAAAGCAAAACCTGTAATTTCAAAATCTATATGATGGACTGTGCCGTCCGTTCTTTGTTTATGTCTGTATTATAAAGCAGGATTCTTATTTTGTCAACACTATTTTTATATTTTTCTCTGATTTTCTAAATTCAATATTTTATCATCTGTTTTTTTAGTTTTCACTGAATTCATTTTATTATTGTCAGAATATTCAATCTTTTTAAAAATCACAACTATCTGACGGGGTATACAGATTGTAGGAATGATTTTTCAAACACGCTCTAAAACTATTATCATATGCCATTACGATAATGATTTAAATGTCAATCCAACAAGTTTTCATTTCCCAGACATTCTATATCTCCTGTCCTCTCCCCAAAATCCCTCCAACTGGTTTCTCGAGCTTCCAACGAGCAGAACTCAGGCTTTTATATGAAATTTTTTCTGCATTTCTTTTCTTCCCCACAATTCTACTTCATTTCTTTTGGCGAGATCTCTGGCACTTTTCGTAAAGTTGCTATTTGTAACAACCATTGCCCGATCAGCTTTGTAATAAGCAATAGAACCAACAACTTCCTGAACAGCCGCAATTCCCACATTTCGCTCATAGCGTTTTGCCTGAACAACAATCTTTTTTCCCCATTTGCGAAGAACAAGATCGGCTCCATAGTCGTGGCTATAACTTGTGAGTGTAACATGATAACCGAGATGCTGGAACTGGACAGTGAGATAACGTTCAAATGCTCTGCCATTTAATTTATCAATATTTTTCATTTTCATATGGAGATAGTAAAGCGTGTGTAATCGTCTAATAAACTGGAAAATGCAAAAAGCACACAGAAAAGAACAGCCAACTGCTATTTCTCCCTGTCTCTGCATATAAAATGTATATCCTTGCAAAAATGTGTATATAATTCCGGCTACCCAAAGCCATTTTATAATGTCAAAACGTCTCATTTATCTTTTGCCTTTCTGAAATTCAAGAATGCCTCGGCATTCTTGCTGCGAGGTGCGCGTCATGCAATTGCATGACATACTTCTACTGCGCACCTCTGCAATCCTGCCGGAGGCTATATCAGCTGGGGGATTGACTCCCACCACTGATACCAGCTTGTTTCTCACCACCTATAGAGGTGGGAGTCATCTCCCAACTGATATATCTTTAAATTATACACTATACATGTAAAAAATGCTAATTTTCATATTTACATTTCAAGAAAATTATGGTAATATATTCCTTGTAAATAACCATTAGGTATATAGTTTAGAAAGGATGGTGTCAAATTGGCAATTAAAAATAACGTAAAACCAGACACTGTACTAAAGACTTTCTGGAAGAATAATCAGCGGTTTGCAGATTTATTTAACACAGTATTATTCGATGGAAACACTATACTAAAGCCAAATGATTTAAAAGAAGCAGATACTGATGTCTCATCCATAATTAAGTTTAATAATCATGCAGATACCGTCCAGCGAATACTGGATGTTGTCCGCAAAACAGCTTACGGCGTTGACTTTATCATATGGAGTCTGGAGAATCAGGAGAAAATTCATTATGCCATGCCTCTACGGCATATGATAGCAGATTCTCTTATTTACTTAAAGGAATACAACGAGATAACAGCTAAAAACAGAAATGAAAAAAATTTTGATACATCCGATGAATTTTTATCCGGCCTACAAAAAAGTGACCGTTTGCATCCAGTAATAAGCTTGTGCATATACTATGGAAAAGAAGACTGGGACGGTCCATTTAATCTGGTAGATATGTTGATAATGCCAGAATACTTAAAACCACTCGTATCCGATTATAAGATGAATTTAATCCAGGTAAGAAAAAGTGAAGACTTCTGCTTTGAAAACCAGGACATCAACAATTTATTTGAACTAATACGTTCTATCTATAATAAGGACTATGACACCTTTCAAAGAATGTATAAGAATAAAGAATTATCAACAGAATTAGGGTTAACTCTGGGTTCTGTTGTAAATTCACAATCAATTATCAAACAGGTATTAGCAATAACAGAGAAAGGAAGTGATCCTAACATGACTGACCCATTCGATGAAATGTTAGAGGAAATGAAAAGGAAAGAAGGAGAAAAAGCCAGACTCAAAGGCAGACTTGAAGGTAGACGTGAAGGCAGACTTGAAGGCAAACGTGAAGGCAGACTTGAGGGCAAACTTGAGGGCAAAATCGAAGGAACAATAAACATTTGCAAAAAGTTTCATGTTAATCAGGAAGAAACCTTAAGAAATTTAATAGAAGAATTTGCATTATCAGATGATAAAGCCAGAGAATATATGAATATGTATTGGTAAAATAGGAATTTGCCGGGGTGAGTAGACAGACGAAGTCTAAAAATCAAATCATCTATATTTGTGATTTTCGTCGCTACGAGAAGTCGTCTTCTAAGAAAAGGCCGGCATGAAAAGTTATTGATTTTGACTCAGTTGTACAAAACACAAAGTCGTCAAAATCAATAACTTTTCATGTCGGCCTTTTCTAATATTTTATTATAGTCTCGTAGCTCCCAGACCACAAATATAGATGATTTGATTCTCGGACTTCTGTTTCCTGGCTGCCCGGGCAAATTTGCGGAAAGATTTGTGGAAGAAGTCAGGAGGAATAGAAGTAATCTGGGAAGTTAAATATTTTGGGATTGACACACAATTAATTAAGAAAAAGGAGTATATCATCGGTGTACTATTACCGATAATCCGTTCTCAGCAAAAATATTATACATGCATCTGTTTTAATATGTTTTCAGCATACTACAACAATAATTCAAGTGTCAGTCCCTCAAAAAACAACTCCACAGAAAGCCACATCCTTCCGGAGCCTATTCAAATCCCTCCAGCAATAAATAGAATTTCCCTCCCCAGCCAAAGCACAGCCCCCGAAGAGAGTCTAGCCCCTATATTTGTGGCCTCGGAGCAAGGTTTGGATACGAGCGTGTATAAGCGAGTATTCAAACCGCCGCGACTAAAGTCACAAATATAGGGGCTAGACTCTCTTCGGGGGCGTCTCTTTTGCCTGCGGCAAATTCCTATTTTTCTTCGTTATCTAATGCTGCAATTCCCGTTTCATTGGTTCGGATTCTCACAACATTTTCTACATCGTAAAGGAAAATCTTACCATCGCCGTACTCGCCAGTATAAAGTGCTTTCTTTGCGGCTTCTACGACTAATTCCGGTGGTACTGTAGATACGACAATGTCTACCTGAAGCTGTGGCAGAAGGTTCATATCAATCTTAACACCACGATACTGTCCAGTTTTTCCTTTCTGTGTTCCACAACCCATTACATGGGATACTGTCATACCTGTTACACCAATCTGGCTCATGGCATCTTTCAGAATGGCAAAACGGTCTTCTTTACACATAATTGTAAGTTTTGTATAACGTCCGCCTGCTTCTTTTACATCGCCGATGATTGGAGCTAGTTTCTTGTCTCTTAAGTCTGTTACATCGATTGTTTCTGTTGTTACACCGCCCATTGTTGTTGCGGAGATTGGAAGGAAGTCTGCGTATGCGGATGCAAGATCATGTTCTGCGATATCAAGACCCATGATTTCTTCTTCTGCTGTTACACGAAGACCAACTGTATGTTTAAGAATTGTAAATACGATTGTCATTGCGACTGCTGCATATGCTGCGATACATACAACACCAAGTACCTGTACTCCAAGCTGGTGGAAACTACCGCCGTAGAATAAACCATTATTATAATCGAAAAGTCCGACTGCTACTGTACCCCAGAGACCATTACATCCATGAACTGCTACAGCACCTACCGGGTCATCAATTTTTAATTTCTGATCAATAAATTCTACTGCCAATACAACGATAATACCATCAACAAGTCCGATAATTGTTGCACCTACTGCATCTACATTAGCACATCCGGCTGTGATACCTACAAGTCCGGCTAAGGATGCATTTAAACACATGGAAACATCAGGGGCTCCATTTCTGATCCAAGTAAACATCATGCAGGCAAATGTTGCGACTGCTGGTGCGATTGTTGTTGTACCAAGAATCTGTGCTAACTGTGTTGCATCGGAAGCTGCTGCACCGTTGAATCCATACCATGCGAACCAGAGGATGAAACATCCAAGTGCGCCAAGTGTAAGAGAATGACCTGGGAATGCGTTTACAACAGTTTTTCCGTCTTTTCCTTTTGTATATTTACCAATACGAGGTCCCAGCATTGCGGCACCAACGATAGAAGCGATACCACCTACCATATGAATTACAGAAGAACCTGCAAAATCAACATATCCTAATTTAGCGAGCCATCCTGCACTATTCCATGCCCAGCCTGCTTCGATTGGATAAACAATCGCGCTGATTACTGCAGAATAGATACAATATGTAGAGAACTTTGTTCTTTCTGCCATTGCTCCAGAAACGATTGTTGCTGTTGTTGCACAGAACACTAACTGGAAGAAGAAATTGGACCAGTCAAAGTTTGCGAAGTCTGTGAACATCTGATATTCCGGTCTTCCGATCAGTCCAAAGAAATAATTTTCACTGTTCATAATACCGTAACCAAGAACGAAGAATACGACTGTTCCAATACAGAAGTCCATCAGATTCTTCATAATGATATTTCCAGCATTTTTCGCTCTGGTGAAACCTGTTTCCACCATTGCAAAACCACACTGCATAAAAAATACTAATACTGCACCTAAAAGGTACCAAACACTCATATCCATACTTTTCACTCCTAACTTTTTTTGCAGGTCTTTCCTGCTTTTTCAAGAAAATGCTTTCTCACTCGCGAAGTGTTTTTATTTTATAAATTTTTATAAAATAAAAAATGGACGCCAAAACAATTATGTTTCAGCGCCCTTGCTTTTCATGCATTTATTTTTGCATTTTTGGGCTTGTAAGTCAATGTCAGTTTTGACTTAACTTTTTTAGTTCTTTGGGTGAAATTTTATTATATTGTGACAGTGAAATTTTACGATAACAAATAGTGCTTAATTATTTTAAGTCTTATGGCATTTTTACTTATTTTTTTAAAAAGCTCATGAAACTGAGGAAAATCAACATTTTTTATTGTCAATAAAGAAAGTTATGATATTATTATTTGTTGAAGCACTTATGGTATAGCTATATTTTCCTGTATCAGAATTTACATAATCAACATCAAAAGACATATCAGGACTTGGATATTCCTTCAATTTTTCTAATTCATCAATACTATGAAAACATGGACGCATTACATGGCCATCTTCATCCCATGTACTACAACTACACTCTCCAAACTTATGTTTTCCATTTTCAAACATTTTCAATATTGAAATAATGTTGCTTCGCAATATATTGTCATCTAACTCATATATTACACTATTTGATAACTCTCTTTTTGATATAATATTTATCATACAACTTCTCACTTTCTCCATCCCGCTGGATATTTGTTTTTCAGATTATTGTTTACGAGTTTTCCAAATCCCAGTGGATGTCCCGCTGCCATAACTAGCTGCCAGCCTTTTCGCTTTTTTTCTCCGTTGATCAAATCGCTTACGTCAAGGGTTTCGCCGCGAAGATATCGCTGTAATCGTTCATCATCTGCTGGAAAGTCAAGTACCTGATCAAAATCCTGTGCACGGAGTGCGAGTGCAAATGGCTGAGACGGTTCAAATCTTTTCTTTTTGAATTCGCCCATGAAAAGGCCATTTCTCAGGAAATGTAATCCTCGCCCATCATATTGTGGTCCTGGAAGATAGTAAAGATTATCGCCTCGCACGTCAATTCTGCCCACATCATAAGCAAGGTTTACATGGGCGAAGAAGTCTTCTGCGGCTGCTTTTTGCTCTTTGCTTAAACTTTTACATTTTTCCCACCAAACGGAACTCAGTGTTTCTGTTTGCTGTTTCTTTTTAGCTTTTTTTGATTTTTTAGAAGCTTTTTCATCTGATTTCTGACTTATTTCAATATTTTTTCTATCAAATACAGGCTCGGCATCTTGCTGATACTTTATTGTATTCTCTTTTTTATCTCTGTTTAATATTTCGCTTGTATTTGCTTCTTGATTCATATGGAATGTCCTGTTCAGACCTGATTCTTTACTATTTTCTGCCTGAAGATAGTTTATATTCTGCATAACAGAATCCTGCTCATCCGATTTTATTTCCTGTTCTGCCCCGCTCTTTTTATGAAGAAGTGCCATAAAATGCCCTTCACCAGACATTTTATGCGGCCAGATTCTACGGCAGAGTTTACAGCTTTCGTCAAAAGCTTCGTCTTTATAGGATGTGAGTCCTTCCGCAAAATTTTCGTAATCTTCCATTGGAACGACTTCCATATCCGGCCGTTCCTTTAAAAGATGTGTGATTGTCTTTTCATTTTCCAAAGGGGAAAATGTACAGGTGGAGTAAAACATCATGCCACCTGGAAGTAACATGTCCGCTGCCTGCACGATAATTTCCCGCTGTAATTTTGAAAAATATTCCGGGCCTTTTTCTTTCCATGAATCTACAACGGCTGGATTTTTTCTAAACATTCCTTCACCAGAACATGGGGCATCCACCATAATCTTATGGAAAAATTCTGGAAAACGCTCTGCAAGGACATGAGGTGGCTCATTCGTCACAAAACTATTGGAAATACCAAATAATTCAAGGTTACGAAGTAACGCTTTTGCTCTTGCTGTATTGATATCATTTGCCACTAAAAGGCCCTCTCCTTGTAAGGCTGCTCCAAGTTCTGTTGCCTTACCGCCAGGTGCAGCACAAAGATCAAGAACTCTCTCTCCTGGCTGCACTTTCAGTCTGGATGCCGGAGTCATGGCACTTGGCTCCTGTAAATAATAAAGCCCTGCACTATAAAAAGGATGCTTTGCTGGAACATCCTCTGCGTTGTAAAAATATCCATTTGAAATCCACGGAACTTTTTTTAAATGAAAAGGAGCAATTCTTTCGAATTCCTCCAAGTTCATCTTCAAAGTATTCACCCGCAGACCATATTGTCTCTGCCCGTCAAAACCGGTAAGAAACGCTTCATAATCTTCTCCTAAAATCTCTTTCATGGAGTCAAGGAAAGACTGTGGTAAATCTGCCATTGAAATATCTCCTTATTGTTTGTTATTTATTCTTAGAGCGTGTTTGAAAAATGCTCTAGTGAAATGTTCGTCCCGCTTGCTGTGTATTATGTACATTCTGCTCTGCCAGAGAACTTTTTGCTAACACATCTTTTTTCTGTTTTAATAACTCTTTTATAATTTCTTTTCTGGTGATAATACCGATAAACACGTTACGTCCATCTACAACTGGCACAAAGTTCTGATTAAGGATATGATTATCTAACTGTTCAATATCCGCATCAATACTTACTGGTTTGTAATCCCAGCGAAGACGCATGGACTTCACATGAGACTTACGCATTACTTCCATATCCATATGATACTCTTCAATGAGATTCCAGAGGAAATCTCCCTCGGAAATTGTTCCGACATAGCGCCCCTTCTCATCAATGACCGGTACCGCCTGATAACCATGTTTATGAATGACACGCAATGCCTGTGCTACGGTGTCTTCCTGATGTATGTATGTTACTTCACTTTTAGGAATCAAATAAAATGATATATTCATAATAATTCTCCTTCTCACCCTTGCTTCAATCCCCAGAGAAAATGTATACTCTCTAAGTTCAAGAATGCCTCGGCATTCTTGCTGCGAGATGCGCGTCATGCAATGCATGACATACTCCCCAATCAATGCTTCCCTTTAATACATACACATCATAACATAAGAAAAGAGATTTCGGTAGCCTTTTGCGAAAGCTTCATAAAATCTTCATAATTGTGTAATTTCTGGGTTGCCGCAGGCAAGAGCAGACGCATCCAGGATGAGAAGATTTTTTGTCAGTTGTGCCCAAATTTTTGAGGCGTACGCGAGTGCGTATGTTGATGAAATTCGGGTGCGACTGGCGGAAAATCAGCCACAAAAGTAAGTGCAAGAAAGACTCTGAGCGTACATTTTTACTTCAGTATGCAAAGAACAGAATTCATCCTTGCCTGCGGCGAACCAAAATTAGAAATGTTTCTCAATATATGGAGCCATTACTTTTTCGAATTCCTCATCTCTAGGCCACCACTGATCATGTGTTGTCTCTTCGATTGGCTGTCCCTGAATATCATAAACAGTTATTTTCCCCTCTGGGTTGCCCGTAAATGCAGCAAGTTCTTCAAATTTTACCTTTACGACATTACCTGCTTCAGCAAAGTCTTTTTCTGCATGGTCTGTAACATACAAGTAACTCTGTACAAATGTATTATCAAAGTAATTATCTTTTTTAATCTGCTGATGGATATGTCCGATATATGTGAGCTGTTCTTTTTCCAAGGAAATTCCTAACTGTTCTTTAATCTGGTGAACCATAGCTTCTTCGTGTGTTTCTTCCGGGTCAATGTGGCCGGATGTAAGTATGTCGTATGCTCCTTTGTAAATTATATCGTCCTTTGCTCTCTTCTGTAAATAGAGCCAGAGCTGATCATCCTTTTTCTCTACTAACCAGAAATGGACTACCTGATGTAAGAGTCCCTGTGTATGTACTTCTTCGTATGGTGCAACACCGATTACGTTATATAAGCTATCATAAATCTTGTAATTTTTTTCTTCCATAATGTCCTCCCTGCATGTATGCGTTTATGCTAGAGCATATTTGAAAAATCATTTTTCAAACACGCTCTAGTGTACCGCCAATCGGTACGCTAGGTATTTTCCTTCCCCTATTGTATCTCATTTTTAGGAAAATACCAGAGTTTTTTTACTATTTAATTCATTAAGCAAACTACAGACGAAGCCATTACCCCCAATAAGGCATATTTGTGATTTTAGTTGCGGCGCGTTGAATGTTCGCTCCACGCGCTCGCATCCAACACTTGCTCCGAGACCACAAATATGCCTTATTGGGGGCAATGGCTTCTGTGCTGTGGCTGGAGAAGATGAATTAAACAGGAGGAGGAGATTTGGGGACAGAAGCTGATGTCTTCTGCTTACTTGAGAATGACTGGGAATAGAGGGGATGAGTTGGCTTTTTATCTTATTGTTGTTATTTTGCTATATTCCGTATAGAACGTGTTTAAAAAATGCTTTCTGCAAAGTTACTGTTACTGCAAAAAAGATGATTTCTAAAAAAAGCTCCATTTATAATTCGCTCACATACTTGCATATATACAGGATTTAAAATGGAAATTCTTGATTTTAAGGTGATTAATTGTCCTTTTGTTGTCATTACATTCCTCCGGCTGAAGTTTATAATCTATCCACTTCGGTGCTTAATTAATTTTCTTTATTATCGAAACAACCCTTTTTTTGTCAAAGTTTTGTACGGTACAATAGCATATGAATATCCTTTATCATACCATGTTGCATTTAAAACTTTCTTCTTTTTCATGGCAAATCTTACCGTTTTATTTTTTATCTTTTGTTTTTTAATTGCTGTATATTCGCTATAATCACAGCTGACATCCTCTTTTCCCCTCGCTTTTCGGAAAGTAATTCCATTTTTCTTTTTATCCTTTTCTAGCAAGAAGACTCCGACCTCTAAGGTGGGAGATGAATTGCGTCTGTTACCTACTTGATATTGCATTCTAATCATAGTATAATATATTCAG
>OLRU01002780.1_pt1 | contig 11818 bp, 10 predicted proteins | sample 1672961 | NCBI WGS metagenome assembly OLRU01 (sample SAMEA3136741, study PRJEB25190) | human gut metagenome | biome: human gut; feature: human-associated habitat; material: faeces | place: Austria | collected 2013 | reverse complement strand
AGGCGGGAATTGTGCGGTGTTGCCTTAAGTAGCAATGTTATGGAAAGCGAGATTATAACGTGAAATATTATAAACTGCATCTGATCCGCCACGGCCTGACGGCGGGCAATCTGCAAGGGCTGTACATTGGCAGCGGCAGCGACCTGCCCCTGTGCGACGAGGGCCGCGCCCAGCTGAAAACGCTGAAAAAGGATTTTGACTATCCGGTCGTGCCGCTGGTGTTCACCAGCCCGATGAAGCGCGCCACCGAGACGGCGGAGATTTTGTTTCCCGGCGTGCGGCAGATCGAGCTGGACGACCTGCGAGAGATGGCCTTTGGCAAGTTTGAGGGCCGCGCCGTGCAGGAACTGGTGAAGGACCCGGAGTTTGCCCAGTGGATGGACCCGACGAGCCGCACGGTGCCCGCGGGCGCGGAGGACCGGCAGATGTTCTTCAACCGCACGTCGTCGATGCTGATGAAGATGTTTGAGTACATGCTGCGCACCCACACCGAGGAGGCCGCCTGCGTGACCCACGGCGGCGTTATCATGAACATGCTGTCCCAGCACGCCCTGCCCTTCCGCAAGCCGGAGGAGTGGATGACCGACCCGGGCGCGGGCTACAGCGTGCGCCTGGACGCCGAGATGTGGATGCGGGATCATCTGGCCGAGGCGTATGACGTTGTGCCCCACGGGTATCTGGACGGGATGGAGTAATTTACGGGGGTTTTGTTTCTTCTTCGCAAAGAAGAAAGCAGAAATTCCAAACCATAAACCATGCTATAAAAAGGCACCTGCTCGGGGTTGAGCAGGTGCCTTTTGGGTTATTGAGCGGTAGGGGCCGGACATGTCCGGCCCGGTTATGGATGGTGTACGGGCGGTTATGGGAAGGCCGCGGGCCGGGCATGCCCGGCCCCTACAGGGCGGCAATTTTTGCAGCGGGCGGCGCCCTCAACGTCCCGCGGAGGGGTCAAGACCCCTCCCTACAGTACAGACGATTTACGGCAACCTATTATAACGCCCGCCGCTTATATTTTCCTCAGTATACCCACCAAATATGAACAAAACAAGTGCCCGGCTGCGTTTTGGGGCAGCCGGGCAGTTTTGTACATTATTGAATTTCCAGCGGCTCAAACGCCTCCGCCGGGTCGGCATCGACAGCCTCAAGATTCCTCGTCAGCTGGTCGAGCACCTTATAAAATGTCGCTAAATCGTCTGGGTCTATCCCCTCGTCGGCGCGGCGCTCTACGTCGGCCACAACAGCCCCCACGCGGGCGGCGCGGTCATGGCCTGCGTTGGTCAGCAGGTAGAGGGCATTGTACTTGCCGTTCTCGGCGCGCTTTTCCACCAGGCCGCTGCGCACCAGTTCTGCCAGCACGCGGGAGATCATGGCCGGGTCCAGATCGCACCGTTCTGTCAGCTCCGAGAAGTGCAGGCCCTCCGGCGCGGCGGCCAGCCGGCAGAGCACCAGCGTGTGCCCGGCCTTCAGCTCAATGCGGCTCATGCCGCTCGCCTTGATGCGCTGGATGACCTTTTGCAGCCGGGCCAGCGAGATGGACAACCGGATAAAACGGTCATTCATATCAATCTTCCTTCAGTTCGCCGCGGGAGGCCGCCTTCAGGTAGGCAAAGATGAAGCCGTCCAGGTCGCCGTCCATGACAGCCTGTACGTTGCTGCTCTCGTAGCCGGTGCGGTTGTCCTTGACCAGCGTGTAGGGCATAAAGACGTAGCTGCGGATCTGGTGGCCCCAGGCGATCTCATTCTGCACGCCCTTGATGTCGTCGATCTTGTCCTTGTGCTGCTGCAAAGCGATCTGGTACAGCTTGGCCTTCATCATCTCCATGGCGTACTCGCGGTTCTGCAGCTGGCTGCGCTGGGTCTGGCAGGTCGTCACGATGCCGGTGGGCTTGTGGATCAGGCGGACGGCGGAGGACGTCTTGTTGATGTGCTGGCCGCCTGCACCGGAGGAGCGGTAGACCTGCATCTCGATGTCGGCGGGGTTGATTTCAATGTTGATGTTGTTGTCCAGCTCGGGCATGACCTCAAGGCTGGAGAAGCTGGTCTGGCGGCGGGCGTTGGCGTCAAACGGGCTGATGCGCACCAGACGGTGGACGCCGTGCTCACTCTTGAGCATGCCGTAGGCGTTGGGGCCCTTGACCATCATCGACGCGGACTTGATGCCGGCCTCGTCGCCGTCCAGCACGTCGAGCACCTCGACGCTGTAGCCGTGGGCCTCGGCCCAGCGGGTGTACATACGGTAGAGCATCTCGGCCCAGTCCTGGGCCTCGGTGCCGCCGGTACCGGCGTGGAAGGTCAGGATGGCGTTGTTGTGGTCGTACTCGCCGTTGAGCATCGTCATGAGCTGCAGCTCGTCGATGGACTTCTCGACGCCGTTGACGGCCTCCTCACCCTCGGCGGCCAGGGACGGGTCGTTTTCCTCCTCGATCATGAGCAGCAGCGTCTCGGCCTCCTCATACTGGGTGGACAGCTTGCCGAAGCGCTCGAGCTTGTTCTTGACCTCGCCCATCTCGCTGATGACCTTCTGGCTGCGGGCCTGGTCATCGTAGAAGCCGGGCATCGTCATCTGGTGCTCCAGCTCGGCCAGGCGCTTTTCGCTGGCCTCGATGGACAATGCGTCGCGCAGGTCATCCACGGCGGTCTTCATGCCGCCGAGCTTTGCTTTCAGTTCGTCAATCGTAATCATATATCGTTTCCCTCGTCACACATAAGTTGGCATAAAATTACATAGTACCATTATAAGCGAATTGGCGGGCGTTGTAAAGAGGGGAAATCATATATAATGAAGGTTCGTAGGGAGGGGTCTTGACCCCTCCGGGCCGTTATCGGCAGCGGCGAGGTTTCCGGGCAGCATATATGCCGCCCCTACGGACCTTCCGCAGGCTTGTAGGGGACGCATATATGCGTCCCGGGGCAGTCTGCGACAGCCGTCAGGTTCCGCGGAGGGGTCAAGACCCCTCCCTACAACTCCGCTGTAAAAGCCCGTTTTTCCGTTTATCTTGTAAAGTTTTTATGTTTTCTTTGCATTTATCCATTTGATGCGGTATAATGGCCTTATGTTACGGAAAGGATACCACACATGACACGTTACACAGGAAACCATTGCCCTGTCTGTGAACAGGCATTTACCGACGAGGATGACATCGTCGTCTGCCCCGACTGCGGCACGCCCTACCACCGGGCCTGCTGGCAGAAGGTCGGGGCCTGTATGCACAAGTCGGAGCACGCCGCCGGGTTTGAATGGCAGCCCGAGTTCGGTCCCGAGGCCGAAAAAGCCGCGCATGAGGCCACCTGCCCGAACTGCGGCACCCACAACCAGCCGGGCGCGGCGCAGTGCAGCCACTGCGGCTGTCCCCTGCCGAAGGACGACGGCCCCCGACCCGACCCGAAGGACGAGGACGCGCAGGTGCCGATCTACGCCCGCGACCCGTCCACCGTGCATAAGCCCGACGACAGCCGCACGACCCCCGGCCCCCGCATCGACACCTACACCGCCGACGACAACGGCGGCATCAGCCGCCGCGAGATTGGCCCCGAGGATACCATCGACGGCATCAAGGCCAAGGACTGGGCCGCCTACGTGGGCCGCAGCCCGATGTATTACCTGATGCAGTTCTTCCGCATGAGCATCACGAAGCAGAAGGTCGCAGTCTGCCTGTCGGCATTCCTGTTCGGGCCTGCCTATCTGCTTTACCGCAAGATGTGGAAGGAGGGTCTGCTAACAGCCCTGCTGTCCATCGTTTTGAGTGTGCCGTCGCTCATCGCCATTGTGGCGACCTTCAACCCGTCGCTGTTCGGCAGTATGCCGCTGCATTGGGTGCCCGTGGCCGCCGACGTCTGTGCCATTGCGGACTGGATCGTCAGGATTTTGCTCGGGCTTTTCTCGGTCTGGCTGTACCGCAACACCTCAAAGAAAAATATTGATAAAATCTACAGCGAATACCCCGAGGGCGACGCCCGCACCGATGCCCTGCTGCAAAAGGGCGGCACCAGCATCTGGGCGGCGCTGCTCTACTTTGGCATCGTGCTGCTGCTCTCCTCGCTGGTCATCAATCTGGCCGGGCCGGGCTTTGTTCAGTACGCCATGGCCATGGCCGGGTATTAAGGCAACACCGCACAATTCCCGCCTGACGGCTTAAGCACCGCTCCGGCGGCTGCGGCACTTAGAATTATGCGGTATTGCCTTAAGTTGCTACCACACCCCGACGCAGGGTGTTTAATTTAGGAGGAAACTATGAAAACTGCACTGGTGATTATGGCCGCCGGTATCGGCTCCCGCTTCGGCGGCGGCATCAAACAGCTGGCTGCCGTCGGTCCCAACGGCGAGATCATCATGGACTATTCCATTCATGACGCCATCGAGGCCGGTTTTGACAAGATCGTCTTTATCATCCGCCACGACATTGAGGAGGCGTTTAAAGAGGCCATCGGTGACCGCATTGAGAAGATCTGCGCCGGGCTGGGCGTCGAGATCGACTATGCGTTCCAGGCACTCGAGAACGTGCCGGAGGGCTTCTCCGTGCCCGAGGGCCGCTCCAAGCCCTGGGGCACCGGCCAGGCCGTGCTGGCCTGCAAGGGCATTATTAAGGAGCCGTTCGCCGTCATCAACGCCGACGACTACTACGGCAAGGAGGCGTTCGTCCGGCTGCACGACTTCCTGCAGGGCTACACGCCCGACAAGCCGGGCGACCTTGCCATGGCGGGCTTTGTGCTGAAAAACACCCTGAGCGACAACGGCGCGGTCACCCGCGGCATCTGCCAGATGAACGACGCCCACTACCTGACCGGCGTGCTGGAGACCAGCGGCATTGAAAAGACCGCCGACGGCGCAGCCGCAGGCGGCAAAAGCATCGACATCGACAGCCTTGTTTCGATGAACATGTGGGCGCTGACCCCCGAGTTCGTGGAGCTGCTGGAATCCGGCTTTGTGGAGTTCTTCGAGAAGGCCGCCCCCGCCAACCCGCTGAAGGCCGAGTACCTGCTGCCCATCTACATTGATGAACTGCTGCACGCCGACAAGGTCAGCGTCAAGGTGCTGCCCACCCACGACAAGTGGTTCGGCGTCACCTACGCCGAGGACAAGCAGACTGTCATTGACAGCTTTGCCCGGCTCGTCGCCGACGGTGTGTACAAGAAGGATCTGTTCAGCGATCTGAAGAAGTAAAACAGCCAAAAACGCCCCGCTGCGGCAGGTCCTGACGGACGGCACAGCGGGGCTTTGCTTTTGGTTGAAAATTGCAAAAGACTGGCACACAACGCTATGGAAAGCGGAGACAAAACGCGGTATGGTTACTGTAACAGAAGCAGAATCACACCGCATACACCGTTACAGGAGGGCAATCATGGCAAAGAATGAATTTGACATCACATCCCTGACCCCGGAGCAGCGCGACGCACGCCTGGCGTTGGACGTGGAGCGCCTGCTGCGCTTTGGCCGCAAGCACAAGCTCATCAAAGATCTGGACATTCTGGTGGCGCGCAACACCCTGCTGGATCTGCTGGCCCTGGCCGCCCCCAGCGAGGCCAAGCCCCCGAAGGAGGACCCAGAGACCCCCGCTGCCCTGCTGGACGAGATGGTCGAGCTGGCCGCGCAGAAGGAGCTGTTCGACGGCGCGGTCAACCAGTACCGCATCAACTTTGAGACCCGCCTGATGGGCGCCCTGATGCCCCGCGAGAGCGAGGTCTGCAAGAAGTTCCGCAAGCTCTACGTCAAGCAGGGCGCCAAGGCCGCTACCGACTGGTTCTATCAGCTCTGCGTCGACACGAACTACATCCGCACCGCGCAGATTGCCAAGAACATCCAGTGGAACACCGCCACCCCCTACGGCGAGCTGGAGATCACCATCAACCTGACGAAGCCCGAGAAGGACCCCAAGACGATTGCCCTCGAGCGCCTGCAGCCTAAATCCGGCTACCCCGCCTGCATGCTCTGCAAGGAGAACATCGGCTACGCGGGCCGCATCAACTTCCCGGCGCGCCAGACCCACCGCATTGTGCCCATCACGCTGGCGGGTGAGCAGTTCTATCTGCAGTACAGCCCCTACGCCTACTTCCATGAGCACTGCATCATGCTGCACGAGCAGCACAAGCCGATGGAGATGAACAAGCAGACGCTGGCGGAAATTTTCGACTTCGTCGGACAGTTCCCCCACTACACCTGCGGCTCCAACGCCGACCTGCCCATCGTCGGCGGCAGCATCCTGAGCCACAGCCACTTCCAGGGCGGGCGGTATGTTTTCCCGATGCAGAAGGCTGACATCGCCGTGCCGATGACCGACATCCGCTACCCCGGCGTCAAGGCGGGCATCCTGAACTGGCCTGTCTCCGCCGTGCGTCTGGTGGGCCGCAGCAGCCAGCAGATGCAGAATGTTGCCAACAACATCCTGTCCGCCTGGCGCAGCTACACCGACGAGAGCGTCGGCATCCTGGCCGAGACCGACGGCACGCCCCACAACACCGTGACGCCGATCCTGCACTACGACGAGACCGAGGGCTACATCCTTGACCTGGCCCTGCGCAACAACCGCACGAGCGAGGAGTACCCCGACGGCATCTTCCACCCGCACAGGGAATACCACAACATTAAAAAGGAAAACATCGGCCTGATCGAGGTCATGGGTCTGGCTATCCTGCCCGCCCGCCTGAAGGATCAGGGCGCGCAGATCGCGGAAATTCTGGCCGGGCAGCGCCCGAACACCAGCCGCGAGGCGGGCGACGCGCTGGCCGTCCATGCCGACTGGATCGACGAGCTGATTGCAAAGTACGGCACCCACATGAAGCCGCAGGACGCCAACAAGGCCGTCAAGGCCGAGATCGGTACCGTGTTCAGCCATGTTTTGGAGAACGCCGGTGTCTTTAAGCAGGACGCCGCCGGTCAGGCCGCCTTTGTCAGGTTCATGCAGAGCGTGGGCTTTAAGAAGGCGTAAAATCGCACAAGAAGAAGCAGGGACACCGACCCGCAAGGGTCGGTGTCCCTGTTTTCGTTGCCTTGTAGGGGCCGGGCATGCCCGGCCCGCGGCCTTCCGGGAGACAGCCGTTTGCCGTACACGCGCGGGCCGCACATGTGCGGCCCCTACATCTCAATGATGTTTTAACACGAAATCCGCCGCACACGGCCCGGGGGGGAATAAACCCCTCCCCTACGGTTCCTCCCTGTACCCGCACTCCCACAGCACGCCCCAATCCAGCTCCTCATCTATCCCGGCTTCATACCGTGCCAGATTTACATCAATGACCCGCTGCTTCACATTCACGCAGCAGAGCAGTGTAAAGCTGACTGCTGCCGCAAAAATGGCGAGCTTCGCCGCCGGGATCGGCTTGAACACCCGCACCAGCGCCAGCACCGCACAGACAGCCAGCACAAACAGGCACCATGCCGCCGTGAACCGCCGAGGCGTCAGGGCGCAGAGCGTCACATAGACAGCCAGCTTGCCCGCTGCCAGCGCAGCAAAAGCCACGCCGAACCCGCAGAACACGGTGGCCAACGCTTTGGGCAGCGGCGCACGGCCAAAGAACTGTATGCCCGCCAGCACCGCAAAATTGAGCAGCAGGATTTTCAGCAGCTCCCAAAAGCCGTTCACCGCAAAAGCGGCGGTGTCCGGTGCGTCCAGCCCCAGCGGCGCAGCGGCAAGCCACTCCCCTGCCTGCACGGCAAAGAACAACGCATAGACGCCGCACAGCGCCATTACAGCCGCCACCGCCGTGGTGCGCGGCACAATGCGGCAGTTTTCCAGCACAGCGGCACACTGCTGCGCCGTGGTGGGCGGGGCTTTGCGGCGCAGGGAGCCGCCCACCAGCCCGTACAGCCACGCACCCACCGGGAGTGAGGGCAGGATATACATCAGCCGGTCAATGAATCTCACATTGTTCAGCAGCCTGTTCCACCAGTCGGACACCTGCTGCCCCAGCGCGGCAAAGTTGGCATCGGCTGCTGCCAGCAGCCCCCATGCCACACCGCACAGCGCCAGCGTCACCGCTGCCGTAACGATGAGGTGCAGAACTTTTCGTGTCCGCGTGCGGTCCTGCAGATGGGTGCGCAGCGCAGCAAAGACGGTGCGCGCCCGCAGAAAGAAATTCCCGAACGGCAGGAGGACAAATCCGGCCAGCGCATCCAGCGGGGCCAGACTGCCGCTCTGCCCTTGCGCCAGCATCCCGCACCGTGCCAGCACATACCAGACGGCGAACAGATGCCATACCATCCACTGCCAGTCCCCCAGCGGCCCAGGCTGGTAGCCGTACAGCGGGTACGCCACGGCCAGCGCCATCCAGCATACGGCCCAGAGCGGCGTTTCCTTAGCGGCGGTGCGGTGCGCGGCGCGGGCGGCACAGTCCACATACACAATGAACAGCGCCGCAAAAACCGGCATTCCCCAATCCGGATATGACTGTGGAAACATCACTCCGCGCAGATAAAAATACGCCAGCGGGTACATTAAAACAGCATACAGCATACCATCACCTCAACGTAGGGGCCGGACAAGTCCGGCCCGGCAGTGTAAAATAAACGTTTGCCTGCGGGAAGGCCGCGGGCCGGGCATGCCCGGCCCCTACCGATTCTCGTCCGGCACAAACTCCAGAATATCCCCCGGCTGGCAGTCCAGCGCCCGGCAGAGAGCCTCCAGCGTCGAAAACCGCACAGCCTTGGCCTTGTTATTTTTCAGGATGGACAGATTTGCCGGCGTGATGCCGATCTCCTCGGCCAACTCGCCCGCACCTTTGTGGCGGCGCGCCATCATCACATCCAGATTGACCACAATGGGCATCGTGCCGCCTCCTTAAATCGTGTAGTCAAGCTCGTCCTTCATGTGGACGGCCTGGGCAAAGGCGTTTTTCAGCACCCGGACAATGAGCGCCATGAACGCCGCGGCCACGCCCAGAAACGCAAACGGCAGATAGATGTACGCCGCGGCCAGGCAGACCACCGCCGCCCCCGCACAGCACCAGCTGATGCGCCGCAGGGCCGTCACGTTGGCGGGCACAAAAACCGCGCCCGCCTCGATGCGGCGCAGGAATTTGTACAGACTGACCAGCATGACGAACGCCAGCACCGCGCAGACGTACCCCATGCCCAGCAGCACCGGGCCGCTGGCGGGCGGCAGGGCGTTGGCGGATACCATCCAACGGGTCAGCCACGGGCCGCTTACCGTCATGATGCCGCAGCCCGCTATTGTCCCCGCCACAACGACGCGGGTCAGAATGATGCTTTTCTGGTCGCTCCAGGTAAATTTCATTTGTATACCTCCTGATTGCGTGCCCGAACGGTTTCGGATCGCCGCAAGGCTCTCCCCCATGGTTCGTGATGCTTGCAGTATACCACGTCACATATCGTTTTGCAAGTATTTTTTATCGTTTTTCGATAATTTTGTAAAGTCTGATGGAAACATTTGCACCGCGCCGCAAAATGGTGTATCATAGCAGTGTATAGCATCAAGTTTAAGAGGTGTACCGCATGAAATTACCTGTCCTGCTGGCCGTCGCGGCGCTGGCTGTCTGCCTGACCGGGTGCAGCCATGCCCAGACGGACGCCACACCATCCGCCACTTCCGAGACTGCCGAAGCCGCCGCCACAGCGACGCCCGCAGCCATGCCTGCCACCTCGGCGGAGCCTGTCTATGCCGAGGTCGGCACCATCCTGCCCGAGACCGCCGACGCAGGCCGCAGCTATGTTGATGAGACGCTTTTCATCGGTGATTCAAACACAGCACGCTACCTGCTGTACGCCAACGAGACCGGCACGGCATTCACAAGCCTGAACAACAACATCGGTGTTGTCAGCATGGGCGTGGGGTCGATCACCTCCCTGAAATGCGAAAAGTTCAAGGGCTCATCCGCGATGTACACCGTACCGGACGCCGTGGCCATGCTCAAGCCCAAGCGCATCATCATCTGCTACGGCACCAACAACCTGTCCGGCTCGTCGACGGACGCGACGAACTACATAAAGACCTATCTGCAAGGGTTGCAGGCCATCCAGACCGCGTGGCCCTACTGTGACATCATCGTCAGCGCCATTCCCCCGCTGGACCGGCAGCGCGAGAACACGAACCTGACGATGACCCAGGTCGATGCCTACAACGCCGCGCTCGTACAGATGTGCGAGGAAAACGGCTTTAAGTTTTTGAACAGTGCCGAGGTCCTGCGCGACGATGCCACAGGCTGGGCCAAAAAGGACTACACGCTGTCCGACGGCGTGCACCTCTCGAAGGAGGCCGTTACCGCGTATTTTACCTACGTGCGCACCCATGCTTATGCCGCCGAGGACCGCCGCCCGCAGCCGCTGGGCACGATCCCGACGCCGGACGGTGTGCCCGCGAACCTTATCAACAAGGATCCCATCGCCGTGCGCGGCGCGAAGGTCCCGCTGGAATTTGTTGCTGCAAACGGCGGCAAGCTGTCCGGCACGACGAGCCAGCTCGTCAAGAAGGGCGGCACGGCGGCAGCTGTGACCGCAGTGCCTGACGAGGGCTTTGTCTTTGCGGGCTGGACGGCCAGCTCCGGCGGCAGCTACAGCAGCGCGACGATCAGCTTCACGATGCCCCAGAACGCCGACGCGGGCGGCGTCGTGCTGACAGCAAATTTCAAGGCTGACGCCCACGAACACAACTATGCGGAGATCGAGGATACGCGGGTGAGCCCGACCTGCACCAACAACGGTTCCGCCAAGTACAAGTGCACGATCTGCGGCGAAATCATCGAGAAGGAGCTGCCCGCCCTCGGCCACGACTGGGACGAGGGCACGCGAAATGGCGATACCATCGTGTTCCACTGCCGCCGCGAGGGCTGCGGCGAGACCCGGACAGAGGAATCCCAGCACACCCACACCTACGACGAGGGTATCGTCACGCAGGAGGCCACCTGCGGTGTGCCCGGCGTGCTGACCCGCACCTGCACGGTCTGCGGGCAGCAGATACAGGAGGCGATTCCCGCCACCGGGCAGCATCAATACGGTGAGGCCGTCCGCGACGGTGACAATCTTGTCAGTACCTGCGTCGTGTGCCAGCATCAGGAAATCACCTACAGTCCCCTTCCCACCGAGGCTCCTGTTGTCCCGGTTGACCCGGCCCCTGTGGACCCGGCCCCTGTGGACCCGACACCGGAGGAAACGCCTGTTGACCCGGCCCCCGCACAACCCGAAGCGCCGTCCGAACCCGCACAGGAGCCAGCTCCCGCCGCAGATCCAACCGGCGACCCGGAAATTACCGAATAAGCCACACCTGCCGCGGGCGGATATAGAATCCGCCCCTACGGGGAATGTCGATTTCAACGTAGGGGCGCATTCTATATGCGCCCGCAGGCAGGCGTTTTCCGTAAGGCTGCGGGCCGGGCATGCCCGGCCCCTACCGCGATATTTCCCATGCAAAAATCATCAAAACGAAAGAGGTTTCCATGTCCGAAGCTGCCACCAACCCGCGCCCCAAAAACAGCACCCTGATCCGCCGTTTTCTGCCGTATATGGCCAAGTACCGCGGCGTACTGGCCTTTGATTTGTTCTGCGCCGCGCTGACGACGCTCTGCGACATTGCCCTGCCCTCCATCATGCGCACACTGACGAACACCGTCTCCGCCGCCGCGCTGACCGTGGACACCGTGCTGCGGCTGGCTGCGCTCTACTTTGTGCTGCGCATCATCGACGGCGCGGCAAGCTACTTTATGTCCGGCATCGGGCACATCATGGGCGTACACATCGAGACCGACATGCGCCGCGACGCCTTTGACCACCTGCTGCGGCTCGACCACACCTACTACAACAACACGAAGGTCGGCCAGATCATGGGCCGCATCACCAACGACCTGTTCGATGTGACCGAGTTTGCCCACCACT
>OLRU01002778.1_pt1 | contig 11836 bp, 12 predicted proteins | sample 1672961 | NCBI WGS metagenome assembly OLRU01 (sample SAMEA3136741, study PRJEB25190) | human gut metagenome | biome: human gut; feature: human-associated habitat; material: faeces | place: Austria | collected 2013 | reverse complement strand
GGCAAAGTCCGCTTCGTTCGCTTCCGCCGCCAGGCTGCGCCTTCTGGCGAAAGCTCATCTGCGCTCCCTTGCCCCTCCTTTCGAAACGAAAGCAGGCTTTCGTTTCGTGCTAGCGCGGGTTTGGCAAAGTCCGCTCAACTCCGTTTCCGTCTTCAGGCTGCGCCTTTAGCCGAAAACTGCGTTCGCTCCCTTGCCCCTCCTTTCGAAACGAAAGTACGGCCTGTCACAGGCTTTTATATGACCCAGTAGCTCAGCAGGCAGAGCACCTGCCTTTTAAGCAGGGTGTCCGGGGTTCGAATCCCCGCTGGGTCACCACGTCGTCGCGGACTGCATATCGTTCGCGACGACTTTTTTATAAAAGTCATCTCTCACTCATTCCGTCGCTCCTCCTCACCAAACCGAACCCGCTGCGCTGGGCTCCGGTTTGGCCTTGGCTGCAAGGCCGGAGCAGCAGCGTCTATGCTGCCGGGGCGCTGTACGCTGTCGCGGACTGCATATCGTTCGCGACGACTTTTTTATAAAAGTCATCTCTCACTCATTCCGTCGCTCCTCCTCACCAAACCGAACCCGCTGCGCTGGGCTCCGGTTTGGCCTTGGCTGCAAGGCCTGAGCGGCGTCTATGCTGCCGGGGGGCTGCACGCTGCCGCGGACTGCATATCGTTCGCGACGGCTTTTTTATTGCCGCTGGCTTTTTATGCTGCTGCTCCCCGGACGGGCTGGCCTGTCCGGGGAGCTTTTATATGCCGTATGGGTTCAGTAGTCGAAGTGCCTTGAGCGGTAGTACTCCAGGTAGTGATAGAGCCTGATCAGCTCCTGCTGCTCCGCGCTGGGGGAGAGAGTCAGGACGCCGTCAGAGCTCACGCAGGCGCCGCTGTCATGGATGACGGTGAGCTCCTCGCGCACCGGCGCGGCGGCCTGGGTGAAGGCGTCGCCCTCCCAGCCGAGCAGGTCAAAGAGGTGGCCCATCAGGAAGCTGGGGGAGAGGTCGGGGCCCTGGCCGGTGAAGTCAAAGCCCAGCGCCTCCTTGGCCGCGTCGTTGGCCCAGATGAGGTAGCGGGTTGACCAGTAGTTGTAGAAGCCCTCCTCGGTGCTCGTGTCCAGGTTGACGCCCAGCGCCTCGTAGACTGAGTTGCCGTTGCCGAGCCAGGGCTTGTGGTCGCCGAAGACGATGAGCACCACGGGCTCGTCGCTCTCACGCAGGGCGTCCACCAGTTCGCTGAGGTGATCCTGGGTGTCCATGACGGAGCCGAGGTAGTTGGCCAGGATATTGCGGGAGGCCTCGTCCAGGTCGTTGTTGACGATGTAGTCGTCCACGTCGCCCCACTCGCACACGCTGTCGTCGTAGGGCCCGTGGCCCTGGTACGACACGGAGAAGGAGAACTGCGGCGCGTCGCTCTCCATGCGCTCCAGCAGCTCGGCGGTCAGCTCGGGGAAGAACACGTCGTCCATGGACACGCCGTCGTTGAACTGCACGTAGTAGTTCTCCACAAAGCGGTAGCTGTCAAAGCCCAGATAGGTGTTGACGTTCTGCCGGTTGTAGAACCACTGGTAGCAGGGGTGGTCGCCCCAGGTCTCATAGCCCTGGTCCTTGAAATACCAGACGTAGGAGTTGGTGCTGCCGCGCCAGTTGTACTGCGTGGACATGCCGGTGAGGAAGGCCCGCTCGGAGTTGACGGTGTTGCCGGCAAAGATGTTCGTGACCAGGTTGCCGGTGTAGCTCTCCGCCTCCAGTGCGTGGTAGACCGCGTAGGCGTCCTGGGCGAACTCGATGCCGTCAAAGGAAGAGAAGTCGGAGAAGGCCTCCAGCATTATGCCCACGATGTTGACCTTCTCGTCCTCGGGGATGCCGGCGCTCTGGTACTGCGAGAGCAGATCTGCGACCCCGTCCTCGTCGTAGCCCTCGGCCGGGGAGGGGAAGGCCTCGTTTATGGAGTAGAGGAAGGGGTAGAGGCTGCCCCGGGAGATGTGCTGGTGGGTGGAAGACCACTGGTTGAGGTACTCCAGGTTGGTGCCCGTGGCCTCGTAGAGGCCGTCGCCTATGTAGGCGCGCCCGCCCAGCAGCACGGCGGCCAGCACCGCGACGGCGGAGATTATGCGCGCCCTGCCGTTCGGCCTGCCCCGCACCAGGAAGAACAGGATGAGGAACCCGGCCAGGATGCAGGCCAGCGCGAGGATGAGCTTCCAGTCCAGGAAGAGCCGGTACTGCCCGGCCATCTCCCCGGCCTCGCCCAGGATGAGCAGGTCGGCGAACAGGACCGGGTCGTCGCGGAAGGCGAGCTTGTAGTAGTTGCCGAAGGCCAGGGCCATGGCCGGTACGGCCCCGAAGAGGTATGCCGCCCAGGGCCGGGCGGTGACGGCCAGCCCCAGCAGCATGAGCAGCGCTATGGGCAGGAAGTTGGCCAGGAAGATCAGCGGGTGGCGGAAGTAGCCCAGGAATACGGCCAGGCGGTAATCGCCCGGGGCCAGCAGCAGCATAACCGCCGTCACACCTGCGGCGGCGAACAGCAGCATGAGCGCGTTCCACAGCCAGAAGGCGCGGTGCCGCCCGGCGCTCAGCCCGGGCTCAGGCGTGCGCTGGAAGAGGAAGAAGCGAAAAAACTTGTTGGTGGATGACATGCGAAAACCTTCCTTCAGGGGACAGAAAAAGCTCATACAGGCGCCTTGCGCGGGCGCTGCGCCCCGGCCCTGCATGAACAGGCAATATTTTAGCACAGAATCTGTCGGATGTACACGAAAATCACACGGCGGCCACATTTTAACATCCCCCGCCCACCCGGACGGGAGGCTGTCCCGCGCGGAAAAGGCGGATATTTTCCCGCCAACTTAACATAATTGTAACAGGACGGCGCTTTTGCGCTTAACAATTAGCGGCTATTATAATACCTGCAAGCAAACTTCTTCATTTTCATTACTCCCCCTTCTTACCGGCCGCGCCCCCTTTCTGCGCGGCCGAAATTATTATCTGTCCCTTTTTACCGTATTTATATAGTAAATAGGTATTGCAATACTGCCGGGCTTGTGGTAAAATACTTCTGTTAGTGTAGGTTTTATGGTCGAGTGGGTCAACGCCCACTCTTTTTCTTGGAGAATTTTAAGCTGTCAGAAGATGGCAATAGGAGGCAACATGAGCAAGGTTACTGAGCGCGTGCTGGCCCTGGCGGAGCCTGTGGCGGCGGAGTGCGGCTGCGAGGTCTGGGATGTGGAATACGTCCGCGAGGCCGGGTCGTGGTATCTGCGCGTATATATAGATAAGCCCGGCGGGGTCTCGATTGATGACTGCGAGGCGGTCTCCAGGGCGCTGGACCCCATACTGGACGAGGCCGACCCGATCCCCACGAGCTATATATTCGAGGTGTCCTCGGCCGGGGCGGAGCGGGTGCTCAGGCGCCAGAGCGATTTTGACCGCTTCCTGGGCGAGCAGGTCGAGGTCCGGCACTATCAGCCGGTGCAGGGCGCCAAAAGCCACGTGGGCGCGCTGGTCTCCCGCACGGAGGACGGTACGGTCACGATAGAGCTCAAAGGTGAGAACGTTAGTTTCCCGGCAGCGCAGGTGGCACAGGTGCGTCTGCGCATGACGATATGACTATTTGGAGGCAGACAAGATGAACGCAGAATTCTTCTCCGCGGTGGAGGACATAGAAAAAGAAAAAGGCATCCCCCGGGAGTACATGTACGAGAAGATCCAGCAGGCCATGCTGGCGGCCTTCCGCAAGGACAATCCCGACTACGGCGAGAATGTCGAGGTCATCTGCGACGAGGCGAAAAAGCGCATAGAGCTGGTCGTCCACATGACGGTCGTGCAGCAGGTAGAGGACCCGACCTGTGAGATAGACGTTGAGAGCGCCAAGAAATACAGCAAAAGGGCCGTCCCCGGCGAGGATATAGCCATCCCCGTCGAGACCAAGAAGTTCGGCCGCATCGCCGCCCAGGCCGCCAAGCAGGTCATCATCCAGGGCATACGCGAGGCCGAGCGCGGCATCATCTACGACGAGTTCAACAACAAGCAGCACGAGGTGCTGACCGGCGTTGTGAGCCGCATAGACCCGCGCACCGGCGCCATCTCCATGCGCATAGGCACCGGCAGCGACGCCACCGAGGCCCTGCTGACCCGCGCCGAGCAGATACCCGGCGAGGTGCTGCGCGAGGGCGACCGTGCCAAGGTCTACGTCCTGGACGTGCGCCGCTCCACCCGCGGCGTGCAGATCGTCATCTCCCGCTCCCACCCGGGGCTGGTCCGCCGCCTCTTTGAGATAGAGGTGCCCGAGATCTTCGACGGCACGGTGGAGATAAAGGGCATCGCCCGCGAGGCCGGTTCCCGCACCAAGATGTCCGTGTACAGCGCCGAGCCGGATGTGGACGCCATCGGCGCCTGCGTGGGCCCGCGCGGCGCGCGCGTGGCCGAGATCATCAAGGAGCTCGGCGGCGAGAAGCTGGACATAGTGGAGTACAGCGAGCTGCCTGAGACCTACATCGCCAACGCCCTGGCCCCCGCCCAGGTGCTGAGCGTCACCATGCTGGAGGACAGCAAGACCTGCCGCGTCATAGTGCCGGACAGCCAGCTCTCCCTCGCCATAGGGCGCGAGGGCCAGAATGCGCGCCTGGCCGCCAAGCTGACGGGTTACAAGATAGATATAAAGTCCGAATCCAATCTCGGCCAGTGAGCCGTTTGAAAAGGAGGCCGTCATGCCCAAGAGAATACCTATGCGCCAGTGCCTTGGCTGCCGCGAGATGAAGCCAAAGCCCGAGCTGCTGCGTGTGGTGCGCTCGCCCGAGGGTGAGGTCTCGCTCGATTCGCGCGGCAAGAAGCCGGGCCGGGGCGCTTACGTCTGTCCCAATGCCGAGTGCCTGCGCCGCGCAGTGAAGTCCCGCGCGCTCGACCGGGCGCTGGAGACAAAAATACCCGACGAGGTTATGGAGCGCCTCGTCGCGGCTATGGAGGCTGGTACCGACGGACAGGGCGCTTAATTACCTGGGCCTCATGCGCCGGGCCGGCAAGCTGGAGATAGGCGAGACCGCCACCGGCTGCGCGGTCAGGGACGGCAAGGCCAGGATAGTCTGCGTCGCCTCCGACGCCTCGGACAACGCCGTGCGCCGCGCCAAGAGCTATCTGGCTGGGCGCAGAGCGCTGTACGTGCCTTTGCCGTATACCAAGGAGGAGCTGTCCGCAGCCCTCGGCAAGAGCGGCTGCTCCATGGCCGCCTGCACGGACTTCGGCCTCGCCAGCGCCTTCCTGGGCGCCCTGGCCGAGACTGATCCGGAGAGTTACGGCGCTCTCAGCGAGGAGATGCGCCGCCGAAGCGACAAGGCCGCTTATCGCAAGGCCAGAGGGCCGAAAAGGAAACCGGGGAGGGAAACACATGAGTAGTTTTGATAAATACAGGGTTCACGAGGTGGCCAAGGACTTTGGCCTGCCTTCCAAGACCATCACCGAGATATTGACCAAGTATGCCACCACGCCCAAGAACCATATGCAGGTGCTGGAGGACGGGGAGCTCTCCCTCATATTTGAGAGCCTGACCCAGCAGTACCAGTGCGCCACTATGGAGGACCTGGTGCGCGTGCCCGCGCAGGGCGCAAAGCAGCCCGCCAGGCAGGAGAGTGCCGCGGAGGCCAAGGCCGCTCCGTCTGCGGAGAGCGCTCCCAGGCCGGCGGCCCAGCCCCAGCAGGCCGCCAGACCCCAGCAGGCCCAGAGCGCCGCTGCCCCCCAGCAGAGCGCCCAGCCCAAGAAGGAAAAGCAGCATGTCCCGCGCCAGGTGCCCGAGAAGCGCGTAATAGATACCCGCGGCGGCGGCAACGTCAACCTCGGCAAGTACGACGAGCGCTTTGACCGCATGGCCGGCGCCCACGGCGGCGACGCCAACAAGCGCGGCGGCAAGGAGAAGTTCACCAACAAGCAGAAGCAGCGCCAGCAGCAGGCCGCAGCCAGCGCCAAGCGCCGCGCCGAGGAGCGCGACCGCATGCAGAAGCTGCAGTTCGAGATAGCCAAGAAGGCCCCCGTCAAGGTGCAGATACCGGACACCATCGGTGTGGGCGAGCTGGCCTCCCGCATGAAGAAGACCGGTACCGAGGTCGTCAAGGCGCTCATAAAGAACGGCGTCATGGCCTCCCTGAGCGACATCATCGACTATGACACCGCGGCGCTCGTCGCCATGGAGCTCGGCTGCAAGGTCGAGCACGAGGTGGTTGTCACCGTCGAGGAGAAGCTGATAGACGACCGCGAGGATAAGCCCGAAGAGCTCGAGCCGCGCGCTCCCGTCGTGGTGGTCATGGGCCACGTTGACCACGGCAAGACCAGCCTGCTCGACTATATCCGCAAGGCCAACGTCGCCGCCGGTGAGGCGGGCGGCATCACCCAGCACATCGGCGCCTATACCGTCAACGTCAAGGGCAGCCCGGTCACCTTCCTGGACACCCCGGGCCACGAGGCCTTCACCAGCATGCGCGCCCGCGGCGCTTCCGTCACGGACATCGCCATCCTGGTCGTGGCCGCCAACGACGGCATCATGCCGCAGACCGTGGAGTCCATCAACCACGCCAAGGCGGCCAACATCCCCATCGTCGTGGCCATTAACAAGATGGATATGCCCGGCGCCAACCCCGAGCGCGTGAAGCAGCAGCTCACCGAGTACGACCTGGTCAGCGAGGAGTGGGGCGGCGACACCATTGTCTGCCCGATCTCCGCCAAGACCGGCGAGGGCATAGACAACCTGCTGGAGAACCTGGTCGTCCTGGCCGAGGTGCTTGAGCTCAAGGCCAACCCCAACCGTCCCGCCAGGGGCACCGTCATCGAGGCGCGCCTGGACCGCGGCCGCGGCCCCATCATGACCGTACTCGTCCAGAACGGCACCCTGCACCACGGCGACATCATCATCGCCGGCACCGCCGTCGGCCACGTCCGCACCATGATAAACGACAAGGGCCAGCGCGTCACCGAGGCCGGGCCCAGTATCCCGGTCGAGATCGCCGGCATGAGCGAGGTCCCCAACGCGGGCGACGTCTTTAACGCCGTCACTGACGAGCGCATGGCCCGCGAGCTGGTGGAAGAGCGCAAGCAGCAGGCCAAGGAGCGCACTCTCGGCGTGGCCAAGAAGGTCACCCTGGACGACCTCTTTGCCCAGATCAAGCAGGGCGAGATCAAGGACTTCAACATCATCGTCAAGGCCGACGTGCAGGGTTCTGCCGAGGCCGTCAAGACCTCGCTGGAGAAGCTCACCAACGAGGAGGTCCGCGTCAAGGTCATCCACTCCGGCGTCGGCGCCATCAACGAGAGCGACGTCATGCTTGCCGCCACCAGCAACGCGCTGATAGTCGGCTTCAACGTGCGTCCCGACAGTGCCGCGCGCGATTACGCGGCCCGCGCCAACGTCGAGATCCGCACCTACCGCGTCATCTATGACTGCATCAACGAGATAGAGGCCGCCATGAAGGGCATGCTGGCGCCCAAGTTCGAGGAGGCGGTTATCGCCCATATCGAGATCCGCCAGCTCTACAAGGTCAGCAAGGTCGGCACAGTCTGCGGCTGCTATGTCCAGGACGGCAAGGTCCAGCGCGGCTGCAAGGTCCGCGTCGTACGCGACGGCATAGTCGTGTTCGAGGGCGAGATGGCCTCCCTGCGCCGCTTCAAGGACGACGTCAAGGAAGTCGCCGCCGGCTACGAGTGCGGTATCCAGATAGAGAAGTTCAACGACGAGCACGTGGGCGACATCATCGAGGCTTATGTGATGAAGCAAATAGAAGCATGACTGTTCTGGCCGAAAATGGCTCGCCGCCATTTTCGTGCCAATTAAGGTCCCCCGGCGCGTTGCGCCGATGATGACCGGCACTTCGCTCAGCGCACTCTTACCAGTCTGAGGACTGGTAAGAGCACGTTCGCTGCGCGAGAAGTATTTTTGGCGGGGCTTCGCCTCGCCAAAAATGAATTGCAATAGCGCGCGTGGGCGCGCGGCGGCTGGGCAGAGCCCTGCCGGAATGGATTGCGATATGCGCTTCAAGTGCATGGAGGCATTGTTATGACTGGAGAGCAAATCACCGGGTTTATAATTATCCTTGTTATTGCAATTCCGCTCATCATAATTTCCATCGTGCTTATGACTGGGCGCGGAGGGGACTTTGTCGCCGGGCTGAACACCATGAAGAGCTCCGAAAGGGAGAAGTACGACGAAAAGGCCGTATGTAAGTGCGTGGGGCGGTTCACGCTGCCGGCCGGATTGCTCATGCCGACTGTCGTGTTCGGAGGCGCATTTGCGGCGGCGTTTATCGCGTACACCGTAATTGGCGCGGTCGTGGTGCTTGTGAGGCTTAACACAGATAAATTCAAGCGTTAAATACTTTTAAGAGGTAATTATATGGCAAATTCCACTAGGATGGGCCGCATAAACGACGATATACAGCTTGCTCTCAGCTCGCTGCTCAGGCAGGTGAAGGACCCGCGCGTGCAGCAGGGCATGATAAGCGTCACCCGCGTGGAGACGACGGGCGACCTGCGCTACGCCAAGGTCTGGCTCAGCGTGCTCGGTGAGCTGAACGAAAAGGAATTCAGGCGCGGGCTCAAGAGCTGCGGCCCCTGGCTGCGGCGCGAGCTCGGCTCGGCGCTGAGCCTGCGATATACTCCCGAGCTTGTCTTCGAGCTGGACCACTCGATTGAGTACGGCGCGAAGATAAGCCGCATGATAGAGGAAATTGAGGAAACCGAGAGCGATGACAAATCTGACAGCGAGTGAGTGCGCCGCCTGGCTCGATGCGCACGACGACTACCTCATAATAAGCCACCGCCGCCCGGACGGGGACACGCTCTGTTCCGGGGCGGCGCTGTGCTCGGCGCTCCGCAGGCGCGGCAAGCGCGCCTGGTGCTTTGCCAACCCGGAGACGACCGACACCTACAGACCCTTCGTGGAGCCTTACGAGGCGCCTGAAGGGCTTTTGCCGTCTACGGTGATAACCGTGGACGTGGCGAGCGAGGGGCTGTTCCCGGCGGGGGTGGAGGGGCCTATCCCGCTGGCTATCGACCACCACCCCTCCAACAGCCGCTTTGCCGAAAACCTCTGCCTGGCCGCCGAGCGCTCCAGCTGCGGCGAGCTGGTGCTGGATATTATCAGGGCCCTCTGCGGGGACGTCACCGCCGGGGAGGCCCGGCTGCTGTACGCCGCCGTCAGCACGGACACGGGCTGCTTCCAGTACTCGAACACCAACAGCGCCACGCTGCGCGCCGCGGCGGAGCTCGTAGACCTGGGGGCGGACAACAGCGAGCTCAACATCCTCCTCTTCCGCACCCAGACCCGCGCGCGCATGGCCCTGGAGGGACGTATGCTGACGGGGATGCGCTTTTTCCGCGGCGGCAAGGTCAGCGTCGTGACCGTCACCCAGGCCATGCTCGACGAGTGCGGCGCGGACGACAACGACTGCGACGACCTGGCCGGCATCGCCGGCAAGGCCAAGGGCAGCGTCATCAGCCTCACCATACGCGAGGTCGCCGAGGGAAGCAAGGTCTCCGCCCGCAGCAAGCCGGGGATAAACGTCTCCGAGATCTGCGCCGTGTACGGCGGCGGCGGGCACGCCATGGCCGCGGGCGCAACGCTGCACTGCGGCGTGGAGGAGGCGCTTGAGCTCATGCTGAAAGCGATTGACGAGAAATGCCCGGAGCTGTGAGCGGAATTCTGATAGTGGACAAGCCCGCCGGGTGGACCAGCCACGACGTGGTAGGCAGGGTCCGCCGCCTGGCGGGCACGCGCCGCGTGGGTCACGCGGGCACGCTCGACCCCATGGCCACAGGAGTTCTGGTGGTGCTGGTGGGGCGCGCCACGCGCGCCGCCGAGTACGCGGAGGCCCAGGTCAAGGGCTACAGCGCGCACATACGCTTCGGCGTCACCACGGACACGCTAGACACAGAGGGCAATGTCACGGGCGAGAGCGGCCTTGTGCCGGGGCTGGACGAGATACTGGCCGTGCTGCCGCGCTTCCGCGGGAAGATTGAGCAGATACCGCCCATGTACAGCGCCATAAAGGTCGGGGGCCGCAAGCTCTACGACATCGCCCGCGCGGGCGGTGAGGTCGAGCGCAAGGCAAGACAGGTTAACATAACTCGCCTGGACTGCTCCGGGCCGCTGGAAAACGGCGACTTTGTGCTGGACGTAGAGTGCTCCAAGGGCACGTATATACGCTCGCTGTGCGCGGATATAGGCACAGCGCTCGGTTGCGGGGCCTGCATGAGCGCCCTGCGCCGGACTTACTCCGGAGGATTTCGCGCGGAGGACGCCCTGACGCTCGAAGAGATAGAGCGCCGCGGGGCGGAAAACTGCCTGCTGCCGGTGGATACGCTCTTCGCCGCGAGGCCGCAGCTCACGCTCTGGAGCAGGCGCGCGGAAAAAGCCGTGCGCAACGGCTCGGACGTCACCGTCCCAGGCGGCGCGCCGGAGGGCGAGGTGCGCGTCTACTCCGAAGATGGTGAATTCCTGATGCTGGGCGAGGTCAGGTACGGCGTCCTGCACACGATAAAGAGTTTTTTCGAGGTTTGATATATGCCGGATACAAAGAGAGTTATAGCCCTGGGCTTTTTTGACGGGGTACATCTGGGTCACGCCGCGCTGATGGAGATGACGCGCCGCCGCGCCGAGGAGCGCCGGGTGACGCCGGCCGTGCTGACGTTCGATACGCACCCGGACACGCTGGTCAAGGGCGTGGAGGTGCCGCTTATCAACTCGCCGGAGGGCCGCGCGGAGATAATCCGCCGTGTCTACGGCATAGACAGCGTGATCTTCATCCACTTCAATCGAGCCGTCATGCAGATGCCCTGGCAGGACTTCATGCGCTCGCTTGTCGATGAGCTGCACGCCGTCCACGTCGTCGTGGGCTATGACTTCAGCTGCGGCTACCGCGGCGAGGGGCGGGCGGTCAGGATTGCCGGCTGGTGCTCTGAGCACGGCCTGGGCTGCGACATAATCGACGCCGTCAAGCTCGACGGCGAGGTGGTGAGCTCCACACGTATCCGCGGGCTCATCGAAAACGGCGATATGGAGGAGGCCAACCGCCTGCTGGGACATCCCCACTGCCTGGTGGACACCGTGCACTACGGCTTCCAGCTCGGCGGAAAGCTGGGCACCCCGACTATCAACATGCGCTTTGCCGAGGGCGTGCTTGTACCGCGCCACGGTGTGTACGCGGCCAAGGTGTATCTGGACAACGGCGAGGAGCACATGGCCGTCACCAACGTGGGCGTGCGTCCCACGGTCTCGGGCAGCGACCGCGTGAGCGTGGAGAGCTATATACTCGACTTCACCGGAGACCTCTATGACCACACCGTGCGCGTGGAGTTCCACCACTTCATCCGCGACGAGCGCAAGTTCGCGGACGTGGAGGAGCTGAAGGCGCAGATACTGCGCGACGCGCAGACGACGCGGGACTTTTTCAGCGGAATATGAGTTGGGCGCCGCCTTGGCCATATGGCCGGGGCGGCGCTTGACATCAAAATCGCGGCACGGTATAATTCTGGTTGTGAAATCGGAAGTGCCGGGTGGCTTGAGGCCCGGCGGAAAGGCAGGGCATATGAGCACTATACACGCTGTACATATAAACGACAGGGACACCTGCGTCACCGTCACCGGCGCCGTCAGGGCCGGGGACACGGTGGAGTACCGCCTCGCCGACGGCACTCTGGAGACCGTGACCGCCAGGGACGACGCGCCGATATACCACAAGATAGCCGTCGCCGACGTCAGCGCCGGCGGGTACGTCTACAAATACGGCGAGAAGATAGGCATTGCCGCCAGTGACATCAAGGCCGGCGACTATGTGCACACGCACAACTTAAAGCCTGTCGGACATCAGGGGTGAATGAGATGAG
>OLRU01002773.1_pt1 | contig 11847 bp, 8 predicted proteins | sample 1672961 | NCBI WGS metagenome assembly OLRU01 (sample SAMEA3136741, study PRJEB25190) | human gut metagenome | biome: human gut; feature: human-associated habitat; material: faeces | place: Austria | collected 2013 | reverse complement strand
CTCTAGCGTGACAGGCTAGCGTTCTAACCAACTGAACTACCGGGCCATACCCAGCCTGCGCGGCGTTGTGTGACGTGCACCTCACGACCAGCGCAGGAACTATTATAAGGGATACCGACAGAAAAGTCAAGGGATTTTTGCAGATTTTTTTATTATTTTTGCAGCTGCTTTGTAGAGGCGGATGCTCGCATCTGCCCGCGGGTCGATGCAAGCATCGTCCCCGGCAAAAGTACAATCACTGCTTCTGCATCCGAATCAGGCTGTACGCCATCAGCGGCGTCTCGCAAGGGATGGTGTACTGCATCATCGGGTGCGGGGTGGCGTCCACGCGCTCGCCGTCGGCGTTCTCGATCCACGCAGGCGTCAGCTTGACGACGCTGCCGTCGGGCTGCAAAATTTCGATGCTGTCCCCCACCGCGAACTTGCCGCGCTGGGTGCAGTGGGCAACGCCGTTCTCCCAGTTGTCCACCGTGCCGATGAAATCCCAGTCGCGCACATAGGTGTGGCTGGGGGTCTGCTGGGCCTGCTCCTTGCCGAAGTAGAATCCCGGCGAGTAATGGCGGTGGCTCGTGCGGTTCAGCTCCTCAATGACGTCGTCGGGCAGCTCAAAGCTATCGTTGTACGGGTCCGCCAGGAAGGCGTCCAGCGCGCGGCGGTAGGCGCTGACGACAGATGCAACATAATAGAACGTCTTGGCGCGGCCCTCGATCTTCAGCGAGTCAACGCCCGCTTTACAGATCAAATCTATAAACGGCGCGGTGCACAGGTCATTGGCGTTCAGGATGTAGCTGCCGTTGTCCTCGCTCTCGCCGATCTCCATGTACTGACCGGGGCGGTGCTCCTCCACCAGGCTGTACTTCCAGCGGCAGGGCTGGGCACACTCGCCGCGGTTGCCGCTGCGGCCCGCCATGTAGCTGGACAGCAGGCACCGCCCGGACACGCTCATGCACATGGCACCGTGGACGAACGCCTCCAGCTCCAGATCCTGCGGGCAGTTGTCGCGGATCTGCGCAATCTCGGTCAGGGGGAGTTCGCGGGCCAGCACAACGCGCTTGGCTCCCAGCTCGTAGCAAACCTTCGCGGCCTCATAGTTCGTGATGCCTGCCTGGGTCGAGACATGACGCTCGACCTGCGGGGCGTACTTTTTGGCCAGCGCCAGCACACCCAGGTCGGCAATGATGAACGCATCCACGCCCGCCTCGGCGGCGTCCTGAATGTACCGGGGCAGCTTGGAAAGTTCCTCATTCGTGGGCAGGGTGTTCAGCGTCAGATAGACCTTTTTGCCGCGGGCATGGGCAAAGATGCAGCCCTCGTGCAACTCGCCCACGGTCAGGTTGACGGGTGCGGCGCGCATGCCAAATTCCGGCAGGGCGCAGTAGACGGCATCTGCGCCGTACATGACGGCGTATTTCAGCGTTTCCAGGCTGCCCGCGGGGGCCAGCAGTTCCGGCTGTTGCAGCATAGTGATTTCCTCCGTTTTGCGTAAAAAGCGCCCGGTAGGAAGCGGGCGCTTGGGGATTTGATGTGTGGTGTGCCGTGGGTCCGTGCTGTAGGGGCCGGGCATGCCCGGCCCGCGTGTTTGCCAAAGCACAGCATTCCACGGGAAGTTGCGGGCCGCACATGTGCGGCCCCTACAGGGCAGCTTGCGCGCTTACGACGCCCACCCGGCCTTGACGCAGTTCTGGTAGTGCTCGTCGGCGGTCTTGGCGTAGAAGTACTGCCCTGCCACATCGGTGCCGGGATGGCCCGTGACAAAGAAGTAGTACCCCTCGCTGATATACTCCTCATCGGGGTTCAACGCGGCCTCCATGGCGGCGTAGCCCGGGCAGGAGATGGGGCCTGCGGGCAGACCGCTGATGGCGTAGGTGTCGTACAGGGCCAGCACGTCATCGGGGATCGCGCCCTGCTCCGGCCAGCCGAAGTACTCCGCCGTCGGGGAGTTCCACAGATAGTTGTTCTCGCTGTCCTGCATGATATAGCTGCTGGCGTTGGATTCCAGCTTGTGCTCGGCCCACTGCGGGTCGCTGGATTCCAGGCGGTTGTGGAAGCAGGCGCTGACCCTGGCGTCCTCGCTCTCCAAACCGGCCTCCTCCTGAATGAAGCTGGCCAGCTTGACCACGTCGTCCAGGCTCGTGCCCTTGGCGGCGACCGTGTCGGCCAGAGTGGCAGTCTTGGACGCAAACTCGCCGTAGAGGGCATCCACATAGTAGGCGACACTCTCGTCCTTATAGAGATTGTAGGTGTCCGGGAAAAGGTAGCCCTCGCACTTCATCAGGCGGTCATTGTCGGGGATGGCGTTCCAGAAATCGTACTTGCTCCAATCCGTGCCGTCGTTGCCGTTGGCGCAGGACAGGAAGGTGTCCACGTCGTCCACAAGGCCCGCGTCCACGAAAATCTGTGCCACACCGACGGCTGTCGTGCCCTCGGGAATCGTGACGTTCACCGTTGCACGGCGGGTCACGACGGACAGCGCCTTGATGATGTCGTTGTAGGCCATGCCGGACTGGACTTCAAAGTCGCCGTACTGGATCTCACCGGCCTTGCCGCTGTACTTGACGTACTGCTTGAACAGCCAGTCATACTCGATGACACCGGCGTCCTTGAGCTGGGTCGCAATGCCGGCGACGGACGAGCCCTCGGGCACGGTGATGGTCTGGGTCGGGCCCAGCGTTTTCTGGCCGTCCAGCTCTGCGTAGAACTGGCTGACCTTATAGCCGCCAAAGCCGACCAGCGCCAGAATGACGAGCACGATCAGGCAGCCAAGCGGGAAACGGCGGCGGGGCTGCTCGTTCTCCTCGTCGTCCTCGACCTCCTCCACCGGCTGGCGGCGGGGCTTTTTGGCGGGCTTTTCCTTTTTGGGCTTCGGCGGCTTTGCAGCCTTCGGGGGTTCCTTCTGGTTTTCCTTCTGGATTTCCTGCTCGGGCAGTTCAAAGCCGTTTACCTCGGTCTGCGCCTTGAGCGGTGCATGGCTCTGCACCGGCTGGGCCGCAGGCTGCTCCGGATTTGTGCGATTGATCCTCATGGGAGACTCCTAACTTTTTACGGCGCACAAGGGCACCGGGATTCCTTGATTTTAGCCGCCGAGTTTATTACCTCCCTCGGCGAGGGAGGTGGCCGCAGGCCGGAAGGAGCGAACCTTGCCACAGCCCGAAATATTTCGGACTACATCAGGCTCTCTCCCCCACCGCCTGCGGGCGGAGCCCCCTCCCAGAGGGGGCCAGGATTACAGCAGCATCCTGAAATACGCATCGGTCACGGAGAAGGGGCGGCCTAAAAAGGCGATCATTCCGTAGCCGCAGCGGCGGCCTGAGCCGAGGTAAAGCGTCTGGTTCTCGGCCAGCAGGATGCGGGCGTTGGCCGCACCGGTCTTTTCCCGCGCGGCCTGCAAAAGCTGGTCGGCGCAGTGGTCGTTGTCGGCCTGTAATTCCAGAAATTGCAGCGTGTCGCCCTTGGTAAAGTACAGCCCGTAACCGCGCCGGGTGGACACCACGGTCAGCCCGCGGCGGTAGAGCTGGGTCATGGTTTCGTTCATGGCCTCCTCGGGCAGGCTGATGCAGCCGGGCTGGTAGATGTGCCGCCGTTCCAGCAGCTTGTGGACGGTCAGACTGTCAAACGCCGCCTGGGCGAACAGGTCGCGGCGGATGGGCGTCTGTATGACCCGCAGCGGCAGCTGGCTTTTGAAGCCCAGCGTTTTCAGGTCTTCGGCGCGCCGGGCGTCGTCGGGCGTCGTGACGGCAAAGTCAAACCCGCTGGCCCCGTAGGCACGCAGGCAGCCCTCCATGATTTTGGGCAGCAGGCGGTCCATCGGCACGCCCTGCACCCCGGCTGCGCCGCACAGCCAGACGCCGCGGTGCTGGCCGTACTTGACCGGCACCGCCGCCAGCATGGCCGCGGGCTGGCCGTTTTTTTCCAGCACCAGAATATTTTCCAGCCCGGCGACGTTTTGCAGCCAGCCCGCCGCATCGACGGGGTCCGCTTTGGCAGCCCCGCAGCGCAGTGCCGTCAGCGCGGGCAAATCATCAGCGGTAGCCTTACGCAGCATGGGCATCACCTCTTTTTGTAAAGTAAACTAAAACTATTTTTATTGAGCGGTAGGGACCAAGCATGCCCGGCCCGCTGGTTCCCCTTTGGCGGGTGTTTATGGATAGGTGCAGGGCCGGACATGTCCGGCCCCTACCGGGTGGTTTCCCGGCAAGTTTTCCCTGCCGCCCCCCCGCGGGAGGGCTTTTCCCCTCCCCTGCGCACGTTCCAAAAGCATACCTGTTTATTTTACAGTATTCCCGCCAATTCTGCAAGGATTTCTGCGTTAATATCCTCCACGGAGCGCATGGATTTTGCGCCGTTTGCGTCGGCGGTGGTGCATTCAATGCGGTGCCAGCCCAGCGTGCGGGCGCAGTACTCGGCGGCGGCGCGGCTGCGGGCCAGATACTCGGTGTCCTTCTCCTGGATATCCTTCTTGCTCTCGTCGCCGTGATATCGCTCGGTGATGAGCCGCTGGGACACCTCGGGGTCAACCGCTAAATAAATCACCGCGTCGGGCGCGGGGATGCCGAACTTCTTGTACTCAAAGTCGAACAGCCAATTCAGAAAACCGTCCCAGTGCATCGGCGGCAGCTTCGAGCACTGGTGTACGGCGTTGGACGTCGTGTACCGGTCCGACAGCACCAGCCCGCCCTCACGGTAAAACTCGCCCCAGTCGGTCTTGTAGCTGGCAAAACGGTCCACGGCGTAAAAGCTCGACGCCGCGTAGGCGTTCACGTCGTCGGGCTTGTCGCCGAACGCGCCGGATAGGTACATTTTGACGAGTGCCGAGGACTCGCTGTCATAATCCGGGAATGTGATCTGCCGCAGGTCTCTCCCCTGTTCTTTTAAACGCTGAGCCGTCAGTTTTGTCTGGGTGCCTTTTCCGGAGCCGTCCAGCCCCTCAAAAATGATAAGCTGTCCCATTTATACTGCCTCCTCCTTGAGTTTGGCGTATTTTGCGCGTACCTCCGTTTGTTTGCCGCAGCACATGCGGCCCTCCGGGCAGGGGCCGACGAGGCACCGCGGGCCGGCGCTGGCAAAGATGTGCGGGGCCAGCGGCAGCACCAGCCGCAGCATCTCGTCCGCGACGGCGCGAATCTCCCACTGGGCGCGGTTGCAGCAGCGCAGGTTGAAGAAATTCTGCAAGCTGCGGCAGTTCATCGTCATGACCATCTTCGTCTCGCAGGCGTTGGGCAGCACAAAGCGGGCGTCCTCGTTGGCCTGCTTAGAGGCCTTGGCGCGGGCGGCCTTTTCATCGAGACCATCCGCCATAAACCGCGCTGTGTGGGCATTTTCGAGCGTCTGTACCAACTCAAGATACTTCTTCGCGTCGTCGTTCATCGACGCAATGAACTGGGCTCTGGCCTCGGGGATGGCCTCGATCTCCGGCGGGATGACGTAGCGGAAATCCTCCAGCCGCACGTAGCGCTGGCTCTGCACGCTGAAGCTGCCGATGCGGTGGCGCGTCACCTGCGCCAGGAACGTGCGGGATACGCCCTCGATGCCGAACGTAAAGCTGGCGTGCTCGATCGGGCTGGCGTGGCCGACGTCGTTCAGCCGCTGCAAAAACGCCTCGGTATTTTCGGGCGTCAGGCCGTCCAGCAACGTCTCAATGTGCGCATCGGAGTAGCAGAGCTTTGCCGCTGCAGCGATGGTTTTTTCCGGGTCATTTGTATGGGCAATGAGTTGTACCAGCATATCATTCCTCCACTTTTTTCAGCGGCGCATAGTTTGCCATCGTCTTTTTGACGCCGACGCGGTCAAACTGAATCTCGACAATGCAGTCCCCCGCAATCGGCGTGGCCTTCAGCACCTTGCCGCGGCCAAACACGCGGTGCTCTACAATGTCCCCCGCCGCGTAGCTGGCGGCAGCCGCTTTCTTCTGAGGGGCAGCGGACGGCGCACCGGCCAGCGTGGATGTGCCCGCGCCCGCGGGGGCCGTGTTGCCCGCGCTGCGGCTGCGTCCGTATCCCGAGCCAAAGCCCGTGCTCTGCACTTGATGGCGTCCGCCGTAGGAGTTGGGGCTTTCGTGGCCGCCGCTGGCAAAGCCGCTGCTGTAGCCGCCGCCAAACCCGCCGCGGGGCTTGGCGTTGTACTCACTGTTCAAATATCCGCGGGACGCGCCGGAGTACCCGCTGCGCCCGCCCGGAACGTTGGTGCTGTAGCTGCCGTACCCCGCACCGAAGCCGCCACCGTAGCCGGTCAGCTCGGGGCTCTGGGTCTCGTCCAGCAGACCGGGGTCGATTTCACTCAGGAAGGCAGACGGCGGGTTGCGGCGCGTCTGGCCGAAGATCATCCGCGTGCGGGAGGTGGACAGGTACAGTTCCTTCTTGGCTCGAGTGATGGCCACATAGCAGAGGCGGCGCTCCTCCTCCATGTCCTCCTCATTATACTTGGCCATCTCGCCGGGGAAGATACCATCCTCCATACCTACGACAAAAACATACGGGAATTCCAGGCCCTTCGCCGAGTGGATCGTCATCATCGTGACGCTGTCGGCGTCGTTGTCATAGCTGTCCAAATCGGAAATCAGCGCGACCTCCTCCAAAAAGCCCGACAGCGTCGCGTCCTCGCCGTTCTGGTCGGCGTAGGTCTTGATGCTGCTGACCAGCTGGCCCAGGTTCTCGCGGCGGGTCTCGCCCTCCTCCTTCATGGCTTTGAGCATTGCCTCGTAGCCGGACTTGGCGATGACGTCACCCACAAACTGGTCCAGCGGCTCACTTACCGACAGATCGCACAGCTCGCGGTACATCTCATAGAAGCGCTCGAGCGCCGCGGCGGCGCGCTGCAATTCCGGGTAGTCCCGCACATGGGCGATGATTTCCATCATCGGCACGCCCTTGGAGGCTGCCAGCTCACCGATCTTTTCAATCGTCGTCATGCCGATTTTACGCGCAGGCTCGTTGATAATGCGGCGCAGGCGCACGTCGTCCCGCGGGTTTACGATGATGGCCAGATAGCTGTTGATGTCCTTGACCTCCTTGCGGTCAAAGAAGCGCTGGCCGCCCACAATGCGGTACGGGATGCCCGCGCGGGCAAAGTAGGTCTCGATCGGGTTGGACTGAGCGTTCATGCGGTAGAGCACGGCGTGGTCCTTCAGGCTCGCGCCCTCTCTCAAATGCTCGCCGATGACGTCCGCAATGTGGCTGGCCTCGTCCTGCTCGTTCGTCGCGGTGTAGTGGTGGACCTTCTCGCCGTCGCCGTGGTCGGTCCAGAGAGTCTTGCCCTTGCGGCCCATGTTGTTCTTGATGACACTGTTGGCGGCGTTCAGAATATTAGCGGTGGAGCGATAGTTTTGTTCCAGACGGATCGTTTTTGCCCCGGTGAAAACCTTCTCAAAGTTTAGGATATTTTCAATCGTAGCTCCGCGGAATTTGTAGATAGACTGATCATCGTCGCCAACGACGCAGACGTTGTTGGTGCCGCCCGCCAGCAGCCGAACCAGATGGAACTGCGCAATGCTCGTGTCCTGGTACTCGTCCACGACGACATAGCGGAAGCGGTTCTGGTAGTATTCCCGCGCTTCCGCGTCATTTTGCAGCAGTTTGACGGTGTGGAAAATGAGGTCGTCAAAGTCCATGGCGCCCGCGGCCTTTAAGCGGCCCGCGTAGGCCGTGTAGATTTTGGAGACGAGCTGCGCCTTCGTATTGGCGAACGGCTCCCCCGCCACATCCTCGGCGGACAGGAGCTTATCTTTAAAGGAAGAAATCTGCCCGATGGCCGACTTGACGGGCAGGAATTTGTCGTCGATCATCAGGTCTTTGTAGATCTGCTTGATGACGCGCTGCTGGTCGTCGGAGTCGTAGATCGTGAAGCTCTTGGGGAAGCCGATGCGCTCGGCGTCGCGGCGCAGCATCCGCACGCAGGCAGAGTGGAAGGTTGACGCGTTGACGTCACCGCCCAGCGTGTCTCCCAGCATGGCACGCAGACGCTCCTTGAGTTCGCCCGCGGCCTTGTTCGTAAAGGTGATGGCCAGCACGTTCCAGGGACGCGCGGGGCGCACGGCCAGATAGGCGGTCTCCCGCGGCAGGTCGCGGCCCGCGGCAACGGCATTGCGCAGGTCGTTGAGGTCGGCCTCGGTCACGGGCCGCGGCAGCTCGGTGCTGCCGTGGGCGGAGCCGAAGCGGATGATATTGGCAATGCGGTTGACCAGCACGGTGGTCTTGCCGGAGCCCGCGCCCGCCAGAATCAGCAGCGGGCCCTCGGTGGCAAAGACCGCCTGCCGCTGCACGGGGTTGAGCCGCGCAAACCGGCTCTCAATATATTGGTCGCGCAGCGCGAGATATTCCTTGGTGATGTCAGCCATGGAGTTCACCTTTCGTTTTGATTTTATTTAAAAATGCGCAGTAGGGGCCGGACATGTCCGGCCCGCGGGTTTCCCGGTATCGGGCGTTTGCGGGGAAGCGCTCCCCCCCTGCCTCCCTCTGCGAGGGAGGTGGCCCCGCAGGGCCGGAGGGAGAGAACCTTGCCATAGCCCGAAATATTTCGGATAGCCGCGAAGTTCTCTCCCCCACCCGCTGCGGCGGGAGCCCCCTCCCAGAGGGGGCCAAGAAGGCGGTTTTCCCGGTGCCGGGCGTTTGCGGGGAAGTACAGGGCCGGGCGTGCCCAGCCCCACGTGCGCAGCGTATGGTTCAGGCCCGTTCCCGTCTGCATAAGCCTCCCGGGCCGGCCACGCAGTCAACGGTTTCTCACTCCCCCGTAAACGGGTCGTGACTATGGTTCAACCGCCGGTTCCACACCTTCGGCGTGGCATCCCGGAACCCGGCGCTCAGATACTTGCCCTCGCTCAGGCTGATGGCCGTGCCGCGGGCCACGCAGTTCAGCGGATCGGGGGCGATGGCCACATCGGTGTGCAGCTCGCCCGCGATATACCCGGCCAGCCCGCGCAGCAGCGAGCCGCCGCCCGTCAGCAAAATGCCGGTGCCGGACACATCCGCCGCCAGCTCGGGCGGGGTGCTTTCCAGCACGTTGCGGGCTGCGTTGGCAATGCGGGTGGCCAGCTCCTGCACGGGTTCGTACAGGTCGCGGGTATAGATGATGCGCCGCGCGGGCAGGTTCGTCTCCCACGAGTGGCCGCGCACCTCCATAACGCCCTCAAACTCGCTCCTGGTGCAGCAGGCGACCTGCTTTTTCAGTTGCTCGGCGGTCAGCGGGCCGATGGCGATCTGGTATTTTTCCTGCACGTACTGGGCAATGCAGCTGTCAAAGGCGTTGCCCGCCACAGGCAGGCTGGCGGCCTTGACCCGCCCGCCCATGCTGATGACCGCAATGTCGGTGGAGCCGCCGCCGATGTCCACGACCATGCAGCCGTGGGGCTGGCGGATCTGCAAGCCCGCGCCCAGCGCCGCTGCCACAGGCTCGTCCACAAGGTAGACCTGCCTGGCGCCCGCCGCCATGACGGACTCCACAACGGCGTCCGCCTCGATGCCGGTGATGGCCGCGGGCACGCAGACCGCAATGCGCGGCTTGAAGATGCGCGAGCGGCAGACCTGATTGACAAACCGGACGATCAGCTCGTTCGTCATGCGGTGGTCCTGGATGATGCCGTCCCGCAGCGGGCGCACCAAGTCAATGTGCGCGGGTGCGCGGCCCACCATTTTTAATGCCTCGTCCCCCACCGCAAGGATGGAGTTCGTCCGCGTGTCCACCGCGCCGATGGTCGGCTGGCGGAACACAACGCCCTGCTCCTCGGTGGCAATGATAATGGAGGTTGTGCCCAGGTCAATTCCGATGTCGTATTGTTTCATTTACGAATCTCCGTAGATGGTACAAAGTGGAAATTTATTTACAGCTGTAGGGGCCGGGCATGCCCGGCCCGGTAGTGTCCCATTGGCGGGCGTTTGCGGGCAGGTGCAGGGCCGGACATGTCCGGCCCCTACGGCTGCGCTTTCCCGTCAACCCCAGCCCCCCTGCGGAGCGGTCAAGACCGCTCCCTACAGGCCGGGGTGAACGGGCGGTTCGTAGGGAGGGGTCTTGACCCCTCCGTGGCCGCTCACGTCGCCGAGAGCTGTTCCTGCTTTTCCTCTGTCGGTGTCGCCGCGTCCTTCAGCAAATACCGCAGCCCGCTGTACCTCATATTCTGCCGCACATTCTCGACCATGGTCTGCTCGGTGCGGGCAGTGCCGGTCAGAACGCAGAGCTTCCGCGCGCGGGTCACGCCGGTGTACAAAAGGTTGCGGTAGCACAGCCGGGCGGGCACGTCGGCCACGGGCAGGATCACCGCGGGGAACTCCGAGCCCTGGCTCTTGTGGACGGTCACGGCGTAAGCGGGCTCCAGCTCGTTCAGCTGGTCGGCGGTGTAGGTGTACTTTTTGTCATCCATCTGGACCGTCACGCTGCGCGCGTCCACGTCCACCGCCGTGATGATGCCCAAATCGCCGTTGTACGCGCCGACACCGGCCTCGGCCCCGGCACGCTCAAACGTGATGTCGTAGTCATTCTTGACCTGCATGACTTTATCACCCAGACGTAATATTTTGGCACTCTCCGCCGTGCCGATCTGCCCCTTGCCCTTGGCGGGCGGGTTCAGAATATCCTGCAGCCGCCTATTCAGCTCAACGCTGCCGGTGGGGCCGACCTTCGTCGGGCAAAGCACCTGAATGTCCCGCACGGGGTCAAAGCCGTAGGCTTTCGGCAGCCGCGTGCTGACAAGGTCGCAGACCAGCTTCTGGCAGGCAAGGCCGTTGGACTCGATCAGGAAGAAATCGTCCTTCGGCCCGCCCTTCTGCGGCATCTGCCCCTCCACAATGCGGTGGGCGTTCTGGACAATCAGGCTGCGCTGCGCCTGGCGGAAAATATCGGTAAGACGTACCGTCGGCACGACGCCCGCCTTTAAAATCTCGCCCAGAATGTTGCCCGGCCCGACGCTGGGCAGCTGGTCGGCGTCGCCCACCATAATGATGCGGCAGTGGTACCGCGCCGCAGCCAGCAGCGCCTGAAACAGCTTGACGTCCACCATACTCATCTCGTCGAGGATGATGACGTCATATTTTAAAAGGTTCTTTTCGTTGTGGATGAACCTCACGCTGCCACTGCTGTAATCCACCTCAAGCAAGCGGTGAATCGTCGATGCTGCGTGGTTTGTCAGCTCACTCAGCCGCTTGGCGGCGCGGCCCGTGGGGGCACACAGAGCCACGCGGTCATACAGTGCCTCGTACAGGCTCAGAATCGCGTTGACGGTGGTCGTCTTGCCGGTGCCGGGGCCGCCGGTCAGCACCATGACGCGGCTGGACAGCGCCAGTTTGATGGCCTGCCGCTGCAGCGGCGCGTACTCGAAGCCCTGCGCCATTTCCAGCACGCGGATGTCCGCATCCAGCGTCGGCGGGGCCTCTGTCGGGAACGTCGAAAGCTGGCCGAGCCGCGCGGCAATGTCCTCCTCGGCGGAGAGCAGGTCGGGCAGGTAGATGTACTCGACGCCGTCAAACGTGCGGGTGCGCAGTTCCTCGGAGGAGAGCAGCTCGTCGAGCGCGGCTTCCAGGTCTCCCAGCGGCAGGCGGAGAAATTTCGACGTAGATTCAAGCAATTTATCCCGCGGCAGGCAGGTGTGGCCATTGCCCGCGTTGTGCCGCAGCGCGTAGAGCAGCCCTGCCGCCACCCGCAGGCGGCAGCCTGTCTCAAATTGCAGCGCCGCCGCGATAGTGTCCACCTGACCAAACTTTAATTGCAGCGGTTCGCCGCAGAGCAGATACGGGTTCTGGGTCAGCGCCTCGACGGTGTGCGGCCCAAGCGCGCGGTAGCAGGTCACGGCCTGCTGGGCGGTCATGCCGTACCGGGCAAACCAGGCCACGACCTCCCGCACGCCGTACATGCGGCGGAACTCGTTGG
>OLRU01002764.1_pt1 | contig 11887 bp, 10 predicted proteins | sample 1672961 | NCBI WGS metagenome assembly OLRU01 (sample SAMEA3136741, study PRJEB25190) | human gut metagenome | biome: human gut; feature: human-associated habitat; material: faeces | place: Austria | collected 2013 | reverse complement strand
ATGCACAATAACGTATCCTGCTCAGGGATGACCACGTACAAAGTCTCCGCCAACATAAGGTTCCAACGCACCAAGCAAAAAGCGCTTTTCTTTGGGGGCATCCCCGTTTCTTTTGGCAAGACAAAAGAAACGGGGTGCAAACGCAGCGCTGCTTCAAAAACATCCGCTGAGATCCCAGGCGGGGATCATATCCTCACCGCTGGCATCCGGTTCCTGATAATAGCCGTCCTCTATGCCCTTGTCCAGCAGGTACTCGTAAAGCATTTGTGCTATTGTCCCGTCCACGGTGCGGGCCAGCTCCGGGAAACGCTGCTCTATGCCGGGCATGGGCGTGTACTGGCTCATGAGCGAGAAGAGCACGCTGTGCGGCGGGAAATTTTCCGCAACCCAGTCAATGCATCCGATGGAGTTGTCCGTCCAGCCGGGGAGGATGAGGTGCCGTATCAGTACGCCGCTTTGCAGCATCTCATCATCGTCCAGGCGGAAGGGGCCCACCTGGCGGTACATCTCCTTTATGGCGGCCGCGGCGGTCCGGGGATAGTCCGGGGCGTTGGAGTACCTGGCGGCGGGCACGCTGCCCGAGTACTTGTAGTCGGGCATGTACACCTGTACCAGACCCTCCAGGCGACGGAGGCTTTCCACGCTCTCGTAGCCGGACGAGTTCCAGACTACGGGTATGCCCAGCTCGAGCCCGTCGAGCGCCTCCGCTATGGGCCGCACAAAGTGCGAACCTGTGACGAGGTTTATGTTGTGCACGCCCTGGTCGCGCAGGCGCAGCATGATATCGCGCAGCTGCTGCACGGTGAGTTCGGCTCCGGGGCCGTCCGGGCCGGAGATGGCCGCGTTCTGGCAGTACACGCAGCCCAGGCTGCAGCCGGTGAAGAATATGGCCCCGCTGCCGCGCCGGCCGGATATGCAGGGCTCCTCGCCGTAATGAGCCGCGGCCCTGGCCACCCGGGGAAGATATCCGGAGGAGCAGGCGCCCACGGCGCCGGCCGCGCGGTCGGCGCCGCATTGGCGCGGGCAGTCAAAACACGCGCTCAAATCCCGATCAGCTCCTTGGTATGCGTATAGGGCTTGCGCGCCACGCTCAGCGGGCGCATGCGGCCGCTGGTGAAGCCCTTGGCGGCCAGCTTGAGCATCTTCTTGAGCGTGTATTTGCTCTCGCCGGCAAAACGCTCGGCGCGGTCATAGCTGACGGTCTCGCACTTGTAGCCCAGGCGGGTGATGAGCCCGCGCAGGAAGAGGTCGTCGCCGTGGTAGAGGGCGAGGGCGTCCAGCGCCTCCGGGCCCATGAGACGGAAGTCCGCATGGTCGTAGATGAGGGAGGAGCCGAGCATCTGCATTATTTTATAGTAGGCGCGGGCCGTGTTGCGCTTGAGGAACGTATCCGTCTGGCGGGAAGCCCGCACGCCGCAGACTATATGCGCACCGGCGGCGCGCTTTTCGGCCATGTCGAGGATAGCGTTCACATCGTCCTGCAGGTCTGCATCTATGGAGACGGACACCGCCCGCTTGTCCCGGGCACACATCAGACCTTCGGTCAGGGCGGTCTGGTGGCCGCGGTTGCGGTCCAGGCACAGCCCGGCAAAGCGCTCGTCATGCGCGTTGGCATCGGTGATGATCTCCCAGGTGCGGTCGGCCGAGCCGTCGTTGACGAACAGCACACGGCTGTCCGGTGAGGCATATCCACGTTCGACAAGCTTGTCCAGACAATCGCCAAGGCGCTTTATGGTCTCGGGAAGGACCTCCTCCTCGTTATAGCAGGGCACAATGATAAAGTATCTTTCCATTTTGACCTCCTCGCGGCGTTTATGCCGCCGCTTCCTGGCCACATTATAATCTAAATACGCCGCAGATGCAACAATCAGACGTTTAAAGGCTTCATTTTGGGCGCCGGACGGGGACTTTTGGCGGCGGAGCGGGTCGTTGAAGGTCCGTTAGTTGCACATTTTACAAAAAATTTATGAAAAATCTTAATTTTACGGCATAATTGGTATTGTAATCTTCCCTGTAAGGTAGTAAAATGTGCTTGCGAAAAAATAGCAGGAACGTCACAAACGTATGTGACAAGTTTGGAGGACGGCGCATGATAGACATCGTGCTCGTGGAGCCGGAAATTCCTAACAATACGGGGGCCATTGCCCGCACCTGCGCCTGTACCGGCGCGAGGCTGCATCTGATCAAACCGCTGGGCTTTGACATCTCCGATTCCGCCGTCAAGAGGGCGGGGCTGGATTACTGGCACCTCGTGGACCTTACGGTGTATGAGAGCCTTGACGAATACTTTGAGCGTTGCGGCGACTCAAACCTGTGGCTCACCACCACCAAGGCCCCGCGCAGCTATGCTGACTGCGACTGGGGCGGGGATGTTACACTTATGTTCGGCAAGGAGACCGCCGGGCTGCCCGAGTGGCTGCGGGAGAAATACCGCGACCGCTGCGTGCGCATCCCGATGGTTTCAGAGGCGAGGAGCCTCAATTTATCCAATGCCGCCGCGATACTCACCTATGAGGCGCTGCGGCAGCAGGGGTTTAAAAATTTACTTGACTATGGCCAAATGAAACAGGAGGAATGAAGCATGAACTACAACAAAAAAACCGTACACGACTTCGATCCCCACGGCAAGAAGGTACTGCTGCGCTGCGACTTCAACGTCCCGCAGAACAAGGAGACCGGCGAGATTACCAGCGACAAGCGCATCGTCGCCGCCCTGCCCACCATCAAGTACCTGCTCGAAAACGGCGCAGCCGTCATCGCCTGCTCCCACCTGGGCAAGCCCAAGGGCGAGTGGAAGGAGAAGCTGAGCCTCAAGCCCGTCGCCGCGCGCCTGAGCGAGCTGCTGGGCATGGACGTCATCATGGCCGCCGATATCGTCGGCGAGGACGCCAAGGCCAAGGCCGCCGCCCTGCAGCCGGGCCAGATCATGCTGCTTGAGAACCTGCGCTTCGACAAGCGCGAGGAGAAGAACGACCCCGAGTTCGCCAGGGAGCTCGCCTCCATGGCCGAGGTCTATGTGTCCGACGCCTTCGGCACCGTGCACCGCGCCCACGCCTCCACCGCCGGTGTTGCCGCCTTCCTGCCCGCCTACGCCGGCATGCTGGTGGAGAAGGAGATCTCCGTCATGGGCAAGGCCCTGAGCGACCCCGCCCGTCCCTTCGTCGCCATCCTCGGCGGCGCCAAGGTCAGCGACAAGATCGGCGTCATCAACAACCTCCTGGAGAAGGCCGACACCATCATCGTCGGCGGCGGCATGGCCTACACCTTCAAGCTGGCCCAGGGTCACACCATCGGCAAGAGCCTGCTGGAGGCCGACCGCGTCGATTACGCCAAGGAGATGATGGACAAGGCCGCGGCCAAGGGCGTCAAGCTCCTCCTGCCCGTAGACCATGTCTGCGCCGCTGAGTTTTCTGCCGACGCCGAGCCCGTCGTCACCGGCGAGGATATCCCCGACGACCTCATGGGCATGGACATCGGCCCCAAGACCGTCGAGCTCTACAAGGACGCCGTCAAGGGCGCCGGCACCGTGGTCTGGAACGGGCCCATGGGCGTGTTCGAGTTCGCCAGCTTCAACAAGGGCACCTTCGCCATGGCCGAGGCCGTTGCCAACTGCGGCGGCGTGACCATCATCGGCGGCGGCGACAGCGCCTCTGCCGTTGAGAAGAGCGGCTATGCCGACAAGATTACCCACATCAGCACCGGCGGCGGCGCCTCCCTCGAGTTCCTGGAGGGCCTGGAGCTGCCCGGCGTAGCCTGCCTGCTGGATAAGTAAAGGAGTTTTCCCCATGAACAGAAAGTACCGCAAGACAATCATCGCCGGCAACTGGAAGATGAACAAGCTGCCCAGCGAGGCCCGTCCCTTCGTGGACGAGCTCAGGGCCCAGCTGCCCAAGACCAAGACCTGCGATACCACGCTGTGCGTGCCGTATCCCATCATCCCCAACGTCGCCCGCGCCATCAAGGACAGCCGCATCACCTTCGGCGCTCAGGACGTCTCCGTCCATGACAAGGGCGCCTACACCGGCGAGGTCAACGCCGCCATGCTGGCCGACCTGGGCTGCCGCTACTGCATCGTCGGCCACAGCGAGCGCCGCCAGTATCACGGCGAGACCGACTCCGACGTCAATACCAAGGTGAAGAATCTCCTCGCCGTGGGCATAGTTCCCATCATCTGCGTGGGCGAGAGCCTGGAGCAGCGCGAGAAGGAGCTCACCCTGGAGTACATCGACTACCAGGTCAAGGCCGCCCTGGCCGGCATTGAGCCCAAGGACGTCAAGCGCTGCGTCATCGCCTACGAGCCCATCTGGGCTATCGGCACCGGCAAGACCGCCACTGCCGAGCAGGCCGAGGAGGTCTGCGGCGCCATCCGCGCCGTGATCCGCAGCATGTTCGACGCCCGCGTGGCCCGCGCCGTCAGCATCCTCTACGGCGGCAGCATGAACGCCTCCAACTGCGACGAGCTGCTGGCCCAGCCGGACATCGACGGCGGCCTCATCGGCGGCGCCAGCCTCAAGACGGCCGACTTTGCGCGCATAGTCGCGGGCACGGCCCAGGAGTGAGCGTATGTCTGAAGTCAAACCCACCGCGCTCATAATCCTCGACGGCTACGGCATCGGCGAGCCCAACGACGGCAACGCCATCTATCTTGCCAGGACGCCCGTCATGGACGAGCTGCTGAAGACCTGCCCCAACACCAGGCTTTCCGCCTCCGGCCTCGACGTCGGACTGCCCGAGGGCCAGATGGGCAACAGCGAGGTCGGCCACACCAACATCGGCGCGGGCCGCGTCGTGTTCCAGGACCTGCCCAGGATCACCAACGCCATAGCCGACGGCAGCTTCTTCAAAAATCCCGCCTACCTCAAGGCCATGGCCGACGCCAAGGCCAACGGCGGCGCGCTGCACGTCCTCGGGCTGCTCTCCGACGGCGGCGTGCACAGCCACATCAAGCACATCTTTGCCATCCTCGACATGGCCAAGCAGCAGGGCCTGGACAGCGTCTATGTCCACTGCTTCCTCGACGGACGCGACGTCAACCCGACTTCCGGCGCGGGCTTTGTGGAGTCCCTCGCCGAGAAGTGCGCTGAACTCGGCAACGCGAAGATCGCCACTATCCAGGGCCGCTTCTGGGGCATGGACCGTGACAAGCGCTGGGAGCGCGTGCAGAAGGGCTACGACGCCATCGTGCGCGGCAGGGGCGTTATGGCCTCCGATGCCGTGCAGGCCGTCAGGGACAGCTACGCCGCCGACAAGACGGACGAGTTCATGGAGCCCACCGTGATCTGCCCCGAGGGCACCATAAAGAGCGGCGACAGCGTCATATTCATGAACTTCCGCCCCGACCGTGCCCGCGAGATGACCTGGGCTCTCAACGGCTACCTGCCCGAGGGCCACACCATGGACACCGAGGAGCTTAAGCTCAGCTATGTCTGCACCGCGCAGTACGACGCGGCGCTGCCCCTGCCCATCGCCTTCCCGCCTGAGGAGCTGGAGGGCACCATCGGCGAGTATGTGAGCGACAAGGGCCTCACCCAGTACCGCGTGGCCGAGACAGAGAAGTACGCCCATGTCACCTTCTTCCTCAACGGCGGCGTGGAGAAGCAGTACCCCGGCGAGGAGCGCGAGCTCATCCCCAGCCCGAAGGAGTATCCCACCTACGACCTCATCCCCGAGATGAGCGCGGAGAAGGTCAAGGACGCCCTCGTGGCCCGCATGGACAAGGGCGGCTGCGAGCTGTATGTCTGCAACTTCGCCAACTGCGACATGGTCGGGCACACCGGCGTCATCCCCGCGGCCGTCAAGGCCGTTGAGACCGTTGACAGGTGCCTGGGCGAAGTCGTCGAGGCCGCAAAGCGCAACGGCATCATCCTCGCCGTCACTGCCGACCACGGCAACGCCGACCGCATGGTCGAGCCCGACGGCAGCCCCAACACCGCGCACACCACCAACCTGGTCCCGTTCGTCATTGCCGGCGCGGGTGAGCTCAGGCTGCACGAGGGCAAGCTGGCCGATATAGCCCCGACCCTCCTCCAGCTCATGGGCCTCGACAAGCCCGAGCAGATGACGGGAAGCAGCCTGATCGGCTGACTGACAATTATCTGATACCCCCTAAATTTCTGTAAAGTTAGGAGTTTTCATCATGAAAGAGTACTTTGAGATCGTTGACGTCCAGGCCCGTGAGATCCTTGACAGCCGCGGCAACCCGACCGTAGAGGTCGAAGTCACCCTCGACGACGGCACCGTCGGCCGCGCGGCCGTCCCCTCCGGCGCCTCCACCGGCGTGCACGAGGCCTGCGAGCTGCGTGACGGCGACAAGAGCCGCTACCTCGGCAAGGGCGTGACCCGCGCCGTGCAGAACGTCAACACCGAGATAGCCGAGGCCCTGCTCGGCAGCAACGTCCTCGACCAGACCAGCATCGACAAGCTGCTCATCGAGCTCGACGGCACCCCCAACAAGACCCGCCTGGGCGCCAACGCCATCCTCGGCGTCTCCCTCGCCTGCGCCAAGGCCGCGGCCACCGCGCTGAACCTGCCCCTCTACAACTACATCGGCGGCGTCAACGCCAAGACCCTGCCCGTGCCGATGATGAACATCCTCAACGGCGGCGCCCACGCCACCAACAACGTTGACATCCAGGAGTTCATGGTCATGCCTGTCGGCGCCACCAGCTGGAAGGAAGCCCTGCGCATGTGCGCCGAGGTGTTCCACACCCTCAAGAGCGTCCTGAAGGCCAACGGCACCCCCGCCGCCGGTGTCGGCGACGAGGGCGGCTACGCCCCCAACCTGAAGAAGGACGAGGACGCCTTCAAGTGCATCGTCAAGGCCATCGAAGAGGCCGGCTACAAGCCCGGTGAGGACTTCATGCTCGCCATCGACGCCGCCGTGTCCGACTGGTACAACCCCGAGGACGGCACCTACACCCTGCCCAAGGCCAAGAAGACCATGACCCGCCAGCAGATGGTCAACATGTGGAAGAAGTTTGCCGACAACTACCCCATCATCTCCATGGAAGACTGCATGGGCGAGGACGACTGGGAAGGCTGGGCCATGCTCACCAAGGCCCTCGGCGACCACGTCCAGCTCGTCGGCGACGACCTGTTCGTCACCAATGTTGACCGCGTGAAGATGGGCCTCGAGAAGCACGTTGCCAACGCCGTGCTCATCAAGGTCAACCAGATCGGCACCCTGACCGAGACCCTGGATACCATGCAGCTCGCCAACCGCGCCGGCTACACCACCATCGTGTCCCACCGCTCCGGCGAGACCGAGGACACCACCATTGCCGACCTCGTCGTGGGCCTGAACGCCGGCCAGATCAAGACCGGCGCCCCCAGCCGTACCGACCGCGTCTGCAAGTACAACCAGCTGCTCCGCATCGAAGAGGAGCTCTTCGACGTGGCCAAGTACGCCGGCAAGGACGCCTTCTTCAACCTGAAGAAGTGAGCTTCGGCACCTGATACGCGATATTAATACGGGAAATCGGCCCGGGGGTTTGCCCCGGGCCGATATCTTTTGCGCCGGCTGCCTGCCGCCGCCTGCCGCACGCGGACACAGGGCGCCGGAACGGCCCGGAAAAAGCAAAATTCACACAGTTATTCACACATTGTTCACTGTAATTCCGCTGCGGATGTGCTAAAATATCGATTATGAGACGAATCCGGAAAAACAAAGAAATAGAGACGGATTTCAGGCGTAATGTGCCTGTGTTGGAGGCCGATGCGGATACCGGCCTGAGCACAAGGCAGGCCGAGGAGCGTGCGCGTGCGGGCTGGGACAACCGTCCCATAGAGCCGCCCGGCAAGACGGTGGGGCAGATCATACGCTCCAACGTGCTCACGTACTTCAACATGCTCTTCTTCCTGCTGGCCGCATGCGTGATTGCCGTCGGCCAGTGGCAGGAGGCAATGTTCCTCGGCGTCGTGTTTGCCAATATTGTCATCGGCATAGTGCAGGAGCTGCGCAGTAAGGCTACCCTGGATAAGCTGACGCTGCTGACGGAGCCCAAGGGCACCGTAGTGCGCGACGGGCGCGAGCGGCAGATGGAGACAAAGCTGCTGGTACGCGACGACATTGTGGTGTTTTCCGCCGGAAACCAGATTTATGCCGACGCTGTCGTGGTCGCAGGGGAGTGCTCGGTCAACGAGGCGCTTATCACCGGCGAAGCCGACGAGATAAAAAAGACGCCCGGCTCGGAGCTGCTGTCGGGCAGTTTTGTCGTGTCCGGAGTCTGCCGCGCCCGGCTCACGCGCGTCGGTGCGGACAGCTATGCAAACCGCCTCACTACAGAGGCCAAGGAGTCACGTCCGCCCAAGCAGAGCGAGATGATGCGTTCGCTGACACGTCTGGTGCAGGTGATAGGCATAATCATCATACCGCTGGGTGTACTCATGGCGGTGAAGGAGATCGTCTGGCTGGGCCGCAGCATACCGGACGGCATAGTGGCCACCGTGGCCTCGCTGGTGGGCATGATACCGGAGGGCCTTTATCTGCTCACAAGCCTGGCCCTGGTTGCCGGCGTCATCCGCCTGGCCCAGAAGAAGACGCTGGTGCACGACATGGGCTGCATAGAGACGCTGGCCCGTGTGGATGTGCTCTGCGTGGACAAGACCGGCACCGTTACAGAGAACAAGATGGCCGTGGAGGACATAGTGTGCCTCTGCCCGGACCGTTACATCGAAGACGACATACGCCTCATCATGGCCGACTACGTTGCCGCCATGAGCGCGGACAACGATACCATGGCCGCGCTGAGGAAGTATTTTACCGGCGAAGTGCACCAGCAGGCAATGCAGGCCCTGCCATTCACCAGCGCGAAGAAGTACGGCGGCGTCAGCTTCCACGAGGACGAGACGTACCTGCTGGGAGCCCCCGACGTACTGCTGGGCGAACGCTACGGCGAGTATGCCGGCCAGATAGATGCATTCTCCGCCAAGGGCTGCCGCGTGCTGCTGCTCGCGCTCTACGACGGCTCTCTTGACGACGAGCGCCCCACGGCGGAGCTCATGCCGCTGGCGCTGATACTGCTCTCCAACAAGATCCGCGCCGAGGCGCCGGAGACCTTTAAATACTTCGCCGACCAGGGAGTGGCCATCAAGGTCATATCCGGCGACAACGCCATGGCCGTATCCGAGGTCGCCAAGCGCGCCGGCATAGCGGGCGCGGAGAAATACATCGACGCGCGCAATCTCAAGACAGACGAGGAAATAGCCGAGGCGATCGAGAACTACACCGTTTTCGGCCGCGTGACGCCCGACCAGAAGCGCCGCTTTGTCCGCGCGCTGAAGGCTGACGGCCACACGGTGGCCATGACCGGAGACGGCGTGAACGACGTTCTCGCGCTCAAGGAGGCCGACTGTTCCATAGCCATGGCCTCCGGCAGTGACGCCGCCAGCCAGGTGAGCCACATCGTGCTGCTGGAGAACAACTTTGCCAACATGCCCAGCGTGGTCGGCGAGGGCCGCCGCGTAATAAACAATATAGAGCGCTCGGCGGCGCTCTATCTGACGAAAAATATTTTCAGCTTCACCTTTGCGCTGGTGTCACTCATTTTCACTTTGCCCTTCCCCATTACCAGCGCGCAGATGAGCCTGATTTCGACCGTGACGATAGGCATACCCAGCTTCGTCCTGGCCATGGAGCCCAATACCGCGCGCATCCAGGGGCGGTTCCTGCCCAACGTCATTTACCGCGCCTTCCCGGGCGGCATAACGGACTTCCTGCTCATACTGGGCGTGGTGCTGTTCTGCACAGTGTTTGAGATAGGCGAGAACATGATGGGTACGGTCTGTACCTTGGTCATGAGTATCGTGGGACTGATTATAGTCCACCGCATGTGCATACCGTATAACCTGCTGCACAAGGCGATGATGGTGGTGCTGGTGCTGATATTCGCCGTATGCATCATCTTTGTGCCGGGGCTGTTCTCGCTCACCAATGTGGACACCGGCGGTACGCTGGTGCTCATAGTGTTCGTGCTGCTGGCCTGGCCTACGCTCAAGGCCGTCACCATAGCGGAAGATAAGGTGTGCGCCGGCTTCAGGGGCCTGAAAAAGCCGGGACGGCACTCGAAGCCCGCCCCGGACGGCTTCCCCGCGCCAAAAAAGGACAGGACGCAGGGGCTGAAGCTCTTTTCTAAAAAACACCGCTGATGTCTATCTCCCCGCGCGGCACCCGGTCCCAGTCGAAGTGCGGCACGAGCTCGCGCGCGGAGACGGGCTCTATGCGGTCGATAAGGCCGCAGAGGTACGCCAGGCGGCCTATGAGCTCCTCGGGCGTGTACAGCCGGCGCAGCTCGGCCATGTTCAGGTCGCCGTCGCGCTTGGATAGCTTGCGGCCGTCGGGAGCGGTCAGGAGCGGGGCGTGTGCGTATTCAGGCGCCGTCCCGCCCAAAGTCTCTATGAGCCATTTCTGCCTGGGCGCGCTGGATAGCAGGTCCTGGGCGCGCACCACTCGGGTCACTCCCATGAGCGCGTCGTCCACCGATACGGCCAGCTGATAGGCAAAGACGCCGTCTGAGCGGCGGACGATAAAATCCCCGCCCTCTCTCGCCAGATTTTGTTTGAATTCTCCCAGATGAGCGTCTATAATCGTCACACACTCATCCGGAACGGCGACCTTGTACGCCGGCGGGCGCTTGCCGTTCAGCCGCGCGGCGAGCTCGTCCCCGCTCAGGCTGCGGCAGCGGCACGCGCCGGGGTGTTCGTCCCCGGGATGAGGCGCGCTGGCGGCCAGGCGCTCGGCGCGGGAGCACCAGCACTTGTATATCAGCCCGCGGCGCTCGAGCGCCTCAAAGGCGTTTACATAATATTCGCCTCTCCCGCCCTGGGCAAAGCCGGGGTCCTCCGGCCAGCCGCGGTCCCAGTACAGGCCCAGCCAGCGCAGGTCCTCGGCCATGAGCGCGGCGTAATCATACCAGCTGCGCTCGGGGTCCAGGTCTTCGAGCCTGAATATGAGCTCCCCGCCCAGCGCGCGCACGTCGAGCCACGCGAGCAGGGAGGAGGCTATGTTGCCCAGATGCAGCCGTCCGCTGGGGCTGGGGGCAAAGCGCCCCCTTATGTCTTTTTGCATAAATGGCCTCCATAATTGTTGAAAACTGTGTTGATTATGTCAACAACCCCTGTTGATGAGCAGTTGATATATACAGTATACCATCTGGGGACAGGGAGCGCCACAGTATTCTCTCAGCATTTTCCGATTGGAGTGAAAGGCAATAATAAGCAAGGCAGCAAGGATAGCGGCAGACTTTGTGCGCACGCACAAGTACTGCTGGCTGATTCTATATTTTCCGGTTTACGTAATTGCATTTTTCATCATCGAGCAGCACACGCCGACCAGCGGATACTGGGTGACGGATCTGCCGCTCGATAATTATATCCCCTTTGTCCCGGGCTTTGCAGTCTTCTATATCATCTGGTACCCGCTGTTTGCAGCGGTGGGCATACCCACGCTGATACTGGACGGGGATGCCTTCAAGCGCTGGATGTACTACCTGATGATAGTGCTGACGGGCACCCTGATATTTGACGTGCTGGTACCGAACGGCCAGCACCTCCGCCCGGAGAATGTGGAGGTAAACGGACTGGGCACGTGGATAATGAGCATTATCTGGGCGGCGGATACGCCCACGAACGTCTTCCCCAGTATGCACGTCCTCGGCTGCGTCGGCGACATCATCTGCTGCTTTGACAGCAGGATTTTCAAGCCCTGGCAGCGGGCCGTCATAACCGTGCTCTGCGTGCTCTGCATGGCCAGCACTGTGCTCGTCAAGCAGCATGCCATCATCGACAGCATAGGCGCGCTCATAATCTCCGCCCCGGTCGCCCTGCTGGTGTACCGCAAACGCATATTCAAGAAACACCGCGCCCTGGAGGCGTAAAATAAATCCCGCGG
>OLRU01002759.1_pt1 | contig 11903 bp, 9 predicted proteins | sample 1672961 | NCBI WGS metagenome assembly OLRU01 (sample SAMEA3136741, study PRJEB25190) | human gut metagenome | biome: human gut; feature: human-associated habitat; material: faeces | place: Austria | collected 2013 | reverse complement strand
CCCGCCGCCGGGAGAGCCGGGAACTGGCTCTCCGTCTGGCGGACTACGTGAAGGAACACGGCATCGATCTGGTGCTGCTGGCGGGGGATCTGTTCGACAGCGCCAGCCCCTTCCGGGAGACGGGGGAACAGCTGGCCGCCGCTCTGGGACAGATGCGGGCCAGGGTGTTCATCTCCCCCGGCAACCACGACTGGTACGGACCCGGCAGTCCCTGGGAGACGGTGGACTGGCCGGAGAATGTGTACGTATTCAAAGAGAACAGGCTCACGGCCGTGGAGGTGCCGGAGCGGAACTTGGTGATCCACGGGGCGGCATTCTCCGGCCCGGAACAGCCGGAGAGCCTGCTGGCGGGTTTCACCGCCCCGGCAGACGGAAAGTGTCACATCGGCCTGCTCCATGGGGAGCTGGACGGGGCGGAGGCGCGGTACGGCCCCATCCGCCGGGAAGAGGCGGCGGCCAGCGGCCTCTGCTATCTGGCACTGGGCCACGTCCACAAGCGGACGGCGCCCCTGACACTGGGGCGGACGGTCTGCGCCTGGCCCGGCTGTCCGGAGGGCCGGGGGTTCGACGAGCTGGGGGAGAAAGGTTTTTACGAGGGGACGATCTCCGACGGCGGAGAGGTCTCCCTGACCTTTGTGCCCTTTGCCCGGCACCGGTATGAGGTTTTAGAGGTGGACGTCACCGGAAAAGAGCCCCGGGCCGCCGTGGAGGCAGCTCTGCCGCCGGAGACGGCCGGGGACCTGTACCGCATCCTCCTCACCGGCGAGACCGGAGAGGGCGGCGCTGGCGCCGCGGCCATCCAGGAGGCGCTGGCGGACCGGTTTTACGCCCTGGAGGTCCGGGACCGCACCCGTATGGCGGAGGACCTGTGGCGGCGGGCGGAGGAGGACTCCCTCCGGGGCCTGTTTCTCCGGGAGCTGCGCCAGCGGCGGAAGCAGGCGGAGACGGAAGCGGAACGGGCGGAGATCGACCTGGCGGCCCGGTTCGGCCTGGCGGCCCTGGACCACCGGGACCTGGGATAAGGAGGGGCTGCGCTATGAAGACCATCCTGCTGATCGGCACCGGCGGCACCATCGCCTCCGAGGTGACGGACAGCGGTCTGGCGCCGGAGCTGACCACGGAGCAGCTGCTCTCCCATATTCCCGGGATCTCGGACATCTGCGGCGTGGACTGCCTCCAGCTGCTGAACCTGGACAGCACCAACATGACCCCGGCTCACTGGCTGGAGATCGCCGCCTGTATCCGGGACCACTACGGCTGCTATGACGGCTTTGTTATCACCCACGGCACGGACACCATGGCGTATACGGCGGCGGCCCTGAGCTATCTGATCCAGGGTAGTCCTAAGCCTATTGTGCTGACCGGCGCCCAGAGACCCATCGGATTTGATTCCACGGATTCCAAGACAAATCTGGCGGACGCCTTCCGCTGCGCGGCGGAGGACCTGCCGGGGGTCTCTATCGTGTTCAACAGCCGGGTGATCCTGGGGACCCGGGCCAAGAAGACCCGCTCCAAGAGCTTCCAGGCCTTTTCCAGCATCAATCACCCGGAGCTGGGCGTCCTGCGGGACGGCGTGCTGCTGCGGTACATCCGCCAGGACTGCCGGGAGGCCCCGGTGTTTTACGACCGCCTGGACCCGCGGGTGGCCCTGCTGAAGCTGGTGCCCGGCACCGGGCGGGATGCGGCGGACTTCCTGCTGGAGCGGAACGACGCCCTGATTATCGAGAGCTTCGGCGTGGGCGGCCTGCCGGAGGCGGGCGGCTTTTACGACTGCGTCCGCCGCTGGATGGAGGCGGGGCGGGTCGTCGTTCTCACCACCCAGGTGGAGAATGAGGGCAGCGACCTGGGGGTGTATCACGTGGGCTACCGCCTCAAAAGCGATCTGGGGGTGCTGGAGGCCTACGACATGACCACGGAGGCCGTGGTGGCCAAGCTCATGTGGATCCTGGGGCAGACCCGGCGGCGGGAGGAAGTGGAGCGGCTGTTCTACACACCGGTGGCCCGGGACATCCTCTGGCCCGGCCTGTAAAGACAGAGGGAACCGACGTCCGGAAAAAGGCAGGTTCCCCCACTTGACAAGGAAAAAGGCCCGTGATATATTTATTTTTACTGAAAAAAGCATTGAAAAGGACGCTGTCCGGGACTCGACAGCAGAGAGGGACCGCCGCTGGCTGAAAGCGGACCCCGCCAGAGCCCGGAACACAGCCACCGCCTTGGAGCCGCCCACCGATATGTAGGCTGGGACGGGACCTCCCGTTATAGAGGACACGAGCGGCATCCCTCCGGGGATGCAAGCAGGGTGGAACCGTGGAATACGATTTTGTATCCCACCCCTGATTTTTCAGGGGTGGGATTTTTGTTTTCTGCCCCTTGAACAAAAGGAGGATCAACCATGTCTGAAGAAGTGAAGAACAACGAGTTTACCTTTGAGAATCCGGCGTACCGCCAGACCTACTGGCACACCTGCTCCCACGTGATGGCCCAGGCCGTGAAGCGCCTGTGGCCGGAGGTGAAGCTGGCCATCGGCCCCTCCATCGACGAGGGCTGGTACTACGACCTGGACGCCCCCTTCGCCTTCACGCCGGAGCACCTGGAGAAGATCGAGGCAGAGATGCGGAAGATCTGCAAGGAGAAGCTGAAGCTGGAGCGGTTCGAACTGCCCCGGGAGGAGGCTTTGAAGTTCATGGAGGAGAAGGCAGAGCCCTACAAGGTGGAGCTTATCAACGACCTGCCCGCAGACGCCCATATCTCCTTCTACAAGCAGGGCGAGTTCACGGATCTCTGCGCCGGCCCCCATCTGGACTCCACCGGCCGCATCAAGGGCAACGCCCTCAAGCTCACCGCTTGCAACGCCGCCTACTGGCGGGGTGATTCCAACCGGGAGACCCTCCAGCGGATTTACGGCATCGCCTTCCCGAAGAAGGACGAGCTGGATGCCTACCTCCAGCGGATCGAAGAGGCTAAGAAGCGGGACCACCGGAAGCTGGGCCGGGAGCTGGGCCTGTTCATGCTGCGGGACGAGGGGCCTGGCTTCCCCTTCTTCCTGCCCAAGGGCATGACCTTGAAAAACACCCTGCTGGATTACTGGCGCCAGGTCCACAAGAAGTACGGCTATGTGGAGATCTCCACCCCCATCATCCTCAACCGTCAGCTGTGGGAGCGTTCCGGCCACTGGGACCACTACAAGGCCAATATGTACACCACCGTCATCGACGAGGAGGATTACGCCATCAAGCCCATGAACTGCCCCGGCGGCATGCTGGTCTACGCCAGCGAGCCTCACTCCTACCGGGAGCTGCCCCTGCGGGTGGGCGAGCTGGGCCTGGTACACCGGCACGAGCTGTCCGGTGCGCTCCACGGCCTGTTCCGGGTCCGCTGCTTCACCCAGGACGACGCCCACATCTTCATGACCCCGGACCAGATGAAGGACGTGATCCAGGAGACGGTCCGCCTGTTCGACGAAGTGTACTCCACCTTCGGCCTCAGCTACACCATTGAACTCAGCACCATGCCGGAGGATCACATCGGCACTGTGGAGGAGTGGGAGCATAACCAGGACATCCTGAAAAACGCTATCACCGACATGGGCAAGACCTTCGAGGTCAACGAGGGCGACGGCGCTTTCTATGGCCCCAAGCTGGACTTCCATCTGGCCGATTCCCTGGGCCGCACTTGGCAGTGCGGCACCATCCAGCTGGACAGCCAGCTGCCGGAGCGGTTTGAACTGGAGTACACCGGAGAGGACGGCCAGAAGCACCGCCCCGTCATGGTCCATCGGGTGGTTCTGGGCAGCGTGGAGCGGTTCATCGGCGTCATCACCGAGCACTTTGCCGGCGCGTTCCCGGTGTGGCTGAACCCGGTGCAGGTGAAGGTCCTGCCCATTACAGACCGCGCCCTGGAATACGCCGATCAGATCGCAAAGCAGCTGGATGCCGCCGGCTTCCGGGTGGAGGTGGACGGCCGCAACGAGAAGATCGGCAAGAAGATCCGGGAGGCCACCCTGGAGAAGATCCCCTATATGCTGGTAGTGGGCGACCGGGATATGGAAAACCAGACCGTCTCCGTCCGCCTGCGGACCGGTGAGGATCTGGGCGCCATGTCCGTGGCGGATTTTGCCGCCCGGCTGAAGCAGGACGTGGACACCAAGGCCATCTGGTAAAAATGCGTTCCCCTCACAGCGGCCCGGGGCCGAACCCGGACCGCTGTGTCCGATTCCGCAACGGGCGCTCCCGCATCCGGGCAGCGGAAAGATGGCGGGCATTTTCGGTGGTTCTGCACATTGCCGGGACCGCCCGGACGGTATACAATAGAAAAAACATCCGGCACTTTTTGCAGAGGAGGCGGCTATGAGTCAGGAGATTCACTATTTGGAGACCGGATCCCAGGACCCTTTTTACAATCTGGCGTTTGAAGAGACGGTACTCCGCAGCCGGCGGTCGGGGGAGTATCTGCTCCTGTGGCAGAACGACAACACCATCGTCATCGGGCAGAACCAGAACGCCGAGGGTGAGATCAACCGGGCCTTTGTGGAGGCCCATCAAATCCATGTGGTGCGCCGCACCACCGGCGGCGGCGCCGTGTACCATGATCTGGGCAACCTGAACTACTCCTTCATCACCGACGTGGGAGACGCGGAGCGGCTGACCATGGAGCGGTTCACCCGTCCCATTGTGGAGGCCTTGCAGGGATTGGGCCTGCAGGCGGAGGCCTCCGGCCGCAATGACATCCTGGTGGAGGGGCGGAAGGTGTCCGGCACAGCCCAGCGGCTGCTCCGCGGGCGCTTCCTGTATCATGGGACACTGCTGTTCGACGCCAACCCCGGCATGGTGTCCGGGGCGCTGAATGTGGACCCGGCAAAGTTCGAGTCCAAGAGTGCAAAATCCGTGCGCAGTCGGATCGGCAACATCCGGGAGTTCCTGAAGACGGATATGGATATGCCCGCCTTCTGGAGTTATCTGAAGAAAACATTGGCCGGCAGCGGTCTGGTGGAGGATCACCTGACAGATGAGGAACTGGCTGCTGTGGATGAGCTGAAGCGCACCAAGTACGACACCTGGGAGTGGAACTTCGGCCGTTCCCCCAAGTACAACCTGCGGAACAAGCGCCGCTGGGACGGCGGCACCCTGGAGCCCTGTGTGGAGGTGGACCAGGGGATCATCCGCCAGATCGTGTTCTACGGAGATTTTCTGGCTGTCAGCCCCATGGACGAGGTGACCGGCGCCCTGATGGGCACGCCATTCCGGCGGGAGGACGTGGGGGCGGTGCTGGACCGCTTCCCCCTTCGGGACTATTTCGGAACCATCACCCGGGACCAGGTGCTGGATACAATATTTTATGTGGACTGAGACAGCGTCCGCAGAATCAAAAAGAGAGACGCGCCCGGCGCGTCTCTCTTTTTGATTCTGTCAGGTCAGGATTTCCCGCTGGAACGGCTCCAGCAGCAGCCGGACATCCGGCACCCCCTGGAGCTGGCCCGCACCCTTGACGGCGGCATCCCGATATCCCCAGCGGTCATCGTGGGAGAAGGGGAGATGGTATACCACCAGATGCTCCGGCCGGATGGCCTGTTCGATGAAGTGACGGCCCTTCCGAAGAGTCACCCAAGGGAAGTTCAAAAGGGCCAGATCAATGGGGCGGTTGCCGATGAAATCCCGCAGCTGCGGGTCCGCCACGGCGCAGTCTCCGGCGATCAGGACCCGGAAACCGTCATATTCCAGGATACAGCCGTAGTGGGGGACCTCCCGGTACTGTGCACCCTCGTGAGTCAGGCGCATGAAGTCCATGTGCAGCCCCTCCAGGGTGAGATGGCTGCTGGGACCGGCCAGCACCAGCTGGCGGTCAAACTCCTGCTCCGGCAGCACCAGGGCCACCTGCGGATTTTGGGCAATCACCTGCTCTGTCAGGGCGCGGGAGTAATGGTCCGGATGGCAGTGGGTGAAAAAGAGCAGATCCGGGCTGGCGAAGTCCGGATGAGCCTGAAGAATGTTCCAGCGCTCAGGGGTGACAGTGGAGAACCCCACAACCCGATGGTCGTGGAGCGCGTCGGACCAGACCCGCATGGCACCCAGATGCAGGGCGACCCCGGCGTTGACGCTGAGTGTGATTTGGCAATGGGACATGATGTCGCTCCTTGTGTGTACAGGATTTTTACTTGCGGGACAAACGTCTTTCAGAATAAAATTTCAAAATGCCATGATTTGCGTAAGGCTTGCGTAAGAATCGGCGCTTTGCGGTTTTATGGTTGATTATACCATACTTTTTCCGAAAAATCAGCAAAAAGTCCAAAAATAATTTATTTTTCTGTTAAAATTGCCATATTTTTGCTGTTTGTACAAAATTGGCAAAGAGCCACAGAACAAAAATGGGCAAAATGACAAATTTCCGATTGCTGATTGATATTGAATTGGCAAAGTGATATACTTGTCTCCGTTAACAGAAATTTAATATGTATTTCTGTGAAACAGGCGGCTTTGCGGCAGTTTATTCATACGGCATGATAGACAGGCAACTATTCATGCGCAGGAGACGTATAAATATTCTGTTAAGACGGGGCGCCACACTAACTGAAGGGATTGATCGAATGAAAACCTACAAGACGATCATGAACGGGCTCACCAAAGTCGAGGAATTCGTGCTCTGCGTGATTACCGTCGTGGTTACAGCGATCACGTTTATCAACGTGCTCTCTCGGTATGTTTTCCACTCCAACTTCGCGTGGTCCGAGGAGCTGGTCATCAACGTGTTCATCCTGATGATCATGCTGGGCTGCGCCCTAGCTACCAGAGACGGCAGCATGATTACGCTGTCCCTGATCTTCGACAATGTGGGCGTCGGGGGTAAAAAGATTCTGACCGTGATTGACACGGTCGTGAACCTGATCTTTTACGCCATCCTGATCTACACCGGCTTTAACAAGGTGTTCGATCAGATCAGCACCGGCAAAGAGACCTTCTCTCTGGGCTGGCCCGAATGGGTGTTTACCATCCTGCTGCCCATCGGCTCCATCTTCCTGGTGCTCCATGCGATCGAGTATCTGGTCGACGTGATGAGCAACAAGGCCGCCTGTGTGAAGCCGGCTGAGACAGAGGGAGGCAAAGAGACTGTATGATTAACTTGATCCTGTTCGGCAGCTTCTTCGTGATGCTGCTGCTGAATATCCCCATTGCCGTCAGCCTGGGTATGTCTTCCATTTTCGCCCTGCTCTTCAGCAGTTCCCCCCTGACGGTCGTCCCTACCAACGTGTACAGCGGCATGGCAAAGTTCCTGCTGCTGGCTATTCCGTTCTTTGTTCTGTCCGGCAACATCATGGCCAAGGCGGGCATCTCCAGCCGTCTGGTGGCGTTTGCTGATGACTGCGTCGGCCATCGGCGCGGCGGCATCGCCATCGTGGCTGTTATCGTGGCCTGCTTCTTCGGCGCCATCTCCGGCTCCGGTCCCGCCACCGTGGCGGCTCTGGGCATTATCCTGATTCCCGCCATGATCAACCGCGGCGGCTTCTCCGCCCCCTTCGCCTCTTCCCTGATGGCCAGCGCCTCCTCCATCGCCATCGTCATTCCGCCCTCCATCGCATTCGTGGTGTACGCCTCCATCACCGGCGTCTCCGTGGGCGATATGTTCATGGGCGGCTGGATTCCCGGCATCATGATGGGCCTGTCCCTGGTGATCATCATCATGATCGAGTGCCGCAAGAAGGGCATCCAGGCATCCAAGGCAAAGTCCTCCTGGGGCCAGCGCTGGAAGTCCTTCCGTGAGGCCTTCTGGGGCTTCCTGATGCCCGTCATCATCATCGGCGGCATCTACGGCGGCGTTTTCACCCCCACCGAGGCGGCTGCCGTCTCCGTGGTATACGGTCTGGTGGTCGGCGTCTTCATCTATCGTGAGGTCAAGATGAAGGATATGATCGATATCCTGGTCGACTCCGGCAAGACCACCGGCGGCATCATGCTGATCATCGGCGCGGCCACCCTGTTCTCCTATGTGTGCACGGTGTTCGGCATTGCGCAGGCGGCCCAGGCTCTGCTGCTGGAGATCTCCGGCAACAAGTACATCTTCCTGCTGATCGTCAACGTGATCTTCCTGATTGCAGGCTGCTTCGTGGACGCCAACTCCGCCATGTACATCTTTATCCCCATCATGTACCCCGTAGCCACCCAGCTGGGCATCGACCCCGTCCACTTCGGCGTGATCGCCACAGTGAACCTGGCTATCGGCCAGGTGACTCCTCCCGTGGGTGTCAACCTGTTCGTCGCCATCGGTGTGTCCGAGAAGCTTCAGGGCCTGCGGGACAAGACCAAGGTCACCATTGTCTCTATGTCCAAGGCTGTGTGGCCCCAGATTGTGGCATGCATTATTGCGCTGCTGCTCATCACCTATGTGCCCTGGTTCTCTACCGTGCTCTTGTTCGGCAAATAAGCATCTCCTGACTTGGCTGTAACCGCGCTTTGCGGTTTCAGATAATACCTGCTACAACTATTTTAAGGAGGCAAAACAATGAAAAAGTTTCTTGCACTGCTCCTGGCGCTCACCATGGCTCTGGCCCTGGTGGCCTGCGGCGGTGGCGATGACGCTGCCAGCGATACCACTGCCGACAGCGGCGATGATGCTGCCGCTTCCACTGGCGAGTTCGAGGAAATGACCTGGAAGTTCGCCTGCTCCGCCACGGAGACCTCTCCCTGGGTGGACGGCGCCAAGGAGTTCGCCCGGATCGTGGGCGAGAAGACCGGCGGTGCCATCACCGTTCAGTACTATCCCGCTGACCAGCTGACCGCCGGCAACCAGACCGACGGCATCCAGGCCCTGATGGACGGTACCACCGAGTTGTCCATGCACTCCAACCTGATCTGGTCCTCCTTCGACCAGCGGTTCAACGTGGTCTCCCTGCCCTTCCTGTTCAGCAGCACGGAAGAGGCTGACGCGGCCCTGGACGGCGCCGGCGGCGAGGCTCTGGGCGAGATTCTGGAGAGCACCTACAACGTGCACCTGCTGGGCATTGCGGAGAACGGCTTCCGCCACATCACCAACAGCAAGCACGCCATCGCCAGCAAGGCTGACATGAACGGCCTGAAGATGCGTGTCGCGGGTTCCCAGCTGCTGAACCGCTCCTATGAGCTGTGGGGCGCCGACTACACCAACGCCAACTGGTCCGAGGTGTTCACCGCTCTGCAGACCGGCACCTACGACGGCCAGGAGAACCCCCTGCCCACCGCTGATGCCGCTTCCATCCAGGAGGTCCAGAGCTATCTGACCTATTGGACCGGCGCTTATGACTGCCTGTTCTTCTGCATGAACGCTGAGCTGTACAACTCCCTGTCTCCCGAGCTGCAGGCCATCGTTGACGAGGCCGGCCAGGCTGCCTGCGAGTACGAGCGTGAGCTGAACCGCAGCCAGGATCAGGAGATCATGGACAAGTGGGCCGAGGCTGGCGTTGAGATCACCGAGCTGACTCCCGAGGCTGCTGCTGAGTTCGCTGAGGCTTCTGCCCCCGTGTACGACGAGTTCGCCGACGAGCTGACCCCCGAGCTGATCGAGGCTTTCACCAGCGTCACTCAGGCTGATGCTGGCACCACTGAGCCCGCCGCCTAATTGAAGAGGCAGCCTGCGTTTCCGTATAAACAACGGTTAAGGTTTCGTAAGTTGCGTTAGCTGAGAGGACGTGGCTGCAGGAAACTGTTGCCACGTCTTTTCAGAGAACATAGGTGAAAATTTTGACGATTTCACCGCCCAGCGCATCTGTCCCAGCAAATTTCAAAGAGTGCCGACAGGAGAGTCGGCAGAAGGGAGTTTTTCCTATGGCAGCAACAAAGGCAGCAAAATACACCAAGGAACTGGCGGAGCACTTTTATGAGACCATGTGCACCATCCGCAAGTTTGAGGAGAGCGTGAAGCACGACTTCCTGAATGGTGAGATTCCCGGCTTCGTGCACCTGTACATCGGTGAGGAGGCCATCGCCACTGGTGTGTGCTCCGCTCTGCGGAAGGACGATATGATCGAGTCCACTCACCGCGGCCACGGCCACTGTGTGGCCAAGGGCGCGGATGTGAACCGCATGATGGCTGAGATCTTCGGCAAGAAGACCGGCCTGTGCCAGGGCCGCGGCGGCTCCATGCACATTGCCGACTTCTCTGTGGGTATGCTGGGCGCCAACGGCGTCGTGGGCGGCGGCTACAACCTGGCCACCGGCGCTGCCCTGGCCAGCAAGATGATCCTGAAGAACGACCGGGTTTCCGTGGTGTTCTTCGGTGACGGTGCCTCCAACCGCGGCACTTTCCACGAAGCCATGAACGTCGCTTCCGCCTGGAAGCTGCCCGTGATCTTCGTCAACGAGATGAACTGCTGGGCTTCCACCACGCCTTACCGCACCACCTGCAATGTGGAGAACATCTCCGACCGCGCGGCGGGTTATCATGTGCCCGGTGTGATCGTGGACGGCCAGGATGTCTTTGCTGTGTATGAGGCCGCCAAGGAGGCTGTTGCCCGTGCCCGTGCCGGCGAAGGCCCCACGTTCATCGAGGCCAAGACCTACCGCATTGAGGGCCACTTCGTGGGCGACCCTGAACTGTATCGTGACCACGCCGAGACCCAGAAGATCTATCACGACACCGATCCTCTGAAGATGTTCCGCGCCAAGGCCGCCAAGCTGAAGCTGATGACCGCCGAGGAGTGCGACGCCATCGATGCCAAGTGTGAGCAGAAGATCAAAGACGCCAAGGAGTACGCTATGCAGAGCGAGTACGCCGATGCGTCCGAGTACATGAAGTACGTCTACGTGGATGACTAAGGCGAAGGAGGACAAATACGATGCGTAAGATCACTTTTTCTCAGGCCACTCAAGAGGCCATGGCCGAGACGATGGCGAAAGACCCCACTGTATTCGCAATGGGCGAGGACCTGGCCCGTCAGGGCGGTATCTTCGGTCAGTTCAAGGGCCTGCCCCAGCAGTTCCCCGGCCGGATCATTGATACCCCCATTTCCGAGACCTTTATCATCGGCGGCGGCGTAGGCGCGGCTCTGGCCGGCGCCCGTCCCGTGGTGGACATGCACTTCGCCGACTTCATCGGCGTGCCCATGGACGAGATCTTCAACCAGATGGCAAAGGTCCGCTACATGTTCGGCGGCCAGGCCAAGGTGCCCCTGGTCCTGCGTGCGCCCGACGGTTCTGCCGGCGGCGGCGCTGCACAGCATTCCCAGTGCGTGGAGTCCTGGTTCGCCCACATCCCCGGCATCAAGGTTGTGGCGCCCTCCAATCCCTATGACGCCAAGATGGTGCTGAAGGCCGCCATCGAGTGCGATGACCCCGTGCTGTACTTCGAGAACAAGATCCTGTACAAGGAGAAAGGCGAAGTGCCCGAGATCGGCGAGGAGGAGCCTTACACCCTGGGCAAGGCCCGCGTGGAGCGTGAGGGGAAGGATGTGACCATCGTGTCCTACTCCATCGGCATGAAGAATGCCCGCGGCGCTGCGGACCTGCTGGCCAAGGAGGGCATTGAGGCCGAAGTCATCGACCTGATCACCCTGTCTCCCTGGGATAAGGAGACCGTGCTGAACAGTGTGAAGAAGACCCACCGCCTCTGCATCGTCCACGAGGCTGTCAAGCAGGGCGGCTTCGGCGCGGAGATCTCCGCCACCGTCGCGGAGGAGGCCATGGAGTATCTGGATGCCCCCATCCTGCGGTACGGCGCTCCCTTCTGCCCGATCCCCTTCGCTCCCACCCTGGAGAAGATGGTGAAAGTGGTTCCGGAGGACCTGGTAAAGGGCATCAAGGGCATGTTTTAATGCCTGTTGAAAAGGAGATTTTCAAGTATGGCAACTGAAGTATTGATGCCCAAGCTCGGCCTGACGATGACCGAGGGCACCATTGAAGAGTGGAAATATAAAGAGGGCGACGCTGTCAAGAAGGGGGACA
>OLRU01002757.1_pt1 | contig 11908 bp, 8 predicted proteins | sample 1672961 | NCBI WGS metagenome assembly OLRU01 (sample SAMEA3136741, study PRJEB25190) | human gut metagenome | biome: human gut; feature: human-associated habitat; material: faeces | place: Austria | collected 2013 | reverse complement strand
GCGGCATTTACCAAACCCGCAGCAATCAGGGTGCGCTTGCGGCCCAGAATGTCGGCAAGCATGCCGCTGGGCACTTCGAACAGCATGCTCACTATATGGAACACGCCCTCTGCAACACCCACTGCGGCCAGCGAAAAGCCGCGCCCCACGAGTAGAAGCACCCATACCGCCCCTGCAATACGAAAGCCCCGCACAGCCTCGTGGGCCTGCAGAAGAAATAACTGTTTGTTCAATTTCATTTTAATTACACCGTTCCTCATACTGGATTTTTTGAAGAAACAGTGCGCCCAAATGGGCAAAAAAGGGCCGCGGCAGTGTAGCCGCGGCCCTTCAAAAAGTGCAAAAGAAAGCCGTTTCTACCTGCAAATGGGCGCACTGCTACAGGGAACGGCCAAAACAGCACCTCTGGACAGACGGATGACGGCTATCTTCCAAAACATCACAATGCGCCTCCTTTCAGAATAACGGCATGGCAGCAGGCCATATCGTTACAGTAATTATATCACGCCCGGATATGCTTTTCAAGCGTGGCTTTGACATGTTTTGCATGGCCGGGGCGATACACTAAAGCAGTGGAGAGGGGGCGCGGCATGCGCGGCGTTGTTTACGTGGACCTTCTATTTCTCATCAATGCTGTGATAGGCCTTTTCCTGCTGCGGTGCACATCGCGCCTTGCTGGACGTGAATGCCGGATGTGGCGCATGGCGCTGGGGGGTGCCCTGGCAGGCACGGCTTCCCTTGCCCTGCTGCTGCCGCAGCTTCCACCCGTTCTGCTTTGGGTGCTGAAGGCAGCGGAAGCCTGCATCATTGTGCTGGCGGCCTTTCCTGTGGGAAGCCTGCGGTGCTTTTTCAAGACATTGTGGTGGTATGCGGCGCTGAATGTGCTGCTGTCCGGCGTGGTGTTCGCGGCGCTGTATTATGGCGTGGCGGGCGGCATTGAAGTGAACAATATGGCGGTATATTTCAATGTGCCGCCGCTTTTGCTTATTGCCTGCGTGGCGGGCGTATACTGCGCTGTCCGGCTGGTAGAGCTGTGCTTTGGCAGGCCGCAGCACGCACAGCATGTACCGTTTGCCGCCAGCTTTGGCGGCGTATGCGTGCAGGGGCTTGCACTGCTGGACACGGGCTGCTCTGTGCGCGACCCGGTTAGCGGGCAGGAGGCATTTTTGCTCAGCCTGCCTTCGGTAAAAGGCGCGCTGCCTCCACAGCTTAGTGCACAGTTACAGGCATTTCTGGAACAGGGGCAGCTTTCCAGCGCGCCATATGCCCTTCGGCTGGTGCCCACCCAAACGGCGCTTGGCACGCGCGCCCTGCCCGCTGTGACGGTGCAGTGGCTGACGCTGGGAGAGAAAAAAGAAAAAACTGTGCGCGGCGCGCTGGCAGTGTTCACGCCGGAACCATTTGCGGATGGGGCCTTCAGCGCCATTGTCAGCCCGGTGTTAAAAGGAGGAGCATAAAATGACAGGAAAGTTTCTGAAGGCGCTGTGGCGCAGGCTGCGGCATAAACTGCAGATATGTGTGCGCGCGTCGGATTACACTTATTACATCAACGGCCCGGAGACTTTGCCGCCGCCGCTTTCCAAAGAACAGGAGGCATTGGTGTTTGCCGGGCTGGAAAGGGGCGACGCCAATAGCAGAGAGCTGCTTATCGTACATAATCTGCGCCTTGTGGTGTATATTGCCAAAAAATTTGAGAGCAAAACAGCAGGCGTGGAAGACCTTATCAGTATCGGCACCATCGGCCTAATCAAGGCAGTGAACACCTTTGTGCCTTCAAAAAAAATAAAGCTGGCCACCTATGCCAGCCGGTGCATTGAAAATGAGATATTGATGTACCTGCGCAAAAGCAGCAACCGCCGGCAGGAGAGCAGCATTGACGAACCGCTGAACACTGATGGCGACGGCAATGAGCTGCTGCTTTCAGACGTACTAGGTACAGACCAGAACCAGGTGGGCGCACAGCTGGAGCAGAACGCGGAAAAAGACATGCTGCTTGCGGCTGTGGCAAGGCTTTCCCCTCGTGAAAAACAAATTATGGAATTGCGCTTCGGCCTGTGCGGCCAGCAGGAGCATACCCAGAAAGAAGTTGCCGATATGATAGGCATTTCGCAAAGCTATATTTCACGCCTGGAAAAACGAATCATCCGCCATTTGCGCATGGAGCTGGAGGAAACTACCTAAGCTGTCGCAGTGCTTTCCAGAATGCGCGGCGCCGTCTTATGGATGAAGTTTGGCGGCACCGCACAGCACCGGCTTTTCTGTACAGCTCTGCATGAAATATTTGCCAGCCCGTTTTTCGGATGGGCGGCGCATGCCCTGACAATACTCGAAAACAGAACGTTTTCGGAGGGCAGGGCATGCAGTATCACAAGGTGGAGCTTTGCGGTGTAAACACGGCGAAGCTTCCGGTTTTGAAGGAGAAGGAAAAGGCCGCGCTTCTGCGCGCTGTAAAAAACGGAGATGAAGAGGCGCGCCAGAAGATGATAAATGGAAACCTGCGCCTTGTGCTGAGCGTGGTGCAGAAGTTTTCCGGACGGGGGGAAAATCTGGACGATTTGTTTCAGGTGGGCTGCATCGGCCTTATCAAGGCCGTTGATAATTTCAACCCAGACCTTGGCCTGAAATTTTCTACCTACGGCCAGCCCATGATTATTGGTGAGATACGGCGTTTTCTGCGTGACAACAACGCGCTGCGTGTTAGCCGCTCCATGCGGGATGTGGCTTACAAAGCCATGCAGGCGCGGGAGCAGCTTCAGAAAGAACTTGGACGGGACCCCACCCCGGAGCAGATAGCCCGGCGCATTGAACTGCCGAAGCGCACCGTCACACTGGCGCTGGAATCTGTGGTCGAGCCCATCTCGCTGTATGAACCGGTGTACAATGACGACGGCGATACCATCTGTGTGCTGGACCAGCTGGGCGAAAGCGGCTCGGAGGAGAACTGGATATCTGCCATGTCTCTGCGCGATACCATGAATTCTCTTTCTCCGCGTGAAAAGAAGATTATGGCGCTGCGCTATCTCTCCGGCAAAACGCAGGTAGAGGTGGCGCAGGAAATAGGTATCAGTCAGGCGCAGGTAAGCCGCCTTGAAAAAAATGCGCTGGCGCGCATCAAAAGCGAACTGTAATATTTGCCCGCTTTGGGGAAAATACTGGTAAGGGAAGCAGGAGAATGATACAAAAATCAGCTTAACGGCTACAGGCAGAGCCGCAGCTCTGCCAGCATAGCTTTTATCTCAGGCAGCAGCACTTGAACCTGTGTGTAATTTTGTTTCCCCATAACAATACCCCCTGATGTAGTCTGTTTTCCTACATCAGGGGGTATTTTGTCACTTCATTTTTAATGGCCCTGTTCACTGGCCGGGGGATATTTATTTGTTATCCAGCCCTTTGGATGTATTGGCCAGGGAAAAGCAGGCCTGAACTTTGTGCGGCGCCTCTCAGCTTTGAGAAGCGCCTGTTTCCCATATGAATACAGTCCTGTCCGATACGATTGCTTTCTTATCCGGCCGCATGGAAGGCGGCGTGCCCTTTCCGCGTGCGGCGGCGATGCGTTCCGGCCCTGCTTATTCCACAGCCTGTGCAAGGGGGGAGAGGTCCAGCACGCCGGCCTCCTGCTGCAAAAGCGAATACACGGTTTTGGCGATGACCTTTACGCCGCCGGGGCTGTCGCTTTCAAAATTCAGCGGCATCAGCGGGTCGTGCAGAGAGAGGCGCAGCAAAAACCAGCCGTTGCCGTGCTGTGCGTCAAAGTTCACACGGATGCCTTCACGGTTGTCGGGCGCGGTGCTGGCGCCGGGCAGCGCCTGCACCTTCTGGGCCATGCGCTTCAGCACGGCGGCGCCGTCAGCCTTAAAATCTGCGCCGGAAAGGGGCAGGCGCACTTCTTTGCTTTCGGCAGGCTCGCGCAGGCCGGCAATCATCTCCTCCAGCCGGTGGCCGCGGCCCAGCTCTATCAGCAGCTTCACCATCAGGTACGCGCCGTCATCCATGAAATAGTTTTCCTTCAGCGCGCCGTGGCCGCTTGTTTCCATGGCAAGCTGGCAGTCTGTGCCCTCCCGGTTCAGGCGCACGGCTTCATTAATTACATTGCGGTAGCCGCGCTTGAAGCGGTGATGCACGCCGCCCTTCTGAGCAATGAACCGGGCAAGGCCGGTGCTGGTGACGGAATCTGTCACAATGGCGGTGCCGGGGTGGTCGCGCAGCAGAATCGCGCTCATCAGGGCAATGAGCCTGTTGCGGTTCAGCTCTTCCCCATCTGGCAGCACAGCCCCGGCCCTGTCAACATCCGTATCAAAGATAATGCCGAGGTCTGCCTTTTCCTCCAGCACAGCCTGCCGGATGCTGGCCATGGCGGCCGCATCCTCCGGATTCGGGATATGGTTGGGGAACATGCCGTCCGGCGCCAGATAACGGCTGCCGGAAATATCAGCCCCCAGCGGCGCAAGCACCTTTTCGGCAAAAAAGCCGCCCGCACCGTTGCCGGCATCCACCACAATATGAAGCCCCGCCAGCGGGTGCAGGTAGTCTTTGGCCTTCACGCCGTCCCGGATAAGCGAGGCCAGATGCGCGGCATATACGCTCATAAAATCCTGCTGCTGCACCTGCTGTGCCTGAGGCGCGGCCTGCGGTGTTATTAGCTGCGCCTGGGCAAGAATGGCTTTGATGTCGCTGCCTTCCAGCCCGCCCGCGGAGGTGAAGAATTTCAGCCCGTTGCGGTTATAGGGCAGATGACTGGCCGTCACCATCACGGCGCCGTCAAATGGCTGCGCGCCCATTACGGTGCACATGAACATGGCCGGGGTGCTGGCCAGAGCAAAGTTTGTACACAGGGCGCCTTCGGCGCCAAACCCTTCCAGCGCCCAGCCTGAAATGGCCGGCCCAGAAATACGCGAGTCGCGCCCCACTGCCACACGCACCTGCTCTTTGCCGGTGCGCTGTTTCAGCCAGCGGGCAAACGCCCTTACAATGGGAACAACAGCCTCCCGCGTAAGGTTTACGGGCTGTCCGTTTTTGGCATCTACGGCTACGCCGCGGATGTCGCTTCCATTCTGCAGTGCAGAAAGCTCCATAATATCCCAGCCTTTCTTTTTCCCGCACGTGTGCCGCACGGGGCTGTCGGTCAACGCTTTCATTATATCAGTCACGCACGCGGGCGGCAACCGGAAAATGGCCGCAGCGGAGGAAAACGCATGTCCAGGCCCCATGTTTCACAAATAATGAAAAGAACTGCATTTTCTTGTTTCCATTCGGCGGGCATTGTGTTAGAATAAAAAAACGGTCGAAGGCATTTCTCTGCCATGCGGCAGAGAAGCGCCGCGCCTCCTGCGCGGACGGCAGGCGAGAGGGAAAAATGAAGCGGAAAAGGTGGAGAACAGGGAATGGAACAGCACGTATCTGACACATATGTTCACATTCTGAAAAACGAGCTTATCGTTGCGCTTGGCTGCACAGAGCCAATTGCCATTGCCTACGCGGGCGCACTGGCGCGCAAGGTGCTGGGTGCGGTGCCGCGGAGGGTAAATGTGGCGTGCAGCGGAAATATCGTGAAAAACGTGAAGGGCGTCACCGTGCCAAATTCCGGCGGGCTGCGCGGCATCAAAGTGGCCGCTTTGCTCGGAATTACGGGCGGTGATGCCAAAAAAGAGCTTGCCGTGCTGGAAAGTGTGACAGATGAAGCGCGTGAGGAAGCGCGCCGTCTGCTGGCGGCGGGTGTGTGCACCACAAGCCTTGTAGAAGGGGAAGAGAACCTTGCAGTCACCGTTACTGCAGAAGCCGGCGGGCACACTGCCCTTGTGGAGATACGCGGCACACACACCCATGTGGCCCGCATTGAAAAGGACGGCGCAGTGCTGCAGAGCAGCGCGTCGGAGGGCGGCGTGCAGAAGGCCGCGCCCGATAAAGCCCTTTTGAATGTGCGCGATATCCTGACATTTGCCGAAACGGCAGACCTCTCGGAAATAAAGCCTCTTTTGCTGCGGCAGATAGAATGCAATGTGGCCATTTCCCATGAAGGGCTGCGGCAGGGCTATGGCGGCGAAGTGGGCCGCACGCTGCTGGAATTGTACGGCACCTGCTGCCCCGTGCAGGTGCGCGCGGCCGCCGCAGCCGCGGCGGGGTCTGATGCGCGCATGAACGGCTGCCCCATGCCGGTGGTCATCAATTCCGGCTCCGGCAACCAGGGCATTACGCTGACGCTGCCGGTGGTGGAATATGCAAAGGAACTGCACGCTTCAAGCGAGATGCTGCTGCGCGCGCTTGTGTTGGCAAACCTTCTCAGCGTGCACCAGAAAAAATATATTGGCAGCCTGTCCGCCTACTGCGGCGCCACCAGCGCTGCCTGTGCGGCAGGCGCGGCTGTCTGCTGGATGCGCGGCGGCGGGTATGAAGAGATATGCGGCACCATCACCAACACGCTTGCCACTCTGGGTGGTATGCTGTGCGACGGGGCCAAGTCCTCCTGTGCGGCAAAAATTGCCACAGCCGTGCAGACGGCACTTCTGGCAGCAGCCATGAGCGCGCACGGCCGCCGCTTCCGCCACGGCGACGGCATCGTTACACAGAACGTGGAAGAAACCATTGCCGACATCGGTTACATTGCCCGTGAGGGGATGCGCTATGCAGACAGCGAAATACTTCGCCTGATGCTGGAGCATGAATGACCGCATCTTCTGCCTGAAGGCAGGGCCGGCGCGCCGCGCCCTGCTTTTTTTGTGCAATAATTATACTAAAAAAGTATAATTATATCCAACCCTTTGCGTTTTGTGAATTGCAAATGGTCCATATATGGTGTATAATTTCATTTGCATGAAGGAAAGAGAGCAGGTGTGGGAATGCAAGTGATGAAACGCAGTGGCGCCGGGCAGGCGTACGATGCACAGAAAATCACGGATGCCATGGAAAAGGCATTTGCCAGCGTGGGGCAGGCGTGCAGCCGTGAGGTGATGGACAAAATGCTTCGTGAAGTGGAACAGGCTGTTCTGTCAGGCGGCACATGCACGGTAGAGGCTATTCAGGATGAAGTGGAACAGGTGCTGATGGCAAACGGCTTTTACGCTGTGGCGAAAAGCTATATCCTATACAGGCAGAGGCGCGCGGAGCTTCGCGCCGCACGCGCGGCGCTGACAGGCGCAATGGATGCGCCGGGGCTGGATGAATGCCTGGCCGGGATACAGCAGGCGTTTGAGGGGCCGGAGTATTCCCTCACGGCGCTGGCCGGTAAGTTTTCCGGCTTTCTGAAAACAGGTATGTCGCGGCAGGAAACACTGGGGGCGCTTGTAAAAGCGGCGGTAGAGCTCACCACCCCGCAGGCCCCGAAATGGGAGTTTATTGCGGCGCGCCTTTTGAACTATAAGTTCGAGCTGGAGCTGCAGGCCCAGCTGGAAAGGCACGGCATCCGCACCTTTTATGAAAAGCTGCGCTGGCTGACGGACGAAGGACTGTACGGCGCCTATATTCTGGAGCACTATTCTCGCGAAGAGCTGGAGCAGGCGGCCGCCTTTCTGCGGCCGGAGCGCAATGCGCTGTTCACATACGCGGGGCTGGATTTGCAGCTGAAACGGTACGTCATCCACACGCATCAGCGCGTGCCGCTGGAAACGCCGCAGGAAATGTACCTGGGCATTGCCCTGCACCTTGCCATGGAGGAAAAGCAGGACAGGCTGGAATGGGTGCGGCGGTTTTACGATATGCTGAGCAAGATGGAAGTGACTATGGCCACGCCCACGCTCTCCAATGCGCGCAAGCCTTACCATCAGCTCTCCAGCTGCTTTATCGACACGGTGCCGGACAGCCTGGAGGGCATCTACCGCTCTATTGACAATTTTGCGCAGGTGAGCAAATTCGGCGGCGGCATGGGCCTGTACTTCGGCAAGGTGCGCGCCACGGGCAGCAGCATCCGTGGCTTTGAAGGCGCGGCGGGCGGCGTCATCCGGTGGATCAAGCTGGTGAACGATACTGCCGTAGCGGTAGACCAGCTCGGCATGCGCCAGGGGGCCGTGGCAGTGTATCTGGATGCCTGGCACAAAGACCTTCCGGAATTTTTGCAGCTTCGCACGAATAATGGCGATGACCGCATGAAGGCGCATGACGTATTTCCGGCAGTGTGTTACCCAGACCTTTTCTGGAAGCTGGCCGCGCAGGATCTCAACCGTGAATGGCACCTTCTGTGCCCGCATGAGGTGCTCAGTGTAAAGGGCTATGCGCTGGAGGATTATTACGGTGAGGAGTGGGAAAAACGTTATCTTGACTGTGTGAACGACCCGCGTATTTCAAAACGGACCGTGACGGTGAAGGATATCGTGCGGCTTGTGTTGAAATCGGCCGTAGAGACGGGCACCCCCTTTACCTTCAACCGCGATGCAGTGAACCGTGCGAACCCCAACGGCCACAAGGGCGTCATCTATTGCTCTAACCTGTGCACGGAAATCGCGCAGAACATGGCGCCTATCGAGAGCGTTTCCACTGAGGTGAAAACGGAAAACGGGGACACCGTGGTGGTCACCACCACGCGCCCGGGCGAGCTTGTGGTATGCAACCTTGCTTCGCTTTCACTCGGCAATATTCCTGTGGAGGACGACGCTTACCTGCACGAGCTTGTGGCAAGCGTGGTGCGCGCGCTGGATAATGTCATCGATTTGAATTTTTACCCGCTGCCCTATGCGAAAATAACAAACCGCCGCTACCGCAGCATCGGCCTTGGGGTAAGCGGTTATCATCACATGCTGGCAAAGCGCGGCATTAAGTGGGAAAGTGAAGAGCATCTTGCCTTTGCAGACGATGTGTTCGGGCGCATCAACCATGCGGCCATTGCCGCCAGCACGGCACTTGCCGCCGAAAAAGGCAGCTATGCCTTTTTTGAGGGCAGCGACTGGCAGACGGGCGCCTATTTTGAAAAGCGCGGCTATACGTCCGCCGCATGGAAGGAGCTAGCTGCAACGGTGGCGCGCCAGGGCATGCGCAATGCATATCTGCTTGCAGTGGCACCCACCTCCAGCACCAGCATCCTGGCTGGCACCACCGCCGGGCTGGACCCTGTGATGAAGCGCTTTTTCCTGGAGGAAAAAAAAGGCAGCATGCTGCCCCGCGTTGCACCCGAGCTTTCCATGAAAACCTACTGGTATTATAAAAACGCACATCTTATCGACCAAAGCTGGAGCGTGCGCGCCTGCGGCGTGCGCCAGCGCCATGTGGACCAGGCCCAAAGCATGAACCTGTATATTACCAATGATTTCACCATGCGTCAGGTGCTGGAACTGTACCTGCTTGCTTGGCGATGCGGGGTAAAGACTATTTACTATGTGCGCTCGAAGTCTCTGGAAGTGGAAGAGTGCGAAAGCTGCTCGTCTTGAGCGCGGAAGGAGAGAACACACCATGGCAGAACTTGTGAAAAAACCGTTGTTCAACCCCGGCGGCGATACTGAGGTACGCCTGCGGCGCATGATAGGCGGCAACACCACCAACCTGAACGATTTCAACAATATGCGCTATGCCTGGGTAAGCGGCTGGTACCGGCAGGCCATGAATAATTTCTGGATACCGGAGGAGATAAACCTCTCGCAGGATGTGAAGGATTACCCGAACCTTTCGGCACCCGAGCGCAGGGCCTACGATAAAATACTGAGCTTTCTTGTGTTTCTGGATTCCATCCAGACGGCCAACCTGCCCTGCATTGGCGAATATGTCACAGCCAACGAGGTGAATCTGTGCCTGTCTATTCAGACATTTCAGGAATGTGTGCACAGCCAAAGCTACAGTTACATGCTGGACACCATATGCAGCCCCACGCAGCGCGACGACATTCTGTACCAGTGGAAAACGGATGAGCATTTGCTGCGCCGCAACACATTTATCGGGGATTTGTACAATGAATTCCAGAAAAAGAAGGATGCCTTCACGCTGCTGAAGGTGATGATGGCGAATTATATTCTGGAGGGGGTGTATTTCTATTCCGGCTTCATGTTCTTCTACAATCTGGCCCGGAATGGAAAAATGCCCGGCTCTGCGCAGGAGATACGCTATATCAACCGCGATGAAAACACACATTTGTGGCTGTTCCGCAATATTATTCTGGAGCTGCAGAAGGAAAACCCCGAGCTTTTCACCCCGGAGAATATTGAAGTGCTGCGCGGCATGCTGGAAGAAGGCGTGCGGCAGGAGGTTGCCTGGGGCCACTATGTCATTGGAGACGATATCCCCGGCCTGACAAAAGGCATGGTGACAGATTATATCAAATATCTGGGCAACCTGCGCTGGGCGGGCCTTGGCTATGGCACACTGTACGAGGGCTATGACAGCGAGCCGGAGAATATGGCGTGGGTGAGCCAGTATTCCAATGCCAATATGGTAAAAACAGATTTCTTTGAAGCAAAAAGCACAGCATACGCCAAAAGCACAGCCCTTGTGGACGATTTATAAGCGTGCTGTGCCGGAAAAGCCGCGTGCGGAAGGCCTGCGCGCGGCTTTTCACCCTGTAAAACGGGGGAGTTAGGCGCGCTGACGTAAGAAAACGCTGGTTTTGGGCCGGCAGTTTTGTGTCGGATTACCGGGCTTTCATGCTGCTGTTTACGCAAAATTGCCGGGCCAAAGCTGTTTTGTACCTCTGAAGCAGAAATTGGGGTTGCAGAGCAAGGAAAAGCGCCTCAGGCACCCTTTGTGGTTGTCAAGGCGCTTTGGCGATGCCATGCGCCCAAGTTTCTGTTTCAGAGACGGCGTTTTCTCATGTCAGCGCGCCTTTGCGCCGTATTTTTCTCATGTATTTCTTATGTATTATTTTACCATATCGGATATTACAGAAATCATTGAAAAATGGCATCTTTGTGATTTATTTAATTTCATAAAAAATGCAGGATTTCCATCACCGGAATTTCCTGCATTTTTCGTTCACCTTATTTTTACCTATATAAAACCTAACCCATAACCACTTTAAATATTCGATATCGAAATGATTCCGGTACAAACTGATTTTGCCAACCTAATATTCAGTATGCTTAACGGATGACTTTGCCCGGATTCAGAATGTGTTTCTCATCGAAAGCATTTTTAATCGCCTGATATAGTGCGATCATCTGCGGACCCATAAATGTCTCCAGTGCGCCGACACGGGCATGACCGATTCCATGCTCGCCGGATACCTGACCACCCATGATCTTTGCCTGTGCATACAACTCTTCCATCAATTTCGGGCAGCGCTCCTCGAAGAGTTTTTTGTCCATATCATCAGCTGGGTATGCATGTTTCCGTCACCGGCATGACCCTGGATGGAAATGCGGATACCGGTCTCTTCCATCTTGGTGCCTGCAAACTTGGAAAAGTCTGCGATTCGGTTTCTCGGAACTACGATATCGCACTCGTCCATATCTGTGGTAGATGCTTTCAGTGCCTCAAGAGACGCACCACGCACGGTCCATACCGCTTCTTTTCGCTCATCGGTATTGCACAGGAATACGTCCTCTGCTCCGTTGTCCAGACAGATTTGTGCGGCAGCGTCACATCTGCGCTCCACATCTTCCACCGTACTTCCGTCAAACATCAGGATCAGATAAGAATCTGCGGTACGGTGCGGCATGATCTTGTTCAGATACTCTGCTGCCTCATCCAGAAGGGACTTCGGCATGTACTCGATGGCAGTCGGATTCAGATCGGAGTTGATAAATTTCGGCACGGTTCCCACGCACTGCTCCAGTGACGGATACGGTACAAGTAAGGTATAAGATACTTTCGGCTGTGGGATGACACGCATACGCAGTTTTGTCGCGATACATAACGTTCCCTCGGAACCGATCACCAGATCTTTGATATCATATCCGGATGTGTTTTTCGCTACGTTACTTCCAAACTGCATGACATCACCGTTTGGCATAACACACTCCATGGAAACCACATAGTTTCTTGTGACACCATAACCTAC
>OLRU01002737.1_pt1 | contig 11974 bp, 10 predicted proteins | sample 1672961 | NCBI WGS metagenome assembly OLRU01 (sample SAMEA3136741, study PRJEB25190) | human gut metagenome | biome: human gut; feature: human-associated habitat; material: faeces | place: Austria | collected 2013 | reverse complement strand
GCCCGCTTTACGGCGGCGATGGCGCCCCCTTTTACCTCCACGCTGCCCTCAAAGCAGCCCTCAGGCCGCACGATGGTGCCGCCCACAATATTCAAATCGTTCATCTGTGTCCCCCTTTCCGTTCAAATCAAACGCTGTGTGTGCAAAGCCGCGCGGCGCCTGCCGCAGAGGGCCGGCCCCACCGGGCACAGGGCATGGGCCTGACGGCCCGCCCGCCGCGCCCCTTTCCGGGGGCGCCGCGCGGCAGCTTCGGCTTTTACTTCATCAGCGCGTCCATGGCCGCCGCGGCGCGTTTGCCCTCGGCAACGGCCTCCACAACCGTGGCGCCGCCGTTCAGCCAGTCGCCGCCCACAAAGCAGTTGGTGCCCGCCACGCGCAGGGTGTCCCTGTCGGGCGTGCCCGCCACCAGCGCCGCGTCTGCCTTTTTGCCAATGGCAAACACCACCTGCGCCGCGTTCAGGGTGAACTCGCTGCCGGGCACGGCCTCAAAGCCGCGGCGCGCCTCGCCCGGCTTTTCCACCAGACGGTTGCGCACAAACGTCACGGCCGCGCCGCCGTCCGCCGTTTTGGCAACGGCAACGGGCGAAACCATGTACATCAGCTCTACGCCCTTATCGGCCGCGGCAAAGAACTCTTCGTCGCACGCGGGCATCTCGGCGCGTGAGCGGCGGTAGGCCAGCACGGCCTTTTCTGCCCCGGCCTCCAGGCTGGCGCACACGGCGTCAATGGCAGAATCGCCGCCGCCCACCACCAGCACGGTGCCGCTTACGGCTTTTGTTTTGCCGCTCTTCAAACCGGCCAGGTACTGCGAGCAGCCAGCCACAGGCGCGCCCTCGGCAATGTCCACGCCGCTCATGCGGTCCTGCGCAAGGCCGGCGCCCACAAACACGGCCGCATATTCCTGTTTCAGCTCTTCCAGCTTTTGGGCCGTGACGGGCGTGTTGTAGTGGAAGCGGATGCGCCCGCACGCAAGCTCGGCCAGGTCGTTTTCCACTACGGCGGCGTCAATGCGCTGCGCCGGAATTTCGCGCGCCACCACGCCGGCGGCCGCCGCGTCCTTTTCAAACACGTCCACCTCGTGGCCCAGGCGCGCCAGCATGGCCGCGCAGCCAAGGCCCGCGGGGCCCGCGCCCACCACGGCGGCCTTTTTGCCGCTGGCGGGGGCCAGCTCCGGCGCATAGGCTGCGTTGGCGCAGGCGAACTTCTGCAAATCGCGGATGCGGATGGGCGCGCCGCAGTAGTTCATGGTGCAGTTTTTCTGGCACAAATTTTCACTGGGGCACAGCGTGCCGCAGATGCCGCCCAGCGGGTTTGCCGTTTTTATCACGCGCTTGGCGCTTTTCACGTCCTCATAGCGCAAATGGCGGATGAACTGCGCCACGTCCACCCCGGCGGGGCAGCCCTTCTGGCAGGGGGCGTCCACACAGTACAGGCAGCGCTTGGCCTCGGCCTGCACATCGGCCATGGTTTGCTTGATCTCAGTCATGTTTTCCGCCTCCTTCACCTGCGTACCATTGTCATGCAGCTCACCGGGCACACCTGCGTGCACAGGCCGCAGCCGTCACATTTTTCTTTGTCCACCACAGCCTTGCGGCTTTCGTCCAGATGGATGGCGCTGTACGCGCTGTCGGCGCACACGGCCACGCACCGCCCGCAGCCCACGCACTTTTCGGCGTCCGGCTGTGAATACAGCTTGTAGGCGCGCGAGAGGTCGTTGTGGCGGAAGATATTGGGCAGGGCCTTGCCGCAGAAATCGTTGATGGTTTCAAAGCCCATCTCTTCCATGTAGTTCAAAAGGCCGGCCGTCATGTCGTTTATAATGCGGTAGCCGTGGTGCATCACGGCCGAGCACACCTGCAGCGAAGAGGCGCCTGCCAGAATGAACTCTGCCGCGTCGCGCCAGTTGTAAATGCCGCCGATGCCCGACACGGGGATGTTCACCGCCTTGGCTATCTGCGCCACTGTGCGCAGGGCAATGGGCTTGATGGCCGCGCCCGAAAGCCCCTGGAAGGCGCTGCGCCCGTCCACATTGGGGTAGGGCACAAAGGTGCGGATGTCGATGCCGGGCAGGCTGTTCAGCGTGTTGATGGTGGCGATGGCGTCCGCCCCCGCCGCCTCGGCCGCGCGCGCCTTGCCGGGAATATCCTGCACAATGGCGGGCAGCTTGGGCATCACGGGCTTTTTCGTCTCTTCGCGCACCCAGGTGGTCACCATTTTGATGGCCTCCTCGCTGCCGCCCACCGTGGCGCCGCCGCCCGATTCGGCCATGCCGTGCGAGCACGAGAAGTTCAGCTCAAAGCCGTCGGCCCCGGCCTCGTCGAACATGCGCGTCACCTCGCGCCACTGCTCTTCCACAAGGCCCTCGGTGTGCAGCAGGCTCACCCAGACGCCGTGTTCGGGAAAGCGCTCCTTCAGCCAGCGGGTATCCTTGGCCCACTTTTCAATGTGCTTGGGGCTGCCCAGCTCGAAGTTGGTAAAGCCCACAATGTCGCCGTCGGCGCTTTTCACCGCGGTAATGCGCGGGTTCACGTTCTGCGCCTGGCTCAGGGTGTAGGCCAGCGTTTTCAGCACCGCGCCGCCCCAGCCCGCCTCAAAGCACCGGGCCACCATCTCCACGTTGGTGGTGGGCGGCGCCGAGGAGAGCATGAAGGGGTTCGGCATGGAAACGCCGGCAAAGTTCACTTTCAGGGTGGGTGCCATTTGTTCCTTCCTCCTTCAGTTTTTTCATACGGATGTTCTTGCACAGGCGTTTTTTGCCTGCGCCGGTTCATTCACGCCTTTTTCAGCGTTTTTTTCAGGTGGTTTTTCAGGCCGCCGTCCTCCACAATGCTCAGCACATGCTCGGGCAGCTTGCTGCCCTGGTACGTTTTGCCCGTGGTAATGTCTTCAATGGTGCCGTTCAAAAGGTCCACCACAATCTCGTCACCCTGGTTCAGCCCGCTTGTGTCTGCCAGCGTCACCACCGGGAAGCCCACGTTGATGCAGTTGCGGAAAAAGATGCGCGCAAAGCTTTGGGCAATCACGCCGCCCACGCCCGCGTACTTCAGCGCTATCTGCGCCGTTTCGCGGCTGGAGCCCGGGCCGAAATTGCTGCCCGCCACAATGATGTCGCCCTTTTCAATGGCGTCGGCAAAGCCGGGGTACGCGCGCTCCATGGCGTGCCGGCCAATCTCCTCATAGCTTGCGTCCATATACTCGCCCGGGGAGATGATGTCCGTGTTGATGTCGTCCCCGAATTTCCACACCCTGCCCTTTATCTGAGAATTCATAACTTCTTCCCCCTTTTCGGCACGTTTAGAAATAGGCGCGCGGGTCTGCAATGCGGCCCTCTATGGCGCTGGCCGCCACCGTGGCGGCGCTGCCCAGGTACACGCTGGCGTCCTTGCTGCCCATGCGGCCGATAAAGTTGCGGTTGCTGGTGGAGATGCAGCTTTCGCCCCCCGCCAGAATACCCGTGTGCGCGCCCAGGCACAGCCCGCAGCTTGGCGCCACAATGACGGCCCCGGCCTCTGTCAAGATGTCCAGGATGCCCTCCTTCATGGCCATGCGGTACACCTCGCGCGAGGCGGGCGAAACAAGGAAGCGCAGCCCCTTGGCCGCCTTTCTGCCCTTCAGCACGTGCGCGGCGGTGCGCAAATCGGAAATGCGGCCGCCCGTGCACGAGCCGATGTACACCTGTGTCAGCGGCGCGCCGGCCACCTCGGTCACGTCGTGCACGTTGTCCACATGGTGCGGGCAGGCCACCTGCGGCACCAGCGCGGCGGCGTCGTTCACATAGCTGCGCTCGTACTCGGCGTCCTCGTCCGGGTACAGCAGCACATAGCTGCGCTGCGAGCCGTGCGCCTTCAAATACTCCAGCGTCTTTTCGTCCGGCGGGATATACCCCGCCTTGGCGCCCATCTCCACCGCCATGTTGGAGATGGCCATGCGCTCGTCCATGGGCAGGGCGCGAATGGCCTCGCCGCAGTATTCCAATGCTTTATAAGTAGCGCCGGAATGGCCGATGGTGCGGCAGTCATACAGCACCATGTCCTTGGCGAAAACGCCCTTTCCCAGCGTGTTTTTCCACTCGATGCGGTAGCTCTCGGGAACTTTCAGCCAAATTTGGCCCGTGGCCACGACACCCAGCATCTCCGTAGAGCCGATGCCCGTGCCGAACGCGCCGAACGCGCCGGACATGCACGTGTGCGAGTCTGTGCCCACAACAAGCGTGCCGGGCTGGTCGTAACAGGCCTCTGCCAGCACCTGGTGGCACGGGCCCTCGTATTCGTGATAGTCCACGTCCTTGGCCAAAGACCAATCCTTCGTGAACTTCACGGCCTCCGCCTGCTTTATCTCGCACGGCGGGGTGTAGTGGTCGCTTATCACCACCACTTTGCTTTTATCCCAAACGCCCACGCCCAGCTCTTCCAGGCCCTGGGCTATTTCGATGCGCGGGCCCAGAATGTCGTCCATCATGGCAACGTCCACGTTGGCGTTCACAATCTCGCCTATTTCCACATGTTCCTTGCCGGCGGCGCGGGCCAGCGCCTTCTGTGCAAATGTCATGCCCCTCATTGCGTTTACACCACCTTCAGTAAAAAAGGGCGCCGCGGCGCGCGGTGTGCCCGGCACAGCGCCGCCCTCTGCTTCGAAACCTCTTGCCCGCCGGGCCGTCAGGCCCCCAGCCGGGTGCGGATGAACGCGTCGAACTCTGCAATAATCTGCTCGTTGGTTTTCTCGCGGTCATCCATCAGAAGGCCGTACATGGGCGGTGCGGGCAGGTCGCGCGCCTCAATGGCCTTCAAAAGCTCTTCCGTGTAAATGCCCGGCTGCCTGCGCAGGCTGCGCACGGGCTCGGCAGGGTGGCCCCCGCCGTTCTCGTAATAGCTGGAAACAGTAAGCCCGCACGTGGGCGAACCGTCGCACACCAGCACGGCCACCACGTCATAGCCCACAATGGCGTAATTTTCCATGTAATCCACCATCTGCTCGGCCAGTTTGCGGCAGCAGTGCCGGAACCCCGCGTTGTCGTACAAATTGCGGGAATGCCACCACCGCTGGCAGCCGATGTGCAGCACCTCCGGGCACGGCATCTGCATAATGCCCACGCCGTACTTATCCAGCGTGCGCACCACCTCGGTGAACATGCCGGGGTAGCGTGCAAATTCCTGCACCTTGTTGTTCGCGTTCAAAAGGCAGTTCGAAACGAACACTATTTTTTTCGAGCGGTCGTCTACATTCCGCTGCGGCATGCGGCACCCTTCCTTCCTCGCGTTGTGCCCGCGCGGGCGGGCGGCGGCCGCCTGCCGCCGCCCGGCGCCGCGGGCTTTGTAAAAAGCTGTGCTTTGCGCTTATTTCACGTCGTTCACAAGCTCCATCAGCTTGGCCATGTCCGGCTGCTCCTCCAGGTGGTTCACAAAGTCCACAATCTTTTCGGTGCGCTCTGTGTCGCCCTTGTAGGTGCGGTTGGCAAGGTAGCGGAACTTGTTCACCACGTCCTCGTAGGTGACAGGGTTGCGCCAGTCGCCCTTCGGGTCGTCCACGGTGGCGGAATACTGCGTGCCGTCCTTCATGGTGATGGTAACGGCGCTGGAATAGTGGGCCGGGTAGCGGCGCTCGAACTCGTCGTCCATCACCACGGTGGTGGCGGCAATCAGGCGTTTCACCAGCTCGTCGTTGATGTAATCGGTGTTCAGCTCATCCACGGTGAACTTGCCGTTTTTGAAGGCGATAGCCGCCTGGTAGGGCATGCTGAACTGCAAATCCACAATGTTGCGCGGCGCCCACTTGCAGGGCTCAGCCAGCAGGTGCATGGTGTATTTAGAGGAGCGGATGTCGATCTTCTCGATGTCCTCGGCATTGGGGTGGTATTTCTCCACAATCTCAAGGCAGGCGTCCAGGTGCCCGCCGGAGTAGCGGCAGCACGGGTACACCTTGATGGAAGACTTGGTGAACGTCCAATCCTCGCCCAGGCCCTCGGTGATGTACTTGGAGTCATAGTGGTCCTGGAAGGAATAGGCGTGCAGCAGGCCATCCTTGCTTTCAAAGATGTCGGACGGGCCGTTGAAGCCCTTTTCGGCCATGCGCGCGGCGATGATGGAGTTCATGGCGGGGTGGCCGGCCTGCAGGCGCTTTGTAAAAGAGCCCTCGGTGTTCCAGGCCATCAGGCCCGCCACCATGCTGCCCGCAATGCCCTGGGCATACACGGTTTTCTGCTCGTCCAGCTTCATCAGCTTCGCAGCGGAGACGGCGGCGCCCATGGTGCCGCAGGTGCTGGTGGGGTGGAAGCCCTGGTAATACATATCGCCCAGGTAGGCCGTGCCCATGCGGCACACCACTTCGTTGCCCAGCGAGACGGCCTCGATATACTCCTTGCCGCTGCGGTGCAGCATCTCGCTCAGCGCCATGCTGGCGGGGAAGGTGGCGGGCGACGGGTGCGCGTTGGATTCGTTGTGGTCGTCCACAAAGTCCAGGCCGTAGCACTGAATGGCGTTTGCAAACGCGGCGTTGGGCGCGGCAACCTTATCCTTGCTGCCCACAATGGTGGCCTCGGCCGGGCCGCCCATCTCCTCTGCCACCTCGCGCGCAATGGTGCTGGAGATGACTTCGCGCGTGCCCAGCATGGAAGCCAGCACGTCCAGCGTCAGCGTTTTCGCCTTGACGACGGCCTCTTCAGGCAGGTTCTCGAATTTGGTGTTCACCGCCACTTCGGCAATCTTGGTTGCAATGGTCTTGCTCATTTTCTTTTCCTCCTGATAAATTATTGAATGCGGGACTTGCGCACATATACCTGCCCGTCCATGATGACGCGGGCGGTGCGAAGAATGGCGGCCGTTTTCAGGTCATACTGCCCGTCGTGCGCCTCCAGCTCCGACACCACCGGTATCACCCCGGCGGGATGGCCTATTACAATTTTGCGGCCGTTTTTGCCGCGCTCGCTCAGCACCTGATGCACAATGCTGCCCGGCACGCGGGCCGCCGTGCCCATGCACACCGTGCCGGTGACAGGGTGCGTTTTGTGCATCATCTGCATGAACAGCAGCCTGCTCACAAGGTCAATGTCCCCGGCGTCCACATCCTTGCCGTCGAACGTGCGGTAGCCTTGTGCAGGCGAAACAATGGCAAAGAAGGGCGAATACGGGCATTTTTTTGTGGCGTTCTGCCAAGTGTCCGTCAGGCCGATTTTCTCGGCGCAGCGGCCGCGAATCTCTTCAATGCGCGCCATCAGTGCGGCGTCGCCCTCAATTTCAGCGGGCGTCTCGGTGCCCTGCATGCCAAGGCTCTCGGCCCTGATGAACACGGTGGGCGTGCCGGCGTCCACCACAGACACTTCATACTGCTTGCCATCCTCGGTGGTGATGGTATCCGTCACATTTCCCGTGGGAAGCAGCTTGCCCGTGATGCCGCCCACACTGTCGGAGAAGTCCAGCTCGATGGTAGAGCCCAGCGTGGGCACGCCGTCAATGTGCAAATCGCCCTCTATCACCGCGCGGCCGTCCTTCACGGCCACCTTGGCGTTGATGATGGAATTCGTGTTCACCTGATGGATTCGCACGGTGGTGTACGGCTCTTCGGCCTTCACAAGGCCATGGTCGATGGCATAGGGCCCCACGCCGGCCGAGATATTGCCGCAGTTGGATTTGTAATCCACCTTCGCGTCCACGAAGCTCACCTGGCCAAAGGTGTAATCCACATCGGCGTCCTCGCGGCTGGGCGGGCCTATGATGGCCAGCTTGCTGGTCAGCACGTCCGCGCCGCCAAGGCCGTCTATCTGCCGCACATCGGGGCTGCCGAATATCTCAAGAATGTATTTGTCGCGCAGCGCCGGGTCCTGCGGAAGCTCATTTTCCATGATGAAAATGCCCTTGCTGGTGCCGCCGCGCACAATGGAACAGTTTACGCTGATGACTTCGTCTTTCATGAAAGCACGCTTCCTTTCACTTCACGATGCGGGTGCCGCTTTCGCCGCGCAGGGCAGCAGCAGCATTTTCCAGGCTGGCGATGACAGCCGTGCCGCCTGCCTTGGCGAACGACATGGCGGCCTGCACCTTCGGCAGCATGCTGCCCGGCGCAAAGTGACCCTCGCCGCAGTATTTTTCGGCCTCGGCCACCGTCATTTCGGCAAGGGCCTTCTGGTCCGGCTTGCCCCAGTTGATGGCCACGCGGTCCACCGCCGTCAGAATTACCAGCATATCCGCGCTGATCAGCTCGGCCAGCTTGGCAGAGGCAAAATCCTTGTCAATCACGGCCGGGGTGCCCACAAGGCGCCCGTCCTTTTTCACCACAGGGATGCCGCCGCCGCCCACGGTGATAACCACATAGCCGGAATCCACCAGCGTGTTCACCATGTCCTTTTCCACCACATCCACAGGCTTGGGGCTGGGCACCACCTGGCGCCAGCCGCGGCCCGCGTCCTCCACCATGGTGTAACCGCGCTCGGCCGCTATTTTGTCGGCCGTGGCCTTGTCGTAAAACGCGCCCACAGGCTTGGACGGCTTCTGGAAGGCAGGGTCGGCCTCGTCCACCAACACCTGTGTCACCAGCGTGCCCACGCTTTTTTGAATGCCGCGCGCGGCCAGCTCGTTGGCAATGCTGTTCTGCAAATGATAGCCGATATAGCCCTGGCTCATGGCGCCGCACTCGGGGAACGGCATGTCGGCCTTGATGGCCCCTGCCTCCGCCGCCGTGGACATGCCCAGGTTTATCATGCCCACCTGCGGGCCGTTGCCGTGGGCTATCACCACCTGGTTGCCCTGCTCTATCAGGTCTACAATGGGCTTCGCCGTCTGGCGCACCAGTGCAAGCTGTTCGGCCGGGGTGTTCCCCAGCGCATTGCCGCCCAGGGCGATCACGATTTTTTTCAATCTGCTCTCCTCCTAAACGTTTTTATCTCGCGGGGGAACCTTTCGGCCCCGTTTGATGGCTTTTTCCGCGGTGCGCGCCGGGGCCATGCGGCCCCGGCGGCACGCCGCCTTTTCAGTATTCCGCCTTCACCGGCGCGCAGAACACGCCGTAATCTTCGGGGTGGCGGTCTTTCAGGCTGGGCATCGAGGCCCGGCGCGCGGCCACCTCGTCCAAATCGAGCGTCTGCACAATGACGCCGCCGGCCTCCTGCGTCAGCTCTGCCAGCACCTCGCCCCTGGGCCCGGCCACCATGCTGTGCCCAAACAGGAACAAATCGTCCATTCTGCAGTACATGTTGGCCGCGGCCAGGAACACGTTGTTCTCCAGCGCGTGGCAGCGGATAAGCAGCGGCCAGATGTCGGCCTCCTGCACGCGCCACGCTGCGGGCATGAACACCACTTCGGCCCCCTTCAGCGCCAGAATGCGCGCGGGCTCGGGGTGGTTGTTGTCAGCGCATATCATCATGCCTATCCTGCCGTACTTCGTCTCGAATACGGGGTATTCGCCCGTGCGGGTAAAATAATCGCACTCGCTGCCGAACAAATGGTTTTTCGAATACACGCCCTGCACTTCGCCCTCGTCGTTTATCAACACCGCGGCATTGTTCAGCGGGCGCGTGGTGTATACCTGAAGCGCCAGAGGCGCAATAATGTAAACGCCCAGCTCTTTTGCAAGCGCGCGCAGCGCCGTGACGGCGGGGCCCGAAAGCCCCTCGGCCATATCGTACAGCCTTTCGCCGAACGCGCCCAGGTTATAGCCCGTGACGAACAATTCGGGCAGGCAGATGATGCGGGCGCCCTTTTCCGCCGCCTCGCGCACTTTTTTCTGCGCCAAGGCCAGGTTGTATTCCTTGTCGCCCAGCTTCGTCTCAAGCTGGATAAGCCCAACGGTCACCTGTCTCATGCTCAGGCCTCCTTCGGGGCGGCCTTGGCGGCCTCGGCCTTCAGGGCAGCATGCTCGGCCTTTTTGGCCGCCATATAGCTGCTGTCGCCCGCCTTCATCATCAGGTAGTACACCAGCATGGCCACCAGCGTGCCCACAATGATAGAGGCATCATACAGCCAGTGCAGTGCGGGCACCCACAGCCCAAGGAAGATGACGATGAAGCTGACGGCGATGGTGAGGATGCTGATGGGGTTCACACCGCCCTTGCGGTTCAGGAACACCAGCAGGCCCAGCAGGGCAATGATGACGCCCATGGCAATCATCGAGAACTGGTGCGTGCAGCCCAGCGTGCAGATGGCCTGCGTCCAGGACGCGGGCAGTACGAAGGACAAAACCACCAGCGCCACGGCTGCGGCAAAGCACAGCACATAGGTGGGCATGTTGAATTTTTTCAGGTTCGTGTACTTCGATTCATCCTCCGGCACATACAGGCTGCGCAGGTTCAGCTCGGTGCGGCAGATAAAGAAGTAGTGGCAGATGGTGATGCCAATGATGGGCCCAAGCAGGGCGCCGCCGCCGTTGAGGAAGAAGTTCATGTAAACGCCCATGTCGCTCACAAGCACCCACGGGCGAATCAGCACGCCCACAATGCCGAGGATAACGGCGGCCCACTTGAAGTTTATTTTGCCGCCCGTCAGGTGCACGATGGCCGTGGCCGGCGTCAGCGCGTTGGCCGCAATGTTGGTGGTGAGCGTTGCAATGATAAGGAACGCCATCATGCCGATGACAAGGGGCACATTTTCTATCATGCCGGTGAGCTGCACGGGGTCCCAAATGGCCTCGCCGAACATCACCACAGTGCAGCTTGTGACAAGCGAGCCCACAAGCGCCAGGCCCACGATGCCAGTGGGCACGCCGATGAACTGGCCCACCATCTGGGATTTCTGGTCTTTGGCCACCTTTGTCAGGTCGGTGACGGTAAGCGGCATCGAGCCCCAGTAGCTGATGTTGGAGTTCAGGCCGATAATGAAGAACGTCAGGAATTCCGTGGTGGAGGCAAAGGTGTTCTGCTGACGGATCAGCGGGCCCCATTCGCCTGCAGAGGTACGCGCCCACACCAGCAGCACCACAAGCCAGATAATCAGCAGCGGCGCACACCAGTGCTCCATTTTCTGTATCATGCCCATGCCCTTGATGAGGATGAAGATGTTCAGCACAAGGAACACGCCGAAGCACACCCATTTGCCAAGAGGCCACGCGGCCCAGGCCGGGAACAGCAGGCCCAGCACGGTGTTCAGCGCGCTGCCGCCAATCCAGAACTGGATACCGCACCAGCCCGCGGCCACCACGCCGCGCAGAATGGCTGCCACGCTGGCGCCGTTGAAGCCGAAGGCGCTGCGCCAGTAAATTGTGGAAGGAATGCCGTACTTCGCGCCCGCGTGACCGTTGGCCAGAATGGGGAACGCGATGATGACGTTTGCCAGCAAAATGGTGAACATGGCCCATTTCAAATCCATGCCGCCCACAATGAGGCTGGAGGCCAGATAATAGGTGGGGATGCCGATGTCCATGCCGATCCACGTTGCAAAATAACTGTATATGCCCCAGTTGCGCTCGCTTTTCTTGGTGGGCAGCAGGTCTTTTGCCACATTTGCATTGCCGCCCAGGTTCAAATCGAAGTCTTGCATGTAAGATACCCTCCTTCTTTCTGCGTTGTTACGCTTTGACGAATCAAAACCGTTGTGTGCGGCGCATGCCTGCGCCGCACCGGACCAGTTTGCAGGGCCGCCGCGCCTGCCGGCTTGCCGGGCGCCGTTTGCCAGCCGGCCCCCGCACCGGGCCGCAGCCCATGCGCATTTTCTCACCCATCCTTTCCTTTCTTAATTCAAAAGTAACCGCTTACACAAACGCTGCCGTTTCCCCTTCTGTCTGCGGCCGCCCGCCAATGGGCATGCTCTGCTTTGCCGCGCGGGGCCTTGCCCGCCTGTCCGGCTTTTCAAAGCGCCCGTCCGCGCGCCCGGCGCCCGCCGGGCCGCCTCTCTGCTGTATTCCGTCTTTCGCCAGCCCTCTTGTAAACGTTTACATTTTCACCCTTTTTCTCTCTTTTTTTCAACCTGCTTCCATCAACTCAATTTTATTGATGTTTTGCCCAAATAGAACCATCCTGTTTTCTTCCCCGGTGTACCGGGGAAGGCGAAAAGGG
>OLRU01002728.1_pt1 | contig 12016 bp, 9 predicted proteins | sample 1672961 | NCBI WGS metagenome assembly OLRU01 (sample SAMEA3136741, study PRJEB25190) | human gut metagenome | biome: human gut; feature: human-associated habitat; material: faeces | place: Austria | collected 2013 | reverse complement strand
TCTCTTCCCGGGCTGTCTTTGGCTGGATTTTGTTTGAATTAAATAGTAGTTGTGGGGATTTGAGGGAAAGGGTAGAAGTTTTCTGCTTGCTTTCAAAATATTGTAGATAGATATTTTTTATCCCACTTTGATTCGTGCATCTTTTATTGTAAGCTGCTAAAAGATTATTCGTAAACTATTATTACTGATTGGATACTATACTAGATTTTAAGCAAATTGATATAATTATTATGTTATCATCCGCAATATTTATAAAATTAAATTTAAAATGCCGATTTCTTCATTTTACTATTACATATAGGCAGGTCAAATCATACCCTCTGCTACCAGTCATTGTCGAGTAAGCAGAATACATCAGCTTCTGTCTCCAAATCCCCTCCCCCTGTTTAATTCATCTTCTCCAGCCACAGCACAGAAGCCATTGCTCCGAGACCACAAATATGCCTTATTGGGAGCAGTGGCTTCGTCTGTAGTGTATCTAATGAATTAAATAGCAATTAACTCTTTTCCTAATTCTTCATCGGCATAGAGTATATTTATGTATTCGCCCAGTAATGCAGCATGAAGTGCTTCTTTTTTCTCAAGTCCAGAAGCAACTCCAATTTTACATGGAATTTTTTTCAGTTCTTCTAATGTAATGCTAATACGTCTTTTTGCAAAAGAACTGCTTACCGCTTCTCCCCGTGCATCAAAGAAGCAGGTGCAGACATCTCCTACCGCTCCTTTTTCTTCTAGTTCAATAAAGTCTTCTTCTTTTAAAGAACCGGAACGATATAGAATGGTATTCCGACTCAGATTACCTACTCCAAAGAGAGCAATCTGGCATTCTCGTGCTAATGTGAGTGCGGCAGAGATATTTCTTTCTTTTTTTAGCATCTCTGCAATCTCGGCAGAATCTACTGCGACTGGTGCTGGAATGACATAAGCTTCCCCGTGTCCTGCTCTGGCAATTGCCTGCGACAAATCATCTGCACCGACAGGAACAGATGTCTCATTCGTTTTTCCATTAATCTGCACCACTTTCACATTATGCACGCCCAAATCAGAAACATAATTTGCAAAGCTTTTCATGGTACGCCCCCAGGCAGTTCCGATAATACTTCCGTCATTTAAATAGGAAGATAAATCTTTTGCTGCTGCTCTACAGACATCTTCCTGTACTGCAACAGGCGCATCTGAAAGCTTTGGAACGAGAAATACTTTCTCTAAATTATACTTTTTCTTTAAAGAAGCAGATAGTTCCTCGTTAGATAACACAGGATATTCCACAGTAATTTTGATATATCCCATCTCTTCTGCTTTCTTTAACATTCTGCTGACAGTTGATACAGAAATGTCCTCTTCTTGTGCGATAATCTTCTGATCCATATGCGATTCATAATACTTTTTAGCTACTCGAATTATTTTAATTATTTTATCATTTTTCATACTTTTCCCTCACAGCCATGCCGTATTTACCAATTTATTATAAAGTATCAACGACACTGTGTCAATCTGTGCAGAAGAAGAAATGAAAATATTTGCAAAAAAATATATGTGAAAATATAAACATAAAAATATTTGCATTTTTTATTGACTTAATATTAAAATCCTGTTATACTGCAACAAGTGGGTATTTAAAGATGTTAATACTCCGGCATATGTTATGTGATTCCTATGTTTTCACATAAGAATATGTATTTATAATTGTATGTTCCTAATCAGATTTTTGCATGGCATCTCCTGTGCAGATTTGATTATTCAACATTTTCAGGAAGAGTTATCCTGAATTTCTTTCTCCCGAAGGTTCTTTCACTTCTGTTTCTATTTCTATTTCCCTACTCTACTACAGTTCCAAAAAGAAACTTCGGGCGAAAGGATTTTATTGTAAGTTGCGAAAGGTGGAAATCAACATTTGTTAATTTCCACCTTTATTTTTTTAATAGATAATTTATCAGAAAAAATATAAAAAATTTGTCTCTCTACAAAAATAGAGCGTATTTAAAACCCTAACGCCAAGGATGATGCCATGTATAGCTGCCAGATTAAGCATAAAATAATAAGCAAAAAATATATTTCATTCATTTTTCTTTTTTACTAAATGACAGATTGTTGTCATCATTTTTTCTATATTTAAAGGTTTTGCCAGATGAGCATTCATACCTACGGCAATGCACTTTTCAGCATCTTCCTGAAATGCATTCGCTGTCATAGCTATAATTGGTATTGTTTTTGCATCTGAATGTTCTAATGACCTGATCTTCTTCGTAGCTGTATATCCATCCATAACAGGCATCATCAGATCCATCAGAATTACATCAAATGTTCCTGTCGGTTTCTCTTTAAATAATTTCACTGCCTGCTGTCCATCTTCCACTCGGGTAATCAACGCTCCGACATCTTCGAGAACTGTCTTCGCTATTTCCGCATTCAGCTCATTATCCTCTACAAGGAGAATTCTTGTTCCTTTTATCGTGTGAATTGCGGGTGGCTTCATGGCATTCTGATTTCCATATACCTCTTCTTTCGATGCTATGTCAAAAGAAAGATCTACCGTAAATTTTGTTCCAATGCCCTGTCTGCTTTCTACCTGAATACTTCCATCCATCAGTTCTATCATGGATTTGATAATAGAAAGTCCCAGCCCTGTTCCCTGCACCTTATTTTCTGTAGTGGTATGTTCTCTGGAAAATTCTTCATAGACATGCGGAAGATATTCTTCACTCATACCAATGCCCGTATCTTCACATGAAAAAATATAATGTATCTTTGAAGGATTCTCTGATGCGGCCTCATGTATTTCTACATAGATTGAATGTCCCTCCGGGGTATACTTTATAGCATTGCTGATAATATTCAGCATAATCTCCTGTAACTTTGTCTGATCACAGACAACATAATGATGTCTTATATCTAAATCGGCATAATACTGCAGATTCTTCTTTCTGATATCCTCTTCAAACACTGTATTTACCCTGTGAAATAATGCATCCATATCCTCAGCTTTTAATTGTAATACCGCTGTACCGCTTTCAATCCGGGCCATTTCCAAAATCTGATTGATAATCATCAGCAGAAGATTACTGGAAGACTGTATCTTTCCCAGATATTCTTTTGCCTTTTTTTCATTCTGCAGATTCTTCTCTAACAAACCGGAAAAACCCACAATTGCATTCATCGGAGTTCGGATATCATGGCTCATATTGAATAGAAATCTTGTTTTTGCTTCGCTGGCGTTTTTTGCCTGTTCAGCAGATTTTTTCAACTCCGCTTCATATTGTCTTTCCCTGTGTTTTTTGCTGAATATCAAATAAAATACTGTAGCAACCAATAATGAGTATACATAAGAAACGACAATACACATAATCCAGTAAGAACGTGGAATCCATCCCTCTGAAGGGATAATGTCAAAATACCATGTGTTATTGGGAACTGTGCATTCTACTGTCAGAATGTTGTCCGGCATATCATCCTGACTTTCTGCCAGAATAATCCTATCGTTGCCGTCTCTGTCATAGCTCCAGATTCTGTAGCAGAAATCTGCATCACTTAAATAATTAAGATTTATTTCATCAATGAAGCGATTCCAGTCAATCACCAGGATCACAAATCCCCAGAACTCCCCTTTATCTGAATTATTATCCTGATAAATCGGATTAAAAAGCAGTGCCCCTGTTCCTCCCTGCTTTAACTGGTATGGTCCCCCAATCGTATATTTTCCGTTCTCCCTTGCCACAACTGCATCCTTTTTTCGCTCATGCTCCTGCAGCATATCCAGTCCAAAAGCTCCCTCATTTTCCTGTTTCGGATAAATGTCTGTAACAATGCCATCAGGTGCCAGTTCAAATGCCTTAATCACGCCATCTTCATTTGGAATCTTTTCTGCCAGTTCAGAAAACGTATTCTCATCCAGATTTTCTCCAGCACTGATGTAATTTCCCAGAAGATTAGAGAGCATGATATACTGATCCAGTCTTGCCCTGACTCTTTTCTCCGTAACCTGCGCCATATATTTTCCAGTTGTCTTTTCATTCTTTTCCAGATTATGGAGTAGAAAAATACCAACAAAAAATGCTGTCAGAAAAGCAGTCAATCCAACAATATAACAATATATTTTTATCTTTTTATACGGTCCGCTGTCCTTTTTCATTCTGCTATACCTCTGTTATTCTTTACCCGATTACTGACACATCTGATTACCAGCACAGAATTTCCTGCAGATTCTGTATCTGTGGTTCAATTCCTGATGCACACCATTCAAATGTATTTTTAAAACTTTCCTTCTTTTCTGAATTCCATTCAAAAATATACGCTCTGTCTGCTGCTGTATATTTTCCAACACTCTTCAGTATAGATGGTGTCATGTCATCCAGCTGCTTTTCATTCTCTGCCTGACTCATAAAAGAAATCTTATGAAGGATTTCATCCATGTAATGCAATTTACTTTTTATATCATCTCTGTATTCTTCCATATAACTTTTCCCCGGTTTATAATTATTAGCTGCCTGTCCCTAACCAATATTCTCAAAACAAAAAAAGCACTGTCTTTTCAGGCAATGCATCTTAAACGTTGTAACTGGCTGCTATTTTGCAGACCATATAGCTTTGTGTCCCAGACTTTCGGCTGATTTGCTGACGAATCTTTTTCTTTTATTATACATTTTTTCTTGAAATAAGTCTATTGCAAATTTGTCCGTAAAATTTGTCCGTAAAAAGAAAAAAGATGGCTAACGACAACCATCTTCTCTCTGTTCTATATTATAATGATAAGAAAAAAACAGTGCTTTACTTCACACACTCCATAATTATCGCTTCACATCTGTCATATCCAAGCTGTGAACTGTTCAGGCACAACGTGTAATTGCTGGCTTTTCCCCATTTTTGATCCGTATAAAAGTTATAATTTGTCATACGTCTTTTATCTATGTCTGCCATCATTTTGACAGCTTCCTTCTCTTCTACATTATGTAAATCCATGATACGTTGTATTTTTTCCGGCATATCCCCATGAATAAATACATTCAATACATCGTTCCAATCTCTTAGGATAAAATCTGCATTTCGTCCAATAATTACACAGGACTCTTTTTCTGCCAATTCCAATATAACCTTTCTCTGTGCCTCATATACCATATCCTCAACGGATTTTCCTGTAATATCACGTCCGGCAAGTGCATAGGCAAATAATCCTTTTTTGGGAGATAACTCTGCGCTTTCCTGAATATATTCTGGTGATAAACCAGACTTTTCTGCAATCTCACTAATGATATTTTTATCATAGTAAGTAATTCCAAGTTTTTTTGCAACTTCTTCTCCGATAAAACGTCCACCGCTTCCAAATTCTCTGCTGATTGTAATAATTCTTTTTGCCATTTCCAGTTCCTCCTTAATTTAAAACATCGACCTTATTTTTTCTGATTTTCTTTAAAAATACATATCCTGCCAGACATGCAATGACTTCGGTAATCGGAAACGCCCACCAGATCAGGGAGACTCCCATCTGACCATTTCTGACAAATAAAGAAAAGACTCCTGCCAGTGGCAGAATGATAATAAGCTGTCTTAGAAGTGAAATAACCAATGATTCCATACCACCATCCAGCGCCTGATAAATTCCCTGATAAGCAACATTAATTCCCGCAAACAGAAAACTAATAGAAATCACTCTCATCGCACTGATAAAATATTCTCTTGACTGTCCTGCATTAAACAGCGTTGCAAAAGCTCCAGGGAAAATCTCTGTAATTGCAATTCCCAAAATCATTAATACAATCGTATAGAGAAGCCCATCTTTGATTCCATCCTGAATTCTTTTTTTACTTCTCATTCCATAAGCAAATGCAATGATCGGAGTGATCGCATCTCGCAGACCAAACGCAAGGAAGAGAACAAACTGCTGAACTTTATAAAACAACCCATAGGCTGTCTGCGCTGACGGATTGAACTTCAAAATCAGATTCATTACATAAACCATAATAGACATCAGAGCCTGAGCAATAATTGCCGGAAGTCCGATTGCATAAATTTCTTTTATAATGCCAATATCCGGCTTCATATATTTCGCATCATGTTCAAATTCCTTATTCAATTTCATATGAAAAATGAACAGTAACACTGCGGATGCTACCTGACCAATTACCGTTGCATAAGCTGCACCTTTTACACCCATTTCAGGAAAAGGTCCTATACCATAGATCATAATAGGATCAAGAATAATATTTACAACTGCACCAACTACCTGTCCGATTGTAGAATAAAGAGAACGGCCTGTTGCCTGTAATAACTTTTCAAATAGTGAAAAGAAGATAATACCAAAAGAAATCACGCAGCATATCCTCAAATAGCTGACTCCCATCTCAAGCACTTCTGTATCTACTGTCTGCGATGAAATATATGCTTTTACTCCAAAGATACCAAATAAGAAACAAACCACATAAATAATCACACCAAGAAACAAACTGTTTCCTGCTACCTTTGCAGCTTTTTTGCTGTTTCCCTGTCCAAGTGTCCTTGCAAGAAGTGCATTGGTTCCTACACCTGTTCCGATTCCCACCGCAACCATAAGCATCTGCACCGGGAATACGAGTGTCAGTGCATTTAATGCCGCTTCACTGCCTACTCTCATATTTCCTACAAATGCACTGTCTACAATGTTATAGACCGCCTGCAATGCCATAGATAGAATCATTGGAATTCCCATCTGGATCATCAGCTTATTCACTGACATATCTTTCATCTTGTTACTTTCTGCCATTTTGTTTTAGCTCCTCTCTTTTTGCACAAAAAAAGTGTGTGCCTTGTCATATAAGCTGGACTTACGCTGACAGGCTACACACTTTTTTATACAATATTAGTTTTTAACAAAAAAACGAGCAGCTGGTAAACTGGATTTACGCTTACTTGCTACTCGTTTGTTATAATTATATTTCCTGTTTTTTAAAAAGTCAAACAAAAATTTTTCTTCTTATTTTTCAAATGCCTTACTCTCGAATCGTTATCCACAGCAGATTCATTCCCTAAAAAATACTATCACGTTTGCAGGCTATGCACTTTTGAGTGCTGAACATCTCTGTTCCAAATGCGATTATTATGCAGAGCACCGGAAACCAACAGCAGTAGAAAAGGAATATTTTGTATGACTTTATTTTATCATGAATTTCGAATATTAATTGATTTCAATTATGAAGTGTGCTAAAATGAATCTTGCAGATTAAGGCATTGTATAAAACAATGCCATTATTTATGTCTAAAGAAAAAGAAAGAGAGTATGGTATTTATGAAAGAAAAGAAAAAAATGTCGCTGGCGATGCAGATATTTATTGCTCTTGTTCTGGCTATCGCTGCCGGATTACTCCTGCAAAAGCATGCCCAGTTTGCCGAAATGTATATCAAACCGTTTGGAACAATTTTTTTGAACCTGCTTAAGTTCATTGTTGTTCCTATCGTATTATTTTCCATCATGTGCGGAATCATTTCCATGCGTGATATAAAAAAAGTTGGCGCCATTGGCTTAAAAACAGTTGTTTACTATATGTGTACTACTGCTTTTGCCATTACAATCGGACTAATCGGTGGTAATTTATTTAAGAAAATGTTCCCTGTAATTGCAACCACAGACTTATCCTACCAGGTTGGTGAGAAAACATCTTTGATGGATACTATCGTAAATATTTTCCCATCCAACTTCATCTCCCCGATGGCTGAGGCAAATATGCTACAGGTTATCGTTATGGCATTATTAATCGGTTTTGCGATCATTCTTGTTGGAGAAGAAAAAAATACCCGTATCATTACAGCATGTAACGATTTAAACGATGTATTTATGAAATGTATGGAAATGATCTTAAAGTTATCTCCTATTGGTGTGTTCTGCCTGCTTTGTCCAGTTGTTGCAGCAAACGGTGCAACCATCATTGGTTCCCTTGCGATGGTACTTTTAGCAGCCTATGTATGTTATATCGTTCATGCAGTTGTCGTTTATTCTTTCGCAGTAAAAACAATCGGTGGAATCAGCCCTCTTACTTTCTTTAAAGAAATGCTTCCGGCAATCATGTTTGCATTTTCCAGTGCTTCATCCGTCGGAACACTTCCTATTAACATGGAATGTACAGAGAAACTTGGAACTTCCAGAGAAATCGCCTCTTTTATCCTTCCACTTGGTGCAACAATCAACATGGACGGAACTGCCATTTATCAGGGTGTATGTGCGATTTTTATTGCTTCCTGCTACGGAATCCACCTTACACTGCCGCAGATGCTTACAATCATCTTTACTGCTACTTTAGCTTCAATCGGTACTGCCGGCGTTCCTGGAGCGGGAATGGTTATGCTTGCAATGGTACTTACTTCCGTTGGACTTCCTGTTGACGGAATTGCTTTAGTAGCTGGTGTAGACCGTATCTTTGATATGGGACGTACTACGGTAAATATCACTGGCGATGCTTCTTGCTGCGTTATTGTTTCAAATCTTGAGAAGAAACGCGAAGCGAGAAAGATGGCAAAATCAATGTAATAGCGAACAAAAAATAATTTAAACATCCTTAACAGACGAAAATAAAAAGAAAGCCATATAACAGATGCTTAGTATCACTGTACTCTTAATGTCTGGCCATATTAAGAGTTTGCTCTAATACGTATCTTGTTATATGGCTTTCTTTTTATTTTTTGTGTTAGAGCGTGTTTGAAACACGCTCTAGTACTTTTATGTTATTATCTGCCATTTATCGCTTTAAAAAAAGCTTTTGTTGCATGTATTGTGAACACCGTATTCAAGAATACCCCTGCATTCTTGCTACGAGATGCGCGTAAATATTCGCATAAAATCCCTTATTTTTATCTACTTATAGGCTATTCGTATAGCAAAGAGGTATATGGAATGTTTTCTGATATATTTTTTGATTTCAACGTTGCTTTTAGAAATAAAAAGCGAATTCTTCTACCATATTTTTACTTTTTGATGTTTATTTTTTAATATTTACCCCATATATAGGATTAATTACAATATATTAATTAATATTAATTATAAAAATACGTCTTGCACTTTCTTTTTAGATGTTGTATGCTGTAAAAAAGGTTTTTGAGGCATTTTAGAGTATTTTAGGGGCAATATACCCTTATCAAAACTTAACAGTATTGATAAAGTCTCAGAAACAACGGAAAATGGGGCTGTGAGCCTTATCAAAACTTATTATCAAAAGTGGAGGATTTTAAATGGTTTACGGATACTGCCGAGTATCAACGAAGGGACAGGCGAAGGATGGAAACAGTATAGAGGCACAGGAAGCGGCAGTAAGAGAAGCAGGTGCAGAAGAAATATACGCAGATGCATTTACAGGGACAAAAAAGCACAGACCACAGTTAGACAAGTTGCTAAAAGTGATACAGAACGGTGACAAAGTTGTAGTAACAAAGCTGGACCGAATTGCAAGGAGTGCGACACAGGGAATCGCCCTTATAGATATGATGCTTGATAAGGGTGTTACGGTGCATATTTTAAATATGGGTATTATGGATAATACACCTACCGGCAGGCTGATTCGAACGATTATGCTTGCCTTTGCTGAGTTTGAACGTGATATGATCGTTGAAAGAACGCAGGAGGGGAAAGCAATCGCAAAGCAGAAAGACGATTTTAAAGAAGGAAGGCCAAGGATCAGCAAAATAAAGATTGATCATGCGCTATCGCTTTTAGACGAGGGATATAGTTATAAACAGGTGGAGCGAATGACTGGAATCAGTACTGCTACGCTTGCCAGAAGAAAAAGAGAACGGCTTTTGGAAGAAGATTCTTAGTTTCAATAAAGCTTTTTTCTTTCTATTATAAAAATGTTACCGTGTACCATTATACCATGCACTATTATAATAGGAAGAAACGCATTTAAAGATATTTTTTATGCAAAATAGAAAGAAAACACTGTTGTCAAATTACACAGATACAATTATAAGAATTATAATATACATTTTGATGCTAAAAATTTTATCATAATGTGTCTTTAAGAAATTGGAGGAACTTATTATGGCGAATTTTGCAATCGCAGCCGACGAAAATGTCATCGCCCGCGGCAATAAACTAATAGAAGAATTACAGGAACCAGGCGAAAAAAAAGGTGTTACACTAAACCGTCTTTTTGATCTTGTGTCTACTCATCTGCAGGAAGACCAATTAAAAAGAAGCGGCGTTGATACCGAGGCATTAGATGCTTCAATCACAAATATCCGTAATTTGTTTACTGCTGCCCTCTCCGGCAAAGAAGAAATCCGAGCTGAATATGAACGCCGCATGGCAGAACTTCGTGAAAGCAATGAAGAATCAGAAAAAAACTATAAGATACAGCTTGGTAAACTCGCTTCCGAAAAGGAAGATGCTTTGCGAAAGTATACTGATTTAAAGGAATTACAGGAAACTGCAGAGACTGCGAGAAAGGCAGCAGAAGAACAGGCTGCTTCTGCCGTAAATCTTGTAAAAGAAAAAGAGAAGACAAATATTATGCTCACGGAAAAGCTCCGTGATGCTGAACAAAAAGCTGGAAATTACGATATCTTAGAAAAAGAAAATGCTTCTTTAAAGCAAAAAGTCTCTGATTTACAATTCAAAATAAAAGATTACGAGAAAAATGAACTTCTACATATCAAAGAAATCGAACAATTAAAGAAAGAAGCACACAAAAATTCTGTCACTATCGAAAAGCTAAATACAGAGAAATACAAAGAGCATGAAACAATACAGGCACAACTCTCCGAAAAGACTAAACTTCTCTCTGAACAGGAAAAAGAACTAAATGTGTTGCATATTCAACTTGCCGAGCAATCAAAAGAATCTGAACTTATTAAAGAACGAGCTGTCATCGAAAAAGAACGGGAAATGCTCTCCAAGATAGAAGAAATTAGGAATGCACTTGACGAAGCAAAAGAAGAAAAATATAACTTACGGCTTCAGTTGACTAAGTTACAAAAATAATGTCAAGTGGGTAACAGACGCAATTCACCTCCGCCTTAAGTGTCCACTGAAAAACTGATTTTGCGTACAATATATAACACGCTCTAATAGTCATATTTTATTTTGTGTTGATTTGCACACCAAAAGGACTTTTTCAGTGGCCTATCTTAAAAGTTTGAGGATAAAATTTTTTGTCCTAATAACAGCTAATCAAACTGGTTAAATAGAAACTCCAAAAATTCTTTAATCTCATCTGTCACTTTTTCTTTGTTCCATGCAAGTAAAACTTCTGTAATCAGCTCATCACTATCAATTTTATAAACAAAACATTTATCTGCTAAAGGACGCATGGATGCTGGTAATATTGCAATACCAAGTCCATTTTCTGCGAGCGTCATTGCTGTTCTAGCATCTTCACATTCGTAATATATGTCTCCTGAAAGTCCATTTTTTTCAAAGGCAGATAACAGGAAAGCGCGATAACGATGTGATAATATGAGGCATTCTTTTGAAAGTTCTTCTAAAGTAAGAATATTATTATTTTCTAAATTCTTTTGAGGGACAGCCATTGCACATAATTCATCTGTCATTAATGTTCGACTTGCAAAACCATTTACAGAAATCGGTGTACGCAAGGTTGTAATATCTACAACACGATTCTCTAGTTGATCTTTTAAAGTAAACGTGGAACCTTCATGAATATCAAAATGGATTTCTGGATGTTTTACTGCATATATTTTAAATTGCTTTGCCATCATAGATACAGTAGATGGTGCCAGTCCAATATGAATTGTTGCTGCTTCATTTGCCTTGATTACTTCTCTTTTTGTAATATCTGCCATTGTGAGCAGACTTCCAGCTCTTATGTATAAAGCTTTTCCAGCTTCTGTAAGAGTAATATTTTTTGCACCTCGTATAAAAAGCTTTACACCAAGTTCTTCTTCTAACATTTTAATTTGATAACTAAGCGGAGGCTGTGTCATATGGAGATTTCGTGCTGCTCCACTGATTGTTCCTGCATCTACGATTGCCCGAAAATATTCTAATTGTTTTATCCTCTTACAGCAAGAAGACTCCGACCTCTAAGGTGGGAGATGAATT
>OLRU01002726.1_pt1 | contig 12027 bp, 6 predicted proteins | sample 1672961 | NCBI WGS metagenome assembly OLRU01 (sample SAMEA3136741, study PRJEB25190) | human gut metagenome | biome: human gut; feature: human-associated habitat; material: faeces | place: Austria | collected 2013 | reverse complement strand
CAATCTTCACAGCATCACCTTCGCCTGCTTCGCGAAGCGCTTCCGGAATCAATTCACCCGGTTTGTCATCCATCTTTTCAATCCAGATACCGTCCTTATTAATCTTACATTTGATGTTACGATCGGCAGAGCAAGATACACCGAGCCCGATCGGACAAGAAGCACCGTGACGGGGCAAACGGATGATACGAACATCGTGTGCCATATATTTACCGCCAAACTGAGCTCCCAAACCAATCTTGTAAGCTTCTTCCAATACTTGCTTTTCAAGTTCCACATCACGGAACGCACGTCCGTATTCGTTACCCGTAGTGGGCAACTCATCATAATAATGAGTGGATGCCAACTTCACTGTCAGCAAATTCTTTTCAGCAGATGTACCGCCAATTACGAATGCGATATGATAAGGAGGACAAGCAGCCGTACCCAAAGTCTTCATTTTTTCAACAAGGAAAGGAACCAATGTAGCCGGATTCAATACAGCTTTCGTTTCCTGATATAAATAGGTCTTGTTCGCCGAACCACCACCTTTAGTCACACAAAGGAACTTGTATTCCATACCTTCAGTAGCTTCCAAATCAATTTGTGCAGGCAGGTTACATTTGGTGTTCACCTCATCGTACATAGTCAAAGGAGCATTCTGAGAATAACGAAGATTTTCTTCCGTATAAGTCTTATAAACTCCCAAGGAAAGGGCTTCTTCATCACAATAGCCGGTCCATACCTGCTGACCTTTCTCACCATGGATAATAGCAGTACCCGTATCTTGACAAAGAGGTAATTTGCCTTTAGCTGAAACTTCCGCATTACGCAAGAAAGTCAATGCTACATACTTATCGTTATCACTGGCTTCGGGATCACTCAGAATCTTAGCAACCTGTTCATTGTGTGAACGGCGAAGCAAGAAAGAAACATCACGGAAAGCAGCGTTAGCCATAGCAGTCAGACCTTCTTTTTCAATCTTCAAGATAGGTTTTCCTTCAAACTCACTTACTGACACATAATCTTTAGTCAGCAAATAATACTCGGTTTTATCAGGTCCCAACGGGAACATGTGCTGATAATGGAACGGAGGTGTTGCCATATTGATACTTATTTTAGTTAAAAGTTATTAGTGTGACAAAGGTAGTAACTATTATCGAAATTTTTCCTTAATTAGCGTGAAAACTTTCAAGGAATGTCCTTACCTTTGCCAACTCATTAAAATAACATCACATTATACATGAAAAGATTAGGCAAATTCTTATTTATTACTTCATTACTGTTATGCTTTCTCATCCCTCGAGGATGGACACAAACCCAAGCAAAAAACCAACCGGACAGTATCGAACTCAAACTGAAGGAAATCTACACAAAACGGGAAGTCATGATTCCCATGCGTGACGGAATCAAGCTTTACACCGCTGTCTACGAACCGAAAGACAACAGCAGGCAGCATCCTATCCTGATGCACCGCAGCCCTTACTCTTGTTCCCCATACGGAGAAGGATTTGACCGTCATTTCAGAACTAATCTGAAAAACTATATAGAGCACCGATATATTATCGTCTTCCAAGATGTACGTGGACGACAGTGAAGGAATATTTATCCAAGTACGCCCTCTCAACAAAAACAAAAAGGGTAAGAAAGATAAAAAGAATATAGACGAAGCTACGGACACATACGATACCATAGAATGGTTGATTCACAACACATATAATAACGGAAATGTAGGAACATGGGGAATCAGTTATGATGGTTTCTATGCCACTATGACAGCCTCCTCCAATCATCCGGCTTTGAAAGCTGTTTCTCCGCAAGCTCCCGTCACCGACTGGTTCCGTGGAGATGACCGTCATCACAACGGAGCCTTCACCCTGCTGCAAACCACTAATTTCCTTCCCAGACTGGAAGGACGCCACATGGGAAAAGGAGTGATGAACCAAATTGTAAAGAATGATGTTTACACAGATTTTCTGGCACTCGGTACCTTTAAGAATGTAGACGACCTGGTACGTGATACCACACAGACATTGTGGAATGATATCAAAAACCATCCTGATTTCGATGATTTCTGGAAAGAGCGCGATGCACGCACCTCCTGTTATAACTTGAAGCCAGCCATATTGGTGGTAGGTGGACTGTATGACTCCGAAGACTGTTACGGAGCCTGGAATCTTTATAAAGCCATCAAAGAGCAATCACCGGACACAGATTTATATCTGACATTCGGTCCTTGGTGGCATGGAGCATGGACAGTACGCGGGTTCCAAGGTTTCGGTAATCTGTATTTCGGTAAAAGCACTTCGGCTTATTACATGGACAAAATAGAATATCCTTTTTTCCGATATTTCCTGGAAGGAAAGGGAGAAAAGCCCAAGCATAAAGTAAATATATTCCATACAGGTGAAAACGAATGGAAAACATACAACGAATGGCCTGTACAAAAGACTGCCGGTACACCTTATTATATACATAAGAACGGATCAGTATCCACACAAGCACCGGCAGAACAAGAGTCTTATTCAGAATATATTTCAGATATGTCACGTCCGGTACCCTATACGGCAAACCCTACCACTTACCGGACAAAAGAATTCATGGTAGATGACCAACGCTTTGCTACTTCACGTCCCGATGTCATTACTTTCATGACGGAGCCGCTATGTGATACATTAACATTGGTCGGTCCTATAGAAGTGGAATTAATGACTGCCATCAGTAGTACTGACGCTGATTTTATGGTGAAAGTAATTGATGTATATCCTGAAAAATTTGAATATTCCAAAACTGCACGCAGTTATTTAAAGAGTGACTACCCAATGAGTGGGTACCAGCTGATGATTCGTGGCGAATTATTCAGAGGACGCTTCCGTAAGGGATTCGACAATCCCCTGCCTTTCAAACCGGAAGAAATAACTCCGGTTAATTACACACTGTATGATGTGGCACACACATTCCTGCCGGGACACAGACTGATGATTCAAATTCAAAGTTCCTGGTTCCCCATTATTGACCGCAATCCACAAAGGTTTATTGATACCTATCATTGTACGGTAGAAGATTTTGTGATGAAACAAAAGATCAAAATTTATCATCAGCAAGGAGCTGCAAGCAGAGTTATACTACCTGTGGTAAAAAAATAAAAAGGGAGTATCCAAACAAGCTCAAATGTCATCCAATAGCAAGAGCCGTATGACTACTCCAGCATTCATACGGCTCTTTTTATATGTAACTACCATCTGTAACTTTTCCGAAGGTTCATCTTAGTCTGGATACTCTCATCAAAAATATCATATAGAAGCAATCCGTTCTATCAACTCGTTACCCAACGCTGTTTTCGCTTTAATATGCTGCAATACCGCTGTCACAAACGGATTACTTTCAAATACCCCACGCACCTGTTCAAAATCCTGCTCCATTTCTTCACGTGATCCATCTGCACCGAACCCCGTCATAGCAGACAAAGAAAATTCCTTTTTCGCATCGGCATAGACCATTTTATCCAATCCGACAACAGCCTCCTGCCACTTCTTCACGATAGCAATAACATCCTTTGCCGTTATTTCATCGGAACGCAGATTATAAAACTCAAGCATCTTCCCATACGCCCATGTCCACTCGTATGTATAATAATTACGATGCATCTCAACAAAACGGTCATGAATCTGATCCACATTAGTCAGGATTCCAGATTCTATATCTGCCATCAACTTCTCTATTTCACTTTTAGGAGCGATCAATCCGGAAATATCCACCCATTCTCCTGTCCCTATCTCTGTATCAGGAATCAACCGGGCACGGATTTCCTCATCACTGCTAAAACGAACCTCCTCCAAACGCTTGATTAATGAATTACCCAAAAATTTATGAATAGCCGTTTCATAAAAACGAATGCCATTATTTAAAGAAGAATTCTTAATTTTCGCACTTTGGTAAGAGTAAGTTTCTGAAGTTTCTCCGGATACTTTACGTAATTCTTTCAGAATACTACGCCCTTTCATCATTTTCTGAATAGTATAGGGACTCAACAGGTTATAATTAATCTGATCCAAACGGTTCGGATCTTTACGTTTGTCACGTTTAGGCCACTTTTGAGCATCCCGAATCGTACCTACACTCCGCAAATTCACCCCTGGCACCAGATAAGTGGTATTTTGCTGCTCTATCAGATAAGAAAAAGGCAGATTAGAAGTATCGGCATGATTCACATGACGCCCCATAACCAAAGAAAATGCACCTACACGTGCGGGCCATAAAATATAAGAATCGGAAGTAGTCTTCGCCCCACGCTCCATAGCCCCCTGATGAATCGGACCTAACTTATACATATGGTTGCTTTGATTAGAGCCGGAACCCGCATTCATAAAAGAGAACATTCCGGCAATCAGCAAAGTAGACTTATGATGAGTCACCGTAAAGGGTCCGGCAAAAATGGCACATGCCTCACCGTTCTCTTCTTGACAATTACTGAAAAACAAAGAATCGGATGCAGAATAGTTATGTCCCAAATGACATGCCTGGCTGATAAAGCAACGGGTCAACATAGTTCCATCTTCCACATTGGAGCCGCTTGATATAATAAAATCATCGCATACCACTCCATAGCCGATATGAATAGGCGCTTGCTCATTACTGTTCAAGCTACCGTTTTTCAATCGTCCCGCCCCTTCTATCTTACAATAATCACCTATTCGTACATTCTTTATATATCCCGCATCAACAATGGTAACATGGTGGCCAATAGTACCTGTATCCGAAGCATTCTCTTCAGCATACCGGTCAATAATGGCTTTCATCCGGCAAATCAATTCAGGACGATGACGGTATAATGCCAGAATATAGGCCTGATGCGCTGACAGACGATCATGAATAGGCACTTCACGTCCACCCGTTTCATTCAATACAGCTACTTCAACGCCATTCCCAAACTTGCTCCGGCCATCTACCAGAATGATATCTACATTCTCTATAAATGCATAATCCCCAATGATATAGTTGGCTATATAGTTCTTTATATTCTCAATACAACAATTATCGCCCACCGTTACATTATGCAAGGTCGCATGATACAATCCGGAATGTTTACGCATGCCACCTGCCAACGTAAACTCATCTTCAAAGACCCCCAATCTGACCTTTCCGGAAAAACGGGTATGATAAATATAGTCCGTCTTAAAGTTCTCTACTACTTCAATTTCATCCCAATCAACCGCAGTGCATGATCTCTCTTTTAATTGTTGTATTTCTTCTTGTGTAAGTGAACGATAAGTTTTCATCTTCTATATGTATTTATTCTTCATCATAGGTTTGATAAAGAAAATCGTTATAAGGATACTTCTGTACGTGTAGCTCGCGCACCTTATTATATATAATAGTCTTCAATTCATCCATATTTATTTTCTCTCTGGCAGAAATGAAGATACAATTATCATTCAATTTTGCCATCCATGTCTTCATCAGTTCTTCCAATGTAATATTCTCCCTGGTTTTAGGAGTCAAATCATCCTCTGCTTTCTCTATATAGGTATAAGCATCTATCTTGTTAAAAACAATCATGGTAGGCTTTCCACCTGCCCCCAAATCAGCAATCGTTTTATCAACCACAGAAATTTGTTCCTCAAAATCCGGATGAGAAATATCCACCACATGAATCAGCAGATCTGCTTCACGCACTTCGTCCAAGGTTGATTTAAAGGAATCAACCAAATCCGTTGGTAATTTACGGATAAATCCTACGGTATCTGTAAGCAGAAATGGCAGATTCTCAATAATCACTTTGCGTACTGTGGTGTCCAATGTTGCAAAAAGTTTATTTTCAGCAAAGACCTCGCTTTTTGAAAGCAAATTCATTAAAGTAGATTTTCCCACATTGGTATACCCTACCAAAGCTACACGTATCATACGCCCACGGTTTTTACGTTGAGTGGACTTCTGTTTATCAATTTCAGCCAACCGTTCTTTCAACAATGACATACGATTCAAAATGATACGACGGTCCATTTCCAACTGAGTTTCACCCGGCCCACGTAATCCCACAGAGCCTTTACCTCCACCGGCACCGGATCCACCTCCCTGACGCTCCAAGTGAGTCCACAAACGTTGCAGACGAGGCAGCATATACTTATATTGGGCCAGCTCCACTTGTGTTTTAGCATTTGCAGTTTGAGCCCGCATGGCAAAAATATCCAGAATCAGCGAAGTACGGTCCAAAATCTTCACTTTCAGTTCAGCTTCTATATTACGTATCTGCTTGGCAGAAAGTTCATCATCAAAAATCACCATTCCGACTTCACGCTCATTTTCCTCTTCCTGATGAATATATTCCTTGATTTCTTCCAGCTTTCCTCTACCGACATAAGTCACGGAATTGGCAGCAGGCAGTTTCTGAGTAAACCTTTTCACCACTGTTGCTCCGGCCGTTTCGGCCAAGAACTCCAACTCATCCAAATACTCCTTGGTCTTACGCTCATCTTGTGTCTGAGTAATCAAACCAACTAAGATGGCAGTTTCAACCTGTGCTTCAGAAATTACAAATTCTTTCATTTATCTATCAATCTAAATAAGTTCGCGACAAATATAACAAAAAAAGAGGATGAACGTTGAACGTCATCCTCTTTTTTATTACAGTTATTCCCTATAGTTGTGGTTGTGGAGCAGCCGGATTGTTATCAGTGTCACTGATTCCGGAATTGGTTTCCATTTCACATTGCGGAATCCGATAGATCAGGATCTGCGCTTCTGCTGCTGAATTATATTGTACAGACGGGTCATAATTCGTATTCTTACGAACCACCGGCTTTTTCAAGCGTAGGATATCGAACAGTGAGAAACCTTCTCCCCAAAGTTCCATACGACGCTGCAACCAAACCTCATCCTGAAAATCCTGTGCTGAATTAGCTTTACTTGTAAAAGAAGGATCCCGATATGTCCGTACAAAATTTTCCAATGTACTCTTTCCGCCACTCAGATTACCACCCATGGCTTCTGCCTCAGCCTTTATCAGATACATTTCTTCAACACGCATCAAAGGCCAGTCTGACGCATTGGTTGTGTTACCAAATATACTTTGATAAGCTCCGAACTTTGTATTTACATACGGAGTCAAACCAAAATATTCAACGATGGAAGTACCCTCAATCTGCTCATTATCAATCAATGAAGATTTATTATCCGGAGACAAGAACCATTGTTTACGGATATCTGTTTCGGGTATTAAATCATATAATGCAGAATTCACCTTTCTATATCCATCAGGCACTCCTGAAGTATAACCGTTCCCGGTAAAAGAGCACAAGTGCGAAGGCCAGTTGATAATACCTGTCTGGACAACATCATTATCAGGCGTAATCATCACTCCCCATAACCATGAACTTGCCGATGCTGAATTAAAGGTAGGAGTAGATACCTGGGCTAAAGTCTGAGGTGTACCGCCAGCAATGGCACGTTCTGCATCTTTAGCTGCATCCGCCCATTTTTGCATTAACAGATTGGCACGAGCACGCAATCCGTAAACTACCGCCTCGTCAATCTGATCTTTGTTTGAGCCATTATCATACCCGGTCAATAAATCAGCAGCCGTATTCAAGTCACTCATAATCTGGTCATACACCTGCTGTACAGTTGCACGCGGATTATTCTGCATATCTTCATCAGTCATTGTTTCTGTAACAATAGGTACTGCCAGACTATTTTCATGACCTGCATAAGTAAACTGATAAATTTGAACCAAGTTCAGATAGTCATAAGCACGAGCAGCTAAAGCTTGGCCACGATAAACCTTCAAAGAAGAATCTTCCGTATCTGCCGCTATCAATTTCAGCACATTGTTTGCAGCTTTCAAGTGATTATAGAACGTTTTCCAAATCAATTCATCGCTTGAACTATCGTATACCCTGTCGCTATAATTTTGAGATGTTCTAAACCAGTTATATCCATTAACCAATGCAACCAAATCCTGCCCTCCTGATTCCAATATCATAGATACCGCAGGAATACCATAGTCATTATGATAAGTAGTGGCATCATCTGAAATCGTACCAAAAGTATTTAATTTGGCTGCCATGGCGTTCACTTCAGCAGTTATCAAATTAGGTCTGCCATTGATTATATCTTCTTTCTGTTCTTCAGATATGTAATCTCCTTCAGGAAATTTATCCAAATCGCAAGATGCCATTAATAAAGCGACACTTGCAAATGCTATATATTTATTTGACAATTTCATATTCTTAAAAATGGGTTGCTAAATTAGAAATTTAAAGATATACCTCCGGAAATTGTGCGGATAGGTGAATATACATTGTCAGCAGCCACATAACCTTGACGTGGGTCCAACCCTTTGCGAGCTGTCAGCAAAGCCACATTATCTGCAACAAAGAATACACGGACACCGTCAATCTGCATTTTACGTGTCAGACTCTTCGGCAAAGTATAACCCAATGTAATATTCTGCAAGCTTAAATAATCCGAACTAGTCAAGAAACGATCTGTTAATCTGTTCGTATATTGGTCATTAATATTCATACGAGGAACATCCGTATTTTTATTTTCAGGAGTCCATGCTTTTAACATATCTTTATGCAAAGCACTACCCGTGGCTGCCACATCCATTAATCCTTGATAAGTATAGTCCAGAATACGTCCACCAAGCTGATATGCAAACGAAACAGAGAGATCAAAGCCATAGGCTGTGACACTTGTTCCAAAACCACCATAAACTTTAGGTAAAATGTCACCTGATGCGAATCTGTTTTCAGAAGCGACAGAATAAGATTTCGTAACTGTATTACCATTCTCATCCGGAGTCACCAGCGCCCACAGGCTCTCTCCTGTTTCAGAATCCACACCTACATATTTAGGTAAATAAAGCTGGTACATAGACTCATCTTCACGATAAATCCGAGCACCGTCAATCAATTGTCCATTCAGTTCTGGAGATAATTCCAAGACTTTATTCTTGAAATGTGTAAGATTAAAATTTACATTCCAGGAAAGGTTCTTGTTTTCAATTATATTGGAATACAAATCCAATTCAACCCCACGGTTTACCATTGAACCCACATTCTCGGGGAAACGGGAATAACCCATTGAAGCTGCTACCGGTTTGAAATAAAGCATATCGGTTGTTTTACGTGAGAAGTACTCAACAGAACCACCTAACTTACCACCCCAAAAAGCAAAATCAAATCCAGTATTAAAGCTGTGTGAAGTTTCCCAAGTAATTTCCTTATTACCTTTATAATATAGAGAAGTTGAAAAATCGCCATTACTGTTTGCCAATGTATACTGGTCTTGATACGGATAGTAGTTACGGTACAAACCACCTTGGAACATCAAGTTATCATTACCTTGCAAACCATAGCTGATTTTAAATTTCAACATATCAATCCAAGACTGGTTTTCCAAGAATTTCTCTTTGCTTAACAACCATCCTGCTCCTACAGACCAGAAGTTACCCCAACGATTATCCGGGTGAAAACAAGAAGAAGCATCACGACGGAAAGAAGCTGAAACAAAATACCGTCCATCATAGTCATATTGCGCACGGAACAGCCATCCTTCTGTTGCATAATTACGAGAATATGAATTATTGCTCTGGTTCATAATACCATTGCCTAATTCAGGAACATTTGGATCATATAATTTCTCACGTTGTCCGTACAAATATTGATATTTATAGTCATAACTTTCATGTCCGGCCAAAATATCCACATTATGAACATCATTAAATGTTTTGTTGTATGTCAACAAATACTGCTGATTTACACTAAATGTACGCTCACTAGCTACACTGATCAAACCTCCGACTCCGCTAGTTTCAGAATACTGTCCGTAGAAGGGGTTAACCATCTCTGTAGCACGCACATTATTTACATCAACACCTATATTCACTTTTGCCTTGATTCCATTCCAAATATCAATATCAGCAGACCATTTTCCACTAACCACATCACCCGAATATTTCATTTTATCCAGCATATAACTTGCCAACGGATTTGCATTAGGAATCGTATTACGGCTACCATTTGAATCTTGTCCTGGCTTTCCATAATCATAACGAAGGAAACCTCGATTATCTACCATAATATTGCCCTGTGCATCACGAACATACATAGGATAAATGGCTCCCATAATATTTGATGCATAAAAGATGTTTGCATTTGATGTACCACCCTCAGTATCCTGTTCACGGCTATCATAATGAGTAAATGATACATTTCCTCCCATCTTCAGCCAAGGCTTCACTTGATAGTCAGCTTTCAAACGTGCAGAATAACGTTGGAAACCAGAGTTAGGAACAATTCCCTTATCATCCAAATAGCCGGCCGACATATAATAATTCATTTTTTCAGTCGCACCGCTGATACTTAAATTATACTCTTGACGCAGGTTATTTTCAAAAATTTCATCCGACCAATTATCCGGAGTATAATAATATGTACCATCAGAATAACCTAATGTCGCATTAGGATTCAATTTGCCATTCATACCGATCAGTTGCTGTCCTTGAGGAATGGAATACACTTGATATCCCAAATATTTAGAAGAAAGCATCTCTTGATTAGCGTACGCATTAGCTTTAGCCAAATCTCCGGCTGCCGCATATCCTTTCAAATCGGCATTATAAATAGAAGAATAGTTTAATTCATAGAATGTAGCCGGATCCGTAATTGTTTCATAATTAGGTACTCCACGTTTATTTACACCCCATTTAGCGTCAAAAGTAACACGGGCTTCCCCACTCTTACCACGCTTGGTAGTAATCAAGATTACACCATTGGCACCACGTGCACCATACAGAGCGTTAGAAGCAGCATCTTTCAACACTGTCATTGATTCTATATCAGAAGTACTGATAGCAGAAATTTCACCATCATACGGAACTCCATCTACTACATACAAAGGCTTGTTACTAGCCGATATAGATCCAATACCACGAATACGCACCTCAGCATCTTTACCCGGCTGACCATTATTACTTGTAGTTTGTACTCCGGCTACTTGACCCGCCAAAGCATTTGTCACATTTGAAGTTTGTCTCGTCGCTATTTTTTCATTTTTTATAGTAGCAGCCGAACCTGTAAATGCAGATTTTTTCGCTGTACCATAAGCCACCACCATTACCTCTTCAAGCTGTTCTGTATCAGACTTCAATACAATATTCAAGTTTGCTTTAACTGGCACTTCTTGTGTAGCCATTCCGATAAAGGAAACCACCAAAGTCTTTGCGGAACTAACAAAATATATAAAGTGTTTATAATCAAAAGATTAAAATTTGTCGATTCTATTTATTAACTCTGCGGGAATTACTTTAAACAAAGTTATGATAACCTTTTTTCTACTTTTGTTCTACCTCAGAATTACTTTATACGATAAAAAAGTCTAATTGCGATAAATCTCATTATGATAATTGTATTGTAATAAGATTATAATCTTTTTGAAAAAAATGCATGAAATAATGAAAGAGGAGATCCAAATTGGAATTTAGAAATGGGAGAGAGCAAAAAACGTCTGTTACTTTGGACGAAATACTTAGCTATCTAGGAAAAGCAGACAAAATCTGCCTAGTGGCGATTGACTAATTTCAAGTTATTGCTCAAGATCCGATTCGAGAAAGAACGTTAAAGCCATTTTGAACATCGATATATAACATTGTACAATGCCCATTTTATATATTTAGGTTCACAATGTCATATGACGGGAGAAATTTTTATAAGTCTTCTGGCTTTTTATCAAAGTACTATGATTTTGGATCAACAATCTATCAGACTGAAAGAATATACAAAATTTGTTACACACCATTTCCAGAAAAGCGGGAAGTACATTAATAAAAATGTTATATCTGAAATATATCAACTGTTTGACGGCATAATATGCTATATCCGGTCTATGATCGTTTTTTTGAGTTTTGGCTGGGAAGAACATTAAAAAACTGATGGAAGATTCCGTGTGTAATCAGAATTTGACTTCCCGTCAGGAATTACAATCAGTTCATAAGGATTGATGGTGGTTTGTTGTGTTCCTTCCAAATATGTAACTAAATATTTA
>OLRU01002718.1_pt1 | contig 12039 bp, 9 predicted proteins | sample 1672961 | NCBI WGS metagenome assembly OLRU01 (sample SAMEA3136741, study PRJEB25190) | human gut metagenome | biome: human gut; feature: human-associated habitat; material: faeces | place: Austria | collected 2013 | reverse complement strand
AAAACTTTCATTCATTTCTGCACCGTTTCATTCATTTTTATACTCTTTAATTCCATGATTAAAGAAAAGATAAAGAATTGTAGATTTAAAATGATACAAAGCAACTTATTGTGTATATTTGCGTTATTTATTGAGTAAAACTAATCAATATATTGAGTAAAAGTACTCATTCTATTGAATAAACAACAGAAAACATGTATAAAAGAGTTCAATATCAAACGATTACAAAAAGACTAAAAGAGCCTCGACATTTCCTGCAAGTAGTGTTAGGACCTCGCCAAGTTGGAAAGACTACAGTCATCAAACAAGTAGTCAATGATCTGAATCTACCTTATCAAATCTATTCGGCAGATAGTATTCCTGCTACACAGACATCTTGGATTTCAGACTGTTGGAATACGGCAAGAGTACAGATGCGAGTAGAAAAATTATCTGAATTTATTCTGATAATCGATGAAATTCAAAAAATAAAAAATTGGAGTGAAGTAGTCAAAAAAGAATGGGATGCAGATACATTCAATGATATTAATATGAAAGTCGTTCTTCTCGGCTCTTCACGTGTATTGTTAGAAAAGGGATTATCAGACTCGATGATGGGTCGCTTTGAAGAGATAAGAATGACACACTGGTCGTATCCGGAAATGCGGGATGCATTTAATATGAGTCTGGAACAGTATCTTTATTTCGGTGGATACCCGGGAGCAGCTTTTTTGATAGAAGATGAAGAACGCTGGGGACAATATATCAATGGAGCAATCATAGATGCCACTATCAATAAAGATATTTTATACGATTCCCCAATTAGCAAACCGGCATTATTACGGCAAACTTTTGAACTGGGAACTTCTTATTCCGGTGAAATCGTATCGCTGACCAAAATGGTAGGAGCATTACAAGACGCTGGAAATACAACAACGCTAGCAGGATATTTAAACTTACTGGGAGATAGCGGCTTACTGACCGGTTTACAAAAGTTTGCAATGGACAAGTCGCGCCAAAGAGCAAGCGCTCCTAAATTTCAGGTATTCAACAATGCTTTAAAAACCGTATATAATGATTTGACTTTTAAGGAGGCTATTCTCAACAGAAAAGAATGGGGACGTATTTTTGAATCTGCAATTGGTGCACATATTGTTTCCAACGCATTTACTGGTAACTATGAAGTATTTTACTGGAGAGAAAAAGATAAGGAAGTAGATTATATATTGAAAAAGAAAAACCGGATTGTAGCCATAGAAGTAAAAAGCAACAGTGAAATGTATAATGCAGGACTAGAAGAAATACGCAAAATGTATCAACCGTATGCTAGTTTCGTAGTCGGAGAAGGGGGCATGAAAGCCGAACAATTCTTAAGTATCAATCCTGCGAAGTTATTTGAATAAAGAAATACAGCAAGAAGATGCAGGCTTGAATAATGTTTTTCCCCGTATTATTCGCTAGAATCAAAGAAAGTACCTATCTTTACCGCAAGTATTTTTTATTATTCACCATTAAATGTAAAGATTATGGCAAGTAGAAGAGAACTCAAAAAGAACGTAAACTATATCGCAGGAGAATTATTCACCGAGTGTTTAATCAACAGCATGTTCATCCCTGGCACCGACAAGGTGAAAGCAGATGAACTGATGGCAGAGGTACTGAAGATGCAGGATGAATTTGTTACTCGCATCAGCCACACAGAACCGGGCAACGTGAAAGGTTTTTATAAGAAATTCCGTGCTGATTTTAATGCAAAGGTAAACGAGATTATTGAAGCTATAGGGAAATTGAACTAACAACAGAATGAAAAAAGCAATTTATAGCTTTATCTATTACCGCCTGTTAGGGTGGAAGACAAACGTTACGGTGCCTAATTATGACAAATGCGTGATATGTGCCGCTCCACACACAACAAACCTTGATTTATTTATTGGAAAACTATTTTATGGTGCTATAGGCCGTAAGACAAGTTTCATGATGAAAAAGGAATGGTTTTTCTTTCCGCTTGGAATCTTTTTCAAAGCAGTTGGCGGAATTCCCGTCGACCGCAGTCGAAAAACTTCGCTAGTAGATCAGATGGTTCATAAATTTGCCGAATATAAAAAGTTTAATTTGGCTATCACTCCCGAAGGAACCCGTAAAGCGAATCCAAACTGGAAAAAAGGCTTTTATTTTATAGCCTTGAAAGCCCAGGTTCCGATCGTTCTGATTGGTATTGATTACAGCAAGAAAACGATTTCGGCAACGAAAGCTATCATGCCGTCAGGAGATATTAATAAGGACATGAGAGAAATCAAACTTTACTTCAAGGATTTCAAAGGAAAACATCCGGAGAATTTCGCTCTTGGAGAAATATGATTTAAGTATTAGGTATTAAGTATAATACTTAGTTATCATGGAGTCTATCCGTATTTCTATCATACAAACCGATATTGTTTGGGAAAATAAACAAGAAAATCTCCGTTTGCTCCACGAAAAGCTGCAAAGTCTTCGTGGAATAACGGAGATTGTTGTTTTACCGGAGATGTTTTCTACCGGATTCAGTATGCAGAGTAAAATACTGGCAGAGCCAAATTCCGGGGAAACCATTACAACACTCAAACAATGGGCCGCCAAATTCCAGCTAGCCATTTGCGGAAGCTATATAGCAACAGAGAACGAACAGTTTTATAACCGTGCGTTCTTTCTGACGCCGGAAGGAGAAGAGTTCTATTATGACAAACGACATCTGTTTCGTATGGGACGGGAAGCTGAACACTTTTCGGCCGGTGATAAACGACTCATCATCCCCTATCATGGATGGAATATCTGCCTGCTGGTTTGCTATGACCTTCGTTTCCCTGTATGGAGCCGAAACGTAGGCAACGAGTACGACCTTTTAATATATGTAGCCAACTGGCCTATCCCCCGCCGTCTGGTTTGGGATACTCTACTCCGGGCACGCGCTTTAGAAAATCAATGCTATGTATGCGGTGTCAACAGAGTAGGTACAGACGGGTACCAACTTTCATATAATGGAGGAAGTAAAGTCTACTCCGCTTTCGGAGAAGAAATCGGCTCAATTCCAGATGAAAAGGAAGGAATAACGACTGTCAGTGTAAATCTCACTGCTCTCCACCAATTCAGAGAGAAGTTCCCGGTATGGAAAGATGCAGACGAATTCCATCTATAACATTTGCCAAATAACAAATGTTAAAAACAGATTCATGTAGCAACAATACCTAGAATTCGGTAGTTAATTATATAGACTTCTTTTGTATCTTTGTCGTGAAAATACAGTCGTAAGGACGCTAATCTTACATAACTTAATTAACAACTTTATGAAAACAAATCTTAGTTCTCAAATCAGTCTCCACCGGGTCTCCCCCAGATACTACAGACCGGAGAATGCATTTGAAAAATCAGTCTTGACAAGACTCGAAAAAATCCCTACGGACATCTACGAATCCGTAGAAGAAGGTGCTAACTATATTGCTCGCGAAATAGCACAGACCATCCGCGAAAAACAAAAAGCAGGACGCTTCTGCGTATTGGCACTCCCCGGAGGTGATTCGCCCAGCCACGTATATACCGAACTCATCCGCATGCATAAGGAAGAAGGTCTTAGCTTCCGCAATGTGATCGTATTTAATATGTATGAATATTATCCGTTGGCTCCCGATGCAATCAACAGCAACTTCAATGCTTTGAAGAGTATGTTGCTGGATCACATCGATATTGACAAACAAAATATATTCACTCCCGACGGAAGCATTGCCAAAGATACCATCTTCGAATATTGCCGTCTGTACGAACAACGCATCGAAAGCTTCGGAGGTATTGATATTGCCTTGTTGGGCATTGGCCGTGTAGGTAACATCGCGTTCAACGAACCGGGTTCCCGACTGAATTCTACCACTCGTCTGATTTTGTTGGATAATGCATCACGCAACGAAGCATCCAAGATTTTCGGAACGCTGGATAATACGCCGATCAGTTCTATTACAATGGGTGTATCCACTATCCTTGGCGCAAAGAAGGTTTATCTGCTTGCATGGGGGGAAAACAAAGCAGCTATGATTAAAGAATGTGTGGAAGGTGCGATCACTGACACTATTCCGGCTTCTTATCTGCAAACTCACAACAACGCGCATGTAGCTCTTGATCTTTCAGCAGCTATGAACTTAACACGTATCCAACGTCCGTGGCTGGTAACTTCTTGCGAATGGAATGATAAACTAATCCGTAGTGCCATCGTTTGGTTGTGTCAGTTGACCGGCAAACCGATTCTGAAGTTGACAAATAAAGACTATAACGAAAACGGTTTGAGTGAACTTCTGGCACTTTACGGTTCTGCGTACAATGTAAATATCAAAATCTTCAATGATTTACAGCACACCATTACCGGATGGCCGGGTGGTAAACCTAATGCTGATGACACCTACCGTCCGGAACGTGCAAAACCGTATCCGAAACGTGTAATCATCTTCTCTCCGCATCCGGATGATGACGTTATTTCGATGGGTGGTACGCTTCGTCGTTTGGTAGAGCAAAAACATGAAGTACACGTAGCTTACGAAACTTCCGGTAATATCGCCGTTGGTGACGAAGAAGTAGTTCGTTTCATGCATTTCATCAACGGATTCAACCAACTCTTCAATAACAGTGCAGATCAGGTTATCAATGAGAAATATGCAGAAATACGTAATTTCTTGAAAGAGAAGAAAGATGGTGATATGGACAGTCGTGACATTCTGACTATCAAAGGTCTGATTCGTCGTGGTGAAGCCCGTACGGCCTGTACTTATAACAATATACCATTGGAACGATGCCACTTCCTAGACTTGCCGTTCTATGAAACAGGTAAGATTCAGAAAAACCCGATCAGTGAAGCAGACGTGGAAATCGTACGTAACTTGCTTCGTGAAGTGAAACCTCATCAGATTTTCGTTGCAGGTGACTTGGCCGACCCGCACGGAACACACCGTGTATGTACGGACGCCGTATTCGCAGCCGTTGATCTTGAAAAAGAAGAAGGTGCCAAATGGCTGAAAGACTGCCGTATCTGGATGTACCGTGGTGCGTGGGCTGAATGGGAAATCGAAAATATTGAAATGGCAGTGCCTATCAGTCCGGAAGAACTTCGTGCAAAACGTAACTCTATCCTGAAACATCAGTCGCAAATGGAAAGTGCTCCGTTCCTGGGTAATGACGAACGTTTGTTCTGGCAACGTAGCGAAGACCGCAACCGTGGCACAGCTACTTTGTATGATAAGTTAGGACTGGCTTCTTACGAAGCAATGGAAGCATTTGTAGAATACGTTCCTTTATAAGAATAATATTCTTAATTAAGAGAATATAAAACAATGAAAGAAGAGTGGGAAGTTTCGATACTTCTCGCTCTTTTTTTGTTATTTTTGCGGGGATAATTCACCACAGAGGAAAGGAGGACACAGAGTTATTATGAACAACCATTTTTATATCGCTTCATAGATTTGCCCTCCGTGTTCTCCTTTCCTCTGTGGTGAAAATGAGAACAAAAGCATTGAATAATGAAAAAGATAATAGTGTTTCTTCTATGCCTTACTGTAAGTGCTAATTTTCTTTTCGCTCAAGATATTGAAAGAAATGTAAAAGAACGGCTGACGGATTACTTCAACAAATATACCGCAACAGCCAAAATCAGCACTCCTAAACTGAATAGCTTCGATATTAATTACGACCGTAAGACGATTGCAATCTATGCATCGGAGAGTTTCGCCTATCAGCCTTTCCGTCTGGAAACTGTAGAAAACATTTATAATCAAGTTAAAGAACTGCTTCCGGGGCCTGTTCATTATTACCAGCTCACCATTTATGCGGATGGAAAACCTATTGAGGATTTGGTTCCTAATTTCTACCGGAATAAGAAAAAGGATAAGGAGCGGTCATCTTTGAATATAGATTATAAAGGAGCTCCCTGGGTGAAAAACATTTCACGTCCCAATGAAATTTCACGCGGACTGCAAAACCGTCATATCGCAATCTGGCAAAGCCACGGCAACTACTTCAAAAATGATAAAAACGAATGGGGATGGCAACGCCCTCGATTATTCTGCACCACGGAAGATATGTTCACTCAATCTTTCGTTCTTCCATACGTGATTCCCATGTTGGAAAATGCTGGAGCGATTGTTTATACTCCCCGTGAACGGGATACGCAGAAGAATGAAATCATCGTAGATAATGACACTCCCAACGCTTCCCTTTATCTGGAAGTGGGTAGCAAAAAAGCTAATTGGACAAATGCCCCGGTAAGAGGATTTGCTCAAAAGAAAACGATCTACAAAGAGGGAGAGAATCCTTTCACTGACGGAACCTGTCGTTTCATACCAACCGAAAGAAAGAAAAAGAAGAATAAAGACCAGGTATTTGCCGAATGGGTACCTACTCTACCGGCAACAGGCAAGTATGCCGTTTATGTTTCCTATCAGACACTCCCAAATAGTGTAAGCGACGCCAAATATCTGGTATTCCATAACGGAGGAGTAACCGAATTTAAAGTTAATCAGAAAATAGGTGGAGGCACATGGGTTTACCTCGGAACTTTTGAATTCGATAAAGGGAGCAACGACTACGGCATGGTGGTACTTAGTAACGAGAGCAGCGAACATGGGGTTGTATGCGCCGATGCAGTACGTTTTGGAGGTGGAATGGGAAACATTGCCCGTGGAGGAAGAACCAGCGGGCTACCCCGTTATTTGGAAGGAGCACGCTACTCTGCGCAATGGGCGGGAATGCCATACGAAGTGTATGCAGGACGTAAAGGTGAAAACGACTATACAGACGACATCAACACACGTTCCAACGCTATCAACTATTTGTCGGGCAGTTCTGTCTACAACCCGCAACAATCGGGTTTAGGCGTACCTTTGGAAATGACTATGGCGTTGCACAGTGATGCCGGATGCAGCAAGACTGATGAGCTTATCGGATCGCTCGGTATCTATACCACCGATTTCAATAATGGAAAACTGAATGCAGGAACAGACCGGTATGCATCACGTGACTTAGCCGATATTCTGCTCACACAGATTCAGAAAGATATTTATTCAAGTTACAGCATCCCCTGGACACGCCGCAGTATGTGGAACCGGAATTACAGTGAAACACGTCTCCCGGCTACACCTTCTACGATTATCGAACTGCTCTCCCATCAGAACTTCGCAGATATGCAGTTAGGGCATGATCCGAACTTCAAGTTTACAGTAGGACGAGCCATTTATAAAGGTATTTTGCAGTTCATTACCAGCCAGCATGATAAAGAATATATAGTTCAGCCCCTACCAGTCAGCAATTTCGCCATTCAATTCGGAAAGAAAAAGAATACATTGGAACTTTCATGGAAAGGTGAAGATGATCCGCAAGAACCGACTGCACGCCCACGGGAATACATCGTATATACACGCATCGGTTATGGAGGCTTTGACAATGGAACCTTAGTCAGCAAAACGTCCCACACCGTTAAAATAGAACCAGGGCTCGTTTATTCATTCAAAGTGACTGCCGTAAACCGCGGCGGGGAAAGCTTTCCCTCCGAAATCCTTTCCGCTTATAAAGCCAAACGCGAACAGGAAAAGGTAATTATCATCAATGGCTTTGACAGAATCAGCGGTCCGGCGGTCATTAATACTTCTGAAAGAGCAGGATTCGATTTATCACAAGATCCCGGAGTCCCGTATATATCAAACATTTCGTTTTGCGGAGCACAAACAGGCTTCGACCGTACACAAGCCGGAAAAGAAGGAAAAGGCAGTCTGGGACATAGCGGAAACGAATTAGAAGGAATGAAAATTGCAGGAAACACGTTCGACTATCCTTTTATTCACGGAAAAGCAATTCAGGCAGCCGGAAAATATAGTTTCGTATCATGCAGCGACGAAGCAGTAGAGAACGGATTGGTTACGTTAGAAGATTATCCGGTGGTAGATTATATCCTGGGACTGGAAAAAGAAGACCCCGCAAATAAAGCGTACTACAAGACATTCTCCTCGGCTATGCAACGAATTATGACCAGTTATTGTCAGTCGGGAGGTAGTCTATTTGTCAGCGGTGCTTATGTAGGAAGCGATATGAGCGGCACACAAGGCAACCGGGAGTTTACAGAGAAAATACTGAAATATGGTTATCAAAGTAGCCTGACGGATAAGAGTGCAAATCAGATTAAAGGATTGGGGCGCACGATCACGATCCCGCGTCTGCCCAATGAGAACAGTTATGCGGTTCCTGCAGCAGATTGCATCGTTCCCGTAGATACTGCTTTCCCTGTATTTACGTATGTACCCGGCAATCAGAGCGCAGGTATCGCTTACAAAGGAAACTACCGCACTTTTGTATTGGGCTTTCCTTTCGAAAGCATCCAGTCGGAAGCGGATCGGGCAACCATCATGGCAGGCATCTTGGGATTCTTTACTCAAAAATAAAAAATATCCTTTTTTTTTAATCCGTTTCTCATTTTAAATTCTATCTTTGCTACTATAATAACCTTTAAAACTAAAAAACAATGTATACTATACAAGCAAATCCTAGCGGTACACGCAGCATAGAAGTATCTAATGAAAACTTGAGAACAATTGAGAAATATGCTCTGTTCCGTCATCTTATCGACAGTACCGGTATTGTAGATGAAGCAGTTCTGGATAAGTTGAAACTTAATATCCGCTCCCTTATCGCCAGTCAGGAAGAAGACAGTAAAGACTTGCTGGACCTTTGTATCGACGTGATTTATCACAATAATATGAAGGCATTCGGTCTGCAACAGCTCATTAAGCTCTATCTTACCTGGCTTTCCAACACGGAAGCGGAAGAAGAGGAGGAATAATGATTACGGTAGATACCTGCGGAATAACAGCATACAGTCCGCTGATTCCTGCAATAAGAGCAATGTGCACTGCCTCTCCGGGAGAAACGATAGAGATTATCATGAACCATGCTGACGCGTTTCAGGATCTAAAGGAATATCTGTCCGAACAAGGTATCGGTTTTCGTGAAATCTATGATGGAGAACAAATGACATTACAGTTCACAATCAATGGGAAGTTATAAAAAAACATCTCAATGATTGAAGCAAAACATCCCGATAATCGAAGTTAAACATCTCAATGAATAAAAAAATCATTGGGATGTTTTTTATTATCCGTATCTTTGCGGCATGGCAAAACAAAATTCTCCATTGGTATTAGGGACCGAACCTATCGGTAAATTACTTACGCAATATGCGATTCCTGCGATTATCGCTATGACAGCTTCTTCTTTATATAATATGGCCGATAGTATTTTTATTGGCCATGGAGTGGGGGCGTTAGCGATTTCCGGCCTAGCCTTGACCTTTCCGTTGATGAACTTGGCGGCCGCCTTCGGTTCGTTGGTGGGAGTCGGCGCCTCTACGTTGGTTGCCGTGAAGCTGGGGCAGAAAGATTATGAGGGGGCGAATAAGGTGTTGGGGAATGTGTTGATCTTAAATGTGGTTTTGGGGGTCGCTTTCACGATCGCTTTCCTGTTCTTGCTTGATCCCGTGCTGTACTTTTTCGGCGCTAGTGAGAACACGATCTCATATGCCCGTGACTATATGCGGATTATTCTGTATGGCAATGTGGTTACGCATATGTATCTGGGATTAAATGCGGTCTTGCGCTCCTCGGGTTTTCCGAGGATGGCGATGTATGCTACGTTGGCGTCGGTTGTTATTAATTGCGCCTTGAATCCGTTGTTTATCTTTGGGCTTGGATGGGGTATAAAAGGGTCGGCTTGGGCGACGGTGATCTCGCAGGTGATCTCGCTTACCGGACAGTTGATCCATTTCTCGAGACCGAAACAACTCCTTCATTTCAAGAAAGGTATTTATAGGCTGCGCTCGGAGATCGTGAAAGGTATCTTGTCGATCGGTTTATCTCCGTTCTTGATGAACCTTTGTTCCTGCTTGATCGTGATCCTTATCAACCGGGGATTGAAAGAGCATGGGGGAGATATGGCGATTGGCGCTTATGGTATCGTGAACCGTATCGCTTTTCTTTTCGTAATGATTATCATGGGATTTAATCAGGGTATGCAACCGATAGCCGGTTATAATTATGGTGCCCGACTCTATTCCCGGGTGACGGACGTGACCCGCTTGACGATGCGCTGGGCGGTAGGAGTGGCTACGCTGGGGTTCTTGCTTTGCCAGTTGGTGCCGTCGTGGATCGTCCGTATGTTTACGAGTGACGGGGAGTTGATCAGTACCGCCTCTTATGGCCTGCACATCGTCTTCGCCGTATTCCCGATCGTGGGCTTCCAGATGGTGGCGACTAACTTCTTCCTTTCCATCGGCATGTCTAAGAAAGCGATCTTTCTCTCCTTGACCCGGCAGATGCTTTTCTTGATACCCTGTTTAATCATCCTCCCCCCGTTATTCGGAACTCTCGGTGTCTGGATCAGTATGCCTATCGCCGATACGGTGGCGGCGATCGTGACGGCGATCGTGCTTGTGAAACAATTTAAACAATTCAAATATGGAACATAACGTGATATTACCTGCGGAATGGTATCCGCAAAGTGCCGTGCAGCTTACGTGGCCGCATGAGAATACGGATTGGGCCCCGATATTGGACGAGGTGATTCCTTGCTTCGTGGCTATCGCCAAGGAAGTGATCAAGCGAGAGAAGTTATTGATTGTCTGTCCGGACGAGACCGCCGTACGTGAACAATTGGGTGAGGTTGATTACGACCGTGTCATTTTTCGTGAGATGGATACGAACGATACGTGGGCACGGGATCACGGGGGGATCTCCGTCTTCGATGAGGGAACGCCCATGCTTTATGATTTCGTGTTCAATGGCTGGGGAATGAAGTTTGCCGCCAATCATGATAATTTGATTACCCGTAATCTTTGTCATATGAAGACCTTCTCCGACGAGGTGGTGCCCGCTAGATTCCCTTTTGTGTTTTCATGGGGAAATGAATGGTTGGTTTTAGAAATTTTCGCTGTCGAACACTCCTTCGAAGACGCGGCGCGCCGGTCCCGTCAGGCGGATGTCCGTATAGGTTTGTGTTCCCTGTTCATGCGAAAACCGTACCGCAAGCGCTCCTCCGGGTACGGTGATGCGGAAATCGGTCGTGTGGGGCTGCCGCGCGAAGGCCGTCACGATGGCCGCGGCCGTGGCTCCCGTGCCGCAGGCGAGGGTCTCGTTCTCCACGCCGCGTTCGTAGGTGCGCATGCGGATCGTGCCGTCGCCTGTGATCTGCACGAAATTGACGTTCGTGCCCTGCGGGAAGCGCGTCGTGTCGCGGCGGATGGCCCGTCCGCGGCCGGTTACGTCGACCGCTTCGAGGTCGTCGACGAATTCGACGTAGTGCGGGACGCCCGTGTTGAGAAACCACCAGCCGTCGCCCGTGCGGATCTCCCGCACGGCGATCATGCCCAGCTCGATCTCTCCCGAAGTGCCTTTCAGGCGGCGGATGCGGGCGGTGTGAAGCCCGTCTGCGGCATCGAAGAACTTGGTCTCCCCGCCGATGCCCCGGTGTTCGGCGAAAAGCGTGAAGCAGCGGGCGCCGTTACCGCACATCTCGCCTTCCGACCCGTCGGCGTTGTAATAACGCATCGAACAGTCGATCTCCGCGTTCCGGGCGAGGGTCATCAGCCCGTCGGCTCCGATGCCGAAATGACGGTCGCACAAGGCTGCGATAAGTTCCGCACGGGGCGTGAAGCCGCCTTCGCGGTTGTCGATCAGGATGAAGTCGTTGCCTGCTCCTTCGTATTTTGCAAATGCCGTCTGCACTTTTTGAATGGTTATGTCTTGGCAAAAATAGTAAAACTTCTAAAAGTTTTGCTAATTTTGTGAAAAATATCCGCCCGGGCGTGCAACGGCGGGCGGATTGTATTGTTTATGCCAGGATTCAAAAAACAGACCTTTATGAAAAGTGTGCTTTTCAAGCATCGTTCGATACGTAAATTCCGCCCGACGCCCATTCCCGAGGAGGTGCTGCGCGAGTGTCTCGAAGCCGCTTCGCGCGCTTCGACGTGCGGCAATATGCAGCTCTATTCGCTGGTGGTGACCCGCGATG
>OLRU01002710.1_pt1 | contig 12058 bp, 10 predicted proteins | sample 1672961 | NCBI WGS metagenome assembly OLRU01 (sample SAMEA3136741, study PRJEB25190) | human gut metagenome | biome: human gut; feature: human-associated habitat; material: faeces | place: Austria | collected 2013 | reverse complement strand
TGCATGGACTGTTCGGCATTGACTGTGCTGTAGGCCTGCGTCTTCAGATCCATAGATGCGATTGCCCAGAGTTCTCCCTGTTGTTCAAGCGGATCAGTATAGTTCTTTTCCAGCTGTGAGGTGAGATCGGCGAGGTGTTCTCCGACAGTAGTAATAGCTGGTTCGACAGTATTGAAATATGCATCGATTCCATCGGCAATTCCCCTTGCCATAGTTTCGTGATTTGCGGAATTGGTAATGTAAAGATCATCATTCTGGTTACTCATAAATCCCATTTCGAGGATGGCAACCGGAACTGTACTCCAGTTGGTACCAGTCATATTGTCGGCAGAGATGACGCCTTTGTTTGCAAGGCCGGTGGCATTGCAGTAACTGTCGATGATACAGGATGCAAGCGTATTACTTTTTTCGATGATTTCCTTGTCCAGATACTGATTGGAACTGGTGGGTGCCATGGTAAGAGCACCGGCAGCAGAAGCACTGTTGTCACTGTTTGCATGAATGCGGACCGTGATATCGGCGCCGGATTCTGTGGCGAATTCTGCACGTTCTTTGTTGCTGATGGCTTTGTCGTTATCCTCGCGGGTCATGACAAGCTTGTACCCGCGAGATGCCAGTTCTTTTTCAAGGACAAGAGAAACTTCAAGGTTGACTTCATATTCCGGAACCTTGGAGTAGTTACCGGCAGTACCGGTCGTAGCTTTATTTTTGGTCTGAGATGAACCTGGAGCCATAGGTTCCTGTGCACTCATGTCTACCCAGCTTCCCTGATGTCCCGGATCAATACAGACTGTAAACTGTCTGGAACCGGAAGACGGAGTTGAAGCCGTGTTTGCGGCAGACCAGTCCATGCCTGAGGAAGAACCAGAAGGACTCAAAGTACCTTCGGAGTCATCTGAAGAATCAACATCGGCTTCAGTATTGGCAGAAGCATTTGGAGAAGCCGAAGATGGAGCCTTGATCATGGCCTGTCCCTGTTCGCTTTCATAGGTGGTTTCCGCAGAAGCCCAGATCGTGGCAGGAAGCAGTAAAAGCAGACATCCGGTAAGAAAAACAGATAATAGTTTGCGCATGAATATATATCCTCCCGAGAAATTTTATTTTACAGAAAGTTGTTTCCTATATGATAAACTATAATAAAAAATTTGACAAGAACGGTTCGGTGTCGTATCTGCTCGAAGACTTGTCACGGGGAGCAAAAACTAAATACAAAGGAGGGCAACATTATGAAGAAGAGATTTTCCACAATGCAGAGGTCAGGAGTCCTGAAACGTATTTTCACATGTGTGATCGCACTTGCACTTGCTATGCCGATGACGGTGCAGACAGGATGGGCGGCCACCACTTCCTACACAGTTACAGTAGCGGATGGCTATCTGGCACTTAGAAATGCGAAGGCTTATGATGACAAGAATGAGATCGGTAAGCTTTATACAGGTGATACCGTTGATGTGACAGATTCCAGTGGAAGCACCTACTGGTATGTATATGCATCACGACTCAAGAAATCCGGATATGTAAATCGCAGATATCTGGCGAATTCTTCAAGTGAACGTTATGTAAGTGTCAAGAGTGGATATCTGGCGCTTCGTAATGCCAAGGCGTTTAAATCGTCCAATGAAGTTGCGGAACTTTATACAGGAGATAAGGTACAGATCGCGGATTCCAGTGACAGCACCTACTGGCTGGTATATGTACCGGGACTTGGAAAGGGCGGATATGTAAACAAAGATTATCTGGTAAAAAATAAAGACAATACAGCATCTGCGGTTGTTACAAAGACAGTGAAAGTCAAGAGTGGCTATCTGGCACTTCGTAATGCAAAAGCGTATGATGATGCAAATGAGATCGGACAGTTGAATAACGGCGATACCGTTCAGGTCCAGGATTCCAGTGGAAGTACTTACTGGTATGTATATTCTTCCAGACTTGGAAAGAGCGGCTATGTAAATAAAAATTACCTGCAGTGATGCAGGTAATTTTTACGTAATACAGGATCAGTACTTCTGATGCTGTATTATTTTTTCTTATGTTTTGGGTCTGTATCCGTGGAAGCACGGAGTTCGTCGATCATCTGCTCGATCAGCATTTTTTTTACGTAAACATCAAAGCTGAGGAGACAGATGAAAGAAAATAATTTCAGGAAATCCCTGTCTTCTTCCGGTGCATTCTCAAAAGTTCCCTGAGCAATTTCATAGCGTTCCAGAAGCTCCTTCTGAAGAGATTCAATCTGTCCTTTTTCCATACTGAATACTTCGTTGTAGATAGCAGTGAGATCCATATCATCCATAGATTTGAAATATTTATCGGTCAGTGGTCCGAGCAGAGTCTGGATATCGCTGATCGATAAAATATTTTTGAAATAGTAGATAAAGATCAGAACCAGCAGGTGTTCTTTTGAATAGCGCTTCTTCTCAGGAGAAGGAAGCAGATTATTCTTGGCATAATTATTGATCATGGTCTTTGTAAGAATCTTGTCATCTTCATAGCGTTTGGAATGAGCAAGCTGTGCTTCCATAAAAGTAGTGACCTGATCCATATAAAGATCTATATTGGGAATATCCTCTGGTTTTACATAACCGATTCTGGAAACACGATCCAGAATATTACGGATCATGGAGTCTGTATTAACTGACATAAATTCATCTCCTTTGTCTGAAATAAAGGCAGAATGGTATTTCTAATACCTGCACGCTTTATTATATAGTTTTAAATACTACTTGTAAATGGTTTTTGCAAATGATTTTAAAATTCCTTTACCCCATACCAGGTTTCATGTATAATTAAAAAGATAGCAAGAAAACATCAGTTCGAAATATGTAACCACAAAGAAACAGGAGATAATTGATGAATACAATTTATGATACATTGAATGACCGACAGAAAGAAGCTGTTCTGCATACAGATGGACCACTTCTGATTCTTGCAGGAGCCGGCTCAGGAAAGACCAGAGTACTGACACACAGGATTGCTTATCTGATCGCAGAAAAGGGTGTGAATCCGTGGAATATTCTGGCAATCACATTTACCAACAAAGCGGCCCACGAGATGAGAGAACGTGTGGACAAGATCGCAGGAAGCGAAGGGGGAAGTGTATGGGTATCAACTTTTCACTCGACATGTGTACGGATCCTCCGACGCCATATAGACCGTCTCGGTTATGATAATAATTTTACGATTTACGATGCGGACGACCAGAAGACCCTGATCAAAGAAATCTGCCGCAAAATGAATATCGACACCAAGAAAGTGAAGGAACGTGCACTACTGGCTCAGATCTCACATGCAAAAGATGAGCTGCTGAATCCGGATGAGATGGAAATGAATGCAGGTGCTGATTTTAACCAAAAAAGAGCGGCGCAGGTTTATCGTGAATATCAGGCAGCACTGCGTCGGAATAATGCGTTGGATTTTGATGACCTCATATGCAAGACAGTGGAATTGTTCCAGAATTGTGGCGATGTTCTGCAGAGTTATCAGGAACGTTTCCGCTATATTATGGTAGATGAATATCAGGATACCAATACGGCACAGTTTAAGTTTGTAAGTCTTCTGGCATCCAGGTATGAGAATCTGTGTGTAGTCGGTGATGATGACCAGTCCATTTACAGATTCCGTGGAGCCAATATTGGAAATATCCTGGGATTTGAGCGGGTATTCCCGGATGCTAAAGTTATTCGTCTGGAGCAGAATTATCGTTCTACGCAGAATATCTTAAATGCAGCGAATGGTGTGATCGCAAATAATACAGAGCGTAAAGAAAAAACACTCTGGACCGAGAACCCGGAGGGAGAGAAAATTCATTTCCGACAGTTTATGAATGGATATGAGGAAGCTGAATTTGTTGTAGGGGACATTGCCCGACGACACAGAGAAGGGACAGCAGAGTATCATAACTGCGCAGTACTTTATCGAACAAATGCACAGTCCCGTCTTTTTGAAGAGAAGTGTCTGCTTGCAAACATTCCTTACAAGATCGTAGGGGGAGTGAACTTCTATGCACGTAAAGAAATCAAAGATCTGCTCTGCTATCTGAAAACGGTAGACAATGCAGCGGATGATCTTGCGGTACGTAGAATCCTGAATGTACCAAAGCGTGGAATCGGAGCAACAACGGTCGGCAGAATCCAGGATTATGCCGACATGATGAATATCAGTTTTTATGATGCACTCCGTGTGGCAGAGGAAGTGCCGTCGATCGGACGCAGTCTTTCAAAAGTGGATGGATTTGTTACATTTATCCAGTCACTTAAGAGCAAAGCACAGGCATATTCTGTATCGGAGCTTCTGGAGGAAATCATAGATCTGACCGGTTATGTGGATGAATTGAAAGCAGAAGATACAGAAGAATCCAGAGCCAGAGTGGAGAATATCGATGAGCTGATATCCAAAACGGTTTCTTATGAAGAGACAATGAAGGCTGAGAACAGAGAAGCAACATTATCCGGATTCCTGGAAGAAATTGCGCTGATCGCGGATATTGATTCTGTAGATGAGAATCAGGATTATGTGGTACTGATGACTTTGCACAGTGCAAAGGGGCTGGAGTTTCCATATGTATACCTTGCCGGAATGGAAGATGGTATGTTCCCAAGCAGTATGTGCATCTTTTCCGGTGACCAGTCGGAGCTGGAAGAGGAGCGCAGACTTTGTTATGTGGGAATCACCAGAGCCATGAAAGAACTGACTATGACCAGTGCGCAGCAGCGTATGGTGCGTGGGGAAACGCAGTATAATCGCGTTTCCAGATTTGTGAGAGAGATTCCACGGGAACTGGTGGATCTTGGACATACTGTTCAGGAACACAAACCAAAGATCCCGGAGACAAAATCTCCGCTCAACAGCTATCTGCAGATGAAGAAAAGCTTCCATACGAAGGCATTTCAGCCGCAGAATTTTAAGGTAACGAAAGCGGATTCCCTGGATTACGGTGTTGGGGATACGGTCCGTCACATTAAATTTGGTGTTGGCATCGTTAAGGATATCGTAGAAGGCGGCAGAGATTATGAGGTTACTGTAGATTTTGACAAAGTCGGAGTTAAAAAAATGTTCGCTGCCTTTGCAAAACTTAAGAAAATATAACTTTTTATAATTTTCTTAAGAAATCTTAAAGTTTCTGTACTTTAGTTGTTTTACCTTTTAATGAATGATATACTGGATACATGAAAATTCGAAGGGAGTACAGAATGAAAAAAATTTTAAAGGGCCTCACGAGGATACTCCCTGCATATGGAATTTTCCCGGTTATTTTTTCGTTTGTATTTAATTGTCTTGTTTATTCAGGTTCCAGAATGATCGCAGGTGGATGGTACCACCACAATATAGAAACTGCTGTGGACAGGAGCCTTCCTTTTGTCCCACAGTTTCTGATCATCTATTTTGGATGCTATCTTTTCTGGGCCGTCAATTACATTCTGATTGCCAGGCAGGATCGATACAGTGTGTACCAGTTTTTTACAGGAGATTTTATATCAAGATGTATCTGCCTTGGTTTCTTTCTTTTGTATCCCACAACGAATACTAGACCAGTGATAACAGATGGAGGATTATGGAATCAGCTTGCTTTGTGGCTGTACTCTATTGATGCAGCAGATAATCTGTTTCCGTCTATTCATTGTCTGGTCAGCTGGTTCTGCTATTTGGGCATCCGCGGAAGAAAAGAAATTCCGGTATGGTACCAGAGAGGGTCGGCAGTGCTGGCAATTCTTGTGTTTGTCTCTACATTGCTGACGAAACAGCATGTCCTGGTGGATGTGGCAGGAGGAATCCTTCTTGCAGAACTGTGTTTCTGTATTGGCAGAAACACAAATCTATACAAAATTTACGAAAGATTTGGCAGCAGGATTGAGAAAAAGATTCTGAAATCTACAGAAGGGTGAGCTGCTTATGAAAAAAAATAAAAGAGTGATCTTTAATGGAGCTTTCCTGCTCATTGTCTTTGTGCTCACAATTTATGGAGTGTTTCATGGAGAAGACCTCGGGGCTATGATGGATGCCATTCGGAGTGCGGATAAACGATGGCTCGTGCCCGGACTTGCACTGGTGGCATTCTTTATCTGGGGTGAGTCGATCATCATATGGTATATGATGCGGTCCTATGGAATAAAACTAAAAAAAAGAACCTGTTTTCTCTTTTCATCAGTAGGATTCTTTTTCAGCTGTATTACACCATCTGCGAGTGGTGGACAGCCAATGCAGGCATATTATATGAAAAAGAAAAATATATCTATCCCGGTTTCTGCGGTTATTCTGATGATCATTACGATCACCTATAAGCTGGTGCTGGTGGTGGTCGGTATCGGAGTGGCTGTGTTTGGAAGAGGATTCCTGCATCAGTATCTGGAAGGAATTCTTCCTGTTTTCTATCTGGGATTGGGACTGAATATTTTCTGTGTGACTTTTATGACGATTCTGGTATTTCATCCACTGCTTGCCAGATCATTTCTTGTATGGGGACTTTCGATTCTTGAGAAATTCCGTATTCTTCGTCACAAAGAAGGAAGGCTGAAAAAACTGGAAGATTCCATGGATACTTACAGAGATACAGCTGCTTATCTGAAGACACATCCGAGAGTGATCGTGAATATCATTGCGATCACATTTGTACAGAGAATGGCAATGTTTGCAGTAACATGGTTTGTATATAAAGCATTTTCACTGTCAGGAACAGGATTCTGGACGGTGCTGTTTCTTCAGGCAGTGATCTCTGTTTCCGTAGATATGCTTCCACTTCCGGGAGGTATGGGAATCAGTGAGACACTGTTCCTGACAATATTCACCCCGGTATTTGGCACATTACTTCTGCCGGGGATGGTTCTCAGCAGAGGACTTGGTTATTATGGGGAGCTTTTGATCAGTGCACTTTTTACGATTGTGGCACAGCTTACGATCGGGCAGGGGCATGGCAAAGAAAATAAGGAGAGTTACGAATGATAGGATTTTACGATTATACGGTAGTTGTTACATATATCAGTCTTGTTTCATCCATCCTGGGTATGTTTTGTGCGATCGACGGGAGGCTTACTCTGGCGGTATCCTGTCTGGCTTTTTCCGGACTGTGTGATATGTTTGATGGAAAGATAGCCCGGACAAAGAAGAACAGAACCGATGATGAGAAATCCTTTGGCATTCAGATCGATTCTCTCTGTGACATTGTCTGTTTTGGGATTTTTCCAATCATTCTGGGCTACAAACTTGGAATGTGTAAAGCATACAGCATTGCGATCCTTGCATTTTACGGGATGGCAGGAGTGATCCGTCTTGCATACTTTAATGTGATGGAGGCAAAACGCCAGAGCGAGACATCTGAGAACCGCAAGTACTATCAGGGACTTCCGATCACATCTATGGCTGTGATCATGCCGCTTCTGTTTGTGGCATCGGTATTTTTTCCGGGATTTCGTTATTTTGTGGGATTGCTTCATGCAGCGATGCTGATTGTAGGTTTCTTGTTTATTTTTAATTTCCGTTTCCGCAAGCCGACCAATCAGGAACTGGTGGTATTGGTTGCAGTTGTGGCAGTGGCGGTATTGTTTATTCTTTTTTACAAAGAAGGATGGTGGGCTCATTATCATACGGTCAGGAAGTTGAAAGGAGCAGCAGCATGACAACATATACGGCAGACCGAAAAGGTCATGTAACTGAAAATGATTCGTTTCAGGACAGATTCCTGGAAAAAATGTATGGCTCTGCGATTGGCAGGGCTTTACTTAAACCTCTTGTAAATCCTGTACTTTCAGAGATTGGGGGCAGAATTCTGGACTCCAGAGTATCTGCACTGGCGGTTCCGGCATTTATAAGACATGCAGGAATTGATATGAGAGATTATGAACCGAAAAAGTATTGGTCGTACAATGATTTTTTTACCAGACAGATTCGAGAGGGTGCCAGAGAAATCGATATGGTACCGGAAGCTTTTGTCAGTCCCTGCGACAGCAGGGTGAGTGTTTATCCGATCAGTGAGAACTGTTATGTAAAAATCAAACATACATCCTATACAGTTGCTGGACTTCTGAAGAATCCGGTTCTGGCGAAACGATACGAAGGCGGACTGCTCTGGGTGTTCCGTTTATGCGTGGACGATTATCACAGATATATCTATATAGATGATGGATTTGAATCCAGGAGGGTGCATATTCCGGGTGAACTGCATACGGTCAATCCGGTCGCCAATGATGTGTATCCAATCTACAAAGAGAATACAAGAGAATATGCGTTGTTGAAGACTGTGAATTTTGGAACTGTTCTGATGATGGAAGTCGGAGCGTTGATGGTCGGCAGGATTGAGAATGTACCACTTCGTGGCCGTGTAAAACGGGGAAAAGAAAAAGGAAATTTCGCATTTGGTGGTTCGACGGTTATACTGATGACACAGAAGGAACGGGTACTGCCTGATCCAGACATCTTTATGAATTCCGAAAAGGGAATTGAGACAAGAGTAAAACTTGGGGAGCGGATTGGTGTATCAGAAGTTCTGGATGGATAAGGTGCAGAAACATAATCGAAAATTTGCGAGAAAATATGGTAAAATGGATGGATTAGTGGTATACTATGACCTATAAATGAGTGAGAGGAAGGTGCCCGTCATGAATCTGAATAATTTAAACCTGAACGAGAAAATTGAGGATTTACTTGCTGCTTTAAAGAAAAAAGAAGACGAAAAAGAAAAAAATACAGTCCTCTGGGTACTGGCTATCATAGGCGCAGTTGCAGCAGTTGCAGGAATCGCATTTGCAGTATATCGCTTCTTTGCTCCGGATTATCTGGAAGATTTTGAAGAAGATTTCGATGATGATTTTGATGATTACTTCGAGGATGAAGAAGAGTAAGATGACTGCTTGCAGAGAGAATGGCAACAGAGTAAGCGTAGCATGAAGTTCAAACAGCTCCGGCAGATAACCGGGGCTGTTTTACTGCTCTGTCAAAGACAAAAGAGTGAGGGTTACGAAGAGACAGCTGGATGCAAGTGTTTCAAATATATAAATGAGGAATAGAAAGCATGAAAAAAGGTGAAATTTACGAAGGTGTAATAGAGAAGGTGGACTTCCCGAATAAGGGATATGTTTTTGTGGAGGATCAGAAGATTCTGATCAAGAACGGAATTCCGGGACAGAAGGTACGCTTTATGATTCAGAAGAAACGTTCCGGAAGGGCACAGGGACGTATCCTGGAGGTAATGGAAAAATCACCATTGGAGACAAGAGAACCGGTATGCAGCAATTTTCCAGCATGTGGTGGCTGCATGTATCAGACAATGTCCTATGAAGACCAGCTTCATATGAAAGAGACACAGATACGAGAGCTTCTGGAAGAGGCATTGATCCAGGGTGGTCAGATAGATGAGAATGGAAATGCAGCTTTTGAATGGGAGGGTATTCACGGAAGCCCGATCGAATTCGGATACCGCAATAAGATGGAGTTTTCTTTTGGAGATAAGGTCAAAGACGGACCACTGTCCCTTGGCCTGCATAAGAAAGGAAGTACGTATGATATCCTGAATACTGACGACTGTAAGCTGGTGCATAAGGATATGACGGATATCCTGACTTGTGTAAGAGAATTTTTCAGAGAAAAAGGAGCTTCTTATTACAGGAAACTGCAGCACACCGGTTATCTGCGGCACCTGATGTTGAGAAGAGGTGTTACTTCCGGTGAGATTCTGGTGCATCTTGTAACGACCACTCAGGAAGAGTATGATCTGGAACCGCTGAAAGATCAGCTTCTGGCTCTTCCACTGGAGGGCAGGATTGTTGGAATCATGCATATTCTCAATGATTCACTTTCAGATGTAGTTCAGAGCGATGAGACAAGGATACTTTATGGACAGGACTATTTCTATGAGACACTGCTCGGACTGAAATTCCGCATCAGCACATTTTCTTTCTTCCAGCCGAATTCACTGGCTGCGGAAGTACTGTACAATATTGTGCGTGATTATATCCAGAATACGAGTGGAATGGAAGTGTTCGATCTTTACAGTGGAACCGGAACGATCGCGCAGCTGCTTGCTCCGGTAGCAAAAGAAGTGATCGGTGTGGAAATCGTGGAAGATGCAGTTGCAGCAGCAAGAGAGAATGCGAAGCTGAACGGACTGGATAACTGTAAATTCATTGCCGGTGACGTCCTGAAGGTTCTGGATGATCTGACTGAGAAGCCGGATGTGATCGTCCTGGATCCACCTCGCGATGGAATCCATCCGAAAGCGCTGCCGAAGATCCTTTCCTATGGGGTAAACCGTATTGTGTATGTCTCCTGTAAAGCAACCAGTCTTGCACGTGATCTGGAGGCATTTTTGCAGGCGGGATATCGACTTGAAAAAGCCTGTTGTGTAGACCAGTTCTGCGAGACCGTGTGGACAGAAGCAGTGGCACTGCTGGTGAAGGAATAAAAGAGAGAAAATCCTTTCAGTATATTTTTACAATACTGAGAGGATTTTTTTTGTACATAAATCATCTGAAAAGTTCTTTAAAATATATTGACATATATGAGGGTAGTGTTATAATACAATCAAACATATGAATGAATGTTCATATGAAAACGTGAATAAAACATATATGAGAAGGAGAATACTACTATGAAGAAATCTTACAAAATTGAAGTTGACTGTGCAAACTGTGCAAATAAAATGGAAGAAGCAGCTAAGAACACAGCAGGTGTTAAAGATGCAAGCGTGAATTTCATGATGCTCAAGATGAAAGTAGAATTTGAAGAAGGACAGGATCCGGACAGCGTAATGAAAGAAGTTTTGAAGAACTGTAAGAAAGTAGAAGACGATTGCGAGATTTATTTATAAGATGAAATGAGAATGCTCTGCTGCGGATGCGGCAGGGCATCTTTATCAAATGGGTGAAGGAGGAGAGAACATGAACAAAAAGCAGAAAAAAATGCTGACTCGCATCATCATAGCTTTCGTACTGATCGCAGTACTGTCCGTGCTTCCAGTTGACGGCTATCTGGAATTTGCACTTTACATGATCCCATATCTTGTGATCGGCTATGATATCCTGATCAAAGCATTCAAGGGAATTCGCAACAAACAGGTATTTGACGAGAACTTCCTGATGGCAGTAGCAACTATCGGAGCAATCCTTCTGAAGGATTACAAAGAAGGCACAGCCGTTATGCTGTTCTACCAGATCGGCGAGCTTTTCCAGAGCTATGCGGTCGGCAAGAGCCGCCGCAACATCACCGAACTGATGGATATCCGCCCGGACTACGCCAATATCGAAAACGATGGTAAACTGGAAAAAGTTGACCCGGATGAAGTTGAAATCGGTTCCATCATCGTCGTACAGCCAGGTGAAAAAGTCCCGCTCGACGGTGTGATCGTAGAAGGAACCACAACCCTCAATACCAGTGCACTGACAGGTGAAAGTCTTCCGCGAAGTGCAAAACCAGGTGATGAGATCATCAGCGGCTGCATCAATATGACAGGCGTGCTCAAGATCAGAACAACCAAAGAATTTGATGAATCTACCGTTTCCAAGATCCTGGAACTGATCGAGGAATCCAGTTCCCGTAAATCCAGATCCGAAAACTTTATCTCCAAATTTGCCCGCTATTATACCCCGGCAGTCTGCTACGGTGCGCTCGCACTTGCAGTCCTGCCGCCGATTGTAAACCTTGTGATCCTTCACAATCCTGCAATGTGGAGCCAGTGGATCTACCGTGCACTGACCTTCCTTGTAATCAGCTGCCCGTGTGCACTTGTGATCAGTATCCCGCTGAGTTTCTTTGCCGGAATCGGCGGGGCCAGCAACGCAGGTGTCCTGGTCAAAGGCTCCAACTATCTGGAGACTCTGTCCGAGACAAAATACGTCGTATTTGACAAGACCGGTACTCTGACCAAGGGTGTATTCGAAGTAGCAGGTGTCCATCACAACACCATGGAACAGTCCAAAATCCTCGAGTACGCAGCACTTGCAGAAAGCTTTTCCTCACATCCGATCAGTCGCAGCCTCAAAACTGCCTACGGCAAAGAGATCAATCAGAACCGCGTGACAGATGTAGAGGAGATCAGCGGCAACGGTGTTACAGCAAAAGTAGACGGAACTCCGGT
>OLRU01002688.1_pt1 | contig 12167 bp, 12 predicted proteins | sample 1672961 | NCBI WGS metagenome assembly OLRU01 (sample SAMEA3136741, study PRJEB25190) | human gut metagenome | biome: human gut; feature: human-associated habitat; material: faeces | place: Austria | collected 2013 | reverse complement strand
CGAATTGGTGAAGGGAAAGACCCTGCTTGTAATCGCTCACCGCCTAAATACCATCTGTCAGGCTGATCAGATTTTGGTGATTGCCGATGGACGGATCAGTGAACAAGGAACCCATGACGAGCTTATAGCAAAAGCCGGGATTTATCAGGATTTTGTAAATATCCGTAAAAAGTCCTCCAGCTGGAGCCTTGCATAAAGGAGACAATAGTGAAGATTCATGCGTCCGGAGAGGATTATCTGGAGGCTGTGCTGGTTCTTCAAAAGAATCACGGTGCTGTCCGCTCTATTGATGTTGCACGGCGTGTTGGAGTTTCAAAAGCCAGCGTAAGCTATGCGGTGTCGGCTTTGCGTGAAGGGGGCTTTTTAACGGTAGATAGTGATTACGTTTTGCATTTGACCGAAGCAGGCCGGAATGTTGCCGAAAAAATTTATGAGCGGCATCAGTTCTTTACAGAGCAATTTATCGCAGCTGGCGTTGACCCTGAAATTGCAGAGCGAGATGCTTGCCGGATTGAACACGCCATCAGTCAGGACACCTTTGAAAAGATCCGGGATGCACACAAACAGGAAAAATAGGATACTAATGCCCGTCGTTCCAACTGTGCGGACAAGAGCAGCCAGTGGGGAAAATATAAGCCCACTGGCTGCTCCACATGAAAGACAATCATCGGCCCTTTTGTTTTCCCCTGTACATCACTTCAGCTTATCTGCGCTCATGCACAGGTCTATGTACCGTTGCGACTCTTCTTCACTCTTTCCTGCAAAGTAATCAAGAACGCACTTGGCAACGGTCTGCGGCGCTCTATCGTGGAACACGATTCCATCCAGACTGATGTCCATTTCTTCTGAGATCAGCGCAACCGTTTCAAATTTCGGATTGCTCTTGCACTTTTCAATCTCAATGACAGTTCGGGTACACATATTAAGCCGTTCCGCTAATTCGCGCTGCGTGATCTTTTTCTGCTCCCGCTTTTCGCGAAGCTTTTGGGCGAACAGGTCAAGGAAGTTCATTGTAAATCACCTCTACTACATTGTAGAGTGAGCCTCAATTCACTTAAATACACATGAAGCTCACATTGAATGAGCCGCAAATCACATTCAGCGAGTTGGAGGTAATTTTATGATGTCACGGATGAACAGGAGATACTGCTAAGGCCGCTCGCGGTCATGTAAAAAAGCATAAGCACCGATTAGCCGTCCACTTCAAAAAGCACGCGGCTATCCCCCAGACGAGCTGCACTCACGAAAGCGAGTTGCAGCTCTCTTTTTATGCGGTTTGGTTCATCCGTGATTTAGCCCCTCCCGGTACAGTATTCGTTACTCATGTTTTCACTCGCACGCAAGGCGCTCGTTCAGGTCATCATGCCTGTTCGAGCGCCTTTTTACGTTTTCCTGTCGGCTGTCGTTCTCCGCCAGTGTTGGTCTGGTTCACCACCCACCCAACACCGAAACGGAGGACATATTAAGGACGCAAAAAAGAACGTAAGGTTGGACCGGCTGGATGCGCACTACAGCGAGGCGGCGCTGCGGGATTATTTTGAAAAGCTGCGAGAACTGCCGCCGGAATGGCGGCGGGAATACAAGCAGCAGACAGCACCGGAGCCGCCGCGCTGGCAGGCTAAAGCCGCATACAAGCCGGTGCAGCGCCGCGCCCGGTACCGTGGTCACCTCCCCGTAAAATGCGGCAAAATCACCGGCTTTATGGCCAGCTACTATCATTACTGCGCGCTGCTGCGAAAGGCATACCGCGGAAAAGTGAGCAGACGCAGCTACTACCTGCTGCGGGAAGATTTTATCAAATTCAACCGCTATCGGCAACAATGTGACCTGATATGGGAACAGAAAATCACAACCGTGAATGAGCTGCTTGCCTACAAAGAGCAGCTACAGACGGCCTACGACGGCCTTACAGCGCAACGCAGGGCGCTGTACCGGGCAAAGAATATTCCGGGCTGTCCTGAGCGCTCCGAGCAAATACAGACGCTCACAGCCCGCATCAGAGCATTGCGGCGGAATATAGGCATATGTGCCAATATCGAAGCCGACTGCGAGAGCGTAACAGATAAGGTGGCGAAGGTAAGACAGGCAGAGCAGCTACGGGGCGCAAAGAACTCCGAAATCGGTGAGGTACGCCCTTATTATGACCTGATTTAACTTGCCGGTAACTTGCTGTATATGCAGCCACAACATAGTCAGTATACTCTGAAAGGGACTGTCACAAGCAGTCCCTTTTAGAGTGCGAATATTAGTTTTTCAGCGTTCCAATCGGCACAACGTATACACCATCAGGGCGCCGATAGGCGTAATCGCCGGTTCCTGTTAAAACCATAAGGAACGAGGGATTGTTCATGCGGCTGGTATCTATTTTTGCTTCCATTGCTTTCAGCGACTTCACGCCTTCCTCGATAAGCTTATCACCGCCAAGTTTGATTTCAATAAGACCATATTTGCCATTCCGTAGGTGAATTACGGCATCGCACTCTTGACCGTCTTTGTCGCGGTAGTGATAAACAGAGCCGTTCAACGCATCCGCATATACGCGAAGATCACGGACACAAAGAGTTTCAAACAGAAAGCCGAATGTATTCAGGTCATTTATCAAGTCGTTCGGCCCGATGCCAAGTGCTGCTACTGCAATAGATGGGTCAACAAAATATCGCGTGTCTGAAGAACGAATTGCAGTCTTGGAACGAAGATTTGGATTCCAAGCAGGCATATCCTCGATAACAAAAATTTTCCGCAGAGCGCTGGTGTACTGACCAATCGTGTCATCACCAATCTTTGCACCATCATTAGCAACTACATCTTGTGCCAGAACTGTATTCGGCGTTTGACTGCCTTGATTCCGTGCATAGGAACGCATAAGCCTGCGAACTTGCTCGACGTTTTTCTGAACATTATCAACACGATTGATGTCAGAATGAATTACTGCATCAAGGTAATCGTTTGCTTGATCCAAAGCAATCTCATCACGCATATCTACAGCCTGCGGCCAGCCGCCACGGCACACAAGAAATGCAAGGCGCTCAAAGCTCAAATTAGAGCAACCATCAACGGAAACACCATCAAACAGGTCTTTTAGGCTAACATCTCCTGATGAATCCCCGGATTCATATATACTCATCGGTCGCATTGTAAGCCAAGTAAAGCGGCCTGTGCCGGAGTGAGTGATTTCTTTAGTGTCGGGTGGGACTGCTGAACCTGTCAGTACAAATTGTCCAAGCTCGCCTCTATGATCTACCTCAAAACGAATTGCATCCCACAGTTTTGGAGCAAGCTGCCATTCATCAATCAAGCGGGGAGTTTCTCCCTGCAACAAGCGCTTGGGGTTGATTTCAGACATAGTAATATTTTGCTGCTTGCGCTCCGGATCATCCATATATAAAACGCTCGCTGCAAGTTGCTCGGCGGTAGTTGTTTTACCACACCACTTAGGACCCTCAATCAAAACTGCACCCTTACCCTCAAGTTTCCGCTTCAGGATGCCGTCAGCGATTCGTGCTCTGTATTTTTTCATGGAATAGCCCCCGTTCTTTACCATCATTATACACTTGAAGTCGAAGAAATTCAAGGGAAACTGGGAAGTTGGCTAAAAATCGGGTGGGAGGTTGGCGAGATTTCAGCCGGAAGATTGGCGTATTTTTGAGTGGGAAGTTGGAAAGAATGATGTATCAAGTTAGGTGCAAATCTCTATCTTTGGCGTCTCGTGTTCGTTTTGAAAAATACAAAGCGGGACACCGATAAAATAAGCCTCTTTGATCAAGCCCATGGGTACTGCCCTTATAGACAAGCGTTTCGCTGGTGTATTCAACACTATTCATCCGGACAGTGGGATTATCCATGGATGACTTCTTTCACGGTGTCAATAGTTGATAAATGATAATTTAGCGGCTTAGTCCCTGATGGTGGCTTGCCCATTCATCAGCATCGGAAGCAGCCAATCTCTAATCTCAGTCAATTTCTGGTTCTCACAGATGTTTTGACTGATTTGGGCATAAAGGGGTCTTGCCTTAGCGTGAAATAACTCAAGCACCGCGGGTGTTGGGACAAGCATAGTAAGTCCAAGGAGATCATCGTTATTGACCGACTCCTGAGTTGCACCGTGCGCTAATGTGTTCTTAACATCTTCAAAATAGGAATGCTCGATAAAAGCAGCAATATACTCAAAACTTTCATTCGTGCATTGCAATCCGCAAAAACCCGTAGAAAGAACTGTGCTATCAATCAGAGACTCCATCTCCTTGTTGAGAAACAAGTGCTTGATGCTATTTTTCATCTTTGCAAACCATACAGATGAGACAGTTGGTTGCATATTTGCACGTCCTTCACGAGTTTCGTAGTCGATTAGAGAACCGGAAGATAATCTTGCCCCATTTACATCAGCAGTAGCAAGATAGATCTTTGTTGAAAATGGTTCAACGCCGGGCTTGATTGGAGTAGAAATGGAATTGCTAATTACCGATTCCTCCGTCCAACCATCGGGAATATTCCTTTTGAAACATTGGGAGTATTGCATTTTTCCGCCTGATGACCGATATGGCTTACCATCTTCATTGGGAAAATCAAATTGATTGAACCAATAATCATACATCAGCTTGATCTGCTGCTGTAAATTATCATTTATTGCATTGTTGACATTCACCTTCGCTTCGATGCAATAAAGAGCCTGCCCGATTTTTTGCTGGACATTAAGCTCTGGTACAACGACTGTTACATCATAAACATCATCTGGTGAGATATTGCGTTGCTTTGTGCCACTTGCGCGATGCTCTAACTGCTTTCTTACGGTCTCAGTTGATAGCAAGTAGTGCAAGTAATACTTATCAGCTTTTCCTTCATTTGGAATTACTTTTCCGACTCGCTGATTAAGAACAAACCGTATTCCTTTTACAGAGGGAATAAAGGCTGAGTTCCCGAACAAGCCAATAACCTGTTCCGTCAATGGCATTATGAGGTCATCCGTATGAAGAATGAACTCTTCGGGAAAAGATGCGCCATAGAATGTCGTTTTTTCTTGATCAAATCGGAAGCTATTTGAACTCGAAATATTGGCGAGTGTTACCAAGGCATAGGGACTGCTCGTGACATAATTCTCACTTTTAAACGCATATCCATGCTTTATTCTTAGAAGCTCACCTAATTTAACCCTATTCATACTTCACCTTCTTTAGCTGCTCCATGATTTCTTTTTGAAGTACATTCCCCTCATCAAAGAATTGTTGGAGGTTTGCCGTGAGTTCAGACATTTTGCTGTCAAATTCTTCTTGTGTCAGTTCAACATATTCGATCTTCACGTCAAAATACTGTCCCGCTGCAAGGGAACATTTCTTTGCTTCGATGTCTTCATAACTAACAGCAACAGAAAAGTCGTCAACGGTCTTTTTGTTGATGAATGTATCTACAATGAGGTCAATCTCATCGGAAGTCAACCGGACTTTTTTGTTATTGCCTTCTTGATATTCCTCGCCAAGCTTAGAGGCATCAATCAGAATAACTTTGTCTGAGGATTTGCTATTGTCAAAGAACACCACCGAGACGTTCGTTCCTGTGTTCGCAAAAACATTGGAAGGCATACTAATCACGCCATAGACAAGGCGATTATTCACAATGTGTTTCAGCAGTTTTCCCTCAACGCTGGTCTTGGCGGTAAGAAAACCTGTTGGGAGGACGATAGCAGCTTTGCCGTCCGGTTTCATTGAGTTCAAAACATGCTGGAGGAAGCATGTGTAAATTGACATGCTTTCTTTTTTCTTCTTAGGAACATTTGGAATACCAGCCCAGAAACGGGCGGGCATTGCAGCAAGTGCCTCTCGTGTTCCAGAAAAATCAAGATTAAACGGAGGATTGCAAACCACATAATCGAACTGCCGGAGAGTTTTTCCATCGTCGCCTCTATGGAAAGGATCGGTGAGTGTATCACCCTGTATGGCATGGTCGAGCGAAGATACCAAACCATTGAGGATTAAATTCAACTTGAGCATCTTATTACTTTTCTGAGATCGATCCTGTGCAAAAATGGTGCAACGATCCTCACCGACTTGATGCCCAAGAGCCATTAGAAGCGTACCTGTTCCAGCAGCAGGGTCGTAGCATTCAATATTGTGTAAATCCTGTCTATCTCCGACAAGCAGCCGAGCCATGATTACAGCGATTGCGTGCGGGGTATAGTATTCCGCATACAAAAATTATCAAGGTGAAGTCGAACTTGAATCTGTGTTTAGACTACACAAGCAATCCAAAGAAAACGGAACGCCGAAACGCAGAGGACTTGAACAGACTGCTTAATTACACCCAAAATAGCGACAAAACCGAACACCAGCTATATGTAAGCGGATTTAACTGCATACCGCAAAACGCCTATGAAATTATGATGGAAACCAAGATACGCTGGCGTAAACCAGTAAAAGACGGCAACATCTTGGCCTATCATATTATTCAAAGTTTTAGCCCCGGTGAAGCCACTCCCGACCAAGTGCATCAAATCGGCTGCGAATTTGCGCAGCGCTTTCTCGCAGATCGGTTTGAATGTACGGTCAGCACTCATCTTGATAGAGGGCATTTACACAATCACATAGTTGTAAATTCTGTGTCCTATAAGGATGGGAAAATGTTCCGTAGTGACTTTGATGCCTATTATAAAGGTATCCGAAAAATCTCCGACGAACTTTGCCGCGAGAACCGCCTGTCCGTCATCGAAACAGACGGCAAGGGGAAATCCTACGCCGAGTGGATAAGCGGTCAGACCGGCAAGCCCACCATACGCGGCATGGTTCGCAAGGATGTGGAACAGGCCATTGTAGCCGCCGACAGCTTTGATGGTTTTATTCTCGAATTGCAGAACATGGGCTACACGGTCAAGTACGGCCCGCGCGTGGAGCATATGGCGGTGCGCCACAAAAATGCACAGCGCAATGTTCGTATTGATTGGCTCGACCCACGCTTTTCAGAATCGGCGCTGCGCGAGTATTACCGCCAACTGCATCGTATGCCCGCCGAAATGCAGCAGGAGTACCGACAAGAAAACGCTCCCGCAAAACCGCAATGGCAGCCCACAGAATTACAACCCACGGTGCGGCGGGCGCGGTATCGCGGCAAGCTGCCGCGCCGATATTCCAAAGTGTCCGGCTTTATGGCTTGCTACTACCACTACTGCGCCCTGCTGCGGAAAGCCTACCACGGCAAGGCTACAAAGCGCTGCTATTTTCTGCTGCGGGAGGATTTTCTGCAATTCAACCGTTATCAGCGCCAGACCAAATTATTATGGGAACACCATATTGAAACGATGGATGACCTACTGGCCTATAAGGAAAATGCCGAAGTCCAAATTCAGCAGCTTGCCCGCCAGCGCAAGATTCTCTACCGCCAAAAGCGTGAGCCGGAACGTGCTGCACGGGAAGAAAAAATCAAAGCATTAACCCAGCAAATGAAAGCCCTGCGCCATGAGGTTTACATCTGCTCCGACATCGAAGCAGATGCAGCCGAGGTGCAGGAAAAATTACGGCAAGCAGAACTTGCCACACAGGAAGAACGAAATGAGGTGAAACAGGATGAACAATGGAGGCGAAGCAGCCGATCAGATGGTGCGGGAGGCCTTACAGGTTACCGAAGTGGCTATTAAGCTGTCTGCGCTGGGCATCAAAAATGCGCTGGCCTTATCGCTGGCCTATGCAAAAGAAAATCCCAAGGTCAAGGGCAAAACCAGCCTTGACCGTCTGCTGCGGGAGGGCAAAGAATTGAAAATTATTGCCCTGCAAAGCAAAGACGTGGGACAGTTTAAGGAATTGGCCAAGCAGTACGGCGTTTTATTCGCGGTCATCAAGGATAAGGCACAGAACGAAAAAGTTGACGTCATGTTCAAAGCCGAAGATGTCGCCAAACTGAACCGCATCTATGAGCAGTTGGGATATGCCATTCCCAAGGTCACTACGGCAGACCGAAAAAAAGACCCAACCCGCCGTCAATCCGACAGCAGCTTGTTGACGCGCGGGAAGAATCCTTTGGATATTGACCCTCGGCCATCTGTGCGAGCGACCATTATGAAGCTGAAAAATGCAGCGCAGAAAGCAGCACAGGCGCAGGAAAAAGTGCAGAATATTACTGCCAAGGAGGAGCGATAAATGTACGAACAGCGATTACCCATCGAGGAATGGAAAGCGAAGAAGCAAGCCGAACTCAAAGAAACCATTGCCGCACAGAAATCTGCATTGCAGGAAGTAGTGCAGGACGGCCAGCGCCTTGCGGACTATCTGTACGGCAGAGGGCGGCTTGGCAGTCATATCACATCCGGCAATGCGGCGCTTGTGCTGCAAACCCTGCCGCAAGCGTGGGCCGTGTTGACCGCGAAAGGCTGGGATCAGTTCGGGCGGCGCGTAAATAAAGGGGCAAAAGGCATCCCGCAGCTTGTGCGGGTCAACGGCTACTATAATGTCAACTCCATTTTCGATGTGTCCATGACCTACGGCAACAAGCCGTACCCAATCCTCGAAATCAAGCCGGAGCTGATGGACAAGGCCATCAAGGAACTGGAACGCCTTTCCCCGGTCAACATCGTTTATCAAAATGAGGGTGTTGTCGGGTATGATGCTGAGCAACGCGCCCTTGTGTTCCCACCTGCCATGTTAAAGCAGGAAGTGCTGGCACGACTGCCCGCCGAAATTGTCATTGCAACCGCAGAGCAGTGTGAGCCGGGTATCGCCCAAGAGCCTTATATGCGCAAGACCGCTATGGCGGTATCGGTTGAATTTTGCGGGCGGTTTGCCCTGCCGATGCCTGATACTGCTGCCGCTGTGTTGGACAGGATGAGCGACCACATTCCACCCGGAGAAGAACGCAAGGCATTGGAGGAAATTCGGGAAATGGCTGTCACCATCGGTGACACCGTGGAAAAGGCACTCGGTTTGCAGCGCGGCCAGAGCGCGCCGCAGCGGGATGAGGCCCGCTGAAGTCCATGCGCCCGAACAAAGACCGCCGCACGGAAATTATCCTGTATGGGCTGTTGCTGATACCGTTGCTGTTTGCCGCGGCAGCACTGGCACAGGCCACGGAACAGGCACAGGGGCTGGCGGAAATCACCGCTGCACTGTCCGTGATTCTGAACAACCCGTCCATGCTGCGGTGGTGCGCCAGCACGCCTAAATTTCTGATGGCGGTGCTGGTGCTTTATCCGTTGGCCGTCTATTGCTATATGCTCGACCAAGCAGACCGACACCCCGGCGCAGAACACGGCACGGCCAAGTGGGGCAATGCCCACACACTTAACCTAAAATATCGAAACACAAAAGACCCCAAAGAAAATTACATTTTGACAGAAAATGTGCGCTTCAGTACCGACAGTCATGCTCATAAACACAATCTCAACATTATCGTGATTGGCGGTTCGGGCAGCGGCAAGACACGATTCTATGTAAAGCCCAATGCACTGCAACTGATTGGCTCTTTTCTTTTTCTCGACCCCAAGGGGGAATTGACACGCACCCTTGGCAGAATTATGGAAGCAAAAGGTATCCATGTAACGGTGCTTGACCTTGTTCATTTCCAAGGGCATTACAATCCAATAGCCTATCTTGAAACTGATGAAGATGCGATAAAGCTGGCATTCGCCATCGTCAACAATACCAAGCCCAAGGATGCCCCCAGCGGCGGCGACAAGTTTTGGGATGATTCCTCAGTGCTGCTGATCTCCGCGCTGATTCTCTATCTCATGTATGAAGCGCCCGCCAGCGAGCAGAATTTTTCCACACTGATGTACATGATTCTGAATTGCCAAGTAAGTGAAAATGAAATGGTCGAGAATCCCCTGATGATGCTGTTCGGTGAACTGGAGCGTCGTGACCCGCAGCACCCGGCTGTACTGCAATTCAAATCTTTTATGCTTGGCGCGAAAAAGACGCTGCAATCTATTCTTATCTCCGCAGCCGCCAACCTCTATATGTTCAACAGCCGCAAGTTTGCGGAGATGACTTCGCGCGATGAAATGTTCTTGCCGCGCATGGGGCTGGAGCAACGGGCGCTGTTCATCGTGCTGCCCGACAACGACACCACGTTCAACTTTATCGCTACTATGCTCTACACACAGCTTTTCGACCAGCTTTTCCGGCTGGCCGATTCAACGCCGGAATATAACGGCGCACTGCCGGTTCATGTTCGCTTGATGATGGACGAGTTTGCAAATGTCGCGCTGCCCAAAAACTTCAAAAATATCTTGGCGGTTTGCCGTAGCCGTAATATCTGCTGCAATCATATAAGAACAACTTTTGATTAAAAGTTCCAGTGAATTTCAATGGGAACGTCCCTTGTTCCCGGAATACGCTTACCGACGGTTATATAATCAATCAGCGTTTCCACAATCTCGCGGGTAAGGTGTTCTAAGTTGGTGTATTGTTCAATCAGTTCGCGGCGATTGTCGCCCGCCGCGATTTTTTCTTCAATTTCGGCTAACTGCTTTTCTCCGTCAGCAATCACACGTTCCAAACGGTCACGCTCTGTGGTAAAGCCTTTTGACATATCCACATAATCACTTTCAGAAATTAAGCCCTTTACCTTATCCATATAAAGTTCCCGAATACCTTTTGAATATTCATCAATCTTTTTCTGATAAACGGTAAGGTCAGAGAGCAGACGTTTTTTTTGTCCTTGCAAGTTATCACAAAATTCAATGTTCTGTTCTAACTCGTCTTTGTCAAGATACTCCGCAGCCAAGCGGTTAATCTCGTCAATTACCATTTTTTCAAGTTTGTCAACGGAAATAAAAGAGCCGATACAAGCGTCCTTTGCTACATGGCGGTTAGAGCATTGAAGATAATGCTTGTTGTGATTTTTGGAAGAACGCATTGTATAACCGCAGTTCGCACAACGGGCTTTTCTTGCAAATAAACCGATTGTGCCGACATCAAAGGGCTTTGCCCTTTGTGCGATTAACGCTTGCACTCTATCCCATAACTCCCGGTCAATAATAGGCTCATGCGTTCCCTCGACAACGTACCATTCGCTTTTGGGGCGTGGTTTGTTTTGTTTCGTCTTATAGGACACACTACCATATTTCCCCTGTACCATATTGCCGATATAGATTTCATTTATCAGCATATCGGAAATAGCAAAGTATTTCCAAAGCGTACTGTTTCTTGTTTTCGGCTGTTGGTATCGTAAGCCATGCAGACGTTTATATTCTGTTGGATTTGGTATGCCCCGGTCATTGAGCATACGGGCGATTGCAGTTTTACCGTAACCTTGTGAAAACAGGGTAAACACTTCTCGGACAACGGCAGCGGCTTCTTCATCAACAATCAAATGCCCCTTTTGATTTGGGTCTTTCTTATATCCATAAAGAGCAAATGCGCCAATATGAAAACCGTTTTTTCGCCTGTTTGTCAAAACGCTGCGGATATTTTCAGACATATCCTCTAAGTACCATTCATTAACAAGCCCGTTAATTTGACGGGATTTTTTGTTTCCCTTATTAGCGGTATCTGCGTTGTCAACAATGCTGATAAAACGAATACCCCAAATAGGGAACAGTCCATGTATGTACTTTTCTACAAGTTCCAGTTCGCGGGTAAATCGCGACTGTGTTTTGCAAAGGATAATATCAAACCTATGTTGTTCTGCGTCCTTGAGCAAACGGTTAAATTCTGGTCTGCGGCGGTCAGCGCCGGTATAGTCGTCGTCACTGTAAATGTTGTAAAGCTCCCACCCCTGTTCCATAGCATATTGCAGCAGCATAGATTTCTGATTTTGTATGCTGTTGCTGTCGTCAGTTTCAAATTGCTTGTTTCTATCTTCTTCGGATAAGCGGCAGTAAATAGCTACTTTCATGTTCATATCTCCTTAAAGATAAAACAAGCTATTTTCTACATATATTATATCATGCAGAAAACAGCTTGTCATTGTTATTTTCTAAGGCTTACAGCCTTATTCTTTTCAATTTTATTTATCAGTTCAATCCACATTTTTGTGAATTGATTTTTTGAGGTAGTGCTTTCGCCGCTTTTGAAAACACTCCTGCAAATGTTTGAGTTCGTATTAGTATTTGCCATAATTAGCCCCCTTTCCAAGACTGGCTAATAAACTATATGAAAAGTGGCAAGTCCACTATTACAACATAAAAATAGGCTCATCAGACGGTCTTAGCAAACCTCACAAGAATTTCACTTCCGCATGGTTCTCATGCA
>OLRU01002677.1_pt1 | contig 12211 bp, 11 predicted proteins | sample 1672961 | NCBI WGS metagenome assembly OLRU01 (sample SAMEA3136741, study PRJEB25190) | human gut metagenome | biome: human gut; feature: human-associated habitat; material: faeces | place: Austria | collected 2013 | reverse complement strand
ATCTATGGAATCCTGTTGATATAGGTTATTTGTCAGGCTACACAATGGATGCACTTGTAAAAGGCACAATTACAGGTGATGTAGGCGGTTCATTTAATGCCGGTGACCTTGGTGAAAAGAAGATTACAGAGGCTGCCGATGGCGGTACAGAAGTAATGCTTGGTGACCCATTCAAATTCGATACAGAAAACATTGCTGAATGGAAAGAAGTTTATTGATTTTAGTTAATGACTGATTAATTGTATTATTTCCCCCCAAAAATGCCCCTTTTAATAAAGGGGCATTTTTTTTGTTGACAAATATAATGCCGATAGAGTATAATTAATATGTTAATATAGTACAACATATTGATTGTACATTTCTGTGATTTGTACTTTTTTACTAAATGTAATAAAAACGGAGTTTGATATGAAAAAACATTCAAGACTTGTTGAAAGAGTTGTCAGACCATATTTGATTTTTATAGCTTTGATTTTAGCTGCGGCAATGATTGTAATGTACTTTTCTGTTGTGACAAAACTTAATTATGAGGCAGAAAATGCAGGGACAAAAATTGCGGAAACTATGGCTCGACAGGTCGACACATACATAGAAGAAATAGACGTACTTGCACAACAAGTGAAACGTCAACCTCGTATAATAAATATTTTTTATAACCTTAACAATACCAAAAATGATAAAAGTAATTTTTTCAATGATAACGTTTTGCTTGGAATCGACGTTTCATCTATCCTTAACGGATTGATTACTGATCGAAACGGTAATTTCAATATATCGGTCTATAACGGATACGGTGATTTTGTATCAAATCAAAATTACTTCATTGATAAAAAGAAATTTCAAAGCACTATGGAAAATATAAATTATGCCATAGAGTTAAATCAAATCGAAGAAAATGACGATAAAATAATAACCGCACCATCGGAAAATCCTTGGACGGAAAGTACAAGAGAATTTATAACTTTAAAAAAGAGTCTAAAAAATGATTATTCCGATACTGTTTGCGGTATAATTGAGGTTAGAGCAAGTGTGGACAGGCTTGAACAAATGCTGCATACAGAAGATAATGCCGAGATTTTAATTTGCGACCGTTCAAACGGAAAAATTATATATCCGACCGTATATACAGAAAGAGAAAGAAGCGAGTATTCTTCGGCATTTGTCAATAATGCAAACTGGGAAATAATGATACGAACACCCGTAGCGAATACAAAGACAAATATAATATTTATTTTATCGATTTTTGTGGCTTTGTATGCAATATTGTTAGTGTTTGTATTCTTGATAAGCCGAACTATCGGAAAAGAAGTTATAAAACCGATTTCACAATTAGCAAATCACGTTTGCAAAATTGACGCACCGGATGATAAAATGGCTCACATCAACGATGATGCTATTGATGAAATAAAAGAGCTTGAGGACAGTTTTGAAAAAATGCTTGAAAGAATGAATAATTCGATTATTCAAGAGAAAAAGGCATATGCGCTTGCTTTGCAGGCTCAAATGAATCCTCATTTTCTGTACAATATGCTGGCGGTAATCAGTTCTGCCGGAAGTGAGGCAGGATGTGACAGTGTTTCCACAATGTGCGTCGAACTGTCTGATATGCTTAGATACGTTGCAGCATATCAAAAAGTTACCGTACCGCTTAAAGAAGAAATAATTCATACAAAAAATTATCTTGCATTGATGAAATCAAGATATGAGGATTATTTTTCTTATAAGATTGATGTTTCAGACGATTTGATGAACATTCCGGTGCCAAAATTGTTTATACAACCGCTTGCAGAAAACTGTTTTATACATGCTTTTAAAGAAAAAGAGCCACCATGGAATATTGATATAAAGATGGTAGGCACGAAAGATAGGTGGGAACTTATCATAAAGGATAACGGTTCGGGAATATCCGAAGAAAGAATTGCCGAAATAAAAGACAAAATAGATAAAGCATTAAATGAAAGACAAGTGGGGAATATCGGCGGATTGGGTATTGTAAATACAATAGTCCGTCTTACTATGACGCACAACAAAAATCTCAAATACGATATATATAACGATGACGGTATGGAAATAAAAATTGTTGTGGGGGAGCAAAAATATGTTTAAAGTGCTTATTGCTGAGGACGAGCCTCCGATTATGCGAATGATTAAATCAACTTTAGAATCGGTTGATTCCGATTTTAAAGTTACCGAATGTTGCATAAACGGAAAAAATGCCGTAGAAAAGCTAAAAAATGAAGATTTTGATATTGTTATTACTGATATTAAAATGCCGATTATGACAGGTATCGAACTTGCAGGCTGGATATATCAGAATAAACCCGATACAAAAGTTATAATTGTAAGCGGATATTCTGATTTTGAATATGCAAGGAAAGCATTGGAATATAAGGTGTTTGATTATTTGTTAAAGCCTATATCTAAAGATAAGGTGAGCGAGCTTACTCAAAGAATAAAAAGTGAAATTGCCGACAAAAACAAAATGTTTGAAGAAAATAATACTATTGTAATTCTTGCATGTGCCGGTGCGTATTTGTTATATGGTTCGGAAGTTCTTCTTCCCGGTGAACGTTTTTGGTCCGATTCGGGAATTGATGCTTTTATGGATAATTTGCTTACAACTTCAGAAGAATATATTTTCTTTAACAGCAATATGCTTTCGGAACGTCTTATGGTTATAACCGCCGAAACGGAAGAAAGACAAGAAGAATTGATACACAAAATTTATGATGAATTTTCAACTAAAAATCTTCCCATGACTATTGTTTATCAAAAAGGTGTGTTGTTTAAAGATACGGGCAAATATTTTAGTAAACTTAGAGAACAACTCATAAAACATCTTATTCTAAACAAATCGCAATTATTGTGCTGTAATTCATTGTCAGACAGTTATGAAGATATATCACAGCCATATTCAAAAGCAGATGTCGACAGTATTGTTTTTGCAATAAAAAACAGAAACAATGATGAATTAAAAAACAAATTAATCGCCGTAATGAATAATATGATGTCCTCTGATTGTACACAAGAAGAAATAAACGGTTTTTTGAATATAATTTTGGATACTTACACATTGAATTATCCGAATCATATGAAGCGGAAAAATACCAGTGTAAAAAAAGAATTTGTCAATGCACTTGCAAGCTTTGTTTCATATGATGCGTTTATAGCTGATATTATATCAATATTGGCAACATTGAGAAACGATAAACGTGATCCTGACAGATATGAACAGCTTGCAAATGAAGTGGAAGAATATCTGATTAATAATTATAATAAAAACATTACAAGCGATGTTCTATCAAAAGAATTCGGATTTGTACCGAGTTATATAAGCCGATTGTTTAAACGACAAAAAGGCGTATCACCTAATGAATATGTAACTAAGTACAGAATAGAAAAAGCAAAGAAATTAATCGAAGAAAATAATGATTTAAGAATAAAAGATATTGCCGACGCAGTCGGATTTAAAGAATCATACTATTTTTCAAAAACATTCAAACGTGAAACCGGTATGTGGCCGACCGAATATTCGGCAAGAGATAAATAAATTATATTGAAAGAGAGTGATACAAATGACAATTATACCAATATTTAAAAAGTGCCCGATTTGCGGGGAAAAATATGTATGGAATCCTGATGTAGGCAAGATTATATGCCCATATTGTCATGGACTCGGTAAGCCTAAAAAGACAAAAGATAAATAAATTCAGTTTTATATAAGGAGTGCGACTGTTATGAAAATATTGAATTTCGGCTCGTGTAATATTGATTTTGTATATAAATTAGACCATATTGTCACAATAGGAGAAACCGAAACAAGTAATTCAATGCAAGTATTTCCGGGTGGAAAAGGTCTTAACCAATCAGTCGCTTTAGCTAAGGCAGGTATGGAAGTTTATCACGCCGGTTGTATCGGAACTGACGGAGAAATGCTTACAGATGTTTTAGAGTCAAACGGTGTCGATATATCTAATATAAAAAAAGTAGACGAAAAAACAGGACACGCTATTATTCAAGTAAGCAGCAAAGGTGATAATTCGATTTTTCTTTATTCCGGCTCAAATGCAAAAATAACCGAAGAATTTGTTGATGAAGTGCTTGATAAATTTCAAAAAGGCGATATGCTTTTGCTTCAAAATGAAATAAATAAAATAGACTATATCATAGAAAAAGCATACAAAAAAGGAATGTGTATAATATTTAATCCTTCACCGTATAACGATGAAATAAAAAATCTTGATTTTAATATGCTTTCCTATATAATTATCAACGAAGTGGAAATGTCGGAGCTTACTCAATGTGATAATCCAAAAGACGGTTTAAAATATTTTGCAAAGAATTATCCAAAACTTAAAATCATTATTACTCTCGGAAGTGAAGGAAGTATGTACGGCGATACCGAAAAGGTTGTTTTTCAGCTGTCATTTAAGGTTAATGCCGTTGATACAACTGCCGCGGGAGATACATTTACAGGATACTTTTTTGCACAAACAGCAATGGGGAACACTGTTGAAAAATCCTTAAAAATTGCGTCAGTTGCATCAGCTATTGCAGTATCAAGAAAAGGCGCGTCTGTATCTATACCTATGTTAAACGAAGTTTTAGCGGCTGAAAATTCATTTCAAAGTTCTTAATCACATTTACCGCAATCACAGCACCCATTGCAAATAAGTTTACTGCTACAATGTTCGCAATTTTTGCGATAGTGGGGTACATATCGGGTATATCAAATCCGAAATTATCGCACAACTTAAATTTAATCGGTTTACCGATGTAATTCATACCCGATTTATACGCCATTTCGCTTTGTGTAGATTTTTTCGGTATACGATATTTTTTACCGTCTTTTATAAAATATGTACCTGTTTCAATAAAGCAAAATGTAACATTATGCGATACACATTCTTGACGTAATGATTTTACCCAATCAAAATTACAAGGACGTGAACCGTCGTAATTTTCACCGCCACATACTACACGTTCTATCTGACCGCTTTGCAGATATTTTTCGATACTGATAGGACCGATAAATGGAGCACACATTATTCCTTTGTGTTTAAACGGTAAATCAAGTAATAGCGGAATACGTTCATCGGCACGTTTTTGATTTTCGGCGGTAACATTAAAAAATACATTTTCCCAACCGTTGCCCCAATCTGACGGAAGGCATTTATGCACTCTCTCGGGACGTTTGGTAAGCAAATAAAATTTTACGTCACTGCGTTGCTTTATAATATCCCATGCTTCTTCACGCCACTTGTCAGCCTCTTCTAAAAAGAAATCTGACGTCATACATACGCGAATAAGCTCACCGCTCTGCACTTTATAATTGCCGTAACGGTCTTTTTGCAGAGGATAGTCAAATCCTGATTTTGTTTTATAAATATCCGAGCCGCTTTTGTCACGAACACGGTCTAAAAAATACATATAGCAATTTTGGCAACCCTCACTGCATTTCACGCAACCGTGCCACGGATTCCATATATCGTGCATTATATCACTTCCTGACATCTTTTATAACTTTATAAATATCTTCATCTAAACATATTGCATTGAAGTAAACCGTAGTCGCCTTGAGTGTAAAATAGGCGTTTTTTATCAAAACCAGCTTTCTGAAAACAATGGTCCACGTTAGTGGTAATAACAAAATAATCTTTACCGTTTACCATTATCTCATCTGAGTAATTTTTCATAGATTTTTTTGTCGGTATCCTTAAAAACATTAAAAATCACCCTTTCCAATTCAGAATGTTTCAAATAGTCTTTCACTGTTTCAACGGCTATTTGTGCGGCAATATCATTTGGGAAATGAAATTCACCTGTTGATATACAACAAAAAGCTATTGATTTTACACCGTTAGCTTCAGCCAACTCAAGACAAGAACGGTAACAACTTGCTAAAAGTTTGCGGAGTTCATCGGTAAGATGTCCGTATACAATAGGACCGACCGTATGAAGAATGTAATCACAAGGCAAGTTGTATGATTTTGTTATCTTCGCAGCACCAGTCTGTTCCTTGTGACCTTGTAGCTTCATAATGCGATTACATTCCAATCTAAGCTGAACACCCGAAAACGTATGAATTGCATTATCAATACACTTGTGGCAAGGCACAAAGCAACCGAGCATTGCACTGTTTGCGGCATTTACTATTGCACCGCATTTTAATGTTGTTATATCGCCTTGCCAAAGGTATAATTTGTTCGATATTGCTTGTAAATCATATGCGTCGGTTATGTTAATTTCCGTCAATCGTTCTTGCAAATAATCATCTTGTAGCTTTATAAATTCGTTACTAATTTGTTTCGGTTCTCTGACGTTTACAAGAGAACGGAATAAATTAAATTTTTCTTCGGAATCTTTTGGGATAACTATATTGCTATATCTGTTGTCCTCACTTATCAGATGATTAATAAGAAAATCAAGTCTTTCATTCTGTGTCATATTACCACCTCTGAAATGATTATAACGTGTTTTTGTTATTATAACAAGTAGGTACTTTTAAGTAACTATCAAAAAAGTCTTTACCGTATGGCAAAGATTTTTTGAATTTACTGTGCTTTATAGAATTTTAATTTAACAAGACCATTGTAAATTTTTGTACCCATAGGAAGCTGTTTGATTTCGTCTTCTGAAAGAATTTTTAGCATAAACACCGTAAAGAAATATACAACCGCCGCAATCGCTATTGCAATTACAGTGGAAATCAAATTACCTATAAATCCAGATGGGCATACAAGCATTGAAAGCTTATAAACACCGACTGCAACAACGCCCATAACAACACCTGCTATAATCGGTTTTAAGATATATTTCATTGGCTTGATGTTAAGTTTGCAGTTCTTTGCAAGAACAACAAAGCATATTGCACATGATATGAACTGACAAGCAATAGAGCTTATTGCCGCACCGTAAATATTGATTGACGGTATTCTTATAAGTACAATATTTAATACAATTTTCGCTATACATCCAAACAACAAGCTGATTGCAGGAACATAAACTTTTCCAAGCCCTTGAAGCGAACCTGTCATAGTTTGTGCAAGTGCCGCAAATATAAGCGATACCGAAACAAGCTGTAAAAGCTCAAAACCGCTCGAAGTGCTGAAATACAATATTTTATAAATCGGCTCAGCAAGAGTTATCAAACCTATTGCGCAAGGCAAGATAATTAATATTGAAATAAGCAATGAATAGTTTATCTTTGAAGAGGCCTCTTTATAATCTTTTACCGCCAACGCACCTGCGATTGACGGAACAAGAACTGTTGCAAAAGCGAAGTTTACCGCCAAAGGCATATTGTAAAGTGTATCACTCTTTGATAGAAGTCCCGATAATCTTGCAATTTCCTGATTAAGTTGCTCGGCGGTCGGATTTATAATATCGCCGACGTTGCCATGTGCCGGAATTAATGATGCAAATGCAACTTCAATACCACGACTTATTGTTGCTGTGTCGATAACTCTGTTTATAGCTGTAATGATAGAGCCAAGCGAAATCGGAATACTTATCATAAGAATACTCATCATAAGATGTCTGCCTGAAATCTTAATTGTTTCGCCTTTTGATTCTTCAATATGCTCCTTGATACCGATTTTACGTTTACAATAGAAGTATACTAAGTAAAGCATACTAAGCGCAGTTGCAACAGATGTTGCAAAGTTAGCCCAAGATGCCATAATTGCAGGTGCAAGACCGATTGAAAGGTATACAAACACGATAGTAAGTGTACATTTTAAAATCTGTTCAAGTACCTGTGAATTACTTGTTGCTTTCATATTCTTCATACCTGTGAAATATCCTCTGATTACGGAAGATACACAAACGAAGAACAGTGACGGTGCAAGCGCACGCATTACATATTGAGAGCCGTCAATTTTAATTATATGCTGTGCAAAAATATCCGCACCAAAGAACAGAACCGCAGTCGTTACAAGACCTATTATTGAGAACAGCAATAAAGCCGTTTTGAAAATCTTATGTGCACCTTTGTAATCGTCAAGTGCTACACGTTCGGAAACCATTTTTGAAATTGCATTAGGTATTCCGACAGATGAAATTGCAAGCAGTAGGGTATAAATCTGAAATCCTACATTATAAAATCCCAGTCCCTCGTCACCGAAACCGTCAATGTTTGTTATTACAATTCTGTAAACCATACCAAGAACTTTTACAAGCACTTGTGAAATAAGAATTATAGTAACATTATTCATAAACGATTGAGTGTTTTCTTTGTTTTGTTTACTCATTATATTCCTCCTAATTTAATGTTCACATTGTCATATTATAAAACTAAATACGGATTTAATCAAGTATTGTCATAAAAAAATAAAGTAATTGTATAGAAATAAGTCAAAAATCGGCATTTTGACTTGACACAAAGCTGATATAAGGGTAAAATATAATAAGTATGTAAATTTATATGGAGGAATAGACATGGATACAATGCAAGGTTTAAAACGTACTCACTATTGCGGAGATGTTGAAGGAATCGGCAATGAAGTTGTAGTAGGCGGTTATGTACAAAAAGTAAGAGATTTGGGAAATCTTATTTTTATAGATTTAAGGGACAGAACAGGTATAGTTCAGCTTGCTTTTGATGATTCGACAGACAGAGAAATATTTGAAAAAGCGTCTGATTGCCACAGCGAATATGTACTTATGGCAAAAGGTGTTGTTCGTGAAAGAGAAAGCAAGAATACAGCAATTAAAACAGGTAATATTGAAATTGACGTAAAAGATTTGAGAGTGTTGGCAAAGGCTCAGACACCTCCTTTTGAAATTGTTGACGATACTAACGTAAACGAAGAATTAAGATTGAAATATCGTTATCTTGACCTTAGAAGAAAGGTTTTACAGGATAACTTGATTATGAGAAGTAAGATTGCAAAAGTTGCAAGAGATTATTACTATGAAAACGGCTTTATAGAAATCGAAACACCGATGATGATTAAGTCAACTCCTGAGGGTGCAAGAGATTACCTTGTTCCGTCAAGAGTACATCACGGAAAGTTTTACGCACTTCCGCAGTCACCTCAAATGTACAAGCAACTTTTGATGATTGCAGGATTTGACAGATATATTCAGCTTGCAAGATGCTTCAGAGATGAAGACTTAAGAGCAGACAGACAGCCGGAATTTACGCAAATTGACCTTGAAATGTCATTCGTTGATGTTGAGGATATTCTTGAAATGAACGAAGGCTTTATACAAAGATTGTTTAAGGAAGTTCTTGATGTTGACGTAGAATTACCGCTCCCAAGACTTACTTATAAAGACGCTATGGAACGTTACGGCTCAGATAAGCCTGATACTCGTTTCGGTATGGAAATATGCGATATTTCAGAACTTGTTAAGAATTGCGGTTTCGGCGTGTTCACTTCGGCTATCGAAAACGGCGGCTCGGTAAGAGCAATCGTTGCAAAAGACGCGGCAAAGACGCTTACAAGAAAAGAAATCGACAAGCTTACAGAATACGTTAAGGGAATAGGTGCAAAAGGTCTTGCATTTGTTCGTTGGGTTGATGATGAACCGACTTGTGCATTTGCAAAATTCTTGGGCGAAGGTGAACTTGACGCAATATTAAATAAAGTAGGTGCTCAAAAGGGTGACGTTGTACTTATCGTTGCAGATAAGAATAAAGTAACACTTCCTGTACTCGGCGCACTTAGATTAAAGGTTGCAAAGCAACTTGATATAATTCCTGAAGGATTTAACTTCCTTTGGATTACTGAATTCCCATTCTTTGAATATGACGAAGATACAGATTCTTGGCTTGCTATGCACCATCCGTTTACAATGCCTATGGACGAGTGTATTCAATATCTTGATACTGATCCGGGTAAAGTTACGGCTAAGGCATATGACCTTGTCCTTAACGGTACAGAGCTTTCAAGCGGTTCAATTAGAATTACAGATTATGAACTTCAACAAAAAATGTTCCAGGCACTTGGGCTTTCTGATGAAGAAATCGAGGCTAAATTCGGTTTCCTTGTAGAGGCATATAAATACGGTGCCGCACCTCACGGCGGTATGGGTATCGGTCTTGACAGACTTGCAATGATTATGACTGGTAACGACAGTCTAAGAGATGTAACTGCATTCCCTAAGGTACAAAATGCGTCAGAACTTATGTCGGGAGCTCCTAATGTTGTTGACGAAGAACAATTACAGGAACTTTCGATAAGCATAATACCTGAAAAGAAAGAAAATTAATAATGTGTTCATAATAATTTAATAACGTTATTGTATAATAACCTTAAAATAGGAGCCGAATTTTCAGCTTCTAAGACTGTCGATAAATTGTCCGGAACGTGCAGAAGTATTATTCAAATTTGTATGATTTAATTTATCAAAAAAATAGCAGGCAAGCCTATATTGATAGGCTTGCCTATGCACTTTTTGAAAAAATAAACTCTGCCGTACAAATGTACGCTGACGAGTTCGTTTTTTCAAAATCCAAACTAATTTCTCGGCAGTCTGAAAATTAATCTGTGAAACGGAGAGTTTTAAGTGATTACTATTTCAAACTTAACAAAAAAATACGGTGATAAATATGCACTCGACAATATTAGTTTTAATGTAAAAAAGGGTGAAGTTCTTGGATTTTTAGGTCCTAACGGTGCGGGAAAATCAACAACTATGAATATTATCACCGGATATATTTCATATACAGACGGCTCTGTTAATATTGACGGCTATGATATTTTAGAAAATCCTATTGAAGTGAAAAAGAAAATAGGATACTTGCCTGAAATACCACCGCTTTATCTTGATATGGTAGTGTGGGATTATCTTGAATTTGTATACGAATTGAAGAAAATCAAGACCGAGGACGAAAAGAGTCATATACAGCAAGTTATTGATATGGTGAAGATTGATAATGTTAAAAACAGAAATTGCCAATTTGTCAAAAGGCTATCGTCAAAGAGTGGGACTTGCAGGTGCTTTAATCGGTGATCCCGAAATTCTTATACTTGACGAACCGACAGTTGGTCTTGATCCTAAGCAGATTATCGAAATAAGAAATGTTATTAAGGAACTCGGAAAAGAAAAGACTGTAATTTTAAGTTCGCATATTCTCTCAGAAGTGAGTGCGGTGTGTGATTATATTTTAATTATTTCCCATGGAAAGCTTGTGGCCAGTGATACGCCGGATAATCTCAGTCAGTTGGCTTTGGGTTCGAATACGTTGAAAATTACGGTGAAAGGGACCAAGGAGACGGTAGAAGCTGCCTTAAAAGAGATGGAAAATTTAGAAGAATATCAGATCAAAGAGTCCTCAAACGAGACAGACGCAGTGGATGTCACAATCAAGACTGTGGAGAAGACAGATGTGAGAGAGGATGTTTTTTATAAAATGTCTGAAGTTCGGTGCCCAATACTCCAAATGCAGATGAATCAGGTATCTCTGGAAAATATTTTCCTGGAGCTGACAGAGGATTCAGACAAAGAGGAGGAGAAACCGGAGAGAAAATCCTTTTTTAAAAAAAAGCGTGAAGGATTCCTGGAAAAAAAGGAATTAGAAGAGGAAGAGATTCTGGAAAAGGGGGATGACGAAGATGCTGGCAGTTTATAAAAAAGAATTAAAGACTTATTTTACTTCTGTGATCGGATATCTTTTTATCTCCTTCATTCTTGTACTGATAGGTATATACTTTACAAGCTATAACATCGGGGCAGCTTATCCCAAGTTTGAGGTTACTTTAAGCGCGGGAACCTTTGTCTTTCTAATTGCAGTTCCAATTTTGACGATGAGGATACTTGCAGAAGAGAGGCGACAGAAGACAGACCAGCTTCTTTTTACCTCTCCGGTTTCTATAGGAAGAATTGTAATGGGTAAGTATTTAGCGTTGGTGACAATCTACTTAGTTCCCATTGTTATATTGTGCTTTTATCCTTTGATACTCAGACAGTATGGAGAGGTGACTTTAGGGTCGGCATACTCTGCTATTTTAGGATTTTTTCTGTTGGGATGCGCGAATCTGGCAATAGGTGTATTTATGTCTGCGGTGACAGAGAGCCAGGTAATCGCGGCGGTGCTTACGTTTTTAGTGTTGTTTGCCTGCCATGTGACAGAAGGAATTTCTTCCTTTTTTTCAGAAACAGCATTTACCTCCTATGCGGCTTTTGTCGTGGTGTTGGCTGTCCTTACATGGGGATTGTATACGATGATTCATAATACATTTATATCGGTGACAATTGGTGT